>Ga0187855_10000131_pt1 | contig 63175 bp, 46 predicted proteins | sample June2016WEW_8_10_2_FD_132969 | JGI IMG/M metagenome (GOLD analysis project Ga0187855, IMG submission 132969) | Peatland microbial communities from SPRUCE experiment site at the Marcell Experimental Forest, Minnesota, USA - June2016WEW_8_10 | ecosystem: Environmental > Terrestrial > Soil >... | reverse complement strand
GCGCGGAATACCTTGAATTATGAAACACCCCTCATTGCAGGCAATGGCATAACCCGGTGAGGCTGCCGAAGGATTGTAGCGTCGAGCCTGCGGCTCGAATTGATTGGCGCGCAGCACCAACACTACAACAGACACGGCTCGCGAGGATCACCGCAGAGCGGGACAGGCTGCTCGCCCACCGGAAGTTGTCATGGATATCACCCATAAATTTGCTTTCGCCGTTCATCCGCCTTTGTTAAAAAAACCCCGTGCGCAAGCTTGGTTGGATCATTCTGAGTCTGGGACTTTGCGGCGGGTTTGCCGTCGTCACCCGGGCCGACACGTTTCAATTGATCGATGGCACGTCGGTGTCCGGCGACATTGTCCTGTTCAACGAAGCGGGGGTCACGCTCCGCACGCCCAGCGACAGTTACACGAACGTGGTGTGGCCGAAGTTTTCGCAGGCGTCGCTGAAGCAACTGGCCCAAAACCCGAAAATCAAGCCGCTGGCCGAAGCGTTTATCGAAACACCGCCGGCCCAACCCAAAAATACCGAAATACAAATCCAGGAGGTGTCACGACTGGCATTGCCCCCGAAGGAATCATTGTTCGCGGCCCTGCTGTCCTCGTCGGTGGGGTTTGTCGTGCTGTTATTGATTTACGCGGCGAACGTCTATGCCGGCTATGAAATCGCCATCGTGCGTGGGCGGCCCATCGGGCTGGTGATGGTGGTGGCGGCGGTGTTGCCGATTTTGGGGCCGATCATCTTTCTTTGCCTGCCGATACCGCAGGAAACCGCGCCGACGGAGGCGCAATCCCAGGTCGAACAACCCACGTTTGTGGTGCCGGGCGGGGCGCCGGCGGCAGGCAGCCCGGCCACGGGCGGAATTCGCGTTGCCGGGGCGGCCGCGGCCGGGGTGCCGGCGCATCCGGAGGCCCAGATTTTCCAGCGAGGCCAGTTCATGTTCAACCGCCGGTTTTTTGAAACAAAATTTTCCGGTTTTTTCAGCGTGATCCGGCGGCCGGCGGAAAAGGACCTGGTGCTGGTGATCAAAGCCGCGCGCACCCAGCTGGTGGCGCAGCGCATCACCCGCATTGCCGCCAACGAGGCGTATTTCGAGGTGGTGCAGGGCGGAGGGCGGCAGGAGGTCATGGTACCGTTTGCCGACATCCAGGAAATCCAACTGAAACACAAGGACGCTTGAAGCCGGATCGTGACATGTGGCAAGTGACGCGTGACCGGGAAACCGCCCCGGCACTGCACAACGACTTCGTGTCACTTGTCACTCGTCATCCGTCACTTCCATGAAATACCGCACGATTCTCATGTTTGGCGCGCCCGGTTCGGGCAAGGGCACGCACGGGCGCATTCTCGGAACGGTCCCGGGCTTTTTCCATTGCAGTTGCGGCGAGGTGTTTCGCAGCCTGAACCCGGAAATGCCGCTCGGAAAAATTTTTGTCGAATACTCGAGCCGCGGCCAACTGGTGCCGGACCCGCAGACCATCGAGTTGTGGCAGCAATACGTTCACGGCCTCACGGCCACCGGCCGCTTCAACCCCAAGTCCGACACGCTCGTGCTGGACGGCATCCCGCGCAACCTGCACCAGGCGCAGATGCTGGCTGATTTTCTCGACGTGGTTGCCGTGTTCAACATGTGCAGCAGCAGCATCAAGAACCTCGTGGCGCGGCTGCAACGGCGCGCGCTCAAGGACAACCGGCTCGATGACGCCAGCCTCGAGGTCATCCGCGCGCGCCTGAAAACCTACGAAGCCGAGACCCGGCCCGTGCTGAACTTTTACGGCCCCAAGGTGGTTTACCGCATCAACACCGACGGCACCCCGCCCCAGACGTTCCTGAAAGTCCTGCGCCGCGTGGTCAAACTCGCCTGAAAGATTTACGATTCACGATTTACGATTTACGATTGGCGCCGGCAAAAGAACACGTGCGTAAATCGTATATCGCAAATCGAAAATGAACATTGTTTTCATGGGGACGGCGGAGTTGTCCTGCGCCAGTCTCGAGGCCCTGGCGCATGACCGGCAGTTCCAGATTGCCGCCGTCGTCACGCAACCCGACCGTCCGAAAGGCCGCGAGCTCAGACCGCAGCCGTCGCCGGTCAAGATGCTCGCCCAAAAATTGGATTTGCCCGTGCTCCAGCCCGGGCGCGCCCGCGACGAAACCTTCATCAGTGAATTGCGCGGACTGGCGCCCGACCTCATCGTTGTCGTTGCTTACGGACAGATTCTGCCACCGGCCATCCTGGATTTGCCGCGCCACGGCTGCCTGAACGTTCACACGTCATTGCTGCCAAAGTATCGCGGCGCGGCGCCGATTCAATGGGCGATGGCCAACGGCGACGCTGAGACGGGCGTCACCCTCATGAAAATGGACGCGGGACTGGACACCGGCCCCATCGTCGCGCAACGGCGCGCGCCGATTCAAGCCACGGACGATTCCGCCACGCTCCACGACCGGCTCGCGCGGCTCGGCGCGGAATTGCTTCTGGCAACCCTTCCCGGTTACATCGCCGGGAAAATCCAGCCGCGACCGCAGCCCGCCGGGGGAGTAAGTCACGCGCCCAAAATCAAAAAGGAAGACGGGCGGATTGACTGGACCCTGCCGGCGCAGGTAATTGCGAACCGGCTCCGCGCGTTCACGCCGTGGCCGGGTGCGTACACGTTTTTGCCGGCGAAACCGTCGGTGGGGCGAGCGTCCCCGCGAGCCGAGGCCAAAAATTCAGAACGGCTCGCCAGCAGTCTCACCCCACCACAGATGCTCAAAATCTGGAAAGCGGAAGCCGTCGAAAAATTTACCGGTAGGGACAGCGCGCTGCGCTGTCCGGACGCCGCCGCGCGGCGTCCCTACCCTGGACAAAATCCCGGCGAGGTTTTACTAGCGGACAAGAGCGGGATTCTGGCCGCGTGCGGCCAGGGTGCGCTGCGGATTCTGGAATTGCAGCTCGAAGGCGGCCGGCGCATGAGCGCGGCGGAATTTCTAGCGGGGCATCCAATGAAATCGGGCGAAAAGATTTAGGGAGGGTCGCCGTGTCGGCGACCCAAATTTTGGGACGGCGGCACGCCGTCCCTCCCATTTTGGAATTACGTTGCCGCATCCTTCAATCCCGCCGCATAGGCTTCAAACACCCGGCGCATTTCGTCACGAACTCGGCGGAAGCAATTTAAAATTTCCTCCCCGCTGCCGGCGGCTTTCGCCGGATCGAGGAACGGCCAGTGATGACGCTGCAACTGGCCCGGAAAAATCGGGCAGCCCTGGTCCAGGTTGCCGCAGACGGTAATGACGGTGCGGATGGGCTGGCCCAGAAATTCCTTCAGGGGCTTCGAGCGGTGGCCGGAAATATCGATGCCGACCTCGGCCATGACCTGGACGGTGAGCGGATGGACGTAGCCGGTCGGATGGGAACCGGCGCTTTGGATGTTGACGAGACCGCCCGCCGCCGCCCGCAAAAAGCCTTCGGCGATGTGGCTGCGGCAGGAGTTGCCGGTGCAAAGAATGAGAACGGTGGGTTTCATAAAAAAGGGGAAACATTTAACATTCAACATTCAACGCCCAATACAGGAACAACGCAGATTCCGTCCTTGGAAGTTGAATGTTCGATGTTGAAAGTTGAATGTTCATTGGTTCATTTCACGCGCCTGATACCAGCCACGTGACTGGTTGCAGACGTGGCAGACGGAAAGCATCACCGGCACCTCGACGAGCACGCCCACGACCGTGGCCAGCGCCGCGCCGGAACCGGGTCCAAACAGCGTGATGGCCACGGCGACCGCCAGCTCAAAGAAATTGCTCGCGCCGATGAGCGCACCGGGCGCAGCGACGTTGTGCGGCACCTTGAACCGGCGCATCAACAGATAAGCCAGCGTGGAATTGAAATAGACCTGGATGACGATGGGCACGGCCAGCAGCAACACGGCGAACCAGCGGGTGACGAGATTTTCCGCCTGGAACGCGAAGATGAGCATCAGCGTCAGCAGCAACGCCCCGATCATGAGGGGATGAAATTTTGGCAGGAACTTTTGTTCAAACCAGTCCCGGCTGTGCGATTTCAAAAGCGTGGTCCGCGTCAGCCAGCCCGCCATCAGCGGAATGACGATGAACACCACCACAGATGTGACGAGCACCTTGGCCGGCACAATGACGTGTGCCACGCCGCACAAAAACATCACGATGGGCGCAAAGGCGAACAGCATGATGAGGTCGTTCACGGCCACCTGCACGAGCGTGTAGGCCGGGTCGCCGTCGGTGAGATAGCTCCACACAAACACCATGGCCGTGCAGGGCGCCGCGGCCAGGATGATGAGGCCGGCCGTGTAGTTTTTCGCCGTCTCCGGATCAATCCAGGAGGCGAAGACATGTTGCATGAAGAGCCAGGCAAGCAAAGCCATGCTGAACGGTTTCACCAGCCAGTTCACGAACAGGGTCACTGCCAGGCCTTTGGGTCTGCGCGCAATGCCGCCGATGGCGCCAAAGTCCACCTTGAGCATCATCGGATAAATCATCAGCCAGAGCAGGACACCGATGGGGACGTTGACCTGCGAACCCCGGCCGAATTGCAGCCGGCTCAAACGGGCGGTGAAGTCGGGCGCGAGTTTGCCGAGCGCGACGCCGACCACCATGCACAAGAAAACCCAGACGGTCAGGTAACGCTCAAAGAACGCCAGCCGCCGGGGATTTACGATTTGCGATTTGCGATTTGCGATTTCGGCCATAAAGGCGTTGCTGCCTCTAATGTTGTCACTCGTCACGTGTCACCTGTCACGCCGTGGCATTCGCGCTTTGATTTCCAAGCTGGTGATGAAATCGGTTGGTGGCGGTTTGCATAAAAGTTTGCCGACAAATTTATCACCGGCGCCGGCGGCGACAGATTTCCGCGAGATCGGTTTTGAGCACCCGGTCCAATTTTCGGGCGTCGGCGACGGCCTGGTTGGTTTGGGCCAGGGATTTTTTCACCCAGGCGAGCGCTGCGCGCACGGCGGCCGGCGCCGACCGGCCGGGCAGCCGGTAATAGACCCAGCGTTCCGATTTGCGTGACTGGATCAGGCCGGCGTGGTGCAGGATGGACAGGTGTTTGGAGACGGTGGAGAAGGCCAGGCCGAACAATTCCGTGAGCTGGCAGACACACAGTTCGCCGCGGCGCAACGCCAGCAGCATCCGCACCCGGTTCGGGTCGGCCAGCGCCCTGGTGACAGCCATGAATTCGTGCATAATTTGTTATTTCGTCAAATAACGAAATAGTCATCGCACCCCCTGCCCGGCCGGTCAAGCCGGAAGTGGGCGGCGGGGTTACGCGCCGGCGGCGGGCGCGGGCTGGTTTTTCGCGCCGCTGTGGCGGATGTCTTGGGCCTCGTAGAGATACACGATGTCCTCGGCCATGTTTTTGGCGTGGTCGGCGATGCGCTCAAGGCTTTTGGAGACGACCATGAGGTGCAGGCAGCGGCCGATCGTGTCGGGGTTGGCCACCATGTGCTGGGCCAGGGCCTGGTGAATTTCCTTGTTGAGCGCGTCCACCTCCTTGTCACGGGGGACGAGGGCCCGGGCGGCGGCGGAGTCGTGGTTGACAAACGCGTCCAGCGCGGCCTTGAGCATGTCGAGCGCCATCCGGGCCAGGCGCGGCAGGTCGAGATTGATTTTCACGGGCGGTTCCTGGCTCAAATCGCGCGCGCGCTTGGCAATCTTGGTCGCCTCGTCGCCGATGCGTTCGAGGTTTTGGGAAATTTTCATCGCCACGGTGACGAGGCGCAGATTGGTGGCCAGCGGCGCCTTGGTGAGGAGTTGGATGACCTGTTCATCAATCTCCACCTCGAACTGGTCCAGGATGCGGTCGTTTTCCTTCACCTGCAGGGCGAGGTCATAATCGCGCTGGACGAGCGCCTGCAATGCCTGGTTCACCGCGGTTTCGGCGTGGCTGGCCATCGTCAGCAATTTCTGCCGAAGATCGTCCAAGCCCGCTTCAAAATAATTTTCCATAAGTTCCAAATCCTGGTCTTAATCGTAATCTTAATCGTAATCACTATCAAACCGGGATTATGATCAAGAGCAAGATTAAGATTAAGGTTCAACCGAACCGGCCGGTCACATAATCTTCCGTGCGTTTCTGCGCCGGGCTGGTGAAGATTTTGGCCGTCGGGCCAAATTCGACCAGTTCACCGAGATAAAAGAAGGCGGTGAAGTCCGACGCGCGCGCGGCCTGCTGCATGTTATGGGTGACAATCACAATCGTGTAATCCTTTTTCAACTGGACAATCAAGTCCTCAATTTTCGACGTGGCCAGCGGGTCGAGCGCGGAGGCCGGTTCGTCCATGAGCAGCACTTCCGGTTCCACCGCCAGGGCGCGGGCGATGCACAGGCGCTGTTGCTGGCCGCCGGACAAACTGATGGCAGGCGCGTGCAGGCGGTCCTTCACCTCGTCCCACAAAGCCGCCATGCGCAGCGATTGTTCGGAGCGTTCGGCGAGCAGTTTGCGGTTGCCCACGCCGTTCAACCGCAGGCCGACCGTCACGTTGTCGACAATGGACATGGTCGGGAACGGATTCGATTTTTGAAACACCATGCCAACGCGGCGGCGCACCACCACGGGCTCGACGTTGCGCGAGTAAATATCGTCGCCGAACAGGCGAATCTCGCCTTCCATGCGGGCCTCGGGATTCAGTTCGTGCATCCGGTTGATGGCGCGCAGGAAGGTGGATTTGCCACAACCGCTGGGGCCGATGATGGCGGTGACGGCCCGGGCGGCAATGTCGAGCGAGACATTTTTGACGGCGGCGTTTTTGCCGAAGAAAACGGACAGGTTGCGCACCGCCAGGGCCGGCGTGCTGGTGGCTTTGGAATCCGGCGGGGCCTGGGACGTGGGAATGGCGGTTTCAGGCATGGCGTTTCAACCTTTCAGGTTTTGCTTTGGAACCGGTCACGGGTGAAAAAGCGCACACCGACGTTGATGGCCAGCACCAGCAGGAGCAGAATGAAGGCGCCCGCCCACGCCTGCCGATGCCAATCGTCGTAAGGCGAGATGGCATAAACGTAAATTTGCAGGGGGATGGCGGCGATGGGCTCGGTCAGTTTGTGCGCCCAGCCGAGATTGCCGGTGGTGAACAACAGCGGTGCGGTTTCGCCGGCGACGCGCGCGAGCGCCAGCAAGACACCGGTGACGATGCCTTTGAGGGCCGTGCGAATGACGATTTGCACGATGGTCCGCCATTTGGCGATACCCAGCGCCATCGCGGCTTCGCGGTAACCGCCGGGCACCAGTTGCAGCACCTCCTCGGTCGTCCGCATCACCAGGGGAATCATCATCAGTCCCAGCACGACGCCGCCGGCCAGCGCGGACGCACCGTGCATGGGCACGACCATCAGGCCGTAAACCACGACGCCCCAGGTGATGGACGGCACCCCGTTGAGAATGTCGGCGGCGAACCGGACCCACCAGTTCAATTTGGACGAGCCGTATTCGGAAAGGAACACACCGCCGAGCACGCCCACCGGGACGCCGACGACGGCCGCCTCCGCGAGCAACACGAACGTTCCGGCGATGGCATTGGCCATGCCGCCGCCTTTTTCACCGAGGGGTTTGGGCAATTGCGTGAAAAACGCAAAATTGAGCGAACTGAATCCCTGTTTGACGATGTGATAGAAAATCAAAATGAGCGGGGCGACGACCAGGATGGCGCAGGCAAAAGTGACCACCTGCATCAGGAGGTCCTTGAACTGGCGCCAGTGGTGGTTCGGGGCGGTCATGCGGGTGGCGAGTGACGGGTGACGAGTGACGAGTGCACCCCAATTGAATTCCAGCGACGCTTCGTGGATTCAATCGTAAATCGTAAATCGTAAATCATAAATTGCTAGTGTTGTGGTTTGACGCTGGCCCCGGCGAAGGTTTTCAGGAGCAATTGCGCAACAATGTTCACGAGCACGGTCACCCCGAGCAGGACCAGGCCCAGTTCAAACAGCGAGCTGTAAAACAAATCGCCGATGGCCTCGGTGAATTGATTGGCGATCCAACTGGCCAGCGTGCTGCTGGGCTGGAAGAGTGATGAGACGAACTGCGGCGAATTGCCGATGACCATCGTCACGGCCATGGTTTCGCCCAGCGCGCGGCCCAACCCCAGGATGACCGCCCCGAAAATTCCCTTTTTGGCGTAGCTCAGCACGGCAATACGCGTGACCTCCCAACGCGTGGCGCCGAGGGCGTAGGCGGCTTCGCGCTGCAAGCCCGGGACCGAACGCAGGATTTCCCGGGAGACGGACGTGACGATCGGTATAATCATGATGGCGAGGATGATGCCGGCGGCCAGCATGCAGGGGCCGTAATCCGGGCCGTGAAAGAGCGGCAGAAACCCGAGCGTCGATCGCAACGCCGGGAAAAGATGATCGTGCAGCCAGGGAACCATGACAAAGAGTCCCCAGAAACCCAGGATGACGCTGGGAATGGCGGCGAGCAATTCGATGAACATGATGAGCGGCTGGCGCACCCAGAGGGGCGCGAGTTCCGTGAGATAAACCGCGGTGGCGACGCTGATCGGCACGGCGATGACGAGCGCAATCAGCGAGGAGACCAGCGTGCCGAAAATGAAGGGCAACGCACCATAGTTGTCGCTACCCGGGTCCCAGTCGCTGCTGATGAGAAAGTGACAGCCGAATTTGTGGAGCGCCGGCTGCGAACCGCGGGCCAGTTCATAACCGATCAGCGCAACGAGCACAAAAACGGCCAGCGCCATGAGCAACGACAGCCATTTGAAGGCGCGGTCACCAAAATGCGAGGCGGAAGCTTTCGCAATCGCAGTTTGCATTGGCGCTGATTCGGTCACATTTTATTATTCCCCCGGCCCGGCGGCCACCGGCGCGGGCCGGCCCGTTTTTTTCTGCGCGGACGGCCACCAATTAAAAATCAAACGGACGAAGAGCGGGAGGAACGGCGCTCTTCGTCCGGCTCACGCCCATAAAATATCGGGCGGCGGAGCAAAGTCAGTATTTTATTGTATCGAGCAAACCCAGTTCACGCTGCTGAACGCTGTCCGGCAGCGGTGCGTAGTCCATCGTGGACGAAATTTTCTGACCGTCAGTAATAGCCCATTTCAGGAAGTCCACCAGTTTTTTGCCGCTATCGGCGCTCTTTTGCTGCTGGTAAACCAGCACCCAACTGGCGCCGGCAATGGGATAAGCATCCGCGCCGGACGAATTGACCATCGAGAAACGGAAATCGTCCGGAATATGGGCGGTGGCGAGCGCGGCGCTGACGGAATCGGGCGCGGGTGAGATGAAATTGCCTGACGAATTTTTAATGTTGGCATAGGGGATTTTGCTCTGGTCGGCGTAGGCCAGTTCGCCGTAGCCGATGGCGCCGGAAATTTGTTTGACCTGGCCGGCCACGCCTTCGCTGCCTTTGGCGCCCAGACCGATGCCGGCGGGCCATTTCACCGAGGTGCTTTTACCCACCGTGTCGGCCCAGACCGGGTTCACGGCACTCAGGTAATCGGTGAAAATGAACGTGGTGCCGCTGCCCTCGGTGCGATAAACGGGAACAATTGCCAGGTCCGGCAAATCCACACCCGGGTTGAGCGCGGCGATTTTGGGATCATTCCATTTGTTGATATTGCCGAGGTAAATGTTGGCCAGCGTGTCGCCGTCCAGCTTGAGTTTGGGGTCGCCGGGCAGGTTGTACATGATGGCCACGCCGCCGGCGACGACGGGAAAGTGCAGGATTTTGCCCGGCGCCCTGGCCATGGCTTCATTCTTCATCGGGGCGTCGGAAGCGCCGAAATCCACCGTCTGGTTGAGCAATTGCTTCTGTCCGCCGCCGGAGCCGATGGATTGATAATTGAAACGGACGTCCGGGTGAGTTTGGCCGTAGGCTTCAAACCATTTGGTAAAAGCCGGGTAGTCAAAGGTCGAACCGGCGCCGTTGATGAGGGTCTGGGCTTGCAGACCGTTTCCCACGGCCAGCAAGCAACCGCAACCGAGGAGAGAAAGAATGATTTTTTTCATTTTCTAGTTGGGAGTGTAGTTGGTTTCGTATGGGTTGTTCACGTTACAATCAGGTTAAAACTTCCACATCAGGCTTGCCGCGGTGTGGAGCGCGGCGGAACTGGTGCCGCCGGCGTTAACGTTGCCAATCATGCTGTTGACATAACAATAAAAGGAAAACAACAACCCATCCGTCAGCGCGTAATCCGCCGTGAACAGATGGCCTTTGACGTTGGTGCCGCCGGCGAAACCGGCGTTATAAATGGCATTATCGTCATCCACGATCTGGGCGAACCATGCGTTGGCGTCGAGCGCCTGATAACGATAGCCAATGTCCCAAGTCCCCTTCTTGCCGGCTTTGCCAAAAGTGATGCCAGCGTTGTAACCTTGATTTCCGTTCGGCTCGCCGCCGGCAATTCCGCCCACGCCGGGCGCGCCGGGATTGATCATGTAAGCACCGGCCAAAGTGATGGGAAACGCGCCCTGGTAAAGCGGGAAATGATCCAGCGAGTAAGTGGCACTGACGTCCACCACGATTGGATTAAGGCTGTAGATGGGATCGCCGGCGGCATTGACCGAGTTACCCTTGTTGCCGGCTCCGGCGTTGGCCGTGGTGAGCTGATCGCGGTTGACGATGTCAAAGGCCGAAACCCCGATCGAACTGGACACATGACCCGTCCATTTTGCATTCCACATTGCCTGGCCGCCATAGAGGAACGACATGTTTTCGGCGGCCGAACCCGAATAAGCCAGGACAAATGCCGCGCCATTGACGGCCAGCGAATTCCAGTCATTGATCTGGTAAGTAGCCTGTAAGGCGCCGCCTTCAGGCGTGTAATCCGGATCGAAAATCATCCAACTTTCTCGGAAGGGATTGTCCATCTTCCCAATGGTTGCTGCCAGCATCCAAGTGTCGTCGTTTATCGGCGTCCACTTGCCGTAAGCCGCATCGATGTACAGGAATTTCTTGGTGCCGTTGCCCTGGAGCGTGGAATTGTTGGAAAGCGGCGTGCCGCCGGCGGGTCCTGCCGCGGTGTTCGGGTCAGCCGAAGCCAGCCGGAAGCCGGCCTGCAAATTGTCCTTCATGTTGACATCCAATCCGACGCGCAACCGGTACCGCAGCCGAATATTATCCTCTTGCGCCGGATTCGGCGTGGTCCGTTCATCAAACCGTCCGCGGAAATCGCCGTACAATCTGTAGCTCGTGATCCAATCAGGCATGGCGAACTTGGAATTGAACGCCTGGTTGAAATCGGCGACGGAATTGGTCGCGTTCTCGGCCTTCAGTTCATCCGCCTCGCTCGGCGTCAGAACGCCCTTTTGTTCCAATTTGTTGAGCAGGTTGTCCACGGACGTTTGCGCGTGTGTGTTCGGGGTCAACGCCATCAGCGCGGTCGCGCCGGCAAAGATGGCCACGTTGGTAAGAGTCCTTCGATTTTTGAGTTTTTTCATGGTTGTGGTTTGCTGTGCAGCGGCAGATTGAAACAACCTGGTTACAAACAAGCGGAGGAAATGTTACGATTGCGTGACAAGGCAGTCTTGTCACAATTTCAGGGAGAAAAGGTTACAATCTGATGGCGGAAGCAATGAGGCCCCGGTAAAACCCTTTACGCGTGACATGGAGCGCCGGTCTCCGACCCGGCAGTTTGGGGAATTGGACCCCATTCGAGCCGGGTCGGAGACCCGCGCCCCTGGCGTAAATTACATGGCGCGGAAGGCGGTCAATCCCAGCAGCAAAATAAAAATGGCGAACGCCAGCCGGGCGGCACTGCCCACGCGCACGCGCGTCTCGGTGGCCGTGCCCCAATTCAACAAATCCCGCAGCTTCCAGGGCGTGACTGTGAACCAGATGCCCGCGACGACGAGCAGGTAAGCCCAGGCTTGGATGACCAGCACCCAATGCGTCTCGCCCAGGTGCGGACGTCCGGTGTCCACCATCAATTTCGCCAGCAATAACGCGACGACGGCCAGTCCGCGCACGGCCAGAAAGTCCTGAATATAAACACAGCTCAAAACGCCGACCGCCACAAATCCCGCCATCAGCACCGGCTTGAACGCCGCGAAATCGGAGACCGACTCGTTGTGGACGTTCCACACGAACCACGCCGTGCCGAGCAGCATTAGCGCGACGCCGAGGGGCAGGTTGCGCGGGAACCGGCGGACCGCCGCCGCGAATTTTTGCGGATTGGCGATGCCATAAACCTGCGGCACAGCCATGCCCAGTCCGAGCAAAATGGACAGCAACGACAATTTCATGGCGGGGAATTAATCATGAACTCCGGTGAATCGCGAGTTAATTGACACGGAAAGGCGCGAATAATTCAATCTGGACAAGCCTCCGCGCCAAAAATAGCGTGGCCCGAATGAAATCAGGCGGGGTTAAAATGGACTTTGAATCTTCGGGCCTGGGCGACGTCCCGTTGATATGCATCCACGGCTGGGCCTGCAACAGCGAACAGTTCGCCGGGTTGAGTCGCTTACTGACAAAGGATTTCCACATTTTCCAACTGGACCTGCCCGGCCATGGGCAATCTCCACTGGACGGATTTTCGCCCGGGTTCGAGCGTTATGCCGACGTGATTGCGGACTTTGCGTTGACGCAGCAGCTGGAGCGTCCGGTACTGCTCGGACACAGCATGGGCGGCGTGCTTTCACTGATCGCCGTGGCTTCAGGCCGGCTCCAACCGCGGGCGGTCATCAATCTCGACGGCAGTCTGCCGGCGGGCAATAAAACTCTGGCCGGTCAGGAACGGATTCGCAACTGGCTGGAGGAACCGGATTTTCGCAGGCGGCTGGTCCGGTACCTGCGAACGGCTTTCTTCCTGCCGTCCGAACGCGATGCCCGCTGTGAAGCCATCCTGCAAACGATGTGTTCCGCGCCGGACGCCGTGTTGCGTTTCCTGCCGGAACAGGTTGGCGGGTAGCACCCGGAACGCATCCTGCCCAAGGTAAACGTTCCCGTTTTGTATGTCGGCAGTTCCGTTCCCCGGTTTGATCCTCAAACAGCCGTGGCTTCCATTCCCCAGCTCCGACTCGAACAGGTTTCCGATACCGGTCATTTCCTGCACGTTTACGCCGCCGACCGGGTGGCCGCCATCATCATGAACTTTTTGAAACCTGCGCTCTGTGGTTGAGAAAACCGGGCTGCAGGAGATTGAACCTCGCGTCGTTCAACTGCAACAGAACCCTGTTTCGCCCGCCAGATAAAATTTGACACATGGCAATTTTGAATCAGATTGAATCTTGCGCCCGTTCAACGAATTCAGAAGATGAGAATTTGCCAGTGGTTAATCGGGTTGGTCAGTGTGTTGTCGGTGGCGGGACCAACGCAAGGACAGGTGGTGCTGTATCAGGAAACATTTCCGTTTCCGGGGATCTCGGGTGATTTTCCGGTCAGCACCGTGGGTTGGGCCAATGATGTCGTGGCCATTTCCGGTGTGCCGGGCCGTCTTTATCAAAATTCCGGGGCCGACGGGGCCGTGTTTGCCTATCAGAATGCCCCCGCCACGACCGCCTTTTACACTTCCACGGTTCTTTCCGCGACGACCGGGGCGGCGTTCCCGAGCATTAATCCGGCGCTTTACCCCGGCATCGCCTTTTCCGTCGACATTCAACCTTTTCTGAGCCCGGCCAATGTGACCGCGAGGTTTGCCGTGCAGATGAACGGCAGCAGTTGGTTTGTTTCCACGAATCCCCTGCCAGTGCCCGCAACGGTTGGTTCCTTTGCCACCTACTCAATCACATTCAATCCCGCCGCTGCCTACTGGGATTCATTGACGGTCAGCGGCAATGGTACCGGCAACGGCGCCACCATCGGTTCCGCCGCCCCGGGTGACCTGACCGGCAATATTACCGGCGCCGGACTGGTCTTCATCCATACTGGAACCGGCGGAACGTTTAATTTCGACAATTTCCTCATCACCGCTGCCAGTGCCGGTGATTTGACGATTAATTCCATATCCAACGGGATGGTTTCGCTTTCCTGGCCCGGCGCGTTAAATGTCCGTCTCCAGAGCACAACGAATCTGGGTGCGGGCACATGGAATGGTTTCCCCACGACCGCAGGGCAGGCCACCACGATGATGCCGGTGAGCACCGCGTCAACCTTCTTCCAATCATCCGCCTTTGCCATGGGCGGATTGCAGGATGGCGATTTCGAGTCCGGCAACCTGGCCGCGCACTGGCAAACGTCGGGGGATGCCGGAGCGGATTCCCTGCCTTCGGGTGGCGCCTTTTCCGGTTCTTACTACCTGCAGCAGAGCAATTCCATTCCCTATCAGGTGCAAACGTACCAATTGGTCACCAACCTGCCCAACGGCTACTACAAGCTCACGGCGATGGTCCAGAACAGCGGCGGTCAAAATGCCTGTTACCTCGGTGGCAACGACCGGATGACCAGCCTGCCGATTTCCTCGCAATGGACGAACACGATTGTGAGAGGAATCAATGTCACCAATGGACAATGCCTGGTCAGCGTCTATTCCGATGACGGCACCGGCGGCGACTCGTGCAAGGTGGATCTGGTCCAACTGATCAAGGACGACGTTCCCTACACTTTTTTAAAGGGCGGCGACATCTCCGAGCTGACCTACGTGGAGCAAGGCGGTGGTGTCTTTTACGAGACCAATGGCGTGCCGATGGATTGCTTGCAAATTTTGAAAAATCACGGCTTTAACATCGTCCGGCTGCGCCTTTATAACAACCCGAGTCCGGCCAACAGCGATCTTCCGGCCGGCATTCAAAGCCCGACCAACATTCTGGCCCTGGCGGCCCGGGCAAAGGCACTGGGCCTTCAAATCGAATTGACCTTTTATTACAGTGATGGCTGGGCCAACAACCTGCCGCAAGCGTGGACGAATGACACCTTCGCCCAGCTCACCAACGACGTGTACAACTTCACGACGAACTTCATGACGGAAATGGAAAACCAGGGCACAACCCCCGAATACGTTTCGCTTGGCAATGAAATCAACGGCGGGATTTTGCTGCCCGCTGGCAGCAGCGGCAACTGGCCGCAACTGGCGCAACTGCTCAAGATGGGTTACGCGGGGGTCAAGGCGGTTTCTCCCGCCACGCAGGTCATCCTGCACCTGAACAATGTGAGCTCAAGTTCCGTCACCTCATTTCTCAATCAGGTCGTCAATTATGGCGTCCCTTGGGACATCACCGGTTGTTCGTATTATCCCTTCTGGACCGGATACACCGCCGAACAAGCCCGGGACCAGATCAATTCCTGGTACACCAACTATAACAAACCCGTGCTCATCATGGAGACGGGGTATAACTGGAGTACGAACAGGTGCGATGGCTATCCCGGGCAACTGGCCAACAACGGTCCGGAACCGTTCCCCAGCACCCCCTTGGGACAAAAGGAATTCCTGCTGAATTGTTTCAACGCCCTCAAACTGGTGGACCAGGGCCAATGTATCGGGGATTTGTATTGGGACCCGGTTTTCATCTGCGTGCCGGGCGAAGGGTGGGAGCTGGGCCAACCCAATGTGGTGGACAACACCACCCTGTTTGACTTTACCGGCCATGCGCTGCCATCGTTGGACGCGTTTTTCTACAACAACTAATTCGGCAGGCATTTTCCAATTCCCACACGACTTTTTCTGGACAAGCATTTTTGCCGGGAGCAAAGTCAAAATCATGAAATGGGACAGGCAGCAAAACAGGCCGCCCATTCTCTGTTAGGCCGCTATGCGCATTTGAATTTATGAGCAAGTTACAGACACCAACCCACAAAGAGACGCGCACTTTTTTGCGCATCGCAGGCTTGCTGATTGCTGCGGCAGGCCTCGTTTTCACCCTTATAGGCATGGTCAGTTTCATTTCGGCTTTTGGCAACGGCGCACCGCCACGATTGTTTTGGTGCGCTTTCATCGGACTGCCATTGCTTGCCATCGGTGGCATGATATGCATATTCGGTTTCATGGGCGCAGTGGCTCGATATACACAGCGGCGGAGCAAGTGCCGGTGGCGACAGATGCCATCACCGATTTGGCTGAGGGCACGCAAGGAGCGGTCAAGACCGTGGCGCGGGCGGTTGCCGAAGGTATTCAAGAAGCTCGTCGAGATAAGCCGTCGGCCTAATAAGAGGATGGGCTGCACTCCTTCAAAATTCCACAACGATCGGATCGCGTAGCGGCGTCTCGGTAGAGCGCCGCTGATTCCGAGAAATCAAAGAATGCGGCTTTCCACCGAAAGCCGCTACGCCAGTCACAAATTCACAATCGCCGGGTTGCTGTAAAGCGTAAGGGAACCGACACCCTATACAGATTCGCAGCGCCGTAGGCGCGACATCTTTGTAGTTCACAGCCCAAAAACAATTAAAGCTCCGTCAGGAGCGACATCAATAGAGTTTCGCGGAATATGCCGCTCCTGACGGAGCTTGGGTTCAGTGGAATGATAGAACTACAAAGATGTCAGCCCTACGGGCTTTCAGAAATGTCTTACATCACAAGATTCCACTTATTCCAAAATCGCCGGGTCGCCGTAGAGTGTGAAGGAACCGGCACGGGTGATTTTCACGTCCATGAGCTGGCCGCGATGCCGGTCCGAACCATCGAACACCACAATCTTGTTACAGCGCGTCCGGCCGGCCATTCGAGCCGGATTTTTTTTGCTCGGTCCTTCCACCAGAATCTCCGTCTGCCGCCCGACCAACGCGCCGTATTTGCGCTTGCCGATCTCATTGATGACTTCCAGCAGCCGTTGGTTGCGTTCCTCGCGGACCTTTTGCGGCACCTGGTCCGGCAGGTTGGCGGCCGGCGTGTCGCGGCGCTGCGAGTATTTGAAGATGTAGGCATTGTCGAATTGCACTTCGCGCGCCAGTGACAGGGTCTGCCCGAAGTCATCCTCCGTCTCACCGGGAAAACCGACGATGATATCGGTGGTGATGCCGATTTCCGGCCGGGTGCGGCGCAGTTTTTCGATGATGCCAATGTAACGCTCGCGCGTGTAGCCTCGATGCATCAGTTTCAGCACCCGGTCGCTGCCGCTCTGGACCGGCAGATGCGCGCTCTCGACCAGTTTCGGCATCTGCGCGTAGGCCTCAATCAAATCGTCGCCATAACCCTTCGGATGCGGCGAGGTGAACCGGATGCGCTCCAATCCCTCGATTTCGTGAACGGCTTCGAGGAGCTGGACGAAAGGGGATGTGCCTGGGAGCGCTGGCGTCTCGCCGGCAAGTTGCGGATCTGGCCGGCGAGACGCCGGCGCTCCCAGGTTACGCCTCCCATAACTGGTGACAATCTGGCCGAGCAGGGTGATTTCCTTCACGCCTTGCGCCACCAACTGGCGGCACTCGCCCACGATGTCGGGAATGCTCCGGCTGCGTTCCTCGCCACGCGTGTAAGGCACGATGCAAAACGTGCAGTATTGATTGCAACCCTGCATGATGCTCACGAACGCGGTGACTTGTAGCGGCGGTCTGTGACCGCCGCCATTATCGTCTCCATTTTTCACAGCGTTTCCGTATAACAAATGTTCGCGAATGGTCGCTTCGCTCCCCTGCTCTTCCGCCACGTCCACGATTTTTTCCGCGCGCCCGGCCAGAATTTCGTCGAGGCAATCCGCCGCGCGATGAAATTTCTGCGTGCCGAGGACCAGGTCCACGTCCGGCAACCGGTCGATCAGTTCCTGTCCGCGGCTTTGGGCCATGCAACCCATGAACCCGAGCACGACGTTGGGCCGGTCACGGCGGATTTCCGCGGCCAAGTTTTCCATTTTCCGGAGCGCCTTTTGTTCCGCGAGGTCGCGCACGCTGCACGTGTTGAGCAGGATCACATCTGCCCCGGCCTCCGATGGCGCCAGGGTATAGCCCTTGGCCACGAGCTGGGCGGCGACGGCTTCGCTATCGCGCTCGTTCATCTGGCAACCGTAGGTTTTGATGTAAACGCTCGGCATGGGACGAGAATAGCGGCAATTTAGGCCATCCCGCCGGCCTTGAAAAGGCGGAAAGACGGTGGGTATTGATATGTTTTTCGGCTTTCGGTGGGGCGAGCGTCCTCGCGAGCCGGCTCGTCAGTAGCCTCGCCCCACCAAAAAATACCACTACCCGAAGGCAGCGAAGGGACCGCGGGCAATCCCGGCAAAAATTTTCCCAAAATTTAACTGGCCAGTTTTGGGTTTGTGGGCTTTATTAACTTCAGGTCATGGGAAAAGCACCGCAGTGTAACGACCGCGAAACCTCAACCTGGAGGAATTCCAATGGACATTCACCATCCCTTCGTCAGTGAGTTCCCCGAACATCGCGAAACCATCCGCTCGCTCAAGCTGGCGGATGCCAATTTCCGCGCGATGTTCGAGGAGTACCACAAACTCGACGACGAAATCTGCCGCATCGAAGAAGACGTTGAGTTTGCCACCGATCAGGAAATTGACGAACTCAAGTTCAAGCGCGCGAAACTGAAGGACGCGCTTTATTCCGCCGTGCGCAAGCACGAGATGGCGCTGGTTCACTGAGCCGCGCCGCGGGGTTTGTTAAAGTTAGCCGCGTCAATGCGGCTCGTGGTTGGTTTTTCGTTTGGCCGCTTCCGCAATCACCTTTTCCGTCGCCTCGCGCGGCATTTCCTCATAATGGCTGAAGTCCTCCGTATGGACGCCGCGCCCGCCCGTCAGTGACCGCAAGGTGCTCGAATAGTGGTAAAGCTCCTTCGTCGGCACCTGCGCCTTGATCACCTGAAACGCGCCGTCGTTGTCCATGCCCATGATTTTGCCGCGGCGCGAGGACAGGTCGCCCATTACCTTGCCCATGCAATCCTCCGGAATGCGGATCTCGACGTTTTCAATCGGCTCCAGCAGGCACGGTTTGGCAGCCAGGAACGCCTCCTTGAACGCAAAGTAACCGGCAATCTGGAACGCGATGTCTTTCGAGTCCACCGGATGCATCTTGCCGTCGTAAAAATCAACCTTCACGTCCGTCACGCGGCACCCGGCCAGGATGCCCTCGGTGCAGGCCTGATGAACGCCCTTGTCCACCGACGGTACAAACACGCGGTCCACGTTCTGGCCAACGAGTGAGTTGGTGAACTCGACGCCGCTGTCGCGCGGCTTGGGCTCGATGCGCATCCAGACCTCGGCGAACTGCCCCGCGCCGCCGGTCTGTTTTTTGTGGCGATACTTGGAATCGCCCCTGCCCTTGATGGTCTCGCGGTATTTGACGCGCGGTTCCGCCAGTTCAACGTGGACATTGTGCCGCCGGCGCAAGCGGTCGGCGACGACCTCCAGGTGCAATTCGCCCTGCGCGGATATGATGGTCTGGTGCAGTTCCGAGTCCACGACGTAAAGGAACGTCGGGTCTTCCTCGTGCAACGCGGCCAGGCCGGAGGCGATTTTGTCCTCCTCGCCCTTGACCTTGGCGACGAGCGAGGCGTGGATGTTCGGCTTGGGGTAGGCGACCTTCGACAGCGTCACCGGGTGTTTGGCGGCGCACAAGGTGTTGCCGGTGTGGGTGTCCTTGAGCTTCACCACCGTGCCGATGTCGCCCGCGCCGAGCGTGGGCACGGCCTCGCGCGTCTGGCCGTTGAGCAGGTAAATCTGCCCGATGCGCTCGTTCACCTTGCGGTCGCTGTTGAACAAATCCTTGCCGGTGGAAATCGAGCCGGCATAAACGCGAAAAAATGACAACTCGCCAAAATGCGCCTCGGACATGGTTTTAAAGATGTAGGCGACGGTCTCCGGGTCGTCCAGGCCCACCTCCGTTTCCCTGCCATTGGCATCCACCGCCTTGACCTTCTTGCGGTCGGCCGGCGACGACCCGTATTTGGCTATGAAATCCATCAGGCGCGCCACGCCGATGTTGTTTTCCGCGGAGGCGGCAAACAGCGGGATGAACAATTCCCGCTGGACCGCCGCGTGGATGCCGGCCCGGAATTCCTCCTCCGACAAACCGCCTTTCTCAAAGAATTTGCTCATCAGCTCGTCGTCGGACTCGGCGATGTGCTCAATCAGCTGGCCGTGCAATTCCTTGACCTTGGCCTCCCACTCGCCGGTGGCCGGTTCCTCCTGGTATTTGCCGCTGGCATCGGTCTGGTAGGTCACGATTTCATTGCGCAACACGTCCAGCACGCGGTTGAAACCGGGACCGGGATTCACCGGATAGTTCAAGGGAAACACGTGCCGCCCGAACCGCTCCTGCAATTGCCGCACCACGGCATCGAAATCGACGTTCTCCTTGTCCATGGCGTTCACGACGATCAATTTGGGAATACCGTATTGGGTCGCGTAATTCCACACGCGTTCGGTGCCCACGCCGAGGCCGTGCTGGGCGTGGACCACCACCAGCGCAAAATCGCCGACGCGCAATGCACCCAGGCCTTCGCTGATGAAATCGAGGTAACCCGGGGTGTCGATGAGATTGAATTTTTTGCCCGCCCATTCGGTGTGCAACAGGGATGCCGACACCGAGATCTGCCGGTTCTTTTCGCTCACGTGGTAATCGGACACGGTGGAGCCGTCGGCGATGCGGCCCATGCGGTTGATGATGCCCCCGCACGCGAGCATCGCCTCGCTGAGCATGGTTTTGCCCGACGACGCATGGCCGACGATGGCAAAATTCCGGATATCTGCAGGCTGGTAGGTTTTCATAGATCCAGGTGGTCCGTTGAGGTGAGGCCCAAAACCGCCGGCGCTGCGGTCCTTTTGGGCGGGAGCATAATAAATTTGAAGAAACCGGTCCCGTGAAGTTCAGGTCGCCTGTTCATTCAACCCCATTGAACCAAAAACCCGCCGGACGCGCAACCCACTTGCGGTGGCGCGTTAAATCCGTATGTTCATCGCTGGCGTTGGAATTGAACCGGCCCGGGCACAGGGTGTTGGACCGGTTCACACTATGGAATCTGAATTGTTGAAAGTGTTGTTGATTGCCGGCGACGAGCGATTCGCGAGTGCCGTGGCCGGCAAGCTCCGCGAGGAGGGGCAACCCGTTGAAATTGTCACCGTCGCGGCATTGGACGCCGGGCTGGCCGAGTTGTCGGCCCGTTCGTTTGATGTCGTCCTGTTCGAATTGCCCTCCGCCAACGCCGCCGGCCTGTTTCAGGTCACGTTCTTCACCGCCAAGGTGCCGGCCGTGCCCATGGTGGTTTTTGGTCCCGCCCATGACGAGGCCTTCACCGTGGAAGTGATCCGGGCCGGCGCGCAGGAGTATTTCGCCAAGGAACAATTCGGCGAACGGGCGTTGGAACCGGTGATTCGCTGCGCAATCGAACGCCAGCTCGAACAGGCCGCGCTGCTCAAGGAACGGGAAAATTACTACGGCTTGTTTGACCACCTGGTGGAGGGCATCTTCCGCACGACGACCGACGGGCATTACCTGCTGGCGAACGTGGCGCTGGCGCGCATCTATGGCTACAACTCGCCGGTCGAATTGATGGCCAGCATCAAGGACATCGGCCGCAACCTCTACGTGGACCCGGCCCGGCGCGACGAGTTCGTCCGGATCATGCAAACCAGCGACACCATCACCGACTTCGAATCCCAGATTTACCGCAAGGACGGCTCGATCATCTGGATTTCGGAAAATTGCCGCGCCGTCCGCGACGCGCAGGGCAAATTGCTCTACTACGAAGGCACGGTCGAGGACATCACGCAACAGCGGCAGATGCAGGAGGCTTTGCAGAGATCGGAATCCCTTTATCACTCGCTGGTCGAAGCCATGCCCCTGGGTGTTTTTCGCCGCGATTTGCAAGGCCGTTTCACTTTCGCCAATCAGCCATACTGCAAGTATCATAGCATCAAACCCGAAGACCTCATCGGCAAAACCGATTTTGATCTTTATCCGAAAGCAGCTGCGGAAAAATATTGGCGCGATGATTTGCGGATCATGAAGAACGGCGAGACGATGGAAATTTTCGAGGAAACGCAGCCGATCGGCGCGGAGGAAAAACATTATCATCACGTCGTCAAAACGCCGCTCTACAGCGCGGATGGGAGCATCATCGGGCTGCAGGGCATTATCTGGGACATCACGGCGCAAAAACTCGCCGAGGAACAAATCCGCCGCGCGAACACCGAACTGGCGCGGAGCCGCGAGGAATTGCGCACCCGGAATCTGCTGATGGAGGAAAACCTCCACATGGCGCGCGAAATCCAGTCCGCCATGCTGCCGCAGCAATATCCCACCTTCCCCCGCCACGCCCCGCCCGAGCAAAGCGCCCTGCAGTTCGTGCACCGCTATCAGCCGGCGGAAACCGTCAGCGGCGATTTCTTCAGCGTTTCCGCATTATCGGAGGATGTGGCCGGTGTTTTTATTTGCGACGTGACCGGACACGGCATGCGCGCGGCGCTGGTCACCGCCATGATTCGCGCGCTGGTGGAGGAATTGAAGCCCATCGCGCAGGATCCGGGGATGTTTTTGCGTCAGCTGAACACCGACCTGTTTACCATCCTTAAAACCACCGGTTCACCGATGCTGACCACGGCGTTTTACCTCGTCGCCAACTGGCGCACCGGGGTCATGCGCTTTGCCAACGCCGGCCATCCCAAACCCCTGCTCGTGCGCCGTTCGACCAGCTGCGTCGAGCCGCTCGTCAACGCCTCCGGCAAAAGCCAGCCCGCCCTCGGCCTGTTCGAAAACCCGCCCTATCAAACCACCGAAATCAACCTCGCGCCCGGCGATCTCGTGATGCTGTTCACCGACGGCCTCTACGAGGTCCAGGGACCGAACGAGGAATTGTATTCCCAGGAACGGCTGATCATGGATGTCAAAGACCGACTGGACAGGCCTGCCGCGCAGTTGTTCGACGAATTGCTGGCCGCCATCGGCGGTTTTTCCGTGGACCACGAATTTGCCGATGACGTGTGCCTCATCGGCATGGAGTACGCCGGAAAAGCACCGCCGAAAACAGCCTAAGGCGAACCTGCCGGATTTATCTGGCGCCCAAGGCCAAACCGACCGCTTCCTGGATCCGGGTGTCCCGCAGGTTTTGCGCAATGATCTTGCCGTCGGGGCCAATCAGGAAAATTGAAGGGATGCCATAAACCGCGTAATCCTTCGTCACATTGTCCTTCGACCAGTCGCCGAGGAAACCCTGTACCCATTGGATGTCCTTGTCCTGTGCGAACTTTTTGGGTGCGTCGATGTTGGGATCCAGGCTCAGGCTGATCATCGCCAACCGGCTGTCCTTGCCGAAGGCGTCATACGTCGCCTTGAGATTGGGCGTTTCCGCAACGCACGGTCCGCACCACGTCGCCCAAAAATCCAGCAGCACATATTTGCCGCGGTAATCGGACAGTTTCAACGGTTGGCCGTCCAGTGTCTTGACATTGAAATCCGGGGCCAGGTCGCCGTTGTTCACGTGTTTTACCGTCTTCAACGTGACTTCCCCGATGTCAAACGGCGCATCCGGATCATCCGTGGTGGCTTCCGGCACGGTCACTTCCTTGGCGTCCAACCGCGCCTGTATCGCCCCGTTTTGCCAGATGTTGCCGGACAATGTGTATTTTCCGGGTGCGACCGTCTCTGCGCGGAAGGTGCCGTCGGCCTTCACCAGCAACTGGCGCCGGTTCTTCATCGCCTCGGCATAGTCCTTCCCCGCGCCGGTTTTAATCCATTCCGAATACCATTTTTGGACTTTTTCCTGCGTGTCCATTTCCTTCGGAACCTGCGGCGGCGTCACGTCCGGTTGCAGCATAATGCTGCACTGCTGCGAATCCGCGTCCGCAGCCAGCGTGGCGTCACGTTTCAAATGGCCGATGACCGGCCGGCCGCTTAAATTAATTTGCACCGTGTTCGTTCCGCCAGGCTTGACGTCCTCGGATTTCAATTCCAGATAAGACCACGAACGTTCCGAGATCGGCTGTTTCAATTCGAGGCGAATGGTTCCCGGCGGAACTTGCGCGAGGGTGAAACGTCCCTGCGCGTCGGTCACCACCGGTTCCTGTCCCCACACATTCCTTTGCGCGGCGCTGTCGCCCGCGAAGTAGTAGAGTTCCTGCCCGGCCATCGGTTTGCCGTGATTCAGCACCAAGCCTTCCACCCGGCCCCACGGCTGCAAAGTCACGGTGAATGTGTTGGTAAAATCGGCCTTGGGAACCATCGCAAAACCGGCAGCGGACGCGGCCACCATGGTAAAATCGCCATCCTGCGGCGGCATTTCAAAATGACCGTCGTCGGCCGTTTCAATACTGTCGCTGTTTTGGTTTTGATTGCGAAGCGCCGTGCCGTTTAATTGAAGGTAATCCCTCTGCGCGGCCAGGACGATGGTCACTCCCGCAGCGAGCTTGCCGTCCGCCGTTTTGATCAGGCCAATGAGGTTCGGGGTCTTTTTCAATTTCACATCCCAGGTCACTTCGCCCTCGTCCGGCCTGATGGCGCGGGACTTGACCGGTGCGTAGCCGGACGCCGAGATCTGGAAGACAAAATCAAACGGCGTCGGACTGACGATGATGGGGTTTTCAAAATGGACTTCATAATGGCCGGCGGCGCCATTACGGGCCTGCTGCCGTTCAAACCGCGCGCCATCGCCTTCCGGCCAGCCCGGCGTGACTTTGAAGGCGGCCACCGGTTCGCCGGTGTCTGCGTCGGTCACCGAACCTTTCACCGTCAATGGCGGGCTGAGCGTGAAGACGGTTTCGTTGGTGGTATCGGTCTGAACTTTTGTCCATTCCAATCCCATGTAACCGGCCTCCATGACCGTCAAAAGAATCGGCCGGTCCGGGGCCGAATCCCACGAAAATTCGCCGTTGGTGTCGGTTACGGTTTTCCAATCCAGGGTCCGTCCGCTGAAAATTCCGTTCCGGTCGGCCAGGCCGTCAAACGACACCGCCGCGCCCTCAACCGGTTGGCCCGCAGAGTCCACCACCCGGCCATGGATGGTCCGTCCCGGTTTCAGCGCCACGTCCAGCGACGCATTCGTTGCCGTCACCGTGCGAAATTCCGGCGCGAATCCGGGCGCGCTGAACGTCAGATAATTGTCGCCCAGACTGAGGTTCTTCAAATCAAATTGTCCGCCGGCATCAGTGTTGGTCTTGATGGCGCCGCTCATGTAACGGTCGAAACCGACAAACACCGTCGCGTTGGTCAAAAGGTTCCCCGCCGTGTCGCGCACCGTGCCGGTCAGCGCGTAACCTCCGGTCAATTTCAATACGGCCATGCCGCTGAAGAAATCCCCCGTGCGGATGTGATTGCCGGCAAAACCGCGCTGGTTCGGTCCGTCGGCATAAAATTGCGCCTGCGGAAAATCAGGATGCGTCACCGTCACCCCAAAATCCTGATAGCCCTCCGGCAGGCCCTGGATGCTCCAATGGCCGGTGGCATCGGTTTCTGTGGTTTGGCTGGGCAGATAAATCTGGTCGCTCGACGTGTTGTCAAACACGTAACCGTTCAACCGGACCTGCGCGCCCGCCACGGGGTTGCCCCGCTCATCCAGCACCACGCCCCGGATCGTCGCGCGGCTGGCCGCCAGGCGATAGGTGATTTCATTCGGAATGCTGCCGCTCTGCCAGTTTCCACTGCGGCCCAGATAACCCTGCTTGGACACTGAAACATCCACACCGCTCGTCCGGCTGACCGGATATTTTACCAGCGCCACGCCGTCGGTCGAAGTCAGAATCGGATCGGCGATCACGCCTTCGTCGTCCACGGTCATACCGGGATAAACGTCCGCGCCGGCAACGGGCGCGCCGGTTTCCTGGTCCACCGCGCGCACTTTCAAAACCCCGTCAAAGTTGAGGCTCGGCTCCAGCGGCAGGGGCGTGCTGACCTCCCGCTGCGGATCACGGTTGGCCACCGTGGCCGCCACCAAAGTATAGGACGCGCGGCTGCGGGTGGAAATGAGGTCCAGACTGTCCACCAGTTTGTCCGGGTACGGGTTGCGTAACACGCTCTTGAACAGGCGCCCCGTGCCTTTGTAAACGCCCGGGCCGCGCCAGATGATTTTCGTGTCCGGGTCGGCAATGATCTCCTGTTCCTCCGACAATAACCGGACCCAGTCGATGACCTGAAAATTATAGCGGATGGTGAAATCGTGACTCGTGCCGTCCGCGTAGTGCAGACGGAGGGTGGCAACCGGGCAGCCATAAACCTCCCGCCATTGCACGGCGTGAATCAGGTGCAGTTCGTCAAATTTCCGGGCGATTTTGATTCCAGAAACTTCGTTTTGGCGGACATCCCCACGAACCGCCGGACTTTTGCCGTACAGGTATATCTCACCGTCCACATCAAACGGCAGGCCGTCGATGGTTTTCCGCCCGAAATAACCTTCGTAACTGTTGTTGGTGCCGCCGGGCCCCGCAAACACCTTGGTGTAAAACGGTTTCAAATCGAGAACGTAGGGCAGTGCGTCCGTTGCCACCGGGGCCGTTCTTTTACTCTGCGTCGCGTCCGTCCGGCAGCCTGCGACGATTAAGGCCAACAGAAGCAAGGCCGGCGCGGACCAGCCAATAGCCAATTTAAAGCGGGCAGTCATTTGAAGGGGTGGTTGTGATTTGCGCCCGGCACCCAGAATGCCAACCTGTGCGGGCCGGGTCGCCCGAAACGGTGAGTCTTTACGCCAATGCAAAATCGTTCGCCCATATCTTCAGAGCCAAGACATCCGAACACTGCCTACGGGGGGAGTGAGTCAATGCTGAGACTAGCCCGATAGCCATAAACGTCAAGCACCATTTCGGAAGATTGAACGTGAGGAGACAAAAAACTCCGCACCGGCGCAGGGGCGCGTCGGAAAGCCCGCTTAAACGGACCATTGGGAACCTCTATTCCGTCAGAATCTTGATCACGCGCGATTTCTCGGCGCGCTTGCGCTGGGTCTCGTCGAGGATTTTTTTGCGGAGCCGCAGATTTTTTGGCGTGGCCTCCACGTATTCGTCCGAACCGATGTATTCCAGCGCCCGTTCGAGCGAGAGCTTGAACGGCGGACTGAGCTGGATGCCCTTGCCATCGCCCTGCGAACGCATGTTGGTCAGCCGCTTCGCCTTGCAGGGATTCACGGGGATGTCGTTTTCCCGCGCATTCTCGCCCACAATCATGCCCGCGTAAATGGCTTCGCCCGGCCCCACCATCAGCCGGCCGCGTTCCTGGATCATGTTCAACGCATAGGCCATCGCCTCGCCGCTTTCCATGCTCACCAGCGACCCGTTCTTGCGCGCGGCAATCTCCCCGCGGTCAGCGCCGTATTCGTGGAACAGGTGGCTCATCACGCCGAGGCCGCGCGTCTGGTTCACCAGGTCGGTCTCGAACCCGATCAATCCGCGCATGGGAATCAACGCCTCGATGGTCACCTGGTCGCCATGATGGTTCATGTTGGTGATCTCGGCCTTGCGGCCGGAAAGATTTTCCATGATGGCGCCCATGAATTCCTGTGGAATTTCGAGGTACAACTTTTCAATCGGCTCCTGCATGTTGCCCTGGGCGTCCTTTTTGTAGAGGACTTCGGGGCGCGACACCAGCACCTCGTGGCCTTCGCGCCGCATCTGCTCGACCAGGATGGCAATCTGCATTTCGCCGCGCCCCTCAACCTCGAAAATTTTCGGGTCGCTGGTCTGCTTGATGCGCAAGGCGACGTTGGTGCGGATTTCCTTTTGCAGCCGTTCCCAGATGTGCCGCGCGGTGACGAGCTTGCCGTCCTTGCCGGCGAGCGGACCGTCGTTCACCGCGAATTCCATCTGGATCGTCGGCGGATCAATCGGGATGTACGGCAACGCCCCGCGTTCCGGCTTGTCCGCGATGGTCTCGCCGATGAACACCTCCTCGAACCCGGTGATGCCGATGATGTCGCCCGCGTGCGCCTCCTGCACCTCGATGCGTTTCAAGCCTTCGAAGTGATAGAGCATCGTGATTTTGCCCTGCGAAATTTTGCCGTGGCCATGCAGACAGCACGCCGTGTCGCCCACCTTCAGCTTGCCGGCCATGATTTTGCCGAACGCGATGCGGCCGAGGTAATCCGAGTAATCGAGGTTCGCCACCAGCACCTGGAACCCGTCGCCGGCCTTGGCGCGCGGGGACGGAATGTGTTTCACAATCGCGTCGAACAACGGTTCCATCGTCCCGCTGACGTGACTCAAATCCAGCTTCGCGTAGCCGGCCTTGGCCGAGCAATATACGAACGGAAAATCCAGTTGCTCGTCCGTGGCGTTGAGCGAGATGAACAGCTCGAAAACCTGGTCGAGAACTTTCTTGGGATTGGCGTTCTCGCGGTCGATCTTGTTGATGACCACAATCGGCTTGGCGCCGGCCTCAAGCGCCTTGCGCAGGACAAAGCGCGTCTGCGCCTGTGGACCTTCAGCGGCGTCCACCACCAGCAGCACCCCGTCAATCATGTTCATGATGCGCTCGACTTCGCCGCCGAAATCGGCGTGGCCGGGCGTGTCCACGATGTTGATGTGGTAATCCTTGTATTTGAACGCGGCGTTCTTGGCGCGGATGGTGATGCCCTTTTCCTTTTCCAAATCCATCGAATCCATCAGGCGCTCGTCCTGTGACTCATGCTGGTTGGCGCGGAAGGTGCCGGACTGCTTGAGCAGGCAATCCACGAGCGTCGTCTTGCCGTGGTCCACGTGCGCGATGATGGCGATGTTTCGAATGTGCTGCATAAATTTTCTAATCGAGCTGGATAGTCTGCCTTTTATAGGGAAAAGGTCAAGCCGCGTGTGAGAAAATAAAGACACGGATTACACGGATTTTCACCAATTGAATCCCGTAAATTCGTGTTAATTCGTGAAATCCGTGTCTGAACCTTTGCGTTTCTGCGTTAAAAATTAATCCGCGTCAATCCGCGTAATCTGCGGTTAAATGAGCTTCTTCAATTTTGCATCCTCGCCCAGTTTCCGGACCAGCTCCTTCACCTTTTGCGCCTGGCTTTTGTGCGCCAGCAACACCGCGTCGTCCGTCTGCACCAGAATCGAATCCCGCAAACCCACCACCGCAATCGGCGTCCGCCGGTCCTTGGTGCGCGCGTCGTAGATGATGTTCCGCGCGCCGTCCACGTGGATGAAATCCGCCACCGCACAGTTCCCCTCCGCATCCGGCTTCAGATGCCGTCCCAGCGCCGTCCACGAACCGACGTCGTCCCATTCAAACGCGCCGTCCGCCACCACGACATTCTGCGCCTTTTCCATCAGCGCGTAATCAATCGAAACTTTTTTGATGCCGGGATATTCCTTCGCCAGCACCCTGGCGAGTTTGCCCGGCTGGTTGGCCACCTTGAACCAGCGCTGGCACGCCGCATACATTTCCGGTTGATGCTTCTGCAACCCTTCCGTGACGGTCACGAATGACCATACGAACATTCCCGCATTCCACCGGTACTGACCGCTGTTGACGTATTCCAGCGCCCGATGAAAATCCGGCTTTTCCACAAACCGTTCCGCGCGGAAAAAGGTCGTCTTCGTTTTCTTCGCGCCCTGTGCCGGCGGCAATTCCTGGCCCACTTGAATGTAACCATATCCCGTGTCGGGTCCGGCCGGCTTGATGCCAATGGTAATGACGGCCCGGCCACGCGACGCCAGATCGAACGCGTCATTCAACACCTGCTGAAACTTCTTTTCGTCGGGAATGACGTGGTCGGCGGGCAACACCGCCATGACGCCCGTCGTGGAACGCGCGCCCACCAGCGCCGCGCCCAGCGTGACGGCTGCGGTGGTGTCGCGACCAATGGGTTCGGCAACGAGATTGGCCTTGGGAATTTTCGGGAGTTGTTTGTGGACCTCCGGCAACTGCGTCTCGTTGGTGATGACAAAAATGTTTTTAACCGGCACCAGCGGCAACACGCGGTCCACCGCCTGCTGGAGAAACGAGCGTTTGCCAAGGAGCGTGAGCAGTTGCTTGGGCGTCTTATCCCGGCTCACCGGCCAGAACCGCTCCCCTCGCCCGCCGGCCATGATGATGACAAACCGGTTTTTGGTGTCAGATTGCGTTTTCATGCCGAACGATTGAATACAAACAGGATGAGAAACGCAAAATCTGTTTTCTGCGGCATTCGTTAAAACAAAAAACCCCGGCTTCAGCCGGGGTTTTGAAAGGACGATCAACCTGATGCATTAAGCGAGACGGCGGCGGAACAGCATCAAGCCGCCCATTGCACCCAAACCGGCCAGCGCCAACGCAGACGGTTCAGGAACGCCAACGGGAGAGATGCTGATATCGGTATAGTCCACTTTCACTCCAGCACCATCGCCATTTAAAATGAGTCCCAGTCGGAAATAAGTTTCTGTCGGTGCGGTCGCGTCGGTACCGTACGCAGTGAAGGGAACCGTCACGGCGCCTGAGAACACCGCGCCGCTGGCCGTCTGGGTGCCATTCAGTGAGGGTTCGTAAGAGCTAGGGGTACCAGTCGAGCCGTAGAAGCCGCTGCCCGTGTTGACATACGAGGCAAGCTGGAGGTAAGTACCGACCGTAGTATAAGTTGACGTATCAATGTAATAGTCATAAGTAAGGTCGTAGCCGGCCGGGTTCTCAAGGGCGGCAAGGAAAGCAGAATTGAAGGTGGAGGCAGGGGCACCACTAACAGTGCCGGAATTAACATTTGCTACTTGGTAACCGCCAAGAGCCTCGCTGATGTAATTGTTGCCACCGATGGTAACGACGGTAGAGGCCGGGCTGGTGGTGAATCCTCCGTTCACCCAACCATCAGAGGTGTTATCAGAGAAATTGAAAGTAACCGACTGACCTTGCGCTTGAATTACGCCAAGAACGAGGGCAGCAGCCATTGTTGAGAATATAAATTGCAGTTTCATATAGCGGTTTTCTAAGTTGTTTTGGATTTCAGGACATAATACCGGTCTGACTCTTAATTGTCATGTCACCAGAATTATTGACATGATCTTGCCGATATTATCGTTATCAGGCCCCCGGGGGAAGTTTGATCGATTTGCCGATGGTTTGTACAAACTTAACCGTGCTTGGTATAAGGTCTGGAGATTGGGCCGCCGATGCAATCCGGTTCACCACCGCACTGCCAACTACGACTGCATCTGCAACGGATGCAACGGTTGCGGCCTGGTGCGGGGTCGAGATGCCAAATCCGACGGCGATAGGCAGTTTCGTGTGTGCGCGGATTTTGGCGATTTGGGATGCCAGGTTCGATGCCACCTTTTTCTGCATCCCGGTCACGCCTTCGCGTGAAATATAATAGATGAAGCCGCTGCCGCGTTTGACAATGAACTCAATCCGGTCCTCCGGCGTCGTCGGCGCCACCAGGTAAATGTGGCAGAGACCGGCCTTCCGCATGAGCGCCTCGTAATTGTCCGATTCTTCCGGCGGCAAATCGAGCACCAGCAAGCCGTCCACCCCCGCCTTCGCCGCGTCTTCAATAAATCGTTCCACGCCCACGCGGTGAATCAAGTTGAAGTAAATATAGAGAATAATCGGCATTTCCGAGCGTTTGCGGATCGCCGCCACGGTGGCCAGGACCTTCGGCGGCGTGGTGCCGGATTCCAGGCCGCGTTGCGCCGCCAGCTGGTTCACCAGCCCGTCCGCCAGCGGATCGCTGAACGGCACTCCCAGTTCCAGAATATCCACGCCAGCCTTGTCGAAAGCGACGGCCAGTTCACGCGTGGCAACCAAGTTGGGATCGCCCGCGCCGATATAGACGATAAAACCTTTTTTGCCCGTGCGTTTGAGCCGCGCGAAGCATTCCGCAATGCGATTCATGTAACGCGGAGTTTCAAGTTTCAGGTTCCAAGTTTCAAGCCAGTAAAATATAGCCGCGTTTGTCAAAACGTGGATTCCTCCCAATCCCAACCGCACTTTCACAAGCACGGCTACACAAGCCGGATTTGACCCCACGACGGTTTTTTCAAGCGGATTGCAGGGGACGACGTCAGGAGCCCCCGTTTTTTTAATTTGAGCCTCGTTACCTCGGCTCCTACAATCAAACCATGGCCAGCACCTTCGGACAACTGTTCCGCATCACGACGTGGGGCGAATCCCACGGCGGCGGCGTGGGTGTGGTCGTGGACGGCTGCCCGCCCAGGCTCAAACTTTCCGAAGCCGACCTCCAGCCCGACCTGGACCGGCGCCGGCCCGGCCAATCTAAAATCGTCTCGCCGCGCCAGGAATCCGACACGGTGCAAATCCTTTCGGGCACATTCGAAGGCCGGACGCTCGGCACCCCCATTTGCCTGTGGGTCAAAAACACCGACGCCCGCCCCGAAGCCTACGCGGAAATGAAAACCAAGTTCCGCCCGTCGCATGCGGACTTCACCTACTTCGCCAAATACGGCATCCGCAACTGGCAGGGCGGCGGTCGCGCCAGCGCCCGCGAAACCGTTGGCCGCGTCGCCGCCGGCGCCATCGCCAAAAAAATCCTGCGCGAACGGTTCGGCGTGGAGACCCTGGCCTACGTCAAACAGGTTCAGAAAATCATCGCCGACGTGGACCCGGACCGGGTCAAGTTCAAGGACGTCGAATCCAACATCGTCCGCTGTCCGGACCGCCGGACGGCGGAAAAAATGATCCGGCTCATCGAAAAGATGCGGCGGGCGGGCGACACGGTCGGTGGCATCGTCGAAGGCATTGCGCGGGGCGTACCGGCAGGCTGGGGCGAACCGGTGTTCGACAAACTCGAAGCCGACCTGGCCAAGGCCATGCTGAGTCTGCCCGCGTCCAAGGCGTTTGAAATCGGCTCCGGTTTCGGCGGCATCCTGCTCACCGGACGCCAGCACAACGACCCGTTCCGCGCGCGGTACAAAAAGGTTTTCACCACGACGAATTTTTCCGGCGGGATTCAGGGCGGCATTTCCAACGGACAGACGATTTTCTTCCGGGTCGCCTTCAAACCCGTCGCCACCGTGATGCACCCGCAAAACACCGTGGACGTGCAACTTCACAACACGACGCTCAGGGGCCGCGGCCGGCATGACCCCTGCGTCCTGCCGCGCGCCGTGCCGATGGTCGAGGCCATGACCGCGCTGGTGCTGGTGGACCACGCACTCCGGCACAAGGCGCAATGCGGTTGATGGTGAAGAGCGCAACATGTCACTGCCACCAACTCCCTCTCCCCGCCAAAGCGGGGAGAGGGCTGCGGCGAGGGGATTTGAGCTTGAAAATAACAAGCCTCCTCACCCCGCCCCTCTCCTCCTTTTGGGGAGGAGAGGGAGAAAAACGGCGGTACTGTTCAGTTAGCCCGAAGCTGTAGCCATTCGGGATTGATTTTTGACCCGGCGGAAGCAATCTTAACCCAACATCACAAATCACATGGCAGAAAAAGAAATCAACGAAATTTCGCGGGACGCGCGGGTCCTGTACACCAAGGCCAACGAGGCCGCGCAACGGGAAAACTACGATTACGCCATCGCGCTGTACAACCAGGTGCTGGAAAAGGAGCCGGGATTCTTCGAGGGCCGCAAGGCGCTGCGCGAACTTCAGGCCCGCAAGGCCGGCGGCGGCGGCGGCTTCTTCAAAAAAATGTTGAGCGGCGCCAGCTCCTCGCCACTCGTGGCCAAGGGCCAGCTCGCGCTGCGCAACAATCCCGCCGGCGCCCTCGCCATCGCCGAGCAGATTCTCAACACCGATCCCAACAGCACCGCCGGACATCGCCTGGTCGTGCAGGCCGCGCAGGCGCTCGAATTGCCGCGCACCGGCGTCATGTCCCTGGAAGTCCTCGTGAAAAATTCGCCCAAGGACAAAAGCCTGGCCATTGAATTTGCCAACTCGCTGGTCGTCGGCGGCGGCGACACACGGCGCGCCGAAGCGGTCCTCATGGAACTGTTGCGCAGTTCGCCCAATGACGGCGAACTGGGCCAGGCGCTCAAGGATTTGTCCGCGCGCAAAACCCTCGACGAAGGCGGTTACGGCGCCCTCGAAGGCGGCAAAGGTTCCTACCGCGACATCTTGAAGGACAAGAAGGAGGCCGTCTCGCTTGAACAGGAAAAACGCGTCGTGAAGAGCGAGGACACCACCGAACGGCTCATCAACGAATACGAAACCCGCCTGCAAACCGAGCCCGAGAACCTCAAGCTCATCCGCTCCCTCGCCGAGATTTACACGCAGAAAAAGCAGTTCGACCAGGCCATGGCCCTTTACGACCGCGTCAAAAATACCGGGCTGGGCGGCGACCCGTCACTCGAACGCGCCATGGCCAACACCGTCATCCGCCGGTTCGAGTTTCAACTGGAACAACTCGACCCCGCTGCGCCCGATTACGCGGAACAATCGGCCAAAATCCAGGCCGAAAAATTGAACTTCCAGCTCACCGAATGCCAGCAGCGCGCGGAAAAGTACCCGACCGACCTGGCCATCCGGTTTGAATTGGGCCAGTTGTATTTCCAAGCCGGCAAAATCACCGAGGCCATCCAGGAATTTCAGAAGGCCCAGGGCAACCCGCACAAGCGCCTTTTGGCGATGAACTATCTCGCGCAATGTTACGCCAAACGCAAGATGTACGACATGGCCGCGCGTCAATTACAGAACGCCATCAAGGAAAAACCCGTCTTTGACGATGAAAAGAAGGAGATGGTTTACAACCTTGGTTGCGTGCTCGAAAGCATGGGCAAAAAAGAGGACGCCGTCGAACAATTCAAGCTCATCTACGAAATGGACATCGGCTACAAGGACGTCGCCGCCAAGGTGGACGCCTTCTACGCCGGCCAATAATTCCCTTTTGGATATTTCCTCCTCTCCGCGTTGCGACGCAATGGGGAAGAGGGCCGGGGTGAGGTGCCACCTTCGGTGTTCCACGTTGAATGTTCAAAGTTGGATGTTATTGCCACCCACCGAAGCGTTCCGATTGGGACCCCGATCGTGCGCGTTTTGTCCGGCCAAATTTATGGTCGAGGATTTGCCGGACGTTTTACACGAGGGCTACTGCACCGAGGATGTGCGAGTGAGCGCCATTACATACGCCCCGGCCTCCGTTCACGATATTTCATGGAACCATTTCCACTCGATAGAACTTCTGTGAGTTGGTCGCTCCGATGTCCAGGTACAAGGTGGTTGGCCCGGTGGCGGTAATGACACCACTGATGGGAATGAAACCGGCCGCCAGATTGGTCGCTGCCATGACTTGATAGATGTTGTTCGAGACGCTGGACCAAGTCAGCAGGTTGCCATAAGTCAGACTGAGGATGCGCGGGACTGAGTTGGGGTCGAGTAGAAGCACGCCGGCGCTGCTGGCGCTGAAAGGCCCTGGTATCTCCGCGTTATTGATCGCACTCACTTCCGCATAGAGCGTCACGCCATAAGCATTCGTCACCGTTAGTGTCGTGCCCTGGACGACGCCATCAAAGATATTGGATGCGCCTGGTGAAGTTCCAACAATGACCTGATAGCCTGCCACACCGCCATCCGGATCATTCAGCGGGAGCCAACTGAACGTCACAGTATTGCCGACGACATAAGTGTTTGTTGTTGTCGGCGCCGCGAGGGAGGTTGGTGGCGTCACGTCATAAAGTTTTAGATACTGCGCCTCGAAGGGAGCATTGGTCCAGCCAGCGGCAGTGGTCGGCACTGGATTGAGCGAAACAAACACACCGTTGGCCAGCAACGTGCTGCCAGCAATTCCGTTTGTGCCCCAGAGCCAATCATTGAGGCGGTTCGGCTCAGCTCCCTCGTAGGCAGCAATGTTCCTTGCGTTATACATGCGACCCGGTTTGATATCGAAAAGGTTCGTGCCATTCTGCGAGATATCGACGTTAAAATAGCCTTGTTCATTGTTTGTGTAGGCAAGGTTCACAAAGGCGAACACCACGTCGTTAAAATTGGGAGAGCCGTTGGTGGTTGTAAATTTGGCAACCGCATAAATATAGGGCTGCGACGCGGTCGGACTGAGGAAAACGCGGTTGGCGCATTGCAGCGCGGGACTGGAGAGCCGGGCTGTTCCCACGGCTGCATAAAGCGGAAAAAGTTGATCCACCCTCAGATTGCCAACGGCCGCCGTCATGGCGGGCGCGAGGGAATTGAATACGTATAAACTCGGCACATCGCCTGCATAAACCGAGAAGCCAAATGATTCCGTAGTGCCCAGTTCCTGGCCGTAGAAAATATGAGGCATCCCGTCAATGGTTCCACCCACCATGAATTGGATCAAGGCCTGATAGGGATCAGTATAATAGAAACCCGCATCGTGGGAAGCGGCGTTCCACAGCATCAGACACTGGCCGTAACTGCTCCGCTCCGAATTGAAAATGTTCTGATAGCTGGTGGCCGTCGTGGCGGTCTGGAAAGCACCATAAACACTATCACACAGAATATCAAAATCACGACCGGAACGATAGGTCGTCGCGCTGGGAGGCGGCCAGCTGAGGGATTCAGCCAGAAAAACAAAATCCCATTTCTGGCATCGCACCTTGTTAATGATGTATTCCCAGCATTGCGGCGGCAACCCATCTGCGAAGTCCGCGCGAATTCCATCTATGCCTGTGGAAGTGAAATTGGCAGGCGTGCAGTTGGTGCAGCCAGTTTGATTGAGCCAATAGAGAATGGAGTCGGCAAAGTATCTCCAAACGTTTTGAGTCACATAGTCGAAACTCCCCGTGTTGGTGCTGTAGTCGAACCAGTCGTCAGACGAAAATTCGTTGTTGTCATCCTGGGGATTTGAGCAAACCAACGCGGCGTAGACACCAAAAAAAACATCGTTTACGTCAGTCCATTTGGCGATGTCAATGTCCGGCGCTATTGCGATGTTATTTGAACTGGACGCACGACTGCACCAGGCGTTGGTCGCGGAAAAAAATTCGGGGATACGATTGGCAATCAGGTCGGTGGGCTGCCAATTACCGGGATTTCCCGTCCCGCCGAAATCAGCGACACCTTCATTATCCAATTCAACATCATGGGCGGTATGATCAAACGGTTCATCCATCATCACATTTACGCCGGCGGCATCCGCCGCCGCGACGAAGTTTGTAAATTCCTGCATGGCGGCAGGCGGCGTGTTTGCCCTGCTCATCCAGGGCGATACTTGAAAATAGTTTTTCACGCAATAGGGGCTGTTGATGCTGCCCGCGACGCCGCGGGGATGAATTGGCTCCAGCCAGAGCCAGTTCACGCCAAGATTGGTCACGTCATTAAGGTTAAAAGGGCTGGCGGCGTTGGTCAGGTCGCTGAATGTACTGCGCTGGGAACCGTTGCTTGCCGCGCCCGAGGCGTCGATATTGTTGACAGCCAGCTCATAAACCACTGCATCCAGTGCCTTCCGGGGCGAAACGACAATCATAAAGTCGCGCCGATTGCCAGTGAGATAGGGAGAGTTGGTGCCATACCAGTTCCAGTTCGTGCTGCCCGCCACCAGGTAACGCGCCGTGAGGCGATAGACACCGGTCTTTTGTGCATAAAGTGTCAGCGAATACTGCCCCGGCGTGCTGGTCGGCGACATCGCATAGGCCTCATAATAATGGTTCGTGTCGCCAGTCGCGATGGTGTTGCCGTCCGGCGGCACAATGCCTTCTTCGATGCCGTTGGCGCCAACCTGGGTCGCATAGTTACGCCGGTTTAGATTGGAATAAGCGTCGGCTTCCGCCACATTCGTTGCGTTGGGTGAAAATAAAATCGTCAGGGGCACGGCATCGTTCGACACTTCGTTAACAAAAACATGTGCGGTTCCGTAATCGGCGTTAATGCCATTGACGGTCAGGGTTGGGGTTCCTGCCGTGGAAACCGGCACGGACACATATTCGCCGGTTGTCGTTGCAAAATTAAATACGCCTCCGCCGGGACCGTAATTTCCACCTGCGCCCAGGTTGCCCGTGCCAACGGCCAGACCGGGAAGGAATTGATTCGACAAGTAAACGTAGTCATTCCCGTTGATATCAACAAGCACCTCAACGACGCCGGTCGGGTTGCCAAGCGTGGAAAGTGGAATGCCCAGCTCCAGACCGGTCGTCACGGCGCCGGCGGTGGCCGGATTGGCAGCCGTCCCGCTGTTTCCATTCACACCCGCCGTGTTCACATTGTCAAATCCCACGGCGATGCCGCTGCCCCCAAGGTTCTGATTATTGCCGCTGCCGCCGCTCAACGTGACGCTGCCCAGGTGGGACCCGGTGCCAGAACTGCCGGACAAAACCGCCTGGTCAATGGAAAGATTCACGGCACTATTGGTCGAAGTAACGGTGAACGTGAACATCAAATTGGGATCAAACCCAGGGCCAAAGGTCGAGCCGTTCATGGCCGCCTCGGCCGGCGAACCGCCAATTTCCAAAACATGCTGCCCACCGGCTTGTCCATCAGCGATGAAAACATTGAGGTTGTTGCCGTTCGCCTGAACATTGCCTGCGATAAAGAGATAGAGATATCCGTTGGTCACCACACCATAAACGGCATCCAATTCCGAGCCGCCACTTGAATTGCCGCTGGCATCCGTGCTGTTGTCGCCAAAACCGGTGTTAATCGTTTGAATGGCCAAGGGACTGCCATACCCCTCGGAATTGTTCAAAAATCCGTCAACTGTCACCTGGCCACTGGCAGGCGTCGTGAGCCCTCCGATAACCGACAGCAAAAATGCAATCCAAAGCCTGTGCGATCCTTTTGCTTTCACACTATTTAATCCCTGTCGGCGGCAAGGCGTGCCACAGGATGCGATAATATGGACGAGCGATGATAGATGCGCCATTCAAAGCTGTTCAAGTGAAGCGTCGGCAACGGACCACCATCGGAATTCGGCACGCCGGAAATTCTCACCGGCACGAAGCCGCTCACGTCTTTCAGGTCAACCTTTCCGCTGAGCGGGCGGTTGGAAAAATTGATGACGACGAGCAGTTCATCTTTGTCGTCGGCGCGGAGAAAGGTGAGGAGCCTGGTCTCATCCGAGTTATACAGCCACTGCACATTCGAATTGCGGAGTGCGGGGTATTGATGACGGAGTTGAATAAGACCGTGATAAATATCGGGCAACGGCTGGCGATCCTTGGGCGACCAAAAAATAGGCAGCTTGTCGAACAGCGCGCCGCCGCCGGATTCGGTGGCGTCGCCGACTTCCATGCCGTTGTAAATCAGCGGCACACCATCGAGCGTAAACATAAGCGCGGACGCGGCCAGCGCCCCATTGAGACCGTAGCGGGCAACGGCGCGGGCTTCGTCGTGGTCGTCGGAAATCTGCATGTGCAGCGCGCCTTTCGGGAATTGCGAGCGGCTTTTTTCCCAAGTGTGTTCAATGTCCGACGCGGGCGCGCTGTCCATCATGATCTGGTTCATCGTGGTCAGCAGTGGCCAGTCGTAATCAATATCGAACGCACTGGTGAGCAGTTCGGGCTTGCTCGCCTCGGCAAGTAACATGATGTCGGGCTTGACCCTGGCAAGTTCGGCGCGGACCTGCACCCAGAAATCCGTCGGCACCATGGCGGCGGCGTCACAGCGGAATCCGTCCACATCACACGTTTGAATCCAGTATTTCAACATCGCGATCATATATTCGCGCAGCTGTAAGTTGGCATAGTTCAGCGCGGCCACATCCGTCCACTCCGGCACCGGCGGGATCACTCTTCCCTGGCCATCGTGTTTGTAAAAATCCGCGTCCTTCATCATCACACTGTCCCATGCGGTGTGGTCTGCCACCAGGTCCATGATCACTTTCATTCCGCGCTTGTGCGCCTCGGAAACCAGCCGCTTAAAATCATCCGGCGTGCCATAGGCAGGATCAATGGCGTAATAATCCGTGATCGAATAAGGGCTGCCGAGTTCGCCCTTCCGATTTTTTTCACCAATCGGATGAATGGGCATGATCCAAAGGATGGTGATCCCCAAATCCTTCAACCGGTCGAGTTGCACGGTAACACCGTTGAGATCACCGGCGGATGAAAAGTCGCGCGGGAAGATTTCATAAATCACGCCCTCACGGAGCCAGTCAGGCGAGGGCCGTGCGCTGGTGCCGGAAACGTCCGCTCCGGCCCGGGCACAAGTTGAAACCAAAACGAACGTGGCAGCAAGGATGATGGCAGGTTTTATCAAATGCAGAAATCTCATATCGCCAGGTGGAAGTTCAGACCATTTTGCTGCAACTGCCGAAACTCACAATGAATTGAGAACAGTAATATAAAACAGCTTGGGCAACTCATTTTGCCGGTGTGTGCTGCGCCAGCCAGAGCATGTCCGGGTCACTCGTCAAACAAGAAACCCGCTGCACCGAAGTGTAGGTCACGTTGCGGTGAGCGCTCATGACCGGCCCCGTCCACAGATGGATTTCGGCATGGCCATCTGCAAAAGCCAGTCCGCATGCGCCGCCGTGCAGGTTGCCGGGCAGTTCAATGAACGAACTCACTCCATAAGTGGAGGTGTACATAAGCGCGTCGTCAATACTATCAGGATGCTCGTCCGAATAGACCCAGCACTGGCTTGGTCCGGGAGAGTGAAAATCAGTCGATTTTTGGGCGACATACCAAGAGGTGGTCGTCCAACCAAAATTATTCACACCATACTTGGGACCGGGACCGACGGCCGCATCCTCGGCGATGCTGTGAGAGCGGTGGTCCCACCCTTGGGCGCGCTGCGCCGGACTTGCATACTGATCTGCCGGACATTGGAATACCTTGTAGTTACCTGCCACATAATTGCCCAACAACGAATACTTGCTAGTTATCAGAAAGGCAACATTGGTATTGTAGGTGTAGGCTGGCCCGCCGTTCCAATCAATCACGCCGGTGATCCAGGCTGGCGAGCCATTGTATAGGGTGGGAGGTGTCTGCGTGTTGTTGCGTACATCCATGTTAAGGGGCAGAAATTCATTGTTGTCACCCGCGTACATCAGTGTAGCCAGCATGAGTTGTCTTTTGTTGCTCATGCAATCAATGGCCACGGCCCGCATCTTCGCGGCGCTCAATGCCGGCAACAACATGGCCGCGAGTATGGCGATGATGGCGATCACCACCAACAACTCAATCAGCGTGAAAGCTTTTCGGGAAAGGCGCAGTATTAACTTTTCTCTGGTGTATTTCATTCTCGGTGATGTTTGCCCGCCCAACCGCACTGCTTGCGGCTGGGCGGGCGTTCAATTCAGACCCAATCTATATTTAATCCCTTCCGAACTAGGGTTTGACCAGGCGGTAGAACGTAGTCCCGCTGGTAGACGGCCGGTTGGTGACACTCATCAAGCCGTTCGTTGTATTTACACCGCTTGTCCAATTCGTCCCATCCGTGGCCCAAATGTCTGTCCACGGCCCACTGACACTGGCCGCGCTTTGAAGATGCGCCCCCGGACGGCCCAGCCACGATACGGGGACAGTGCCGGCGACCGGGGTTCCCACAGTGAGATTGCCACCAGCTAAGGTGCCCATGCCCTCATAAATATTTCCGGGGGCGAAAAGCGGTTCTTGATACGGTTGATTGGTGAACGTATCCACAGGCATTGTATAAAGATTGGCGGCGGTTGAGCGAACCACACGGAAGTGATTAGCGCCTGAAGGAGCCTCGTCCTCCAAAGGACCGCCGTTAAGGCTGCTAGGATCCATACCATATTGGTAACTTAACGCCACCGGTGTTCCTGCGGGAATTATAATGGTGTTGGTATAGATGGCGGTTGAACCTTCCCTTATCATTTGATAACCTGGAGGAGCTGAAACCGGATTGATGCCGCCTGACCAAGCATACCAAGTTTGGGGATAAGTAGTTGCACCGCCATTGGCAAACATGCCGTTGATATAGACGGAGTCTGACGATGGATTAAACACATATCCATTGGTCGCCACCGCGCCGTTCATGTTCACACTGAAAAGCACCGGGGTGGCCTGCGGCAAATAGTCGTCCAGAGCCAGATCAAGGAAGTAAAAACTCGGCACGTTGGTGGTAAGGGCAGTGGTTGTATGCGACAAGGTAATAGTGCGTCGGGCGTTATTATTATACACTGAATCATTCACATAGTCGTAAACCCAGGGTGCTGTAGGATTATTTGCAGCCACAACAGAGTTGGTATATCGGACTTGTATAATATTCGCCACTCCCTCGGGCATGGTAATAGCCGTACTGGTGAAGATATTGGTGTTTGGGGCAGGATTGTTGGTCATTGGTATGCCACCAGCCCAGCCGTTAAAGGTGCCCCAAACCGTCACGCTATTGGGAACGTAACTGGGGTCGTATTTAATCACGCCTGACATGTCCACGTTCAGGGTTACGTTGGCAGGCGGATAATAGGGTTCATCGCTAAAGCTGACCAGCGGCAGCGTTTGGTTTCCCTCGGTAAAAAACCGGTTTCCACTGTCAGGATCATCGTTGGGATACTGCGGACTGTCATAATTGTATTCCGGCTCTATTATATATTTATATTCTTCCGCACAATTGGGTGACGCCAGTGGCCGCAGCGCATTCAAGGTGACTGCTATAGTCGTAACATAGACGTTGGAGGTAACCACGGGCGGAATTAAATTGTTATTCGTCACTAAAATGCTTGGGTCGTTGGTCAATATACAGTTGCCTCCTGCCGTCGCATTCCAACCCTGAAAGCTGCCGAAGACGACAACGGTGTCGCCGCTTTCCGGGTGAAAAGCGCCAAGCTCTATCTGTTCGGACATGTCCACTTGAAACTTCACGTTGGCTGAGGTGGCGGGCCCTATATCATTGAAATACGGCGTTGGCAGCACCAGGCTGGCGTTGTTGCCCGGGGGCAGGTAGGCCATCCGGTTTTGATAATCTCCCGGCGCCTCGTCCCCGTTCTCACTGTCATCGTATATGAAATTTACGTTCCCATCACTTTGATCTTGTGCGCTGGTATCATCCGTGGTGTTTGTATAAACGGTGCTGCTGCCTTCTTGAACCAACTGGAGGCCTGGATAAGCCCAACCATCAAAAGTTCCGCGAACACTAACCGTATCCGTTCCACCGGGCGGCGGGTTGAAGGTTCCGTTGGCGATATTGGTGGCCTCATCCACGCTGAAAGTGATGTACGTGTTTTGAGCTTGAGCGGTCATGATTCCGGCTGCGCAAAGTAATAGCCCGGCCCAAACGGAAGTTTGTATTTTTCGTTTCATAGAATTACTTCTGTTCGCTTTTTGTTGACGTTGTCTGTTACAAACCGTCTCATTGCGATCTGCAATTGCTTCAGTCGGCTAATCGCCAATGGGGTTAGTGTTGGAAGATTATCACGGGAGGGCCTGCGGTGGTATCGCATGAATTGTGCCCGACCGTCGCATGAATCGTGAATTGGTCCAAGAGCGTACCTGAAAATTCCAATTTTCGATTCACTGCGCCATGCTGGTTCGTTGCTGCAGCCACGCGATGTCATCGGGCGAATACTGTTCGTTATCCGGACAACCCATCCCCACCTTATGCCGGACCGGCGCCAGGGTATTGCCGTCCATCCATTTTTTAATTTCCGCGTGGCCATCAGCAAAGGAAAAACCGCCGGCGCCGTTGTGAGTCGAAGCGGGCACATCCGTCCACTTGGCACTGGCATCAGGCTGCATGCGCACGGAAAACAAACCGTCGTTGATGCTGTCCGGACATTCGTCCAACAAAACCCATAACCTTGAAGTGCCCATCGGTGCGACATCGCCGGTCTTCAAAAATCGTCTCCAATTGTGTGTCGCCTGCCCATTGATCCAATTGGCAACGTTGGCAACATCGCCTACAAACCCATTCATCGAGTAGCTGCGGACGCGTGGCCCTTTTGCGCCCGGGTAAATATCGGCCGGGCACTTGAACACGCCGGGATTTTTTGCTACATAGGGGCCGAGCTCGCCGGAGGTCAACCATGCGGTGTTGGTATTTTCAGGATTGACCCCCATGGTACTGTCCCACGTCATCTTGCCATACACCCAATTTAGCGGGCCGCTGGGCGGTGGGTAAAAGGTACCGGGATTATCAGGCAACTTTTGCTGGTTATCATCCGTGTACATTATTACTGCCACCTGCAATTGTCTGAGATTGTTCATGCAGTAAATCCCCTGCGCCTTCAGCTTGGCCTGGCCCAACACCGGCAGCAGCATCGCCGCCAGGATGGCAATAATGGCAATCACGACAAGGAGTTCTATGAGGGTGAAGCCCGGGGTTGGATTCACTTTCGAAGCGCGACGGGCTTTATCGTGAGGTTGCACTGGCACAAATCAAGCCGGGTTAACTCACCGGCAAAAAAGGGTCTTGTTCTTAAATCGTATCACAGGAAGTCTTGCGCTGACATCGCATGAATTGTTTAAGAACACGCGAGTGATCCCGGCGTGGTATGGTCTGTGTGCAAAGCCACTCCAATCCTGCCGGGAACTCGAGTTGCGGAGGAACCACAGCTACGGGGAGGATTTCAAATTCGGATCAATCCGTCTGGCCGCAAGTCACAAGCGGAGATATTTAGCCACGGCTTCCGTCCGCGACTGGACGTGCAGTTTCTCGTAGATGTGCCGCAGGTGGGTGCGGATGGTATTGATGCTGATGCCAAGCTCGTCGCCGATTTGCTTGTAGGCCAACCCCCGGGCCAGAAAATCCAACACTGTTTGTTCCCGCGCAGTCAACAGGTTTTGCTTCTCGCCGGCCTGGTCGATCTTTTGAAATGAAGCGACGACTTTGCGGGCGATGGAATTGGACATGGGAGATCCACCTGCGTGAACATCCCGGATGGCTTGCAGCAACTCATCCGGCTCGTGCCGTTTCAGCAGATAGCCCGTGGCGCCGGCCGCCAATGCTTTGAAAATCTGTTCGGTATCGTCATAAACAGTGAGCATGACGATCTGTATCTTCGGTGCCAGGACCTTAAGGCGTCGCACACATTCGATCCCGTTCATGCCGGCCATGTTGATGTCCATCAGCACCACGTCTGGCCGGTCCGCCGGCAGGCGCCGCAACGCCGCCTCGGCGCTCCCGTAGATGCTGACGCAGTGGAACCCCGGCGAGTCGTTAAGAAACGTGGCGATGGATTGGCACAACTTTTTCTCGTCATCAACAATGGACACCGAAATCATCTCAGTCACCTTTAAATCAACGGGCATTTGAAGGAAAGCATAAAGCGGACGGTGGCGCCTTGTCCCGGTCGGGATTCCACCAGACAACGTCCGCCCAACTCCGCCAAACGCTGGCGCATATTGCCCAAGCCGTTGCAAAATCCGGCGGCTGAATCCGGCGAACTGGCTTCGCAGGACGCCGGATCAAAACCGTCACCGTTGTCCGAAACCACGATTTCGAAATTGTTGCCGCGGCAGGCCATGGCGATTTTGGCCCGGGTCGCTCCCGAATGCTTGAGAATATTGGCCAACGCTTCGTGGACCGCCAAAAAAATATGGTGGCGCGTCTGCGATGAGAGCGGTTGCGCCGGCAATTGGGCGGGGATCTCCAATTCGCACTCAATGCCGGTCCGCCGGAAGTATTCCCGAGCATACTGCGCGATATAGGAGACCAGATGCTCCAGCGAATCTTTTTGCGGATTGACCGCCCAGACGATCTCGTCGAGGGATTGAAGTACCTCGCGTGAATCGTCGGACATGGAGCGTATCTCCCCTTGAAGTTCGGCGGGAACTGACTCGCAACGCCGGGCATGTTCGCTCAAAAAAGAAATCCGGCACAGCTTGGCGCCCATTATGTCGTGCAGATCCTGGGCGATGCGGGTGCGTTCCCGCTCCAATGCCCGCTCCTGTTCCAAGCGTTTAAGACGCTGACGCAACCGGCGCTTTTCGACGACGCGCACGCCCCCCGCGCCCACAATGCCCATTCCCAATATCCCGCCCCCGATAAACCACCATGTCTCCCAGAAATGCGGAAGCACTGTCAGTGCGAGGTTGGCGCCAACCGCGTTCCAAACCCCATCGCCATTGCACGCGATCACTTGAAAACGGTAGTGGCCTGGAGGCACAAAACTGTAAAAAGCTTCGCGGCGAGTTCCTGCTTCCACCCAGTGCGGGTCCAGCCCCTCCAGCCGATAGCGAAAACGCACGCGTTCCGGCGCGTCGAAGCTCAGACCGGTGTAGCGGAATTCAAGCGTGTGCCTTCCGGGCGTGAGGCGAAGAGATTCGCTGGGAACGCCTCCCTTTTCGTGCCCGGCGTTGATACCGCCGCCGGATTGGTTGGCAATGGGAAGATCGGGCACTCCATCCACCAATACCTGTTCCAGCGCGACAGCAGGAGCAGGGGAACTCACGGTATGCTCAGGGTCAACCACCACGATGCCCTTGAGTGTCGGAAACCAAAGCGAACCGGCCTTGGTTTTCAGTCCGGCGGGGAAAAAGCCGCTCGAGCACTCCTCGGACAACATGCCATCGGCAAAGCCATAAATCTGCGGATAAACCGCCGGGATTTTATGCGCTGCCAACTCGTCGAGATCGCGTTTCTTCACTCGAAAAATTCCCCGGTCCCCACCCAACCATAAGTCGCCCTCGTCATCTTCAAGAATTTGGGAAATCGTATAATCGGGCAAACCTTCGCGCACGGTAAAGGTGGCAATGCGCCCGTCCTGCAACCGGCTTAAGCCGTCGCCGTCGGTGCCGATCCAGAGCGTGTCTTGGGCATCCAGATAAAGCGTGCGGATCCAACCGCCGGGCAAGCCGCTCACCTTCTCGCACTCGAGGTGCGTCCCGCTGTCAATTCGATACAGCCCGTCACCTTCCGTACCAATCCACAGGACGCCATTCACTCCGGGCGCAATTGCCGTAATGGGGTGACCGTGTGAAACAGAAATTTGCGCCTCCCATTTGCCATTGGTGAAATGCCAGAGCTTGCCCTCGCGCGTGCCCGCCCACACTCCATCCTGAAGGTCATCCGCCAGCGCGCTGATGCTCAGATTTGTCAAGGCCGGCACTCCGCCGTCCTTTTCAGCCGTTGGCGGATTTTCGAAGTGAAGCAATCCGCGCGCTCCAGCCATCCAGCAACTGCCGTCCCGAGCCGCCAACAACGCACTGACAGACGGTTCCTGCGGCGACAATTGATCGAGCAACAACCGCCTGAACGTCTTGCCGTCCCATTGATACACCCCGTCCGGTTGAGAGGACCAAATCACGCCCGGCCTGATTTCCGCCAAGCCTTGGATTGCGCCGTAATCCAGCCCTTCGTTGTGGGTCAAGACGGACACCTTCTTGGGGCAGATGCGATTTAGTCCGCCATGCGTACCCACCCAGAGCTTTCCCTCCCGATCCACCAAAAGCGTTTCGATAAGGTTGTCGGATAATCCGCTGCCGGCATTGACCACCACCAGCTTGCCACTCTTGAATTCATACAAACCCTCGCCGACCGATCCTGCCCAGACTGTTCCATCCGGTCCTTCCGCCAAGGCGCTGATGTAGTGCGTGGCCAGGTGCCGGGGGATGCCGAAGCGCCGCCACTGGTCGCCATCGCGGCACAGAACAAAAGCGTCTCCCGCCCCAATCCAGATGCGCCCTTTCTGATCCACCAGCAGACAGTGGGGGTTCTGGAGCAAATCGTCCACCGCCGGGTTCCGGAGTTGAACGAATCTGCCTCCCTGATATGAAAAAATCCCCACCCCGGCCGCTCCCACCCACATTGTGCCGTTGTGGTCACAGAAAAGCGTTGTGATGGGTTTGCCCGAAAAAAACTGCGCGCCGCTCAACGAGGTCAAATGTCCGTTCTGCCACGCGATCAAGCCACTCTGCGTCCCGACCCAGATTCGTCCATCCCCGTCTTCCGCGAGCGTGGTAATCGAATCGGATGGCAATCCATCCCGGACCGTGAATTGATGGAGCTTTCTTTGCTGCCAGCAACTCAAACCGCCGCCCACACTGCCAATCCACAGCGCGCCCCGGCTGTCACCAAACAAGACCTGCACCGGCCCGCCTTGAAATCCCTCTTGCGGACCAAGCGAGAAGAAGTCGACACCGTCAAACCGGCTCACTCCTTCATCGGTGCCCACCCAAATGTAGCCGTCACGCGTTTGGGCCAGCGCGCGCACGTAGTTTTCCGACAACCCCTGTTCCCGCTGCCACGAGCGGAACGTAAACGGTGTTTCTCCGCCGGCCCCCGAGCCATTTGCATTGACGAAATCACTGAACGACGTGGCGATGGCCATTTCGCTGAAGATCCATCCGTTGCCGCCACCGCTGTGGCGGAGATGAATCTGATCGAAAGAGGCGTTGGCCTTGAACCGAGTGGTCAGACTCTTTGGTTGACTGTCCTCGGTGGCACCGGGGCGCAAGTCCGGGTTTAGCCACACCGTCACCAAATCGTCGCCGCCCGCCACGTATTGAACCTTGAAAACAATGGTGCGTTCGATACCCGAATGGACAAGCTCGTAATTGAAAAAGGTTCCGATGCCGGACGGCTCGGGATTGGAGGAGTTCAGGTCGATATACTCGACGACCCGGTTCGATGGCCCGGTTTGCCCCGTGTCGTACGCACTGTACGCCCAGGCATTCAGGGCATTACCCACCGACAGCCGTTCATGGTTTCCTTCGAACAATTGGAACGCCGCAGAATAAGGCTCGGTATTGGCGTCCGATATTGGATCCGCATGATATTTAAAATAGAGTGTGTCGGTGGCTGAATGGTTTCGCTGCAAAAGTCCATCCAGGATGTCTGTGCCTGTTCCGGTCTCATGAACTTGAGTGGCGCCCAGATCGGTCCACAAGAGAACTGCCTGACCTGGATTTGCCCAGGCGAGCATGGCCAGGAGAATTAACTTGAAAGCCAAGCTACGATAACACTTAAGGCTGGTTGAATAGGAACTCATTACCGCTTGCCTCTCCAACAGAAAAGTCGGGCAGGCAGAGACAATATTCCAAGCCATGCAATACACATAAAACAACTTCCCTCCAGACACAAGCCAAGTCTTGCCGCGAGCTTTCCGCAGGGCTCGCTTCCAGCCCGTGAATAACTTCGGATGACCCATATCCGGACGTTGAACATACAGTCCAATCCGTGGACCTCAGACACCGGCACAGGGCCAACCCGCGCGGCCCCGCTTCGTAGCAGAACCGCAAGCTCGCTCCCGGATGGACCGCCCCGAGTTTTTTGATGAGCTTGAACGCGTCGGCATGTTCCCCACCGATGATCCCATACGGCCGCACTTCGCCCGCCTCACGGGGCGCAATCGACACGGCGATGGAATCGTTATGCACGACCAAGCCGATGAATAACGACCGGTTACCCTATACCGCGCTGGAGCCTGCGTTGGGGAGAGCCTAAAGGTGTAACCTTTTGACGCCGATAATGGTCTTGTTTTCCAGTAATTGACCCCGATGCGTCTTTGGAATGCATTCAAAGGGACAATTCAAGCAACCACAACAACCGCATGAAATTAAACAAATTCGCAAACGCACTGGCCGGCGCCTTCCTCCTGACGGGAGTCTTGACTCAGGCATGGGCCGATGACACAAACACCACGAGCACGGATCCCTCGGGCACCTACGTCTGGACCATGCCCGGCCGCAATGGTGGTCCGGACCGGACGAACACACTCCTATTGAAGCTGGACGGTGACAAGCTGACGGGCAATTTGACGTCGCCCGGGCGCGGCGGCCAGGTCAACACCACGGAAATCACCGACGGCAAAGTCACGGGCGCGGACGTCTCGTTCTCCGTGGTACGGTCGTTCAACGACAACACGCTCACCAACAACTATTCCGGCACCATTGCGGACGGAACGATCAAGGGCAAAATCGAATTTACACGGAACGGCGAAGCCCGCAGCCGCGACTGGGAAGCGAAAAAACAGTAAGCAACGAAGTTTCACGCCCGGAGGGCGGTGATTTCGCAGACCTTCCCGGTGACTGCGACCGCACCGGGGTGGACGACGTTCGCGTTTTGCGCGTTTCGGTGCGTGGGCAACCAAATTGGGCACTCGCCACCATGCTGGAAACCGATGGTTTCTTCCTTAAACAAATCCAGTGGGAACGGCCCATCGAATAATCGGCTAGATCCGCTTCTCGTCCAGGTCAATCACGTCCACGAAGGTTTTGACGTCGTCACGGTGCGAGCCGCCGCATTGTTCCTTGCGCATTTTCAACCGCGCCTGGGCGGCCTCGTCGCCCGGCAGCGGGCGGCTTAACATGTCCCTGGCGTGCGCGGCCTTTTCCGCCGGCGTTTTTTTTGCATTCTGACGCACCCAGTCATACACCTCACCGTCGGTGACGGACTTTTTCACCAGATCGATCATCTGTTCGTGCGTGACCCCGGCGTATTTGAGCCACATGGCATCGAAACCCTTGCCGAGGTTTTCCTGATAATCGGCGTGGAGCCTGCCCGCGAGGTGCAGGCGGATCTTGTCAACGTAGCGTGGCAGATACATCCAGCCGTCCATCGTTTCGCGCGGGCTGCGGGGATAAATAATGTCGCTCATGGTTGGTTAATGGCTGAATCGTTAAACTGTTAAATCGGATTGTCAAATTTGAAATCGCTTCCATCTTCTTGGCGTGAACTGGTTTGATTATGATGTGGCGATCCTGGGTGGCGGCAGTGGCGGCTACGCGGCGGCACGGACTGCGGCGGGCGCGGGTTTGAGAACAGTCGTCGTCGAAGGTGGCGACGAGGTCGGCGGGTTGTGCATTCTGCGCGGCTGCATGCCCACCAAGGCGCTGCTTTACGCGGCGGAAGTGATGCATCTGGCCAGCCACCCCGGGCCGTGGGGCATTCGCGCCGGGAAAGTCGGTTTCGATTTCAAGAAGGTGATGGCGCGGAAGAACGCCCTGATCCAGGATTTTGCCGATTACCGTGTAAGGCAGCTCAACCATGGAAAGTTCGAATTCATTCGCGCCCGGGCAAAGTTTCTGGACCCGCATACGGTGGAACTGAAATCCCCGCTCCCGGCCTCCGGCCACCCTCGTCCCGCTTTGCGGGGAGAGGGACGAGGCGACGGGCGCCCGCGAAAAATCACGGCAAAACATTTTGTTATCGCCACCGGCTCGGTCGTGGCGGCGCCGCCCCTGCCCTCGCTGGACCAGGTTGGCTATCTCACGAGCGATGATGCACTGGCGCTCGCGCGGTTGCCGAAGTCGCTGATCGTGCTCGGCGGCGGGGCCATTGCCTGCGAATTGGCACAATTTTTCACCCGGTTCGGCGTCCGGGTCACGCTCATCCAGCGCAGCAAACACATTTTGAAGGAATTCGATCCCGACGCAGCGGTGGAAATCGAGAAAGTTTTTCACCGCGAAGGCATCAAGGTTTTTACCGGCACGAAGCTGGTGGAAGCAAAACGCAAAGGAAAATTGAAGACCGTTTCGTTCAAACGCGAGGGCAAAACGGTTTCTGTTTCCGCCGGGGAAATCCTGTTCGCGCTGGGCCGGGTACCGAATACAGGGTCATTGGATTTGGAAAAGGCCGGTGTGAAAACCGAAAACGGGCGCATTGTTGCGAACAAACTCATGCAAACCAGCGCGCCGCACATTTACACGGCAGGCGATTGCACCGGACCGCACGAGATTGTTCACCTCGCCGTGCAGCAGGGCGAGATTGCGGCGCATAATATCGCCACGCCAGACGCACCGCGCCGGATGGATTACCGGCTGTTGATTTCGGTCGTGTTCACCGATCCGCAGGTGGCATTCGTCGGCCTGACGGAAAAGGCGGCGAAGACATGCAATATTCCATATCTGACCGCGAATTATCCGTTCAATGACCACGGCAAATCACTGATCATGGAGGCGAAGGACGGTTTCGTGAAACTGCTGGCGGCACCGAAGTCCGGCGAAATTCTCGGCGGTGCGTGCGTCGGGCCGGTCGGTGGTGAATTGATCCATGAAATGGTGGCGGCCATGGCCAGGGGCATGACGGTTCAGGAACTGGCGGCGATGCCGCATTATCATCCGACGTTGGCGGAAATCTGGAGCTATCCGGCGGAAGAGTTAACCGCGCGGATTTTCTGACGCCGGATGCCACCGCCGACCTTCACCCGGATTACTTCAATCCGGTTGCCCGGCCAAAAATTGGAGCCATTACCGGGTCGAACCCAGCAGGGCCTTTTCATCCTCCACCGCCGGAACGGTTCCCGGGCGGCCGGAGGCGGCCTCGGGTTCGGCGTCGCTACTGGCCGCCAACTGGCCGGTTTCACCGGCAGGCGGGAGAAACACCTTGAAGGTGGTGCCTGCCCCAACCTTGCTCTGAACCTCAACCCAACCGCGATGTTGCTTCACAATGCCGTAAACGGTGGCAAGTCCCAGACCGGTCCCCTTGCCCACCTCCTTGGTGGTAAAAAACGGTTCAAAAACCCGCTGCACGACGCTTTGCTCCATGCCGCAGCCGGTATCCGTAACCGTCAAACCCACGAACCGGCCGGCATGAGCTTCCGGATGCAGTTGCACATGGTCGGCGGTAATTTCCACCGCGGAAGATTCGATGAGCAATTTGCCGCCCCGGGGCATGGCATCACGCGCATTGACCGCTAGGTTCATCACAATCTGGTCAATCATGGCAACATCGGCGGCGATGCGCGGCAAATCGGAGCCGCAGCGGATTTCCAGCGTGATGTGCTCGCCCAGCATCCGTGGCAGCATGGATTCCAAATTACGCAGGACGGCGTTGAGGTCCAGGATCTTCGTCCGGTAGACCTGTTTGCGGCTGAACATGAGCAAATGCCGGATGAAACCGGCGGCGCGCTCCGAAGCGGCGGAAATCTGCTTCAGGGACCTCACGGAATCCGCGTCCAGCGATGCGACGTTGAGTAACAGCCCCGCGTGCCCCTGGATAATGGTCAAAATGTTGTTGATGTCGTGTGCCACCCCCGCGGCCAACTGCCCGATGGATTCCATTTTCTGGGATTGTCGGAGTTGCGCCTCCAGCGCCAGCCGCGCGGTAACGTCTTCGACGGTAACCACCATGCCGTCAATTTTGCCGCCGGCATCGAACAGTGGCGCGGCGTTCACCGAAAGCAGGGCGCGTTCCCGGCCGGTGGCATCCACTCCCGGCGGCGCGCCGGAGTCCATGGCATAACAGGCATCATGCACCGGCTGGCTGGAATCGAGGATTTGTTTCAAGGACGCCGCCGGCCCGGACAGCGGATTGCCTTCCAAATCCGTCAGGCACCAATCCAAAACACTGCAGGTCTTCCGTGCGATGACGTCCTTGGTCAAACCAAGAATCTTTTCCGCCTGGAGGTTGGCGAAGGTGATTATTCCCGTCTGGTCGGCCACAACAATGCCCATGGGGCTGGTTTCCATGATGCGGCCGATGAGGTCGCGTTCCCGCCGGAGGCGTTCCTTGGCATTCTGGCCTTCGATGGCATAGCGGACGGCACGTTCCAGCTTGTCGGCGTCGAGCTGGCCCTTGATCAGGTAATCCGCGGCGCCCGCCTTCGTGGCTTCAATATCAATCTCATGATCGCCCTGCCCGGTCAGCAAAATCATGGGCGGCCGCCCGCTCAAGGAGCTGGATTCCTTCAACAGTTCAAGACCTGTCCGGCTGCCCAGGCGAAAATCCAGGAGACAGACATCGTGCGCGTGGCGGTGCAGCGCAGCCAAAGCATCGTCATAATCGTCCACCCACTCGAGCTGGTACCGATGGTCCCTGATTTGTGAAATCAGATTGCGAGTGATGATATAATCATCTTCATCGTCATCCACCAACAGAACTCTGACGGGGGTTGGAGGCATAGCTTGAACATCCTACCCTTCATCGCGCGGCAATTCGACCACTTCAAACCAGTATTGACCGAGCACCTTGATCAATTCGACCAGGGATTTGAAGGTGACCGGCTTGGTCACATAGGAATTAACGCCCAGATCATAGCTTCGCAGGATGTCCTCCTCCGCCTTGGAGGTGGTGAGGACGACGATGGGAATACGCCGCAGAATGGGGTCCGCTTTCATTTCCTTGAGGGCTTCGCGTCCGTCCTTGCGCGGCATGTTCAGGTCGAGCAGGATCAAACCCGGCAAGGGTTTGCCGTTCAAATTTTCATAGCGGCCCCGGCGGTGCAAATAATCCAGCAACTCTTCACCGTCTTCGACGCAGTGAAGCTCATTGGCCAGACGGTTTTGCGCGAATGCATCGCGCGTCAATTGACGATCATCCGGGTCATCATCTGCCAATAGTATCGTTATCATTTTTCCTTCCTTACTCATGGTTGTCTCCTGGGGGTGATGGTTCTTTGGGATGGGTCAGCGGGAACGTCGCGATAAAGGTTGTCCCTTGCCCGGGCTTGCTTTTGGCGGTGATGTCGCCGTGGTGGTACAGGACAATTTTTCGCGCGATGGCGAGCCCCATGCCCGTGCCTTCATATTCATTGCGCGTGTGCAGCCGTTGAAATACGTTAAAAATCCGGTCCAGATATTTTTCATCAAAGCCGATTCCATTGTCACTGACTGTCAATTGACATAATTTCTTCGCGACTTCAGCGCCTCCCTCCGGCGAAGGACGGGTAATAATTTGCGCCGCGACCTTCACCACGGGTGCCACCTCGGGGCGGCGGAACTTGAGGGCGTTGCCGATCAGATTTTGCAACAACTGGCGCATCTGCAGCGCTTCGGCTTCAATAACCGGAAGCGTTCCCACTTCGACACGCCCCTTGACCTGCTCAATCCGCCCTTCCAAATCATTGACCACTTCCCGGGCAACCTCCGCCAGATCCACCTGGGTAAATGGCCGGGCCTTGGTGGTAACACGTGAGAACGTCAGCAAATCATTGATCAGGGTCTGCATGCGCGAAGCCGCCTTTTGCATCCGCTCCAGAAAATCGCGCGACTCCGCGTCCAGTTTCTCGGCGCTGTTTTCCTTGAGCCGCTCGCCGAAAACCACAATTTTCCGCAGCGGCTCCTGCAAATCGTGGGAGGCCACGTAGGCAAAATCCTGCAGCTCGCGGTTGCTCCGCTCCAACTGGGTCGTAAACTGGCGCAATTTGGCCTCGCTTTCGCGCAGCGCGTCCTCCGCCTCCTTCCGGTCCGTTATGTCCCGGCCAATACCAATCAACCCGGTGATCTCTCCATTTTGATCGCGCAATGGCAGCTTGCTGGTCAACAGCCAGCATTTCGCGCCCTCGGCGTCCAGGAAATATTCCTCCCGGTTGATGACCGGCTGGCCTTGAATCACCTTCTGGTCGTCGGCCCAGAATTTTTCGGCGATGTCCCGCGGGAAGAGATCGAAATCCGTCTTGCCGAAGGCCTCGGCCTCGGTTTTGCAGCGGAGATTTTTCAAGTCGGCGGGATTGGCCAGAATTTTCCGGCCGGCCGCGTCCTTGGCATAGATGGAGTCCGGCAGATTGTCAATCAGCGTGCGCAGGAGGGTACGTTCCCGCGCCAGTGATTCTTCCGCCTGCTTGTGTTCGGTAATGTCCCGGCCGATGCCCACCAGCCCGACAATCTTTCCGTCTGGATCACGCAACGGCAACTTGCTGGTCAACAACCAGCGCTTTTCGCCGTTGTCACCCGGAAAATATTCCTCCCGGTTGATGACCGGCTGGCCTTGGATCACCTTTTGATCGTCGGCGTGGAATTTCTCGGCTATCTCCCGTGGAAAAAGGTCGAAATCGGTCTTGCCGATCGCCTCCGCTTCGGTTTTGTAGTGGAAGCACTTCAAGTCGGCCAGATTGGCCAGAATTTTCCGGCCGGCCGCGTCCTTGGCGTAGATGCCATCCGGCAGATTGTCAATCAGCGTGCGCAGCAAATTGTGCTCTGCGATCAGCTTCAACTCCATCTCCTTCTGCTTGCTGATATTGCGGCCTCCACCAATGATGCCGATGATGTTTCCGTCGGCGTCGCGCCAGGGAATCTTTGTGGTCAGCATCCAACGGACTTCGCCGCTGGAGGTGACCAGCCGCTCTTCGTGCTCTATGAGCGGCTCGCCGGCGAGCACTTTTTGGTCGTCTGCCAACAGTTTGGCGGCCACTTCCGGGGAAAAGAGGTCCTTATCGGACTTGCCCAACGTTTCGGTTTCATTTTTGTATCCCGAATACCGGACGTTGGCCTTGTTGGCCAGGATTTTTCGCGCCAGCTTGTCCTTGGCGTAGATGGAGTCCGGATAATTATCAATCAGTGCGCGCAGCAGGTCGCGCTCCTGCCTCAATTGCCGGTTTTCCTCCTCGAGCGACACGCTCATTTTCCCGGCCCCGGGAACCCGGGAGGCCTCCAAATGACCTGCTGCCTTCCCGTTTCCTGAAGAAAGGTTACCTTTAGACATTGGCATCTTATTGAGTTGAGCCGCTTTCATTTTTTTAAAAAAAGCCCGACGACGATGAGGCAATTCAGGTTCATAAAGGTATAGCAGGTTAAGTGCCTTTATTCTCACCGGCTCCATCATCAATTATTATTGTCTTTCGCCCCGTGGCGATTTGTCCCCAAACAGGACAATATAAATTGGAGAACCAGCCGTGGTTGAAACCATCCGGATTGAAGGAGGACAACTTCATCCCTGTCGCCGTTTTCCCCGGAAAAACGGTCGAACTATAATCGCTTGAGAATGTCTTCCGGGGTGAAACCGTGAAGTTTGACCAGCTTGTGCCGTGATTTGTGTCCGCGCAGCAGTTCGATGCGGCCACGAGCGCAATCCAGCCGTTCGGCCAGCAATCGGATCAATGCCTCATTGGCGGCGGCGTCCACGGGCGGCGCGGACACCCTGATTCGCAATTCGTTGCCCGATCCGCCATGCGGAACGATTTCATTGGCGGACGCGCGCGGTTGCAATTTCACCGACAACAACGTGCCGTCCGGTTGCAAGCGGAGAAAATCGGGGAACGACACGAAGCGGTGGCGGAGGAGGATTTATTTATCGTCCGGGTTGATGAACCGGAACGCCCCGGCCGCGAGCGCGCCGCCGGCGAAATTGGCAACCAGGTAAATCCACAGGTTGGCGGTCTTGGCCAGATGCATGACGGTGATGCCGAGGGCGACTGCGGGATTGAAGGCGCCGCCGGAAACGCCGCCGAGGGCAAACGCCATTACGGTGATCGTGAATCCAATGGCGAGACCGAAATAGGAATTGCCGGCCGTGCTTTTCGCCGTCGCGACATTCAATACCACATACGCCAGCGCAAAGGTCCCGATCACTTCGGCAACCAGCGCGGGAAAAATTTGCAGGTCCTGTGGCGTCACCGTCGGATCCCCTTTAAGAAACAGCACGGTCATGGCCGCCACGATGCCGCCGGCGAATTGTGAACCGAGGTACGGGAGGACATCCGCCTGCGGACAACGGCCGCGCAACCAGACCGCCAGGGTGACCGCCGGATTGTAATGGCCGCCCGACACATGGCCGCCCGCATACACCATCACCATCAACGTCGCGCCGATGGCCAGCGGCGCCAGATTCCCGGTGCCGGGATCAATGACATTCATGCCAACGGCCAGGACCAAAAAGAACGTGCCGATGAATTCGACGAGATATTTTTTTGCAGTCATGTTCAAGGATATACCATTTGATAACTGACGAAGGCGACGTTCCGGCTGTCTGGCGACCAGGACGGAACATTGATGGTCCCCTGCCCGCCGTACAGTTTCGCCAGCACCTGGATTTTCCGGTCGGCGAGCGACATAAGCCGGAGCATCACATTCTGGTCCGGTGGATGGCCTTTCACATCCGCGGCATAGGAAAGAAAAACAATCCATCGGCCGTCCGGCGACGGATGGGCGAACCAGTTGTTATAATCGTCGGAGGTGATTTGCTCCTGGTCAGAGCCGTCCGGTTTCATCCGCCAGATTTGCATCAGGCCGGTACGCTCGGAGTTGAAGTAAATGTATTTCCCATCCGGCGAATAATCCGGGCCATCGTCCAGACCGGGCGCCACGGTCAACCGTTGTTCTCTGCCGCCTTTGGCCGGTATCGTATAAACATCAAACTCACCCTCCCGCTCGGCGCAATAAGCAAGCGTTTTGCCGTCAGGCGACCAGCCGTGCCAGTACGACGGCGCCAGCTCCGTAATCAGGCGCGGTTTGCCGCCGGAAATGGGCAGCACGTAGACGCGCGATTTGCCGTCCACGGTTTGGTCACTGATGGCCAGTTGTTTTCCGTCGGGCGAAATGCCGTGGTCATTGTTGCACAGGGTCTGGCCGCCGGTGTTCAGCGGTTGCGGCGGGCCGCCCCCAGCCGGCAATTTGTAAATCCACCCGCCACTGTTGAAGAGAAAATATTTCCCATCCCGGGACCAGTTCGGCGCCTCGATATGATCGCGCGTTTGATAAATCACGCGCCGGTCCATCAAATCAAGACCCACAACTTCCAGTGCGCTTTCCACAAGCGGTTCGTCGCTTTCCCCGGAGGAGACGGCTTCAAGTTTGACGTTTGAAAAAATGGCCTGCTCCAGGGTCCGATCGTTGTGCGAACAAACGCCGAGGCCGACGTAAAATGGTTCTTTGAAATGAATCTGATACATCGCGCCCGCGGAACGCAATTTCTCACCCGCCGGAGCGACAAACATCGTGAAGTAGTCACCGTGCTTCTCAAGCCCCACGCGGGCGGGCATGGAAATATTCGACTGGATTTCATGCGTCGTGCCACCGGCGGTTTCACGGTACTGGAGCGACGTCAATCCGACGCCGTGCTGGGCGACATCCACATAGACTGAATCCGGATCGAGCGACTGGCGAATGACGAGACAGGCCTTGCGATGCGGATTCCCATTGGTTCCCAGAAACCTGATGTCCGCCGCAAAACTCAGGTCGCCCGACATTTCCGTCCAGATAAAATGAAACGCGTCATTGGTGAACCACATGTTTCCGCCACTGCCGGCTGTCAGATAGCCACCATTCGCCGGATTAAAGCTGACCGAACCGGGCTGGGTCACGTTGCCGATGTCTGCCTGCCCGGAAAAGATGCCCAGGTTGGTGGAATCGCCGAAAACCAGTTTCGTACTCATGGATAAAATAAAGGCGGCCAACGCAAATTTTTTCATAACGGGTTCGCGAACCGGGTACGGCATGGTTTTCCCCATTCAATGCGGGCGCGTGGTATTTGGCAAAACAAAATTTACCGTGTTTCCCGCCTCATCGGACGGCAACCGCTTCAAAAGCTCAATGCCGAACATGCCGTTTTGGAGCGGTTCGTGGCCAATCAAATACACCGGCTGGTAATTCTCTTTGACCCATTGCATCAAATCGACACCGTAACCGGGGGAATGCCCGAAATAGCCGACCCCGAATTCGGAAGTGTCCCGTTCCACCAGACAAATGTAGTCGGGCGGATGGTTCTCAAACGCCGCCGTCATGCCAGCCTGGCCAAACACGGTCAACACGGTCGGAGACCAGTCCAGACAGGGCGTCGGATTGGCGCGCCGGCTGAGATAATTGATGGTGGTGCCCTCCGGCAGAACGGCCAGGGTTCCGTCGCGCGGCACATTTGCTTCAATCCAGGCCAGGCACAGCCGGACGCCCGCGCCGGCCGGATTAAGCTGCGGGTCGAAGGCCAGCATCCGGTCGCCGCCCTGCCCCACCGCGAACGTTTTCGCAACGTACCAGGTTTCGGAATCGCGGAACAGCACCCCGAATCCGATCATCAGGGCCAGCCAGACGGCGAGTCGAAAAGGGCGCGGATCCACGTCAAACTTCCGGTCCAGCAAACCCGGCAGCAGCCAGAACAGGAGATAAATGGCCGTGACCGCGGCCGGCATCGCCAGCGCGAAGCCATAATGCCAGACGCGGGAAAACAATCCCAGCTTCGCCAGCAGCACCAGGGCGAACACACTCCACAACAGCGGCCAGGTCATTTCCAGTTCGCCGGACGGCTTTTGGTAATTGGCAAAAAGCAGCACGCAGGCCGTCAGACCGAGCAGCGGCAACGAGGCGCCGCCATTGAGCCAGTCGAACCAGCCGGCGGCCGCCAGCAATGGAATCAGCAACACCAACTGCACGGTGCGGGCCGAGCCCAAACCCGCCCGGCGCTGGTACAGCCTCGCATAAAGCGCCACCAGCAGGGTGACACAAAAAAAGTGGATGACCATCTGGCGGACATGAAAGGCCGGCGAGTCGAGCCCGGTGCACCACAAATAAAAGGGACTTTTGGCAACCGGCGTCAGCCACAGTGGCGCCCAGGCGAAGGCGGTGGCATGCCAGCTCGCACGCACATCCTCCACCCGGAGGAATAAAAGAAAAAATCCCAGAACGGGAATCACGGCGGCCGCCAGAAACACCGCCGCCGACTTGACCAAAAAATCCATCCGCCCGCGTATGACCTGAAAGAGAATGAACGCAGTGGCGGCGGCGGCGGCCAGCGCCACAAAAATTTCCGGCTTGGTCAGAAACACCAGGCCAAAACAGAAACCCGCCATGAGCGCGTATCGGATTTGCTGTTTATTGACCCAATCCGACAGGAGCGCAATGGCCAGAACGGAAAGAACCAGGCCGTGAAAAAGCTCATGGGAATATGGTGCGATGTAATTGTAGTTGCCGACGACCTGATATTCATTGAAGGCGAACACCAGCACAATGCCCAGGCAGATCGTCGTGGCCGTCCAGCGGTCGGCGGCCGCCAGGAAACGCCGGTAAATCAAAACCAACATGGCGGCGGTAATGGCGAGATTGGCAAAAATCAGCGTGCGGAACGAAACGCCGAAAATCTTGAATAGCAGTGCGTTGAAATATTGGGAGAACGGTCCGCCCGCCAGATAATGCAAGTCCCGATAGAGCACAGCGCCCTGGCCAATCCGCCACGGCAGATAAAGTTGCAGGCCGAAATCGATGATCACGTCCGGCCATTTGCGCCAGGAAACCGCTGCCGCGACCACGAACGCCATCGCCACCACCGCCAGTCCGGCCCAATTCGAGTCGAGCCACGCAAGACCCCGAATCCCGGTGAATTTTTCCGTCCAACGCTTTTCTGGGTTAAAAGCGTCCACGCGGAATTTCAGGCGTTGTAAGTGCTGGAAGCCGTGGTCCCGCCGCGTCCGGTCCAATTTGTATGGAAAAATTCGCCGCGCGGCTTGTCCACCCGCTCATAGGTGTGCGCGCCGAAATAGTCGCGTTGCGCCTGCAACAGGTTCGCCGGCAGCACGGCGCTGCGGTATTGATCGTAGAATGCCAGCGCGGTGCCGAACGCGGGCACGGGAACCCCTTTTTTGGCGGCCGCCGCCACGACATTGCGCCAGCTTTTCTGGCAGCGCTTGATTTCGCCACGGAAATAATTGTCAAGCAGCAGGTTCGTGAGCTTGGGATTGCCGTCAAAGGCTTCCTTGATTTTACCCAGGAAACGGGAGCGGATGATGCAGCCGCCGCGCCACATGAGTGCAATGCCACCGTAGTTCAGGTTCCACTTATGTTCCGTGGCGGCAGCGCGCATGAGCATGTAACCCTGCGCATAACTGATGATTTTTGAGGCATAAAGGGCGTCACGAATCTCAGCGATGAATTGCTTCTTCTTCAGGTCGTGTTTGGCGACGCTCATCAACGGTTTCGGGCCCTTCAATTTCTTCGCCGCCTTCACCCGATCGTCTTTCATCGCGGAAACGCACCGGGAATAAACCGCCTCGGCTATGAGCGTGATGGGAATCCCCAGATCCGCGCTGCTCTGTACCGTCCACTTGCCGGTGCCCTTCTGGCCGGCCGTATCCAGGATTTTGTCCACCAAAGGCGTGCCGTCGGCGTCTTTGAAGGCAAAAATGTCCCGCGTTATTTCGATGAGGTAGCTGTCGAGCTCGCCCTGGTTCCATTCGGCAAAAACCTCGTGCAACTCCGGCGCGGACAGGCCCAGGCCGTTTTTCAAAATGTTATAGGCCTCGCCGATCAACTGCATGTCGCCGTATTCAATGCCGTTATGAACCATCTTCACGTAATGACCCGCTCCGTTTTCGCCGACCCAGTCACAACACGGCGCGCCGTCCACCTTGGCGGCAATGCCCTGGAAAATATTTTTCACGTGCGGCCACGCGGCGGGCGACCCGCCCGGCATGATGCTCGGGCCGTGCCGCGCGCCTTCCTCGCCGCCGCTCACGCCCGTGCCGATGTAAAGGAGCCCCTTGCTTTCGACATATTTCGTGCGGCGATTCGTGTCTTCGAACAGTGAATTACCACCGTCAATGATGATGTCACCCGGCTCCAGCACCGGCAGCAAATGCTCGATGAATTCATCCACCGCCTGGCCGGCCTTGACCATGAGCATCACCCGGCGCGGCTTTTTGAGCAGCGCAGCCATTTCCGGGAGCGAATGCGCGCCGATGACCCGGGTGCCCTTGGCGGCGGCGTTGAGGAAATCGTCCACCTTGGAAACGGTGCGGTTGAAAGCCACCACGGTGAAGCCGTGGTCATTCATGTTTAAAATCAAATTCTGGCCCATCACGGCCAGCCCAATCAATGCAATGTCAGCTTGCGGTTCCATTTGTCGTATCGGTTAAAATAGAGAAATGACGATACAACAGCCCGTCTGGCGCGCCAGCAGTTTTTTATGAAAAACCCACCCAAAATTGTGTACTGGCATTTCGGCAGTGTCCTTATTTCGGTAGGGCGCGTCACTCCGTGCGCGCCGTTTTCGGCATTCGCGCCGGGCAGAGGACTGCCCGCCCTACCCAAATTTTGAGATTAGGACACAGCCAAAAATTTCAGAGAACTTGACGAAAAGTAAATCTATCCCCTGAAATAATTTCTCCGTTCCGGCAGACACATCCACACAATTCAAAAAAATTCGGGCAGCGGACAATGAAGAGGGGGACTCTTGACATGGCCCGCCGCCCTGTGCCGGCAAATTTGCCCTTCTCCGCATCCCATGGGGAGAAGGTGGTCGGAGACCGGATGAGGTGTTTCCCGCGACCCGGTGAGGGAACCCATCAAGTCGCCATGAGCGAATTGGGCTTGCACCAATCACTGCAGCCCGCGCTGCCGCCAATCGCCCGCGCCCGCACGTTATAAACCGTGCCGGGTGTCAGGTTTCCCAGCTCAATGCGGCGCGCCTGCGTGTAGATGCCTGCCTCCGTCCACTTGCCGTTGCCGTTGGTGTTGGTTTGCACGTGATACGCCTTGGCGTTAAGCACCGGCGTAAGGCGCAACAGAAACTTCGTCGTCGCCAGATTCTCCAGGTTCTGGATTAATGGCGGATCGAGCGTACCTCGGTCGAATCACTGGGCGCAATCGACACGGCGATTGAGTCGTTATGCACGTCCAGGCCGACGCACAAAACGGACGGTTTGGCCCAGGCGGGGACGGTGGAGATTTGCCTCTGGACAGTTTTGGCCTTGAGGAGTATCTACTTTTTCATGGTGTCTGCTCTTCGTTCATTCGTTGTTTGGGGCGCGAGTCCCACAACTGGTGGCTCGGCAACCCGTCCTACGGGTCGCAACCCACGCTCTCGGAGAGCAGACACCTGTTTCACTTTCATCGCCAGCCATACTGTCTAGGCGTCATTCACATTTATGAATAATCGCATATCTATCGTAATTCTTGCCGCGTGTTTTTTTTTACACATTGGTGCGCCAATGCAACCGACGAGAGCGGATTAATAGGTTTTTGGCAGGCAGCGGATTCCCGATCCATTTACAATTTTGGAGAGGACCGTTCTGTGACACAGTGGTGGTTTCCAAAGGATCATCCCGTGATAGTGACAAACACAGGGATTGTCCAAGCTTTTTCGATGGCGGGTCATTGGAAGCTGGATGGTAAGCAGCT
>Ga0187855_10000130_pt1 | contig 63470 bp, 42 predicted proteins | sample June2016WEW_8_10_2_FD_132969 | JGI IMG/M metagenome (GOLD analysis project Ga0187855, IMG submission 132969) | Peatland microbial communities from SPRUCE experiment site at the Marcell Experimental Forest, Minnesota, USA - June2016WEW_8_10 | ecosystem: Environmental > Terrestrial > Soil >... | reverse complement strand
TGTTACTCACCCGGTCGCCACTATACTCATGGATTGCTCCACTTTCCCGTTCGACTTGCATGTGTTAGGCACGCCGCCAGCGTTGATTCTGAGCCAGGATCAAACTCTCATTTGAAACCTGAGCCGGTCTGGGTAGACCGGCAACCTCCGCCTGCTGAGGCAGAGGTCCATCTTCTGAGTACGTTCAGACTTGAGCCCGAACATTTCCATCTCACGACTGGCACGTTCAACCTTTTGTCAAAGACCGATCCGCTTTCCGCCTGAGCGGTGCGCCTTCAGTCCGCCCAAACTCCTTGCGGGAATCTGTGCGTCCTCGAAACCTTTCAAAGCTATCGCGCTCCGGCGACCGCTGTCAACCCTCTGAGATCACAGGATTTCCACCTGTTTTCAACAGTCTGCTTTACGCAGGAGGGGAGTTTCTATCCGAGACTTGGAATGAACCAAAGCTGGAGAACTCTTTTTACAGCGCGCCCGAAAACGCGCTTCCGTCTCAGCTCGCCACAAAATCCGGCGCAAGCCGACGCGGAAGACGATTCATAAATTAAAGATCGCTGGGAGGCTCTGCTATTCGCGGAAACCCTTCAGGGAACTTTGTCCCCGAATGCGAACCCCGGAAAGGGGTCAATTGGAGGCTTACTGAATTGGATGCCCAAACCTCCGCGACGATTCGCGGAAACTCAGACACTAGTTCACTTGTCCTCGGCTCGATCCTTTATACCAAAGTGCCCGGCGTTAAGCAAGGGGGGAATCAAAAAAGTTAATTGGAGTGCACAGCGGAGTTGTGGGCTGCGGCCTTTTCGGGGGCAGGAGGGGTCTGAGCGAGGGTAGACTCTGGTCGGAAAGCCCTTCCACTGGAACGGTTTGGGATGCAAGCTTGCTTTTCCTCCGGCTTTTGGAGGGCCTCGCGGACAGAAGTGTCCGCGCCATGCGAGCCATCCTCTTTATAATGCTTGTTACCGGTGATTTCCGTTGTTCAACTCGGCGCCCTTGACTACGGCGAAGGTCTGCGTTTGCAGCGGACGCTGGTCGAACTGCGGAAGGTGGGACAGATTGGCGACGTGCTGCTGCTGCTTGAGCACTCGCCTGTCATCACCCTTGGACGCAACGCCAAGGCTGCCAACGTGCTCGCTTCGACCGAAGTGCTGGCCGCTCGCGGCGTCGAGGTGTTCGAGTGCGATCGCGGCGGGGATGTTACGTTTCACGGGCCGGGGCAACTGGTGGGGTATCCGATATTTGATTTGCGGGGGTACGACAGCTCTCAGCTGTCAGCTGTCAGCTCTCAGCCAGGACTCTCGACCGGCGTAGCGCAGCCTTCGTTGCTGCGGCGCAAGACGCTCGGGGTCGTCGATTACGTTCGGCGGCTGGAAGAGGTGCTGATCCGTACGTGCGGCGATTTCGGCATTCCAACGAAGCGCGTCACCGGTCTAACCGGCGTGTGGACAGGGTCCGATTGTGTGGGATCGGGTTCCTTCGGCTCAGCTCAGGACAAGCTTCGACCCGATCAGGGCGGGTCGGAGACCGGCCACCACACAAGAGAGGCTAAAATCGCTGCGATTGGCGTGCACATTTCGCGCTCGGTTACTTCGCATGGATTTGCTTTGAACGTGAATACGGATCTCAGCTACTTCGACCTGATCGTGCCCTGCGGCATCACGGCAAAGAGGGTGACCTCCATGGAGAAAGAACTGGGGCGGGAGCTCGACTTGAACGAGGTGGCACAGGCGGTGTCGCGAAGCTTCGGCAGCGTCTTCGGGAGCAAGATGCTTTGGGTTGAGACGATCGACGCGTTGCTTGGGCATGTCGTCGGAGTTCCTCTGAAGACACCCGAAGCAGTGCGCCGGCTGCGCGGAGAGGATGATCTGGCTTTGGGCTGACGCACAGCGTTGTTTTCGCTGCTACGTTTTCGCGGACAAGAGTGTCCGCGCCACACTATTCTGCGCTAGCATGTTTGCGGACTGTTATGTCTAAGAAGCGCATCGCCACGACGCGAGTTGCGAAAAGGAAATCCGCTGATCCTCTTAAGCCAGCCGTTGCCGACGGCGATCTCCGCAGCTACACCATCCGGGATTACCGGCTCGAAAAGCCTAGCTTCACCCTGCGTCAGGTTCGCGCTGGGGACGAGGTTCGCTATGAAGTGGAGAGCGGTGATCTTTCCCGGCCCGCGCCTCCGATTCGCGAATCTGAATATCTTAGCCGGGAGCAATGCATCGAGATCTATCGCTGGATGCTGCTTAACCGGCGCATGGAAACGGCGCTGGAAAATCTCTACAAGCAGGGGCAGGTGGTGGGAGGGGTTTACTTTGGGCTGGGGCAGGAAGCTTGCTCCTGCGCCTCGGCTTACGCGCTCGATGAAGATGAGTGGCTGGGGCCGATGATTCGCAACCAGGGGGCGCTGCTGGTGCGTGGCTTCTCGCCCGCCGACATCATGATGCAGTATATGGCGAAGTCGGGATCGCCAACCAAGGGACGCGATGCTTCGTCGCACTTTGGCGATATAGAAAAGCGCAACGTGGTCTCGCCGATTTCTACTTTGGGCGATTTGATTCCGGTGCTTGCCGGCGTGGCGCTGGGGGCACGACTGCAGGGCAAACACATCGCGGTCATGACTTACATTGGCGATGGTGGACAGTCGACCGGTGTGACTTATGAGGGACTGAATTTCGCCGCGGTGCAGAATCTTGGGCTGGTGCTGATTGTCGAGAATAATCTTTGGGGATACTCCACTCCTGCGGACATGCAATTCCGCGTCAAAGATCTGGCCGAACGCGCGATTGCTTACGGGATTCCAGGCGTGATCGTCGATGGCACCGATGCTTGTCAGGTTTACGACGCTTGTCATGAAGCTTGTGAGCGGGCGCGGCGCGGCGAAGGGCCAACGCTGATCGAAGCGAAAATGATGCGCATGAAAGGGCACGCTATTCATGATGCGGCGGAGTATGTTCCCAAGCCGCTGTTTGAGTATTGGAAGCGGCGCGATCCGATTGCTCGGCTGGAAGATTATCTGGTGTCGAAGAAAAAGTGGCTGACCGCGGCGGACAACGAAGAGCTCATCGCCGGCGTGGAGCGGCAACTGGAGTCTGATCGGGAGCTCGCGGTGAATTCTCCCATGCCGTCACCTGAATCGGCCGCTGGAGGCGTGTATTGCGAAGCTGGATGCCATGAGATCAAGCCCAAGTACGCGATGCCGGAGTCGCGTGCGATTACAGCGCGCGGCGAGAAGTCCTCCGTTCCGAGACGCTCGGAGAGCGCGGTACATCTGAAATAAAGGACTCTTTTCATTGTGAAACCCAATGGAGATCAGCGCAGGGCTCCCGAATCGGATCCGGGATCGAAGCCCCATGCGAAGGACGATCTGAAATCTCTGCCCCTGCCGGAACTAGAGAAGCAATTGGAGTCGTCGCCGGACGGCCTCAGTCAAGCCGAGGCGCAGAAACGGCTAACGCAATATGGACCTAACGAGATTGAGGAAAAGAAGACAAATCCATTCCTGAAATTCCTCACCTATTTTTGGGGTCCCATTCCCTGGATGATCGAAGGTGCGGTGATTCTGTCGGGCGTAGTCCGGCACTGGGCGGACTTTTTCATCATCCTTCTTTTGCTCGTTTCCAACGCCGTGGTCGGATTCTGGGAAGAACACCAGGCGGGCAACGCCATCGCCGCTCTGAAGGCGAAGCTGGCGATCAAGGCCAAGGTGAAACGTGATGGGAAGTGGATCACCCCGGCGGCGCGTGAGTTGGTGCCGGGCGACGTCATCCGCGTGGGCCTGGGCGACATTGTGCCGGCGGATGCGCGCTTGCTGGCAGGCGATCCGGTAGAAGTTGATCAGTCCGCGTTAACCGGGGAATCTTTGCCCGCCACGCGCAAACCTGGCGAGGCAGTATTTTCGGGGTCGATCATCCGCCAGGGCGAAATCGACGCGATAGTGTACGCCACCGGTGAGAACACCTACTTTGGCAAGACTGCGCAGTTAGTACAGGAGGCTCATACCGTCAGCCATTTCCAGCGTGCCGTGCTGAAGATTGGCGATTACCTGATCATTCTCGCGGTGACCCTGGTCGTGTTGATACTGGCCGTCGCCCTCTTCCGTGGCGACCCGATCCTGAGCACGTTGGAATTCGCCTTGGTGCTTCTGGTGGCCGCGATCCCCGTGGCGATGCCCACGGTGCTGTCAGTGACAATGGCAGTCGGCGCACGTCTGCTGGCGAAAAAAGAAGCGATTGTGACCCGGTTGTCGGCCATCGAGGAACTAGCTGGCGTGGATGTGCTGTGCTCGGACAAGACGGGCACCTTGACCCAGAACAAGCTGACGTTGGGCGATCCATTCAGCGTGAACGGTATCCCTGCCGACCAAGTCATTCTCGACGCCGCACTGGCTTCGCGTGCGGAAGACAAGGACACGATCGACCTGGCCGTGATCGGCGGCCTGAAGAACGATCAAGCCTTGAAGGGTTATCAGGTGGTCCATTTCCAGCCGTTCGACCCGGTGCATAAGCGCACCGAAGCCACTGTCAAAGCCACGGATGGAAAACAGTTCCAGGTGGCCAAGGGAGCGCCGCAGGTGATTCTGCAGATGGCGACCAACGTCGGGGTGGTAAAGCCCGCCGTCGAGAAAGCTGTCAATGAATTTGCGGCACGCGGTTTCCGTTCATTGGGAGTGGCCCGGGCGGATCAGGAGGGCAAGTGGCAGTTTGTGGGTGTGTTGCCCTTGTTCGATCCGCCGCGCGAGCAGGCCAAAGCAACCATCGCGAGTGCCCGGCAGATGGGCGTGAGCGTGAAAATGGTTACCGGCGACCAAATTGCCATCGCCCGGGAAACCGCCCGACAACTAGGGCTCGGCACGGACATCCTTGATGCCAGCGGATTGGGCGACACGAAGCACCACGAGACGGCGCAGTCGGCGGAGGCCATCGAAAAAGCGGACGGTTTCGCCCAGGTATTTCCCGAACACAAGTTCCACATTGTGGATGTTCTGCAGCAGCGCGGCCATATCGTCGGTATGACCGGCGACGGTGTGAACGACGCCCCCGCGCTGAAGAAAGCAGACTGCGGCATCGCCGTTTCGGGCGCGACAGACGCGGCGCGCGCCGCGGCGTCCATCGTGCTGCTGGCGTCCGGCTTGTCGGTGATCATCGACGCGATCAAGGAGAGCCGCCGCATCTTCCAGCGGATGAACAGCTACGCGATTTACCGCATCGCCGAAACGCTGCGCGTGCTGTTTTTCATGACGCTGGCGATCCTGGTGTTTAACTTCTATCCGCTGACCGCAGTGATGATCGTGATGCTGGCGTTGCTCAACGACGGAGCCATTCTGTCCATCGCCTATGACAACGTTCATTACAAGGATAAGCCCGAGGCCTGGAACATGCGCCTGGTCCTGGGAATCTCCACCGTGCTGGGCGTCATCGGGGTCGTCTCCGCCTTCGGCTTGTTTTATCTCGGTGAGCGCGTATTTCACATCGACCGCGCGCACATCCAGACGCTGATGTACCTGAAACTGTCCGTAGCCGGACATTTGACGATTTTCCTGACGCGCACGCGCGGCCCGTTCTGGTCGATCCGCCCGGCGCGGATTCTATGGGCAGCGGTGCTCGGTACGCAAACGCTGGCGACTCTGATCGCGGTTTATGGGCTGTTTATGACACCCGTCGGCTGGGGCTGGGCAGCGTTCGTTTGGGGCTACGCCCTGGCTTGGGCCCTCGTGAATGACCGCGTGAAACTGCTCGCGTATCGGATTTTTGACCCTACTAAAGCCCCATTGTTGGCCACGAAGCCGCTCGATCTTACACCGCAGATCGCTGCACGGGCCTATGAACTCTACCAAGAGCGCGTCCGGGGCGAAAGCCAGGCAGATCAGGACTGGCTTGAGGCGGAGCGCGAGATTCGAAAGGATCAGGCGAAACAGCGCAAGGCTCCGTGAGTGCACTCGTGGGCCCCGGGAGTGCTGGCCGCAACCCACGTCCCAGAGAAATCCCAAGAAAAAAGCAGTTCTAATATCGCTATCCTCCCATGACAAGTCCTGTGGCTAAACGCTCGGGCAGGTTGGCGGCGGGGATTTTTTCTTGTGCGGAGGAGGTTGTAGGGACGCGATAGAAAGTCACGATCCAGGTTCGCGCACAGTGGCGAACTGATAAAATCAACTTTCGTCATGTCCGCATCTTCCCAGCTTGTCCAGATTGACCTTGGCCCGAGGCTCCCCAGCCCTAAGCCCTCGTGGCTCAGAGCGAAAGCTCCCGGGGGCGGCAACTTTCATAACCTTAAGAAACTGGCGCGCGGGCTTGGGCTGCATACGGTTTGCGAGTCGGCGCAGTGTCCGAATATTGGCGAATGCTGGCACCATCACACCGCGACCTTCATGCTGCTGGGCGATATCTGCACGCGGCATTGCGGCTTTTGCGCGGTGCCCAAGGGGCGTCCTGGAGCGATTGACTGGGACGAGCCGCGCCGCGTGGCCGAAGCCGTCGCCACGCTGGGGTTGCGTCATGCGGTCGTGACCAGTGTGAACCGCGACGACGACAACGTGGGCGGCGCGAGAATTTTTGCTGAGACCATCCGGCAGATTCGTGATTTGGTGCCGGAGTGCCGGGTCGAGGTGCTGATTCCCGACTTCCAAGGGGTGGAAGAAGCGCTGCGCATCGTGCTCGAAGCGAAGCCCAACGTGCTCAACCACAATACCGAAACCGTCCCGCGGCTCTACCGCGCGGTGCGCTCGGGAGCGCGCTATAAGCGGACGCTCGATCTTTTGGCGAATGCCAAAATGTGGGATCCGGCGATGGTTACCAAGAGCGGTGTGATGGTTGGCATTGGCGAGGAGACGGATGAACTGATCGAAGTCTTCCGCGACCTGGGCGAACACGGTGTGGATATTCTGACGATTGGGCAGTATCTGCGTCCTTCGAAAGACCATCTGCCGATGACGCGCTACTACACGCCTGCCGAGTTCGTCTCACTGAAAGAAGAAGCGCTGAAGTTTGGATTCAAGCACGTTGAGTCGGGGCCGCTGGTGCGGTCGAGCTATCACGCGCACGAGCAGGCGGAGGTCGCGGCGCGGTAGGCAGTCGTTGGTCGTTAGTCGTTGGTCTATGGCAAATGCGGATCCCTCGCTCCGCTCGGGATGACAATCCTTGAAAAAGGGTTCAGGACGGCTGACGACTGCTTCGCCAATGCGCGCCACGTTCCGCCTTACTTGCTCAAAGCAGGTTCCGGAGCCGAGTCCACCACCGGCTTCGCCAAGAGCATCTCGCCACTCGCCCCTTCGACCTTCATATCCATCCAGCGGTTTGCCTCATGATGCCCGGAAATTCTCAGTTTCAGGTAATTGTCCGTGAGCGCCTCGGTGAAATCGGCTCCGCCTGATTGCAGCGTGATCGCCTCGACCACTGTCCCGACCAGCGACTGCATGAACGCCGCTCTCTTCCTGGATGCAAGCTCCCGCAGCACCCGGTTTCTTTCCCGAGCCACAGCCACCGGAACCTGTCCCGGCTGTTCCGCCGCCGGCGTTCTCGGACGCGCCGAGTATGTGAACACGTGGAGATAAGTAAATGGTAGCTGTTCAATCATGCGCAGGGTTTCGTCGAACTCCGCTTCCGTCTCGCCCGGGAATCCCACCATCACGTCGGCTCCGATCGCTGCCGTCGGCATCGCCGCTCGAATCTTCAGGATCTTTTCCCGGTAATGCCACGGCCGGTACTTGCGATGCATGCGTCGCAACACCGCGTCGCTCCCGGACTGCATGGGCACGTGCGCATGCTTGGCGATCCGTCCAGACGCGGCTACCAGCGCGATCAGTTCGTCACTCCAATCCATCGGCTCGACCGAACTGATCCGCAATTTCTCAAGAGTCGTCCGCTCCAGAATGGCGCGAATCAGGCCGACCAGTCGCTGCTCGTTGGTCGTTAGTCTTAGCTGAGGGCTGACAGCCGAGAGCTGAGAGCTTCCCTCCAGATCCCGCCCCCACCGCCCCAAATTGATACCCGAAATCACCACCTCGCGATAGCCCGCCTCGACCAGCGTCCGTACTTCCGCGATGACACGCTCCCTGGGCAGCGATCGGCTCTGTCCCCGAACATACGGAATCACGCAGAACGAACAGCGGTTGTCGCATCCATCCTGCACCTTCAGGTTCGGACGCGTCCGCTCGTTGGCCGCTTCAAATACCGGAGCCGCCAGCAACTCGGTATGCGCAAAAATATCTCCCACAATCACATTAGCGGGATTGGCCGGTGGGCGTTCGCGGCGAGGATCCAGTCGTTGGTCGTCAGTCGTTGGTCGTTCGCGGTTCGACGGCGGAGGCTGGCTGGAAATCACCGGGTGGAAAGGCTCTTGCTCGCTAACGACCAACGACTGACGAGTAGCGGAAAGCTGCGCGAGCGAAACAAATCCCGTCGAAGAGGAAGTCGCAATCTCCGCCGCCTGGTGCTTGTGCGAATTACCCACAACCCACGTCACACCCGGCAGCGCTGCCAGTTCTTCCGGCGCCCGCTGCGCGTAGCAGCCGGTCACCAGAATGCGGCAATCCGGATTCACCCGCTGCAGCCGCCGTATTGACGCTCGAGCATCCTTATCCGCGCCCTCGGTGACCGTGCAGGTATTGAGCACAACAATTTCCGCATCGCGCGCCGCTCCGGCGCGCTCCAGTCCGCGCTCCAGAAATTGCCGCTCCAGCGCCGCCCCATCCGCTTGGGTGGCGCGGCAGCCAAAATTTTCTATATAGAAGCGAGCCACGCTCCTATACTAAACGAGTGCATGCTGCGACGGGAGGCGCACATGAAACGGCGCATTCTTCTGGTCGACGACGATCTCGCCGTCCTGCTGACCCTGAAAGCTGTTCTCGAACTCCACGGATTTGAAGTGGAAACCGCCGGCAGTTCCGCCGAGGCCTTTGCCCGCATGGAGTCCGCCGTTTACCACATGGTCATCAGCGACTTGAGCATGGAAACCGCCGAGGCGGGCCTGGAAGTCATCCGCGCCGCGCGCCGCCAGGCTTACGACCCCGCGACTGCGCTGCTCACAGCCTATCCTCCATCGGGAGAACATTGGCGAGGAGAACATCGGAACGGAGAACATGGGGACGGAAAACATCGGGACGGAGAAGATTGGACGGGAGAAAACTCTGACTCCTTGCTCATCAAACCGCTGGGCACCGGCGATCTTTTGCGTCAGGTGGAAGCCCTGCTCATTCGCCACGCCGACAAGCGGATCGGCCCCTAAGGCTCAACAAGCCCAGCGCCAGCGCAGGATGAGCATCCCGCGGGCCGGGCTTCCCGCAACGAATCAAATAATAATCAGGCGCTCGCGACCTGCCGCCCCTGCTGAAAGCATTCGCGGCACAGCACCGGCCTTCCTTGCGTCGGCCGGAACGGCACCGTAGTCTCTTTCCCGCATTGCGAACAGTTCGTCCGGGTCTCCGTCTTCGCGTACGAATGCGCGCGCGACGGTCCGCGCGTCGTAGCTCCCAGCACGGCCACTCGCTTGCCCTTGCAGTTCTTGCAGCGTTTGGGCTCGTTCTTGAACTGCTTGTCGTGGAAAAACGACTGTTCACCCGCTGTGAACACGAAATCCGTGCCACAATCGATGCACTTTAAAATCTTGTCCTGGTATTCCATTGAAGAGGCGCTCCAATTCAGGTCCCTGCTCTGCACGGGAGACCCGAATAGGGAAAGATCCGGTTCACATCGTGGGCAGGAGATTTACATCCCCCTCGTGCTTACCCCTTGGATTCGGCCCGCCATACGTTGCACCGCATGGTTACTGACTTAGCGATTGACACAACACCGGGGAAATTCGAATGACCTCCGCTTGGAACAATCTTCGGTCTGAATTTTTAAGTGTGAGGAACGGGCCATCCGGCCAGCGAACGGCCCGTTTTTCCTCAGTCCTGTTCCTTGCGTGCTTTCTTGCGGCTGCGCTTGCGAGCCAGTGCTTCTTTTACTCGCTTCCTCTCGCCGGGCTTCAGGTAAAACGAGTGACGCTTTACTTCCTTGATAATGTCCTCGGTTTGCACCTTCCGCTTGAACCGCCGAAGCGCGTTTTCGAGGGATTCACCCTCTTGAAGTCGAACTTCCGCCAACGGCCTACACCCCCCCGCTCGTCCTAACTGGACCCGTTAGTTATGGCAAGTATTGCCCTCCTAAGTCAAGTGGAATGTGCAGGAATCTTCACACCGCCTCAGAAATTCAATCGCACCGAAAACTGCATCTGCCGGGGAGCAAATGAGCTGGCAGGGTTCATAAGACTCGCAGGTTGCTGATAATAAGCCGGATAATAAGTATTTCCCGCGTATTGTGTACCCTTAATGAACTGGCCCGCCGTGCTCTGGAAGCCATTGTCCGTCACCACCAACCTCTCATTGTTGCGATTAAACAGATTGAACGAATCTCCGCTCAACTCCAGATGAAGGCGTCCGCCCAGATTCATCATCCTTCCCATCTTCAGATCCATGCTCGCGTAGTCCGGACCGGTAAATGCATTGCGCCCATACCCGGACAGACGGTCGTTGTTCGTGTTCCCGTCCTGATTCGGATCTCCCGAGACCATCGCGTTCGCGGGGCGTCCGCTGCCATACGTCATGATCCCGGAAACCCTCCAGTGATCGAATATCGCCGCCAGAGCTTTCTGCCCCTCGGCAAACGGATGCGGCTCTTCGATGGCTGAAATCGTCAGCCTCTGCCGCTGATCGGTCACGCTCGGCCCCCGCTCACTCTTCGTGGAGTACGAGTTCTGCACCGTTACCGGTTGGCCCGCCACCAGCGCGTCCTGGCCGTCGTCGAGGGCGTGCGCCCAGGGTGTACGCGAGGTTGAAATACAGCCCGCTCGACATCCGCTTGCGCAGCGAAACCGTCATGCCGTTGTACATGCTCGACCCCGCACTCTCAAACTGGTCGATTGCCCCCAATTGCAAGATCGGACGTTGCAACGCGTTAATGCATGGTGGATACGGACAACTGATGCTGTAACTCGTTTGCCACGTCGCAAACGACCACACGTTATAAAACGCATTTGGAACAACAGCGCCGGCCGCGTCGGAAATCGGGTAGCTGTAATAAGTCGGCGGCGGGAGATTCACATCTCGCGCCCGGATCATATCCACCCCATGCACGAACAGGTAAGATATCGTCCCCTTGAAGCCGCCGGCCACTTCCCGCTCCAGGCTCAGACTTGCCTGCTGCACGCGTGGCGTCTTAAAGTCCGGGGCAAATGCCGCCACCTCGCTGGTCGCATACGGCTGCCACGCCGCCGGTATCGTGCACGAGACCGGGCCCCCGGGACAGTTCACTGCCGCATTCGGATAAGAAGGAAATACCTGATGTTGGGAGGTAACCGTATTATCGAGAGAAATGAAATTATCGCTCAGCCCATTGTCATTGATCACCGCCGACTGGTAAGTCTGCGGAATGCGGGTATAAGAAATTCCGAATCCCGCCCGCACCATGAGCGGCCGATCGGTGCCGATGGCATACCCGATTCCCACCCTGGGCGCAAAATTCGTTTCTTGTAACGGCATCTTCCCCACCTGCGACCACAGCGGATTACTTACCATGCCCGTCTTCGAAAACGTCTGCAGGTCGTAGCGCGCTCCTAGGCTTAAGCTGAAGTGCGGCGTCAGCCGCGTCGTGTCCTGCACGAACGCCGAGTAGTCGTTGCTGTTCGGATGCGACACCGGATTCCCGAAATTCTGCTCGTAATAGCGCGGCACATTGTGCGCCCACGCCCGCAGCGGGGTTAACTCCAGCCCCTCATGCATCGGCTCAAACGGAATCGGTAAAGACCATGGATTCACCGAAATGTTGTCGTATAAATACTCCCCACCGAACAGCGACGGGAAGTAATCGTAGTCCCAGGTCTGCATCGCGTCGGCCCCGAACTTCCACTGGCTTCGCCCGCGGCTCAGACTCAAAGTCTCCGCCATGTGCAAACGGTGTTCCTGGGTTTGGCGCGGCAGTGTCGACGACTGCCCAAAATCCTCCATCCAACTGTAGACACTCGTCTGCGTCCCGGTCGTATTGGGAAACTGCTGCTCCAGATCGCGCGAAAACTGCACCCGCAGATGGCTTGTCAGCCGCGGCGTAATGCCGCTCAGCAAACTGAGCGATGCGCTTTCCGTCGCCACGTCCTCTTGCCCGTTCGCGCTGATCGAATCAAAGGTAATCGGACTCCCCGGATCAAAATAAACGTTGTTTGACCCGTAAGACCGCGATGTGCTCAGCCGTGCCGTAAGAAACTGATGCGGGGAGAGCACCCGCTCCAGCTTCACAAATCCCGTCTCCCCCAGCAACTTCGCGTGAAACATTCCGCCCATGGTAGAGAGCTGTGCCGCCGACGCCGTCACCAGCGCCTGGTCGCAGGCCGGTCCGCCAATCGCGGGATTGCAGATCTCGTAATCCCGTGGCGTCGGGTAAATGCCCATCAGCGGCACCACCGCCGTCTGACCGTTGTCGAACTCCACCACCGCCGGCACATTAAAAATGTGCTGATCGTATCCCGCAAACAAAAACGTCTTACTGCGCTGGATCGGCCCTCCAATCGTCGTGCCGAACTGGTGCTGCTCGTTGCTGGGATTGAAACCCACAAACGGCGGCGCGGCTCCTCCCAACTCACTGTCGCGCAAACGATAGAAAGTGCTTCCGTGCCAATGGTTGGTGCCCGACTTGGTCACCACATTCACCACCGCGCCCCCAGCCCGCCCCGACTCTGCTCCATAACCGCTTGACTGCACGCGGAACTCCTGTATCACTTCGTCGGAAAATTGGTAAGGCGCGTGATACCGTCCCGACGCTTGCGCATAGAACCCGTTATTGTTGTCCCCTTCGTCCACCAGGAAGCTCGTGTTGTATCCCCGAATCCCGCCATAAGAAAGATCCCCGTTCGAACCCGAAGTCAACCCTCGCGGATCCTGCGTCACGCCCGGCGACAACAACAACAGATCGGTGAACCTGCGCCCATTCAGCGGCAGATCCTTGATCGCCCGCTCATCCACCAGCGCCGACACCGAACTCGGATCCGTCTCCGCCATGCGCGGCGCCTCCGACACCGCGATCGATTCCTTCGGCCCCGCCGCCTTCAGCTTGAAGGTCAACTGGGCCGCCGCGCCCACCTCGACCCGAATCACTGGCGAAATCTGGGGCGACATCCCCTCCGCCTCTGCTCGCGCCGAATACTGCCCCGGCGGCAGCAGGTCCACCGCGAATCGTCCCGCGGAATCCGTCGCCGAGTGATAGCGGATCCCGGTCTCGACCCGGATCGCCATGATATCCGCGTTCGTAATTACCGCTCCCTGCGCATCTAATACCACGCCCCGCAATGCACCCGTTGATGCATCCTGCCCCCACGCGCCAGAAGCAATAAGAAGGATGAGTTGAAAGAGGAATACGCGGAAGACAACTACCCTGAAGACATTGCGAATCGCAGCCAGAAACGGCTCACCGCGGCGGCACATACAAATCCCCTCGTCTCCGAGACTTCGGAATCGGAGGGGATTCCGGAAACCCTGCGAATGTATATATCAAAGTGCATCGCGGCCGTATGTGACGCGCGCACAGGCAATATGTTCAGTTTTGTGGTTGTGGTGAATCATACGGTGGAGCGACGGGCGTCTCCGCCCGTCCAACAGTATCGCGGCCGGGCGGGGGCGCCCGGCTCTCCACCGACAAACCTGTATCGACTCAATGTGCCGGAGCTGCTGCAGGGGCCGCTGGCTTCGCGCCAAAGTCCACCTTCGGTACTTGCCGCGAAGCTTCCGTAGCCTGGAAGTACGCCGGGTTCTGCTTGTAGCCGGCGAACCCCGCGTACAGGCTGTTCGGGAACTGCAGCACATAAGTGTTGTAATCCTGCAGCGTGTCGTTATAGCGCTTGCGCTCGACGGCGATCCGGTTCTCCGTTCCCGCCAGTTCATCCTGCAAGCGCAGAAAATTCTCGTTCGACTTCAGTTGCGGATAATTCTCCACGATCAGCAACAATCGTCCGATCGCTCCATCCAACTGCCCGTTCGCGGCAATCTTATCGGACGGCGTCTGCGCCGAAAGCAGCGCCGACCGCGCCTTGGCGATGTCCCCAAACACCGTGACTTCCTGCTGCGCATATCCCTTCACTGTCTCCACCAGGTTCGGAATCAAATCGGCGCGCCGCTGCAGCACGATATCCACCTGCGACCACGCCGCCTTCACCGCCTGATCCTTCGCCACCAGTTGATTGCGCACGCCCACGTACTGCCCGAACAGCGCCAGCACGATCAGCACCAGCACTACCAGTACAATCAATCCCTTGCTCATATCCCTCTCCTGAATAGAAAATTAATCGCAAGTGTAAAAGCCACGCAACTCTTACGCCGCCGGATCCAGCATCTTGTCCACCGCCGCCGTCACCTGTTCCACCAGCTTCAGATAACGCGCAAACACCTCATCCACCTTCGCCGACTTCCGCTCGGCCTTGCGCTCTCTGAGGTCCAGCAGTTCACCAAACGCGCTCGTATCAATCCCCAGCTTACCCGCCAGCGCAGCCGCCGCTTCCCTCTTCGATCCCGCCCCCGCATCGCCCAGCGCAATCAGCGCATGACGGAACAGCGTCCCAAAAGCCGGCAGCGACCGCAGCAACAGGTCCCACTTCGCCTCCGCGTTCCCTGACACCATCAGCAACCGCTGCCGCAGCAGGATCGTCTTCTCCCGCAGCTCATACTCCACCTGCGCCCGATGTAAACGCATCGGGATCTCTAACGTCTTCAGAACGTCTTCTCCCCACAGCACGCGATAGTGCCGCCGCATGTCCAAAAATTCGATGGAGAAAAGGTCCGCCGACCGGCGCATCTCTTCCGCACTCATCAGCAGCGGCTCGCGATGCTTCTGCTTCCCCCACCATTCAATCACCGGAGCCAGCGCCACAATCGCAGCGAAAGAAGTCTCGCCGAGCACGCACAGCAAATTCAGATCCGAGTGCTCGGCAATATAGTCGCCCGCCGCCGCCGACCCATAAAGAATCACCGCCAGCAGATTCGTTCCCGCCGCTCCGCGTATCCGTTCGACAAACTCGTTGATCAGCTTTTCTGGAACCATTCCGCGCCTCTCACTCTCTGGCAGGGGGAGTGACGGGCGTCTCGCCCGTCCAGGCTAAGCGGGGCCGGGCGGGGACGCCAGGAGCTCCACTACCAACTGCCACCCGCCCCGCCTCCGCCCGTACTCCCACCGCCAAAACCACCAAACCCTCCGCCGCCGAATCCACCTCCAAACCCGCCTCCACCAAACCCGCCCCGGCCTCCGCCCATGTTGCTAAACAGCATTCCCCACAGCAATCCCGACAACAATCCAGATCCGCCCCCACCCCGTCCCCCACCACGGCCACGAAATATCGCCCGCAGAATGGGAAGCACAATAAAGAAGAGGACGAAGATTAAAACCAGCACCGTCCCCGCTCCAATGTCAGGTGCAGGTTGCCGACGAGTCACGGCCAGAGGAGGCTGATTGTCCAGCGTCACGCCCGCATCCTGCGCAATCACCGAGGCCACGCGCGAAGTCATCAGCGTGACCGCTCCCGCATAATCCCCGCTACGCAGCAACGGCACCATCTCGCGTCCGAACCCGCCCACCTTCCCGTCCGGAAGAATCGACTCCAACCCATATCCCACCGTGGTCCAATACTTGCGATCCTCGGTCGCGAGCAGGATCAGCACACCGCGATCCTTTCCTTTCGCCCCGATCCCCCACTTCTGATACAGCGCTACCGCGTAACTCACCACATCCTGCCCGTCGACCGACTTCACCGTAACCACGGCAATCTGGGCGTGCGCCTTCTGATCCACCTGCTGGCAAAGGTCGTTCAACCGCGCCTGCGTAGCCGCATCCAGAACCCCCGCAAAATCATTGACGTAATTCGTGGCATGTAGAGAAGCAATAGGCTCGGCGGCAACCCACACCGCCGCCCCCAGCAAAATCCAAAGGATCGCCGAAATTCTCATCCGCCGTTTCATTCAGAAAAATTGTACAGGAGTGCGCTCCACGAGGGTTGAGCGCTGCAATTCGAGTCTAATGCGTCTTGACCAGGGAGCCGACCAAATAGCCGAGCGCCATCGACACTCCCGCACTAACCAGCCCAAGCAGTGCCCAATTAAGCAGCACCCAATGAAGCCAGTTAGACGGAGCTGTGGGCGCGGGCTCGGGGAGCTGATCGAGAACTTGCTCGGAGACATCGTGATTGAGGGCCTGCTGCGCGACTTGCTCCGAGACTGGCTGCGAGACTGGCTCCGATACTTGTTCCGAGACTGGCTCGGCGACCTCGGGCTTCTGTTCCCCCAAGGCCTCGTGCGTCGCCTTGATCGAAATTGACTCCGGCGAAACCGACTCGATCGAATCCGACATGGAAGCAAGAGGTTGAGTCTTTTCAGGCTGGGCATTTCCCGGCTGCGGCTTCTCACTCAAGGTTTTGGGAATCATTTCGGCGAGCCGGTCCAAAACCGTCTCGTGGTCCTTGGTGAAACCGCGCAGACGCGGAGAGAAAATCTCCAGCAGGCCGACCACCCTGACATCGGACACGATGGGAACGGCTATGAGCGAGCCTATGCCCAATCTGCGACCGATTTCAGGATCAATGCGCGGGTCGTTTTCCATATCGCGGCACTGGACGAGGAGGCCAGTGCGAACACATTCTCCGGAGAGACCCTGTTGTACGTCCACCGGGGCTCCGAGCGGCGGCGCTGGTTCACCGGCTCGCGCCCGGCAGATCATCTCGTCATCCGTGAGAAACGCCAGAGCCGCGCCGCTGGCTCCGGTGAGGCTCAAGGCGGACTCGGTGATCAGCCGCAAAACTGCATCGACGTCCTCTTCACCAATCTCGCGGATCTCACGGCGAACTGCTTCCAGCGAAGAGAGCACTCCGCCTGGATCGGGCATTGGAACAACCTCAGGGGATTCAATGCCCGGCGCCGGCGATCTGCGAGTGCTCGGATACATAGTTGCGACCCTATTAGCCAGAATTTCCCTTTTTTCGCCAGAAAAACTGCGGTCAGATTGTAACCCATTCCCGCCTGTTCTCGACATACTCCAAACGGGTGAGTTCTTCTGGACTGGACGCGAACTGTTTTGATCGCTGGGAAAGAGCAGTCCGGATAAGTGGACAATGCAGCGGAGAAGACGTAAAGTCTGCGTGTGATCAGTCGTGCCAGCCATCTTCCGTTAGTAATGGCTCGTGCCCTGCGCCATGGCGGACGCACTGCAGTCGTCGATTCGCAGGGGTTGTTCACCTACACCGACTTGCTGGACGCGTCGTCGCGCGTGGCGGCGGCACTGCTCGCTGGCCGCGAGGACCTTCGGGGAGGCGACCTGAACGAAGAGCGCGTGGCATTTCTGCTGACGCCTGGATTTCCTTGGGTTGCGGTGCAGTGGGGAATCTGGCGGGCAGGTGGCGTCGCCGTCCCGTTACCACTTAACTCAACAAGGACTGAGCTGGAATATTTTATCGACGATACCGAGGCATCGACTCTGGTATTCGATGCTTTGATGGCTCCTCTGCTGTCGCCAATTGCCGCAGCCCGCAGCATCCGCGCGCTGTCGCTGTCGCATGACCAGCTTCGCGCTCGCCCGCCGGCGGAATTGCCGAACATAACTCCGGACATAAGTCCGGACATAAAGGACCACCGGCGCGCCATGATTCTCTACACCAGCGGCACCACCAGCCGGCCCAAGGGCGCGGTCACAACCCATGCCAACATTACGGCGCAAATCATGAGCCTGGTGGAGGCTTGGGAGTGGTCGGCCGACGATCGCATTGTGCTGTGTTTGCCGCTGCACCACGTGCACGGAATCATCAACGTTGTTTCCTGTGCGCTGTGGTCGGGCGCGACTTGCCAGATGCTGGAGCGCTTCGACGCGAACGCCGTGTGGGACCACATCGCCAGCGGCGGCGTAACTCTGTTGATGGCGGTGCCCACGATTTATGTGAAGCTGATCGCCGCCTGGGATCGGGCTTCGCCGGAGCGCCGCGCTAAGCTAAGCCGGACGTGCGCCGGGTTGCGTTTGATGGTGTCCGGCTCGGCAGCGCTGCCGGTGAGCACGCTCCAGCGCTGGCAGGAAATCAGCGGCCACACGCTGCTGGAGCGCTACGGCATGACGGAGATTGGCATGGCGCTGTCAAACCCGTTACGAGGCGAGCGCGTGCCGGGCAGCGTCGGGAGGCCGCTGCCAGGCGTCGAGGTTCGACTGGTCGGAGAAAACGGCGAGCCGGTCGCCCGGGGAACACCGGGCGAGATCGAAGTCCGCGGCGCAAGCGTGTTCGCGGAATACTGGGGCCAGCCCGACGCAACCCGCGCTGCCTTCCGCGAGGGCTGGTTTCGCACCGGCGATACTGCGGTCGTCGAGAACGGTGTCTATCGCATTCTTGGCCGCACAAACATTGACATCCTCAAGACGGGCGGACACAAGGTATCGGCGCTGGAGATTGAAGAATCGCTGCGCCAGCATCCCGCGATTGCCGAGTGTGCCGTGGTCGGCGTGCCCGATCCAGAGTGGGGCGAGCGCGTCGCTGCGGCCGTAGTATTGAATGACGTGCTGAACGACGCCGATGCCCTCGACCTGCCCTCCCTTCGCACCTGGGCCAAGGAGTTGCTAGCGGCTCACAAATTGCCTTCGCGGCTTCTCGTGCTGGATGCCCTTCCGCGCAACGCGATGGGAAAGGTAATGAAGCCCGCGGTGGCGGCGCTGTTTCAATCCGCGGGTAACGGCGATCGCGTCGCCTAGGAACCGGCTGCGGAAGAAGTCTAACTTCGCGCCCCAGCCCCTAAAGGGGCCACGCTCAACGAAGAACCGGGCTTGAATGGGCCACGCGTCGCTTGAAGATAGGAAGTCAAAATCCCCACCCTAACGTCGCAAAGAGCGCGACGTTAAGGATGGGGCACCCGGCATGCCACTTCTCGAAAAGCGCGAGAAGTGGCGCACTCGGCTAAAGCAATGCCCTGATGCGAAACGTTAGTTTTTCCGCAGCCTGCCAGGGGCCAGCCTGCCGTGCACCCTTGACAAGGTGTGGTATGCTGCCCGCGCCCAACAAATCTCTGGTTTCGCGCTCATCCTCACTGCGCAGGAGGACACCATGGCCAATGAAGCAGTGATCCGCCCAGTACCAGCAATCCACACCAAACTCTCACGCCAGCAAATCACTGGATTCTGGGGCGCATGGTTTGGTTGGACGCTGGACGGCATGGATTCGGTGATCTATGCACTTGTCCTCAGCCCCGCACTCACAGAACTGCTTCCGAAGTCGGGGTACAAAGCTACTCCTGCTAATGTGGGGTTTGCCGGATCGATACTGTTTGCACTCTTCCTCGTGGGATGGGGACTGTCGTTAATTTGGGGGCCGATTGCCGACAAGTTTGGCCGCACCCGGGTGCTCGCTGCCACCATCTTCGTTTATGCCATCTTCACGGGAGCGGCCGCTTTGTCGCAGACGGTGTGGCAATTGGCATTGTTCCGGTTGCTGGCGGGCATCGGAATTGGCGGCGAATGGGCGCTGGCAGGTACATACGTCGCCGAAGCCTGGCCAGAAGACCGCCGCAAGATGGGCGCCGGATATCTGCAGACGGGTTATTACGCGGGCTTTTTTCTGGCTTCGGCGCTCAACTACACGGTCGCAGCACACTATGGATGGCGCGCCATGTTCTGGTGCGGCCTGACGCCCGTGGTCGTGGCCTTCGTGGTTCTGTTCCGCGTGAAGGAGCCCGAGCGCTGGCAGCAAAAAGCCAAAGTGAAAACCGGCGGACTTTCTTCTCTGCGCCGGATCTTCAGTGCTCCTTACACGCAGCGCACGCTGGTCAACACCGTCGTGCTGGCCTCGGCCATCTGCGGCCTTTGGGCGGCGGCAGTTTATGCTCCGACGGCAATCATCAACCTGGCGAAACGTGCCGGCATGTTGCAACCGCAGGCCGTGCACATGGCTTCCTTCGGCATGGGTTTGCTGTCGGTGGGGACCATCCTGGGATGCCTGGCGGTTCCCCCATTGGCCGAACGCTTTGGCCGGAAGCGCACCCTGGCCTTTTACTTTTTCGGGATGGCGGCCTGCATCCTGCTCAGCTTTGGTTGGGCGTTCTACCTGCCCCAGGGACTGCATCCCTTCATCGAGGTGCTGTTCTTCCTGGGCTTCTTCGGCGGCAACTTCGCCGTCTTCAGTCTTTGGCTGCCGGAGCAGTACGGGACCACGGTGCGCGCGACCGCGTTTGCCTTCACCACTTCGTTCGGACGCTTCATTGCCGCCGGAGTCAACTTCGGAGTGGGCGCGCTGGTCAGCCGCATGGGGACTCTCGGCAAGCCGGTTGCGTTCACCGCGATTGCGTTTGGGATCGGCCTCGTCGTCATTCCCTTTGCAGTGGAAACCCGGGGCAAAGTGCTGCCCGACTAAACGCTGGCGCGTTCAGGTGGTTGCCCATTTGGCGCCTGAACGTACCCGGACGCCCTTCGGCCTTCGTTTACTCTCCGCGCAATGGGTCTGAGCCAGACGGTTGGCAATGATGGTGTACACCGAAGAATTAAAGGCCAGTCCGATGTGGGTGCCTGAAACTGCGAAATCGGATTCAAGGTTCTCTGTCCTGCAATACCGCCAATCAACCACTCCGTCATCGGCGGTGTAAACCGCAGTCTCTAACACCGACGATGGCATGTTGCGCTGGAGGGAATCCACAAAATCGCAGGTGCAACGCCCGGTATAGCAAGCGGGGAGCACTCCAGTGCCGTGTTTTTTCTGGATACGCAGGCGGACTGTTTCGGCTGCGCGCAGGATGCTGGAGTGAGCCACTGTGCCGCGGAACGGCGCGCCCAGCGTGATGACGGAAGCGATGTCCTGTGGCCGTTGCGCGGCGATGGAGCGGGCGATAATGCCTCCCAAACTGTGCCCGATCAGATGGATCCTGCGCCCGGTCTTGGCGAGTGCCTTCTCCATGGTTTCATTGAGGCAGCGTTTGATCAGGAGGTTCGGGCACTCCGCGTTGAAATTGATGCCGGAAAAAAAAGATTCGTACCCGATCCGTCCCAGCCATTTATGCAGCGGGAATAAGTAATGATCGGGACAGAGGAAGGCGGGGATGAGAACCACTCCCGAACCGTCGCCGTGAGGAGTTCCTAGTCCATAATAGATGGGCGCGGCATGCAGCATGAGTAACTCGGCCGCGCACAGAAATTCGCTGAAAATAGGGAGATTCGCTGCCTGATAATCACGGGTGAGAACATTGCGGCGTCGACCATTGGATCGAACGTTCATTCTTCCCATTGAACCTGCTGTCTTGTTGTAGGCGCCCCAGCGGCCCATCGTTCAAATGATCAAAACTATCTCACTTTAGTGGCGGAGAGGCATAGCAACCGGTGCTCTTCCAAGTCGCTCTTGGCGCGCTCCATATCGACGTTCTTGCAGGCCGCAAGCTCCGTGCTGACCCGATAATAGGCAGCGGAAAGGGCCTCGATGTACATGCTGTGCCTCGATTCAAAAGCTTGTTCCAGATTCTTGCAGATTAAGCAATCCATGTTAAGCAATTCATGTCCGCTGCAGCCGTCCAACCAGATTCACGGGTGGCGGTAGATGTGGTTCCTTTACTGCTGCCGTTACTGCTGCCGTTTGAGGAGCTCCCGCTCGGCGCGGAACCAGTCCTGTTCGTCTTGGCCAGGTTCACGACCCCGGCCTTCATACAACTCATAGGCCCGCGCTCTTATCCTGTCTAGTGATGGAACAGTGTCTGGCATCATCGCCACCTTGCCAGGAGAGCTTTTCGGGCCGACGACAATCTTTGACTGCGGCTGTTTCTGAGCCTTAGAATCGATCATTAGGAAAACCTCTGTATGCTTCGGACTAAGAGGAAGGTACTTCAGATGAACTGACTTAGTTCAGGGTACCTGAAAGAGGAGAAGAACTGCTCACTCTTCTTTGACACTACTCTGAACCCTCACCCGCGTCAAATGTCGAATCCTGCCTCGGGCTCCGCCCAAGCGGAGCTTGGACGGGGCACCCTCCGTTCTTCCACCAACTGCGCGACCTCAAGGTCGGTGGCATTCTCATCCGAGATTAGTAAAGAGCAAGCCGTGGCCGAAATTGGGTGATGGGGATCACTGCGGAATCAGTTCCTATGGAGTTATTATTTGGCATAACCCCCATGCTGGATGCTTCGGTCCTGGATGCTTCGCTCATTGAAGCGGGATTGCGCCAGCTCCCGCCGCGGCAGTTGCGCACCGCCCTTGCCCACTTCCTGCCCCAAGCTGCCACGAAGGAGGAGCGGATCGGCGCCATTGAAGGTGCGCTGCGAAGCCCGGCCGGCCAATCCTTGCGGGACACGATGGCGCGGTGGATTGTCGACGAGATTGTTCCGGTAGAGAGGCTGGTGCCGGAGGCTTACTTGAAGTGGCGCCCACCGGTGCGGGACGCCATGATGTTCGTGGTGGCGCGACTATCTCCGGCGCGCCTCGCCCCGAAGCTGCTGGAGCAGTTCGAGCTTCCCGAGAAGACATCGGCCGAAGAGCGTTTGCTGCGGCTGATTGCAAAAGTTCCCGGCCTGCAGAAGCTGGGACAAGTCATCGCGCGCAACCAGCATTTGAGGCCCGGCCTGCGAAACGCGCTGGCGCGGCTGGAAAATGGAATTCGTGATGTTAAGCCCGAGGACATACGCGCCATCATCCAGCGGGATCTGGGGCCACGGCTCGAAACCTATGCGGTTAAAATCGCGCCCGTCATCCTGTCGGAGGCCAGCGTCAGCGCGGTCGTGCGCTTCACCTGGCGAAATCCCGCAAGCGGAAAGCGGGAGCGCGGCGTTTTCAAAGTCCTGAAGCCGCATATCCCAGAATACTTTGCCGAGGACATGGACTACTTGCAGGGATTGGCCCAGTACTTCGGAGACCGGCACCACCACTATGGATTTCCCGCTGACGTTATCCCCGATACCTTCAGGAAAGTCCGGCGGTTGCTGCGGCATGAGGTCAACTTTGTCCGCGAGCAGAAAACGTTAGTCGAGGCGTGGAATCTCTATCGGACTATGTCTGGCGTGCGCGTCCCGCAACTGATCCAGCCGCTGTGTACCAAGAACATTACGGCGCTCACGGAGGAACATGGAATAAAGGTGACGAACGCGGCTGCCCGGCTGCCGGCGCCTGGCCGCAGGAAGGTTGCGGATCAACTGATCGAGGCGCTGGTGGCCGTGCCTCTTTTGTCGGCGCAGGAGGATGCCATTTTTCACGGCGATCCGCATGCCGGCAATCTTCTCTATAACAACCGCACCGGCGAACTGACGATCATCGACTGGGCCCTGAGGGAACGCTTAAGCCGCGAGCAACGCCGGCATCTCGCGCTCCTGTTTCTGATGGTGAGCTTGCGCGACCCGGTGGGCACGTGCAACGAGGTTTTGGCGCTCAGTCAGCAGCGCATCCAATCTACTTCACCACGGGGGCGGATGATTTGCGCGGCGGTCACCCGCTTTCTTGACGACCTGCCGGTAAGGCGTTTGTCCAGCGGGGTGGACGCCATGCGCCTCCTGGAACGCATTGCGCTCAAGGGCGTCAGGTTTCCTGGTCCGCTGGTCATGTTGTCCAAGGTAATGTTCACGTTGGATGGGATCCTGGGCGACATCGGAGGCGGCGACATCGGGATTAATTTGACCATCGCGCGTCACGTTGCCGAGCATTGGATAAGCAATCGCAAGGAGTTCCGTTCCCCTCTGAAGGCGAGGGACTGGATCACACTGCAGTGCAGCGCGTTACTTTATACCAGCCGTTTGTGGCTGAAGGGCGAACAGGCAATACTCGATCGCGTGCTCCCAGCCGGCTCGGTGACTCAACTTGCATCGGCATGAGCGGAGACTGAAGCCGCGTCGTTCCAACGCGTCTCCGCCTTTTGCGGGATGAAACTCATGGCCCGCTCGGTCAGCGCGGTAATGGTGAGGCTAGGGTTGACGCCGAGGTTGGCCGCTACTACGGATCCATCACAGATGTACATGTTCTTGTAGCCGAACACGCGGTGTCGATTGTCCACCACGCCGTGGTCGGGTGAATCGGCGATCACGCAGCCTCCGATACAGTGCGCGGTGCCGGGAATGTCGAAGAGGATTTCCGGCAGCGTGCTCATGGCCGTTCCCCCAGCGACCTGCGCGAATGTCTTGGCAAACTCATTGGCCCTCGGAATGTAGGTAGGCACCTTCTCACCGTAGCTGACCAGAAACTTCTTGAATGGCCAGAACCAGGGACGCCGCCAGCACATCTCGATTTGTTCATCCAGCGCCTGCATGCAAAGCAGAATCACAGCTTCGCGCGCCCAGCCTAAGGGCTGCAACATGCGCAGAGTCTTGAACGGGTGGCGCAGCAAAGAGCCCAGTACATTCTTCAGCCAGAGCACAATGCGCTCGGAACCGGGGCAACCATCGGTCAGCATGGTGGTGAGAAGGCCCATGGCGTCGGAGCCACTGGGATAGCGGACGGCTTCAATGTGCGTATGCTCGTCAATGTAGATGCCAGAGCCGATGGCGATGCCTTGCGACAAGTCCTGTTTAGAGCCCGTTACGCGTGCTCCAATGAGCGATTCGGAGTTGGTGCGTACGTGTTTGCCCAGTTCGCTGCTGATCGCCGGCAATGACCCTTTTTCCTTAAGCTGAAACAGAAGCTCCATCGTTCCGAGAGAAGATGCCGAGAAGACCACCCCGCGACAGGTGAAGCGGCGGGGCTGGCGGCGAATCCACGCGGTGGATTTCACGGTGGAAACTTCGTATCCGGCGCTGCCATCGCTCCGAACATCTAACCGTCGCACGTTCACAACTTTGGTTTCCGGAAAGACATGCGCCCCGTGTTTTTCAGCCAGGTAAAGGTAGTTAAGATCCAGCGTATTTTTGGCGCCGTAGCGGCAACCCATCATGCAGCCGCCGCAGGCGATGCAGGTGGATCGCGACGGACCTTCTCCCTGGAAGAATGGATCAGGAAAGGTTTGGCCGGCAGGTTCCCCTTCCGCAGACTGGAGGATGCTGACCTTCGTGGGGTAGAAGGTGTTCCCCGCCCCGGAGATTTCTGCAACTCGCTTCAGCAAGAGGTCGGCAGGGCCGAGGATCTTGTTCTCCGTAACTCCCAGGACGCGCTCGGCGGTTTCGAAGTGCCGGGGCATTTCCGTTTTCCAATCGGTCAAGCCGCTCCACGATCCCGATTCCCACACTTTCTCAGGAGGCGGAAGCAGGGTGCCGGCGTAGGTGATGGATCCGCCGCCCACCGCACAGCCATGGAAAATGGCGACATGCCTGAACAACCGCATGTTGAAAAAGCCGCGCAGGCCGAGTCTTGGGCGCCAGAACCAGCGATGGATGGACCAACTGGTGCGCGGAAGATTGGCCGGCGTCCAGCGGCGGCCCATCTCCATGACGGCAACCTTGTAACCCTTCTCCGCCAGCCGGTGGGCTGAAACACTGCCGCCGAAGCCCGAGCCGATGACGATAAAGTCGAAATCGAAATCAGATTGTTCGTTGCGGAGCGTCATATAACTATCTGCCTGCCGCGATCCCCTGTGCAACCGCACCGCCGTTGCGCTGGACTTTTCCGTTGTGCCAGATTATGGTCAGTGCGCCGTGAGAAAGCTGCCCGAAGTCGAAGAGGCCAAGGCGCTGATGATTGAAGCCGTGGACTGGTCGGTTTTCAGGTGGCTGTTTGAAAAGCATAGAGTGCGAGAGACCGCCGACCAAGCCAATGCTGCCTTGGACAAATTGAACCAAGCGGTTAAGGCCCGCTGGAGCAGCGACGTGAAAGCCGCCTACAAAGCGTTGGCGGCGAAAGCGGGCGGCGCTCGAACCCGCCGCCAAGGCGAACCCGCATCTCAGGCCGTCGATCCTCAAGTTAGACTGTTCGCTAAGAAGGTGAAAGAAGCGGATGACGCAGCCTACCGGGCCAGAATGACTGCGGAAGACACCTTTGACGAAGCGGAGAGACAATTGAATACGGATCTGGCGCGAGAAGGATGTCAGAAAGCCATTCAGTCGTGGGAGTTGCACGAGAGAGCGATACGCTTGGCCGAAGCCGCTCATGGTTCCAGCAAAGCCGCAACTTAAGGCTTGGCGGTCCAAATTTGTCTCCCGTTCAGCACGAAATAGTTTCCTTTTTCTTTCGCCCTCGGTCCCGGGCCTCGATGACTTCTCCAAACCGTCGCAGCGCATCGGCGCTCTGCGGCGCCTCGTGTCCGAAAATCTGGAAAACATGAGTCATGTCTTCCCAGCTTTCGAGGACCACATCCGCTCCCTGATTCTTGCCGTGATCGGCGAATGCCCGAATGCTGTCATACAGAATCTCGGCGGACCCAGCTTGTATATAAATAGGTGGAAGGTTGCGCAGGTCAGCCCATAGCGGCGAGACGAGCGGGTCCCGGCGCTGTGCCGGGTCACAAAACCAGTCCCTCCACTGCAGGAGCGCTGGCTTGTTGATCCAGTCAAACTCATTGCCAACGATTTCGAGGTCAAAGTTGGTTGGCGGCGAGAGAGCAATGACTAACGAGGGCAGCGGGAGCTTCAAGTCGCGTGCCTGCAAGAGCAGAGCCAGCGCCAGGTTGCCACCAGCCGAGTCTCCGGCGAGGATCAGATTGTCAGGATCGGTGCCGCTCTCCAGCAACCATTGGTAGGTGTTGAGGGCATCGTCAAGCTGCGTTGGGAAACGATGCTCCGGAGAAAGGCGATAATCGAGGGCAAAGGTCCGCGATTTTGCCGCTAGTGTGATGTGCGCGATAAAGCTGGTGTAAGCCTGAGGGTAAAAGGAGTATCCGCCGCCATGAAAGTACAAGAGAGTCAGCGGCGACTCCGCGTTCCTGCAGCAGAACCAGCTTCCTCTGAACTTCTCATGCACAGCGTTTCTGACGGTTACCTCTGACAACGCCGGTGAGCTGAACGCCACAGAATCCAAATAACGGCGTGCTTGCTGTACATCACGCATTTTTAGGGCGGTGTTTACCTGCTTCTTCGCCATTCTCGTGGCCACTTCCACGAACCAGTTCCAGCCTGGGCGCCGCGGACCCTTGAGCACCCGGCGGACAAGCACTTCGAGGATGGATGCGCCCAACTCCGCCATGCTCCTGAGCCGGTATCGAATCGGGCCACGGAAATCGATCTTCGAGGACATGCATCACCAGCCCTCTACGTGCGCAGCGCAACTCTGTCGGACAAGTAAACTGGGATCATCAAGGGAATCGGGGAATCCAGTGGTGAATTGGCGACCACTGTGCGCAAGGCGTTATCGATATGCTGCCACCAGCCATAAAAGATCCGGCCGCCGGTGTAACGAACCTGCAACCGGCTCCAGCCGTTGAGATCGAATGACTCGTCATCGGGACTCACGATCACACTCCGGGTATCGAGTCGCAGCCCGGTGTGCAGTGCTTTGAGCGCACTCTCCTTCCCGCTCCACAGCAGCGTCAAAAGCCGAGCCCGGTTTGCGGCAGGCGCCCGCGCAACCAGCGCCTGCTCTTCGGCCGTGAAATAGTCGGAGAGGAAGGCGTCGCCATGCGGCTCAATCGCTTCCAAGTCACAACCCAGCTCGACTCCGGATGGTGCCACCGCGCAAACAGCTCTGCCGGCCCGGTGGCTGAGTGAGAGAGTCACAACCGCTGGTTGGTTGGCGAAAAAGGCCTCGGGTGCGCCGGACGGCGCCGGACGTATTTCTATTCTCCCAAGGACACGGGGATGAGCGGGCAGATTCAGGTAACAGGCCAAAGCGCGTTTCGCCGTCCAACGTCCCAGCCGCCAGTTGTCGCGCCGTTGGGCAAAGCGCATGCCGTTTAGTCGCGCGATCTCGTCAGCGCTGAGCCAGGCATTCTCAGCCGGCACATCTGCTTCAGTCTGTCCGAGCCAATATACCTCCATCAAATCCACCTAGGCCGCTACTTCAACCGGAACTCCTGGCTTCTCGAACTTCGCTTCCTCTTCCCGTCCCATTCCCCGCTCCACCGCATCGATGAGATACGGCCGCAAGTTCGCGGGCGGAATGATGCGATTCAGCGCGCCTACGTCGAGGGCGCGTTGCACGCTGTGCACGCGGTCAAACTCGGCCGCCATCTCACCCAGTTTCTCGGAGTGTACGACTTTAAAGAGTTCTTCCCACTGGGCGCGCAACCGTCCTTTCTCCGCGCCCTCGGCCTTGGCCATCGCGCCAGTCAGTTCCTGGAGGCGCGGGTCTTTGCGGGCCCTGGCGTCGACTTCACTGGCGAAAACAACGGCCGCCGCGGGCGCGCCGCCGATGACCGAGGCGTACGTGCCCTCCAAGGCAGCTACTTCGAGATTCTCGTTCAGCGCCCGTGAGAAAACCACGTAAGCACCGCCGTGATAACGGGAGATCACGCAAAACACGATGGGGCCTTTGAAGTTCACTGTCGCCCTGCCGATCTCAGCGCCGTACTCAAGCTGCAGTCTGCGCATCGACTCCGGCGAACCGTCAAACCCCGACAGGTTAGCCAGAAGCACGACCGGCCGGTTATTACTGGCCGCGTTGATCGCGCGCGCCACCTTCTTGGACGATTGCGGAAAGAGCGTTCCAGCGCACCACTGCTCGGGCCCGTCGGCAGGGACAAATCCCAGCCGTGGCAGCGGTCGAGATTCGATGCCGATCAGACAAACGGGATAGCCGCCGAGATGCGCATCCCAAACCACCGCGGTCTCCGCTGCGCGCATGCCAGCCCATCGTTCCAGGGGTGCATGGTCCTGGTCGATGGCCGCCATCATCACGGTACGAATGTCGAAAGACTTCTTGTGCCCGTGGTTAGTCACGTCCGACAGTATGTCGCCCACACATGTGAAGCCTTCCTCACCGCTGTGAGGATAGGCTTGCACGTCACGGCCGATGGGATCGGACGTCTTCGCCCGCCGCGGGAAGCGCTCACCCGGCGCTACGTAGGTGTGGTCGTAGTGGCGGAACAGGAGGTGGCAGGCTTCATCAAGGTCGCGGGCCCAGTACTGCGCCTGGCCGTTGATGCCCATGATGCGGTCGTACCCGCCAATGCCCTGATTGTCTTCGGCCGAGATGCCTCCAGAATAATCAAGGGCACGCTTGCCCGTCAGCACCATCGCAGCCTTCGGCGTCATTATCAGAATGCCCCGGGTGTGCATGAGCATGGTGGCCTCGGCATTCCAGTAGGGCTGCGCCCCTACGTTGATCCCGTTAACAATAATATTCACCTCCCCGCCTGCCTGCGTGAACTCCACCAGGCGCCGGAGGACGAGGGCAATCCAATCCATGTTCTCCACGCCGCTGTCCATGGAAATCTTGGCGCCGGCCGAGATGGCGAACCATTCCAGCGGCACGCCCATTTCTCGGGCTAGATCGATGGCTGCGATGATGCGCTGGCATTCCGGCTCGGCGAGAGCGCCGAGATCCTTGCTGGGATCTCCCAGCAGCATGACCCGCGTTATGCCCTCGGGATACCTGGCCGTAAAGTTGCGGATGACGCCAACAATGACGTTAGCTTTGTTTTGACCATACGGACGCTCGACAGGGACCAGACGGCCGTCGGCGCCGAGATCGTGTTCCACAAAATCGCCCGGAGGAAATTCGGCCCGCGTGTGTTTCTGGGCGGGTGTGAGCAGGTTGATGATTTCGTACGGATAGATGAGTCCACGCTGGCGCATGCGGACGACTTTTTGCTCGTATTCGGCCAGCGGTTTGATTGGCGGTAATTGGCCTGCGGGCCTGAAGGTAATGAGCATCCCGGTGCCGACCGGACTCGAGATGCGCACCACCATGTCGCGCAATTCCCCGGTCACCGGACTGGGAATACGGGCACGCACAACTACTTGCTCCAACCCCAGGCCTTCGATCGCGGGCGCAAGTCTGCGCACCATGTCGCGGAATTCGTCACGCTGGAGACCGAGCGGCGGCCACACGTATAGCAGTATCCGGTTCCAATAGAGGCGCTGATTATTTGGTCGCCGTGACTGGAACAGCCGCATGCCGGCAATCGCTTCCGTCAACATGCGCTCTAAATGCGGTAATTTCACGATCCGGCCCGTCTCATCCCGCCAGGGCGTTACATCGCGAACTTCCGCGCACGCGATCAGCCGCTCATCCTTTGGGTTGTCGCGAGCGACAGCATGAAGCAGGTAAACGTCTTCCACCGAAGGCAGCCGCTCAATATTGAAGTTGCTGAGCCGCGAGAGGTGCATCCGCTTGGCCATCATCGGATGCAACCCGCGATAGAGTTTCTCCTCTTCATATGCATTCCCGGCGCAGCGATAGGTGAAATGCTGCATTCCGCCCGCGCCTTGGGCATGGACGGGGCCAGCGACTTCCACCACAATGCGCCGGATGGAACGGGGGAAGCCAGCTTGGTTGAGCACTGACTGAACTTCCTGCTGCGTGACTTCGGGATCGCCGAGTCGTCCCGAATGCCAGGCGTAGAGGTCAATGACAATGTCATGGTCGGCCGGCACCTTCGCGATCAAGGGAAACAGCGCGCGCATCCCCTCGGCGAGCCGCGAATACTCCGCGTGCGTGGTAAAGGCATGAATACGCTTGCCCTCATGATCGTATTCGGCCGACGCGAAGGACTGCCCATCCGCCTCCAGCGAGCGGAAGTTTTCCAGCGTCCGGATTCGATAGTAGCGCCGCGTGATCACCTCCAACATCAGCCTGCGCATGGCGGGATCGGCAGCCGCGAAACGGGCGGAAAGCGATGCCACGAGAGGCTGCGGACATTCCAACAACACACGGACTCGCTCGTGGCGGTCGGCGGCATCGGGATGGGCAGCCATGTAAGCAAGTTGCTCCTCCACCTGCTCATGGACCTGCTTGCGCGCCTGCTCAAACCGCGGCTGATCAAAGTAGCGATAGCGTATTTCCCGGGCCAGGTCGCTGACCGCCGGGAACCGCCCGTTACTCATGACAATCATCCGGTCGAGGAGCGTCCGCAGTGATTCCTCAGCCTGCGGAGCGAGGCTCTGAACGGACCGCAGACGCCGCTCCAGCAATCCCATGACCGGAGCGATTTTTTGCTCCACGCGCTGGTGCGACTTGTATATCCAGACCAGGCTTTCTTCGAGTTCCGGCGAGCGCTCCAGACTTTGAACGCCGTAATGTGACAGAGCGCGGCGAAGCGCGCTGACAAAGGCCGGTGGCAATCCTTCGCCGCCCATCTCCAGCATGCGCAAGTACGAAAACAGATGGGCCTCAGCGCTCGGCTCTTCACTGCTGGCCCGATGGTTTACCTCCGGGTCGCGCTGGAACAACGAGCAGATGTCCACAAAGATGTTGAGGATCTCGTCTTCTGCCTGCCTTGTCTCGTCGCTGTCCGCGGGGCAGCTTTGGTCCCATTCGGCAAGCAGCCGAGTGCTGTGCTTGGGGTCCACGTCAAAGCCCAGCATGAGCTGGCGGAGTTCTTCCAGGCTCTGGCAACAGCCGGGTTGGATGGTTTCCTCGTTTCCATCCGAGCTGCGTGACGCGCCAAAAACTACACGCTCCCCTGCGGCCACCGTATCGTCGCCGGCATCGGGTTCAATCTGGAGGAGTGGCGCTCCCGTGTCCACTTGCACGTTGCGCATGGTCATCACTTGCCGGACTTTTCCGGAAAATGGAGCGACGACTGGCATCTCCATTTTCATCGCTTCCAGCACCGCCAGGCGGTCTCCGACCGAAACTGTGTCACCTGGTTTGACGGCAATGGAAACTACCACCGCCGGCGCCGGCGCGTGCACGATCCCTCCGTCATCACGGTCGATCTGGTGGGATACGCCGTTAACATCGATGCGGTAACTCAACCCCTGGGGCACGGATACAACGTGGAAACGCTGCCCGAAGGCGGTGAGCCAATACTCATACTGACGCAGACGGTCGAGGTGGGCGTTGATACGCGATCCATTGACATCGACGCGATACTGTTGCGGGCCCAGGCGGTACGCTTTGGCCGAGTAGGAATGCCCGCGATAGCGTAGTTCCGTAGCCCCGCCTACCTCACTCCGCACCTGCGGCCGACCGCGCACGGCTGAGGCATAGAACCGGGTCTGCTCGACGGCCAACTGGGTGTCGTAGGCCTCGATCGCGGCCTGTACCAGAGCCACGTCGGCGTAGCGCCTGGAGATGTGCTCTCCCTTCGCCGCCACCTGGTCCAGCCACCCGATATGGACTTCTCCACGCTGCACATCACGGTGATTCAGCAATTCCAGCAAGAACGCCTTGTTACTTGTGCCGCCCTTGATGACAACCACGCTGCCGCGCAGTGCTCGCTGCAACCGGGAAAGCGCTTCCTTTCGGTTCTGCCCGTAAGCAATGATTTTGGCGATCATCGAGTCGAACTCCGAGGGGACGACATCGCCTTCCGCCACGCCGGTATCAACCCGCACTCCCGGCCCCGTCAGAATTCTGAACCGCCCAATTGCGCCTGGGGCGGGAGCAAATCCATTGTCCGGATCCTCCGCATTCAGCCGCACCTCGATGGCATGACCGGTGGTGCGTGGGGGCTCGCCTTCCAGGTGACCGCCCCGCGCGACGTGAATCTGCAGCTTGACCAGATCGAGCCCGGTGGTGCATTCCGTGACCGGATGCTCAACCTGCAAGCGCGTGTTCATCTCCATGAAAAAGAATTGCCGGCTTTCCGGTTGGTACAGGAATTCCACGGTGCCGGCATTGCTGTAGCCGGCAGCCTGGCTCAGACGCACTGCCGCTTCGCGCAACGCCTGGTCTTGTTCTCGAGAGAGCGCCGGCGAGGGCGCTTCCTCGAGAACTTTCTGGTGGCGGCGTTGAATTGTGCAGTCGCGCACGCCAACCGCCCACGTTGTTCCATGGTGGTCCGCGATTACTTGCACTTCGACGTGGCGCGCTCCCTGAACCAGTTGCTCCATGAAAACAGTTGCGTCCCCAAAGGCCTTGAACGCCTGGGCACGGGCGCTCCGAAAAGCTTCCAGAAGTTGGCTGGGCGAAAGCACCCGGCGAATCCCGTTACCGCCGCCCCCTGCGGTGGCTTTAATAAGGAGGGGATAGCCCAGGCGCTCCGCGTGGCGCTCGGCATCGGCGACCGTTTCCACCGGACCGCCGCTCCACTTCGCTACCGGGATGCCCTTCTGCTCCGCCAGGCGTTTCGAGGCAATCTTGTCGCCCGCGCGTCGCATCGCCTCGCCATCCGGACCGATGAACACGATGCCTAAATCGCGACAAAGGTCCGCGAACTCGGCGTGCTCGGCGACGAAGCCCCATCCCGCCCAAACCGCATCCGCGCGTGCGCCCGTCAGCGCCCGTTCCAGCCGGCCATAGTCCACATAGCTGCTCTTGAGCTGTTGCGTGTTTTGGTCGAGGACTTGAGCGGGACCGAGACACACCGCCTCGTCCGCCTCGCGGACGAACATGGCATGGCGGTCAGGTTCGGTGAACAGCGCAATGGTGCGCAGAGAGGTGCCCTGTTCCTGATTGAACTCGCGGGCTGCGTGGATGAAACGCATGGCGGCCTCGCCACGATTGACGATCGCCACACGCTGGAATTCGAGATTCATAAATGCCTCGAGAGATCATCACGTGCTACCAAGCCACAAGGAATCATGCCGCGACCGTTTCCAATGACCTTGCCGCCCGCAGCGCTTCTAATCGCCCAGCATCAACGGCGCTGGGAACCGCCACTGTGCGGTAGCCGCTAAGTTGCAGGTAGCGGGTTCCCTTCGCATTCACAACCTCCGCATCGAAACTGCCGTCGAATGGGTTGGGAGTGACCACGGCATACAACTGGCCTTCCGCATCTTCGGGATCGCGTACCAATAAGGAGACGCGATCAATGTGCTGCGGCAGACCCATGCGGCCCTCGACGCCCATTTCCCAGATTCCGGCGGTCTGGAAGCACAGTTCGATCAGCCGCGGCGCCATGAGCGTCGGCAGCCCGGACGGGTGGTGATTGTTACGCAGGCCTTTGGCCATCAGGCCAACAATCCGACTTCCACCCCACCATGCCCGCTCCATAACCTGGTACGCGGGGCCGTGGAAGTAGAGGCGGTAGATGTCAGCGGCTTCAATGATGTGTCCGTCTGGCGAGCCCAGAGCCGGCACGGTCACCAACGCGGGTGCGTGTTTCACCAGTCGCACGCGCGCCGTGAAATGCGTGGTCACTTGCGGCTCGGTCTGATTCGGAAGTGGCCGGCGCCCCAGCAATCGGCAATCCGCGATCAAGCCGTCTCCGTTTGGATGAATTACTGCCTCGATCGTTACCGGGCGGGGCTCGTTCCGGTAGAACTTGAACGGCGCCAGAAAGTTTACGTCCTCAATCGCCTCGATATGCCAGCCGGGAAGCAGGCACAGGGCAGCTTCGGCGAACGCCTCGATGCCCATGACGCCGGGCAGCACTGGCGTACCGTCAATCTGATGGTCGTGCAGAAACGGCTGAACGGCCGGATCGAGCGTGGTCTCAATCGTGAGCGGGCTGTAGAGTCCTGCGCTCACGATTTGGCCGATCATCACTCCACAGCCCGCTGGCCCTGGCGTAGGCGAACGCTTTTCAGCGGAGACTTCCGCTCGGTTCACTTCAAGCCCGCCAGTAGGATCGAATTCATTCAGCAGCACACCAAGACGCTGGCCGATCACAATCTCGCCCCGCGTCCCTCCCGCAGTCAGTTCCCGTCGAATCAGTGGAACCCCCGCTTCGGATGGCAGCATATCGATGCCCGCCAATTCCATCACTTTCGGGACAGAGCCCCGTGTGGCCATGCCGATGCCGCCCCACGCAGTCCAGTCAATGGCGATGCCGCGTGTGGCCGGGCGCGTGGTGCGGAAGCTCGAGGTGATCTTGCAGAGCAGATCGTTGGCAGAACTGTAGTCCGTCTGTCCGACGTTGCCGAAGCGTCCGGCAATGGAGCTGAACGCCACCGTCGCCCTGATAGGCATGTCGCCGGCGGCGCGCAGCAGATTAAAGAAGCCGTCGCTCTTGACGTCGAACACCAGGTCGAATTCACGCGCGTCTTTGTCTGCCAGGGAGTGGCTGCGATCCAGGCCGGCGGCATGCAGCAACACATCGATGTGCCCGTTGCGCTGCCGCACCTGTTGGATCACTTTCTCCACAGCGTCTGCATCGGCGAGATTGACGCTGAAATAGTACGGCGTGCCGCCAGCGGCCAGCACCGCGTCAATCGCGCTGCGGGCAGCCTGCGCCCGCTCCAGGGCTGCCAGTTCCTTTTCCACCAACGCCGGTGTGGCCCGTTCGCCGCGTGCCTGGATGCGAGCGAAGAGCTCGCGCTTCAGGCCTTCTTTATCGCTGGCGAAGCGCTTGAGGTCAGGATTGTCCGCAGCAGGCTCAGGCACCAAATCGAGCAGATAGAAGGTGCCGCCGGAAGCGGCTGCCAGATCGGCAGTGATGGCCGAGACGATGCTTCCCGCTGCGCCGGTGATCAGGAATACAGTGTTCTCGTCGAGCGCCAGACCAGGCTGTCCGTCGGCCGCAGGTTGTTCCTCCAGCCCAATCGTCCAGCGCAGCCCTGCCTTGTAGCCGATCTCGACAGCACCTGGGTCGCGCAGGGTTTCTTCGATCAGGATGCCGGCCAGTTCCTCCGCGTTGCGCTGCGCTTCGAAATCGACTGCTTTGACCAGAACGTCCGGCCGCTCTCGCTTATAAGCTTTGCTGAAGCCTACGACCGCGCCGCCGAGCGGGGCTACTGCCCCTGCCTGATCGTAGCCATGCTGTCCGCCCAGCCGGGTTGCCGACACCAAGAACGTGCCGGGCTGCGCGATCTGCTCGTAGAGCGCGCGCATCGTGCCGTGAAGCAATTTGACGCGCACCCGTACGGCTTCATGCCAGGTGGCAAGATCCAGGTCGCGAAGGTTCCGCTCGTTGTCGAGAGCGGGCAGCCAGTAGACTCCGTGCACCGGACCGGCAGCCAAGAACTCCTTCAGGCGATTGCCCAGTGCTTCGGCATCTGGCGCGTTCTCGATACGGAGAACTTCCACGCCCGCCTTCTGCAAACGCTGCGCCAGTGCCTCTGCCACTCCGCCTTTGTCGACCATGACCACCACCCGCCGGCCGCGTTCCAGCGAGACACCCGTTGCCTTGCACATGCTGAGCTCCGGACGCAGAACCGGCACCGGCACGCGGCGTGGAACGCGATTCGCAGCATCCAGACTGGCAAGCGCCGGACGTACGGCCTTGATCGGTGTTGGAGCCGGAGATGGGGATGGTTTCTCCGCCGTCGGTTCAAGTTTTTCCTGCGCAGCGGACGGGACTAAAGTGGATGCGCCGATTAACCCGGACCTGTCGTGCGCGAATTTAATCACGTGGGCCAAGGTAGGAAAGTCGCGCAGTTTCACATTTTCATCCCGGGGAATGTTGTATGCGGCGCGGATTGCGGCGAACATCTCCGCTTGTTTGACGGTGTCGATGCCCAGGTCTGCTTCGAGATCGAGGTCCAGGTCGAGCATATCTTTGGGATAGCCAGTCTTCTCAGCCACGATCTCCAGCACCTTCTCCTTAATAGAGTCGTCCGTAATAACGTCCGTGGGGGCCTGGGCAATAGAGACATCCGTGACCGGGCCCGGTGCGGGTACGGGTGGCTCCGCGACTGCAGGCGACGATAGAGCAGCACTTGCCAAGTCGGGACGCCTCTCATATACGAAGCGGATCACATGCGCTAGCGTGGGGTAGTCGCGCAGTTTGCGATTCTCGTCGCGGGGAATGTTGTAAGCGGCGCGGATGGCCGCGAACATTTCCGCCTGCTTCACCGTGTCAACTCCGAGGTCGGCTTCGAGGTCGAGATCCAAGTCGAGCATATCTTCGGGATAGCCGGTTTTCTCCACGACCAGCGCCAGGATGCGCTCTTTCACGGAATCTCCCGCGCTGGAAGCGGCCGGAGGAACGGCCGTCGGAGAAGGAAGAACGGCCGCAGGTGCCGGAGCCATGGGCTCAGTCTTCTCCGTTGCCTTCGGTGTTGCGGGAGCCGGCGCCGCAACGGCCAGGTCGGGACGCTTGTCGTACACGAACCGGATGACGTGCGCCAATGTCGGATAATCTCGCAGCTTGCGGCCCTCGTCGCGCGGGATGTTGTAGATCTCGCGGATGCCCGCGAACATCTCGGCCTGCTTGACCGTGTCAACTCCGAGGTCCGCTTCGAGGTCGAGGTCCAAGTCCAACATATCCTGCGGATAGCCGGTCTTTTCCGCGACCAGGGCCAGGATGCGTTCCTTCACGGGATCGCCGGCGGAATCCTTGTTGGCAGGTGTTAGCGTGGTTGCCGATGTGGTGATTTTGACTTCACTTTCCGTCTTCGTGGCGGACGGCGGAACCGGTGCCGGTACCGGGGACGCTATCGCAGCGGCTTGCACGTTCATCTGCACCGGCGGCACGGGGGCAGCGCTCACGGCTGTTGCTGGCTTTTTATCCGGAGGTCTCGTATTAACAACTGGTGGGGGCGCCATTACCTGCGTTGGCGCTGATGCCGCGGCGCGCAATTCCGAAGCAGATTTCGCGATCGGTGCTGCTCCTCGATCACGCACTTGGTCGCGAACTTGATCGCGCACCCGCAGCGTGCGGTGGACCACTTCCAAATCGGCGGCCGGACGGCCAGCCATGCGGCTGAGCCAGGCGTTCCAGGCATTCGTGTCAACCACACGATAGGCATAGCCCAGTGCATTCGGACTCCTGCGGACGCCGTCCTTCGTCGTTGTCCAACGCAACAGGGTCATACTGATCTGCGAGCCGAACCCGGCTCCCAACCGCAACGCGTACTCAACCGGATAAACGCCGCCCTTCGACAAGTTCAGCGTGCCCAACTCCGGATCAACCTCCTTGAAGTTGGCCACCGGCGGCACCACTCCAGTTTCCAGTGATTTCACGGCCAGAACATCTTCCACGCCTGCACCCATCGCGTGGCCGGTAAAGCCCTTGGTGTTAGCGATCACAATCTTGTGCGCACTGTCGCCAAAGACGCTACGCAGCGCATGGATCTCCGCCGCAGCACTGCCGCCGCGCGCGGGGGTGTAGGTTTCGTGAGAGATGAAAACCGTTTGCGGAGCGATCTCATGACGGTGAATGCCGCCGCGAGCTTCCGCCTTGCTCACCAGATCCTCCATCACCTGGCTGATGTGTTGCACATCGAGACGGGTGCCGTGAAACGCGCTATTCGCGGTCACCGCGCTCAACACTTCGCAAATGGGTTGGATACCACGTTCGCGGGCTGACTCCGCGCTCTCCACTACCAGGCCAGCGGCGCCCATGCCGATGATCATGCCGTGGCGGCGGCGGTCGAAGGGAATGGCGGCCTCTGCGACCACGTCGTCGGTGGCCGCTGCTCCACTAGCCAGAAAGCCGGCGCCCATCCAGCCGATCAGATTGTCGGTAGTGACGTCGTCGGCTGCGACCACGATCACGCGGCGGCAACGCCCAGCATGGATCCAGTCCTCGGCGAGCGCCACGGCTTGTGTGGTGCTCGCGCAGGCAGAGTTGATTTGGGTGTTGGGACCACGCGCGCCGATGAATTCGGCGAACTGCGAATGTCCCATCGACAAGGTACGGAACAGGAAACGACGATCGAAGATGTACGGCTCTTTCTCGATGGTGTCGCACAACTGGTCGATGCGCCGCTCAATCTCCTGCCCCAGAATGGAATGGCCATTCACCTCGGCTGCCCGGACGCGCAAGCTCTCCAGCATAGCCAGTTGCTCGCGCTGGCCGCGGTCTGTGTAGTAGCGCGCCATTTCGTCGGCGAAAGAGTCCAGACCCGGAAACGCAGACGCGAAAATCACTCCCGTGTCATCGCGCAGAGCGTCGGGCAATGCCCACCGGTCGGGCAACTGCGTTCCTTTGGTGGTGGTCTTGTAGCGCAAAACCAGCGGAATGCCGGCGTCGCGCAATGAGTCGAGACCCACCGCAATGGCGAGCCGGGTGGTGCGGTCGAGAGCGGCAAGGCGCTCGTCGGAAACGCCGAATTCGTTTTTCAGATCGAAGGCGCCGCCCCGGCCTGCCAGCTTGATGACGTCCGCAACATTATTAATAGTTTCAAACGTGCCGCCGTTGTCGTTCTTCACCAGCCGCGTAATGTGTTTGTCAAGCATGGCTTGGCGGAAACGCGTGGGGATGGTGTCAATGAACTGATCACCGCGCAAGATGCGGCCGATGTTGCCGTCATCGAAGATATGTTCGGTACCGGGCAGGCCTAAAGCTGCCCCCGTAATCGCGACCGCAGGGTCGATTGGAGCCCGCCTATGGTTGTGGGTAATCTGCCAGCCGCGCTCGAGAACATCGCCTAACAATCGACCGAGCTCGTTGTATTGACCATCGCTGTAGTGACCGTTGTTGGATATACCGTCCTTGAATTTACGGTCGTTGATCGTTGCCACCGGTGCCGCAGCTGCAACTGCTGGGGGCGCGGTCAGACCGATTGGTTCAGGAATTTCTGCTGGTGCGGAAACTGCCGGCACGAACGCCGGCGTTGCTTGACGCGCGGCTTCCGGGGTACCGCGGCCCAATCCCGCCGCATAAAGGCAACACAACGCCTGATTGAACGCGGGGATATCGCCGACCTTCGGATGATTGGTGAAAAGCGAGACCACATCGCCGCGCTCGCCGAGCACATCTTCAGCAAATCCCTGCAATGCCTTTTTCGGACCGACTTCCACGAAAACCCGCGCGCCCGCCTCGTAGAGCGTGCGCAGGCCTTTAACGAACTGCACGGGAGCGGCGACCTGTTGTGCGAGGATGTCCAGCATCTGCGGCACGACGTCCTGCCCCGTGGGATAGAACTCGCCGTTGGTGTTGGCGACGATGGGCAGGCGCGGAGACGCAAGATGCAGGCGCTGCAGCACTCGCCGTAGCGGCTCACTGGCGGCAGCCACAATCGTGGTGTGGAATGCATGGCTCACCGATAATGCCGACACGTCGTAGCCAGCCTTCTGGAATGCTTCCATGGCTTGCTCGACGGGTTTGCTCGCGCCGCCGATGACCGCCTGCCGGTTGCTGTTGACGTTGGCGATCACCACGTAGCCGGTCACCGTCTTCAGGATTCGCTCGATTTCCTCCAGCGGGGCAAACACTGCGGCCATACGGCCCTTGTCTTCTGGAGCAAAGCGGGTCATTTCACGTCCGCGGGCACTGACGGCTTCGAGTGCGTCCGCAAACGGAAGGGCGTCGGCGGCAAGCAGCGCTCCGTATTCGCCCAGGCTGTGTCCCATGGTGAAGTCTGGCGTGATGCCATAGGCGGCCAGCAGCCGGGTCAGCGCGAGATCAGTCGCCAGGACGGCCGGTTGAGTAATGGCAGTTTGGCGCAGATCGTCTTCGGCTCTGGCGACAGCGTCGGCGTCGGCCTTGTCCACGAAGATGAATTCGCTGAGCGGCTTGCCTAGCAGCGGCGTCATCACGCGATCGGCTTCGGCAAAAATTTCCGCCACAATCGGTTCGGCTGCGCGGAGTGGCTCCAGCATGTTCACGTACTGCGAGCCTTGCCCGGGATACAGGAATGCGACCTTGGGCGCGGGTCCGTGGCCGCGGAAGACGCCTTGCGCGCGCAGGGCTTTCCATATCGCCGGTTGACTGGCCGTGAGCGCCTTGAGTGCGGTGCGCGCTTTCTCTGCCAGTTCGGCGGCGTTGGCGTAGTCGATAGCCAGGCGTTCGGGCGCGCGCAGGTCTGCTTCAGCCGGGGCCGTAGGAGCCGGTGCGCGGCCCGCCTTGGCCTCGCTCTCTACCACGCGCAAACGTTCGACCAGTGCCGCCTCCGATGCGGCGCCGACGACCAGCGCACCGCGCAGTGGCGCCTTATAAGAAGATGCTTCGTAAGAAGATGCAGAAGTGGGGGAAACATCTTTCGCGTTCATAACTACCTCGGTAATTCTCGGCGGCGCCTCGCTTACCGCAACCGACCGCTTGCCGTTTCCATTCAGCCTGTGGGGAATGTATTCCTCAAGTACCGCATGGAAGTTGGTACCGCCAAAACCAAAAGCGCTCAAGCCGGCGCGCCGCACGCCATCTACCGTCTTCGTCCACGGCTGCAACTCGCGGTTGACGTAAAGCGGGGAATGGGCAAAGTCAATCTCCGGATTGGGGCGCTCGCAGTGCACGCTGGGCGGTAGTACTTTGTCGCGAAGTGCGAGAGCGGCTTTCAGCAATCCGGCGGCGCCCGCAGCTCCTTTGAGATGTCCAAAGTTCGATTTGACCGAGCCCAGTCCTACTGAGTGCGGAGGGAGATGAGCACTGCCGAGCACATCGGCCATGCTCTGTACTTCGACCACATCGCCCACGCGGGTGGATGTGCCGTGGCCTTCAATGTAGGTGGCCGTACCCGGTGACAGGCCGGCATTCTGCCAGGCTCGTTCAATGGCCAACTTCTGGCCGATGGGGTTGGGGGCAGTAATCCCTTTGCCCTTGCCGTCACTCGCGCCCCCCATGCCGCGAATCAAGGCGTAAATTTTGTCTCCGTCACGCTCGGCATCGGCCAGGCGTTTGAGCAAAAAGATGGCAGCGCCTTCACCCATGACGAAGCCGTCCGCTCCTTCGGCGTAAGGACGAGTGCCGGTCGCCGAAAGCGCTCCGATCTTGCAGAACTTGACGAACATCGAAGCGCCCATGTTGCGGTCAATGCCGCCGGTGACCACCGCGTCGTAATCGTTCTCCACTAATCCCTCAATTGCCGAACTGATGGCCGCCATCGCGGAGGCGCAAGCCGCGTCGCAAATGTAATTGGGACCGTGGAAGTTGAAGATATTGGCAATGCGGCCGGCAATGCAATTGGCCAATTCACCAGGCATGCTGTCTTCGCTAATCTCAGGAAACAGTTTGTCCGTCCGGGCGTGCAATTCACGCGTGATGTCGCGGCGGAGCGCTTCCGGGAGCGAGGCGAAACTGGCGGTTCCGGCCAGTTCGCGAGAGTATTCCGGGAAGTAAATACGCAGCGCGGTAAGATAGTGTCTCTCGCCGGCCATGGCATTGCCGAGGATCACGGCGGTGCGATCCGGGTCCAGCGGCCGCTTGGGATAGCCGTAGTCCTCCAGCGCTTCGCGGGCGCACGCGATGGCCCATTTTTGCGCCCCATCCATGGCATCCACCACGCGCGGCGGGACGGCCAACCGCCACTTCATCGGGTCCCACACGTAGTCGCGAACCCAGCCGCCGATTTTTGAATAGGTCTTATCTGGAACGCTTGGGTCCGGATCGTAGTAGAGCGCTGGATCCCAACGCTCAGGATTAATCTCGGTGACGCTGTAACGGCCGTTCTTAATGTTTTCCCAGAAAGCCGGGACGTTCGGGGCATCCGGCAGAATGGCTCCCGCCCCTACAATGGCGATGGCTCGGTACGAAGTGTTTTCCATAACTGCGCTCCTGTGCGGAGAGAAGAATTTTTCCTGTCAAGGCCCATATAAGGTTCATCTTTCAGTGCTACGCGGCGACTCCCGTGCGTTTCGCCGCGCGGCCGTACAGTACGTCTGCGATGTGATCCAGGTCCGAGATCAGTCCTGCCTGGGCTCGGTGAATTGCGGGCAGTCCCAGGCTTGTTTCAAACGCGGGCAGTTCGGCAGCGCTCACACCGCCGGCTCCGACCACCCAGCGCAAGCCTTCTTCGGCAACCTTGAGCGCGGCCTCGCGGGCAAAGACTCGGCTAAGCGCCGCCAGCGCTGTCGCGTCGAAGCGCCGGTTGGCTTTCTCGTTGACCTTGCCTTCATCCATCAACCCGGCGCGGCGGGCTAAACTGCCGGCGCACTCGGCGTAGGCGATCAGTTCGCCCAGACGGAGCAGAATGTGTTGATAGCGGGTCAGGCGCGCGACCCGGGCTTTCTCCATCACTTCGGCCAATGCGTGCAACGCCAGTGCCGCGTTGTCAGCGCCCAGGTTCGGATGGCGCCCATGGAGCTCTTCTAACTTCCTGGCTTGCTCGTGGTAATACTGCCCGCGCGTCTTCAGATGAAGCTGCCAGCGGTCGCGGCTGATAGTCATCTCCATGATCTCGGAGGTGCCTTCGTAAATGGTGGTGATCCGGACATCGCGCTTGATCTTCTCCACCATGTATTCGTGCGTGTATCCGTATCCGCCGAGGGCTTGAATACTGGCGTCGGCTGCCATGTTTCCGGCCTCGGTCGCCATGTACTTGGCGATAGCGCCTTCCGTGTTCAGGCTGCCTTCGGTCCCCGCGTCGATCCGCTCTGCCGTTTCTTCGATGTAGGAGCGGGCGGCCTCGAGGCGCGCCACGTGGGGCACGATCAGCTTGTGGGTGTAGCCTTGTTTCTCCGAGAGCGGCGCTCCCGCCTGGATACGCTTGGTGGAGTATGGAATTGCGCGATCGAGCGCGGACCAGCCAGCCCCCAGGCCAAACGCCGCCACCATCAGCCGCGTGTAGCCGAAGACGGCCTGCGCCTGATTCAATCCCTGCCCTTCCACCCCGCCGATCAGGCGGTCGGCTTCGACGTAGGTGTCGCTGAACGCAAGCGCGGCCGTGTTGCTCAGCCGAATGCCGTGCTTATCTTCCGGTTCGTCGTGGCTGAAACCGTTGGCTCCCTTTTCCACGATGAACCAACTCGGACCACTGGGCGTGTTGGCCAGGACGGTGTAAGCGTCCGCAATTCCGCCGTTGCTGATCCATTGTTTTGCCCCGTTGATCTTGTAGCCGACGACCCGGTCGTCCTGCATCACTCGGTCCGCAGTGGTACGGAGTGCGCCCAGATCGCTGCCCGCTTCCGGTTCGGTGGCGCCGTAGGCAAACAGCAATCCCTCTTCCGCAATGCGGCTCAGCCAGTGCTTCTTTTGCTCCGGAGTGGCGCCTACCGTGATCGGATCGCTGCCCAGAAACGTAGCCAGCACGGCCGTAGCGACGCCCAGATCGATGCGCGCCATCTCTTCACAGACTACATACACATCGAAGGCGCCCCCGCCGAAACCGCCGCAGTCTTCGGGGATGAACAGGAGTTGAATGCCCAACTGATCCGGGCTGCACATATGCCGGACGATCTCCAGCGGGCATTCGTCGCGTTCATCCAGCTCCAGGATTTTTTCGTCGGTCAAGCGTTTCTTGGCAAAATCTCTGAGCGACTTCAGACTTAGCTTCAAGGTCTTATTTGCAATCATGGTTGGTGCCTCACTTTGCTGCGACGCTGCGCATTTCGCGAACTTTGTTGGTCAGTTCCGGCAAAAACTCCAGGATGTCGTCCACAATCCCGACATCCGCCACCTGAAAGATTGGTGCTCTCGGATTCTTGTTGATGGCGATCAGAAACGGACTGCCCTTGAGGCCGGCTAGATGCTGGAATGCACCACTGATGCCGCATGCCAGATAGACCTTCGGCTTGACGGTTTTTCCGGACGACCCAACCTGACGCGATTTTCCCAGCCACTTGGCGTCAACCACGGGCCTCGAGCAGCTCACTGCCGCGCCCATCGCTTCAGCCAGGTCCTGCGCAATGGCCACGTTCTCCTGCTTCTGGATGCCTCGGCCGATGGAAACCAAAACGTTGTGCTTGGTGATATCGACATCACCCGCCTCGGCGGCGATGGTCTCCAGGTAACGCCGTCCAGCGCTCAGAGCACCAACCTCCGATGACTTGTCGACGACGGTCACAGCCACAGGAGCACTCTCCAGAGATTTGAACGCCCCTGGACGCACCGTGACCACCGCGCCCGACGAGATGTCGCAACAAACGTGAGCGCTCACCTGTCCGCCAAATTCCTGGCGAACAACTTTGAGATCGCTGCCTTCAACTCCGGCGATGTCCAACACGTCGGAGACGAAAGTTGAATTCAGCTTGATGGAAAGACCCGGCGCCAGATCGATTCCGAAATGCTCGTGCGCAACCAGCACAATGCTGCCCGGCGGCACAACCTTGACCAAAGCTTTGCGGATCAATTCCGCATTGGGGTAGGCAAAAGCCTCGTTGGAAATTGTCCATATCTCAGCGTAGGAAGCACGGAGTGCGCTGCACGCGGCGTTGAGGTCCGCGCCCCAACCGGTGAGCAGGGCTGTAGGCGAAGCAGTGGGGTCGATCTTTTTGGCAGCGGCTGCCAGTTGGGCCGCGGAATCGTCCGCCACGCCAGCCTTGTGCACGATGTAAGCGAAGATGCGAGCCATTATTTCAACCCTCCTTTGGCTGCGACTAACTCCAGAACTTTGTGCACGTTTTCTTCCCGGCTGCCCTTGAGCATCTCTGCGCCCTTGCCGAGCGCGGGGACGAAGTAGTCCACGCGCTTCACTTTCGCGGCAGCTTCGCCCACAGCACCTGGGTCAACGCCGAGCTCTGACACGCCGAAAGTCGGGATGGGCACCGAAGCCACGGCGCGAATGCCTCGCATACCGACATAGCGTGGCTCATTGATGCCGGTCTGAATCGAGAGCACGCACGGCAGATCGATCTCACTCATTTCCTTGTTGCCGCCTTCGATTTCGCGGCTGACTTTCAGCTTCCGGCCTTCCAGAACTTCGATGGAATTGACCAGCGAAGCAAACGGGTAGTCGAGCATCGCCGCCAGCATCCCGCCAACCTGCGCGCCGCCGTCCTCGGCCTGCACGCCGGTGAGAATCAGGTCGTAGTTACCCTTCCGCACAAAGCTTTTCAGGATGGTTGCGATCCCCCGGGCGTCCGATCCGCTGAAGGCTTCGTCGGTAATCAGCACGCCATGGTTCGCGCCCATGGCCATCTCCCGGCGAAGGATCTCTTCGTCGTCTTCGCCGCCAACCGTGACCACAGTGACGTTTCCGCCAATCCGGGCCACAATCTGCAGCGCCTCTTCGACCGCGTAGTTATCCGGCTCGTTGATCGAATAGACCAACTCGTCGCGCTCTATGTCGTTTCCGGCGCTGTTCAGTTCAATCTCGTTCTCCGATGTATCGGGCACTCGTCTTGCGCAAACTAGAATCTCCACATTCACCTCCGCTCCTCAAACCGCTTTTTGTTCCTCACGCACCATCTCCTGGTCTACCAGTTCCGCCAGATCGATGGCGGTCATCTTTCCTTCCAGACCTGCAACCTTGATCGCATCTTCTATATTCACCATGCAGAACGGACATGCCGTTACGATCACATTGGCCCCGGCTTCCGCGGCCATCTGGACTCTCTTCACGCCCATGCGCTGCTCTTCTTTTGGCTCGTAGAAAAGCATCAGTCCGCCGCCGCCGCAGCAGAACGAGCGGTCTCTGGAGCGGCTCATCTCAACTCGCTTCAAACCCGGGATGGCATCGAGCACTTCACGCGGATCGTCATAAACCTGGTTGTGGCGTCCCAGGTAGCAGGGATCGTGGTAGGTGTAAACTTTGTCTCGGCTTTCTAGCGGATTGAACTTGATCTTGCCGGTCTTCACTTCCCTGGCGATTACCTGGCTGATGTGCTCGACCTCCGGCACATCTTTGTAGTCGTGCTTCAGCGCGTTAAAGGCGTGCGGGTCGGCGGTAACAATTTTCTTTACTCCGGATGCTTTGATCGCTTCCACATTGTGGTCGCGCAAGGCGGTGAAGAGCAGCTCTTCCCCGAACCTCCGCACTTCATGGCCACTATCCCTTTCCGCAGCGCCGAGGATCCCGAAATTCTCTCCCACGTGATCCAGAATCTTCGCCGTCGCCCGCCCGATCGACTGCATACGGTCATCGTAGGAAGTAATACTGTCCACAAAATAAAGCGTGTCGGCGCCGTTGCTTTTGCCCAGTGTTTTGACCTGGCAGACTTGTTGAAACTCCTTGGCGTTCGCCCAATCGGCCTTCTTTTTCTCCATCTTGCCGTAAGGATTGCCGCGGCTCTCCAGCGCCTTCAGCGGCTTCTGCAGTGATTGAGGCACGTTCCCGTCATCGATCAGGCCGCGCCGCAGATCGACGATTTTGTCGATGTATTCCACCAGCAACGGGCACTCTTCCTCGCAAGCACCGCAGGTGGTGCATGACCAGATTTCGTCTTCTGAATAGAGGTGGCCAATCAATGGCTTGCTATTGCCATTGCCACTGCCACTACCAACGTCCGAGTGCCTGAACATCGGATAGTGCTGGAAGGCGTAGTCTCTCGCCTTGATGGTAAGAAATCGTGGCGACAACGGCCTTCCCACCGCATTGGACGGGCAGTTGTCCGAGCACCGTCCGCAATCGGCGCAGGAATAAAAATCCAGCATGTGCTTCCAGGTGAAGTCTTCGAACGTCTTGACTCCGAAGGATTTCACCTGATCCAGATGTTCATCGCTCACGCCCCATCTCACAGGCTTCAGAATCTCGCGATCCAACTTGGCGAAGTACACGTTGAACAACGAGGTTTCGACGTGGAACTGAATGCCAAAGGGCCGATAGCACAACAAAAAGTAAAAGGTCACTTCATGGAGAAGATAGGCGCCGGCGTAAACCTTCCCGATAGTGGCCGTAGCAACTGGGAGAAGAGCGATCTGCAAGATCCACGGCAGTGACAGTACGGCTAAAGTTTCAACCGGTTGACCTAGCTGGGACTGACCGGCGGCCTTCGCGGCCTCAAAGAGGCTGTCGGCCACCATCAGAATCGCGATCAACGCCAGGAGGAAAACGGCGTCGGCGGTGTGGGCCTTGCCGAACCGCGCCGGTACTTCATATCGCGCAGGTTTGAAGACCAGCCGGCGGATCACAGCAACTACCATGCAGAGGAATACGACGGTGGCAGCGTAGTCCGTGATGACGTCGTAGATCTGGCCTGCCCTTCCGGAAAGGCCCGGCATCACAAAATTCTGGGAGACGCCGACGATCAGCACCGCGAAGGCGCGCATCGCCAGCAGAATGAATCCGGCAAAAATAAGGATATGTAAGGTCCCGGCGGTCTTGTAGCGCGGATGCTTCCACTGCCCTAACCAGAATTTGAAAACCCTTTCCAGGCGGACCAATGGCCGGTCAAAGCGAAGATCGCGTTCGGCCCTTAGCAGCGGTACAAGGCGCTTCGCCACAATGTAGGCAAAACAGGCAACCCCCAAAATATGGATGGCGAGGAAGAGCGTTCGACCCGAGACCAGCCACGACGTAACTTGCGAAACGGACTGGATGCCTTCCACCATGGTGCTTGGCCCTGGTTAGAATTGCCTGGCCCGATAGCATTACCTTGCCCACCTGCTACACTCCCGTGCCCTGCATCGCTACGCGATCATTTGCGTCAGGACGCGCTCTTCATCCGTGGTTGGCGGTGGTGCTTGTGCCAACTTGACGGGCAGGGGAGGGACTGTGAGCGGGATGGTTACACGAACTGTTGCCGCCGGCTGGGGCGCGGGTTGCGATGCCTCCTGCGTCCTCGCCCGTACTTTCTTCCCGCTCTGGCGCGGCGGTTTGACCTCTTGCGTCTTTTCCCGTACTTTCTTCTCGCCCTTGTCGGGCGGTTTGATTCCAGCAGCTTCTCGCAACTCCTCGAAACTGGTTTTCAGAAAGGCCTCCAACCGCCGCAGATCGGGCGCGGCATGCACGTCTCCGCCGAACCCGAAATACACCGTGCCGTCGTAACTCAAGATGGCGCAGTTGACCGTCATCTCGCCGCCCACCGGCACATACGGATACCAGCGCAGCATCCTGTGGCCCAGCAGATAGAGCGGGTATTGCGGCCCGGGCACATTGGTGCAAACCAGGTTGAAGGGCGTGATCGGCAACTGGCTCAACACCGGGCCAGCGAGCGCTTGCATCGAGGTCGGGAACATGCCGATCAAACCACCCGCCAGGCTGACTAACTCCGCGGCATGCGAGCGCTTGAGAAACTCCGTTCTTTGATGCACCGCCGCCAGCAGTTTTAGCGGATTGCGAATATCCAGCGGAATGGTCACCGGAACCAGCGAGATGCGGTTCCCCAACTCGCCCGGACTATCGCTGCCGCGCAGGTTGACCGGGACCATCATCCGCAACAGTCGCCCCTTAACCCGCTCTCCATGCAGCTCCTGATAGCGCCGGATGGTCGCCGTCACCAGCGCAAGAATGACGTCGTTCACGCTGGCACCGCAGGTCTGCTTTACCGCTTTGACATCTTCCAGCGGAATATCGGCCCAAGCCACCTTCTGTGGTCCGCGGTAATTGACGTTGAACCGTATGCGCTCGGTGAACGCAGTGATCTCCGGGAGCAAGCGCGAGAACTCGTCCGTCGGCATGAGGTTGCCGCCATTCGCCGCCGCTCGCTCTGCCATGTCCAGCAGGTCCGCCCAGGCGGAGAGAATCCGCTTGACGAAATCGCCGTAAGAGCTCACCACGCCATCCAACAACGAATTGATGGCGTCGTGCGGCGGAGGCACGCGGAAGCGAATCTTCTTCTTGGGCAAAGGCGGCGCCACCGGGCTCGCGTCCAGGAGCTTGGTCATGATGCCCACCCCGGCAATGCCATCCGCCATGCAGTGGTGCATGCGCAGAATGAACGCGCTACGTTTGCCTTTCGGGCCTTCGCCCTTCGGACCGTCGCCTTTCAATCCATAGACAAACGTCAGGTCCCACAGCGGATGCTGCCGGTCCAGCACCGTGCTCACGATTTTCCCAGCGAGTGCCTTCAGTTCGGTGTCGGTACCCTGCTTGAGCGTCACCTTGCGTACATGGTTGCGAATATCAAAGTTGGGGTCGTATTCCCAGCTCGGAAGACCAAGATTGAGCGGTGGCGCCACCACCCGCTTGACCAGGTGAGGAATCAGCGCCAGCTTCGACTCCATGAACTGGAGGCAATCCTTGAACCGGATCTCGCCCTCCAGCACGCTGACGCACGCCACATTGAGCGGCATGCCTTCCCGCTCCAGATGCAAGAAAACCGTATCCCCCCACGAAAGGCGGTTACCTTGTTGATGGTTCTGCATGAAAACTCTCCCATTCATCCGCAATTACGCATCTCAGGCTGCGAAGATCAGGCGACGAACGACAATCGCGACCCGAGCTTCACCAGCTTGAGCACTTTGTAGACATCGACGTTCACGCCGCACAACACGACCTTGACGCCCTTGTCGTCAGCTGCGTCGGCGAACCCCTCCAGCGCCCGGATTGCACTCGAATCGATCCGGCCGACCGAAGAGAAATCCACAACTACTTCGCCCTCGGCGCTGTCCAGTTTTTCCCCGGCCTCTTGCAACCCTTCGACAACGCGCTCTTCATCAATCTTTATCCACACGGCGATCACTGCCATACCCACCACCATCCGCTACGCGGTTTGTTGCTGAGACGCGCCGGCCACCTTTGCCGGACCTCGTCCCTGGTACGCCTTCCAAAACAGCTCGGCCAATTCGCTCATCAGTGACATCCGCGGGTTCGACCGCCCGGATGGATCTTCAAAGGCAAGCTTGGTCAAATCGGGCATCGCCCGCTCGAATTCTTCCTTCGAAATTCCCAGCTCGGCGATGGAACGTGGAAATCCCAATTGGTCCAGCAACTGTTCTGTCGCCGTCACCAGGTTCTTCACCTTTTCCTCAATCGTGTTTCCGCCCAACCCCAGCATGTCCGCGACCGCCGCGTACTTCTTATGCGCGACATATCCCTGTGTGTACGGCGACGGCATGAACTTGGCGGGCACCGCTGCGTTGTAAACCATCACATGCGGCAACATGAGCGCATTGGCCCGGCCGTGCGTCACGCCGAAGCGCGCCCCGAAGGCATGCGCCAGCGCGTGATTCACGCCCACTGACGCGTTGGAAAACGCCATCGCTGCAATGCAGGCGGCATTGTGCATCATGCTCCGCGCCTCTTCATCGTGGGGATGCTCGTAAGCGATAGGCAGGTACTTGAAGACCAACCGAATCGCTTCCATGGCGTTGGCATCGGTGTAGGGCGACGCATAATTCGAAACCCCAGCTTCCAGTGCGTGGGTCAGGCAGTCGATACCGGTATCAGCGGTAAGTCCCTTCGGCATCGACATGACGAACTGCGGATCGACAATCGCTACATCAGGACTGAGCGAGTAGTCGGCGAGTGTCACCTTTCGCCCCAGCTCCTTGTCGGTGAGGACGGCAAACGGCGTGACCTCGCTCCCCGTTCCGCTGGTCGTGGAGATGGCAATCAACCGCGCCCGGTTGATCTTGTCCGTCGGGAACTGGACCACGCGCTTGCGGAGATCCAGAAAGGGCGCAGCCAGCTCTTGCAGATCAGCCTCCGGCGATTCGTACTTGAGTTTCATGATCTTGGCCGCGTCGATTACCGACCCGCCACCCAGCGCGATGATTTGGTCCGCTTTGTAGAAATTGAGCGCTTCCACTCCTTGCATGACCACCTTGACCTCGGGCTCCGCATCGGGAATGACCGAGACGTGAACGTGGGTTCCCTCCGGAATATAGCGCCGGACAATGTCAACGTGGCCGAGTTGCTCCATGGACGGATTCGTAACGATGATGGTGGAGCGCGATGGGAACTGATGCACATTTTCCACCGCGTTGCGGTTGAAATAAATCTGATTGGGAACTCGGAACCACATATGGGCTTGGGTCCTCCGAGCCACACGCTTGATATTGAGGTAGTGATAGACATTCACGTTATCCGTCGTGCTGTTGCCGCCACCGGTTCCACATCCGAAGGAGAAGGTGGGCACCAGATCGTTGTAAACGGCGCCCAGCGCTCCGATCGAACCCGGCGAGTTCACAATGATCCGCCCCGCATTGATCACCTCACTGAACTTGCGGATGACCTCATCGTCGTGCGAGAAAACAACTGCCGTGTGTCCCAGCCCGCCGGCATGGTTCACGTCTACGCACACCTTGAGCGCCTCATCGACCGATTTCGCTCGATAAACCGAGAGCACCGGGAACAGCTTCTCGACCGACAAGGGATGTTCGCGGCCTACACCTTGAATCGGCGCAATCAGGAGTTTGGTGTTCGGTTTAACCGAAAGACCGACAAAGCGGGCGATATCGCTGGCCTTCTGGCCGACGGCCAGGGGCTGCATGAAACCGGTCTGCGGATCGATCACCGTGCGCGCCAGCAGTTCCGCCTCTTTTTCATTGCAGATATGCGCGCCCAGTTCCGCGAATTTCTTTAGCACCGGCTCATAGATCTCATCGTCAATCACCAGCGTCTGCTCTGACGCGCAAATGGTTCCGTTATCGAAGGTCTTGGAGACGATGATGTCCACCACAGCCGTATTCAAATCCGCCGTTTTTTCCAGGTAAACCGGCGTGTTGCCCGGTCCTACACCCAGGGCTGGTTTGCCCGAGCTATATGCGGCTTTGACCGCACCCTGCCCACCGGTGGCATCGATCAGGCGCACGTCTTTGTGCCGCATCAGGTAGGCGCTCTCCTGCAGGTTCTGCGATTCCAGGCAAGTAAAAACCCCTTCGGGCGCGCCGTGCTTCAGCGCCGCCTCATACATGATCCGCACCGCTTCGGCGCCGCAGCGCGCGGCCTTGGGGTGGGGACTGAAAATGAACGCGTTCCGCGTCTTGATGGCCATGATGCATTTGAACAACACCGTGGAAGTCGGGTTCGTAATGGGTATGATTGAGAAAATCACCCCGATCGGTTCAGCCATCTCCACCAGGTTGCGTTCCGGAAACTCGCGAATGATGCCAACCGTGCGCTTGTCTTTGACATAGTCGTAGGCAAACTCCGTCGCCACCATGTTTTTAATAACTTTGTCTTCCATCACCCCAATCTTGGTTTCTTCTACCGCCAGGCGCGCGAGATCTAGAGCGTGCTCCATCCCCGCCAAGACCATCGGCTTGACGATGCGATCAACGTCTTCTTGGGTGAATTGGGTAAAGACGGCGGCGGCGGCTCTAGCTTGACTGACTAGAGTTTCGAGGTAGGCAATCCGTTCTGGACTGAGGCTCTCTGCGGCAAGCGGAATCTGAACCCGCTCCTGCACTGCTTCGCTCGCGATCATCACTGCCCCCTATTTTGCTAGGGGCCCGTTACGTGCGAGAAGCATTCACGCTCTTCTATCTGTTTCCGATTCTCGCGATCACAAAGCGGGACACCAGATCGCCAGGCACAACCGTTCTTCTTTCTATGCGTAGTCGATAGGATGTCTTTCTAACCAGTGTTCATCGCGCACCCGGTCAATATTCCGCAAAGCCCCAAAGGCGACACTTGCGGCCAAACGGCGATTTTCCCGAACGACGCCTGCGCCAAAACCGATTGCACCACCCAGCAAACCAAACGCCAACACCCGGCCGATCGACTTCGGCCGATTTCCGGGACAACCACCCAGCACGCCGATGCACACTCCAATGGCGGCGGGCTTCAAGGCATTTCGTACTGACTCGCTAAGAAACGGAGGAAGAGGTCTACCATCAAGAAATGCTTCTCGGCCGGAACGAGCTCCTTCCAGCCCAGAATTCAGAACCTTTCGGCCGTACTTAATTTCGGATCGTGACCACGTACGCAGACCCATAACACTACCTCACCACTCAGCCGATTGATTCGGCTCTAGTAGACCATTGGCGGGCGTGCTGAGTCTGTAGCACCTATCACCGGCCAAGGTGAGATGGGTCACCGTTGGCAAGGTCGGCAGGAAGGGCCTTGGCCGCTCAATCCCCTTTTGGGAACAAAACGCGAAAGCCGGCGCAGCTAGCGCAGCACGGAGCGCGAAGTTAGACTTTTTCCGCAGCCTCTTCAGCCGTGCCGTGACTTTTCTGAGCCGTCCAATACTTCTTGCGCAGCTCGCGTTTCAAAACTTTGCCAGTGCCGGTGCGAGGCAGGCTTTCCAGAAACTCGACTGACCGCGGACATTTGTAGTGCGACAGCCGGGCGCGGCAAAACTCCAGCAATTCGTCTTCCTCGGCTTTTTCTCCGGGCTTCAGCACGACGAACGCCTTCGGTACCTCGCCCCACTTCGCATCCGGAACAGGGATCACCGCCAGCTCGTACACCGCAGGGTGGGCGGAGAGCACCTTCTCCACTTCCAGCGAAGAAATGTTCTCGCCTCCGCTTACGATGATCTCTTTCTTGCGGTCAACAATCTGAAGGTAGTTCTGCGCGTCGACGGTGGCCACGTCGCCGGTATGGAACCAGCCGTCCTTCATCGCTGCCGCCGTGGCCTCAGGCTGGCGCCAATAGCCGCTCATTACGACGTCGCCTCTCACCACGATCTCGCCCATGGCAATGCCGTTATGAGGTACTTCTTTCCCGTCGGCGCCCAGCACTCGCAGCTCGACGCCGGGAATAGCAAACCCGGTCATAGCCTGGCCGGCATAGCGCCGTTCTCCTTCCCACCGCAGGTCCAATTTCATGGCCGATTTGGCGAGCGTCGGGCAAGTCTCGGTGAGCCCGTACCCGGAAATGCAGGTGCAGCCCAGCTTGTCCTCAGCTTCTCTTACCAGAGTAGGAGACGAAGCCGCCCCGCCAATGATGATCGTTGACAGGCTGCTCAAGTCGTACTTCGGCCTCTCCGGCGAATGCACCAGCGCTGTGACCATGGTGGGCACCATGGCGCAGGTGCTCACGCGCTCCCGCTCGATCAGTCGGAACACGTCGATAGGATTGAAGTGGTGAATCATGACGTGCGTGCCGCCGACCACAGTAATGGTGTGCGCCGTGCCCCACCCGTTGGCGTGAAACAGCGGAATGGTTTGCAGCATCACAGTCTGGCACGACATTTCGCCCATCGTGGTCGGGCACGTCTGTCCTGCGGCGAGTACTGACAAGGCGTGCAAATAGACGTTGCGATGCGTGAGCATCACACCTTTCGGGCGGTCGCTTGAGCCGCTGGTATAGAAGAGTTCAGCAATCGAGTCCTCATCAATCTGTGTGAAGTCACACTCGAACGGGGGGGAAGCTGCCAGTAAATCGTCGTAGTTTTGCGCTGCCAGCCAATTCGCCTGCGGCTGGCCGTCCAGCAGAAAAGTAATTTCGATCGAAGGAACGGCTGTTCGAAACGACTCCGCGAGCGGCAACAATGATATTTCGGTAAACAGGAATCTGGCCTGCGCATCATTCAAGACGAAAGCAAGCTCCTGCGGCGCCAGCCGGATATTCAAGGGAAGCAGCACACATCCGGCTTCCAGGACTCCGTAGTAGGCCTCCAGGAGCCGATGACAGTTCGTACTCAAAAAGGCAATTCGATCGCCCGGCTTTGCCCCGGCGGCAATGAGGGCGGCCGCCAGGCGCGCGCTGCGCTCGGCAAATTGCGCATAGGTAAAGCGCTGATCGCCGCACACCACCCCGACCTTATTAGGAAATTGCTCGCGCGCGTAGCGCAGAAACCGAAGGGGAGTAAGCGGAACTTTCATGTATGCCTCGCGGTGCACGATGGATGATCGATGATCGATGATGGGCGACGCGTTATCCGCCGACAGGGAGCCCGCCAGCGCGATTCTCAGCCTCGTCTGCCAAATGAATATCAATGACGGTCGACGACTATCACGACCGTCATTGTAATCGACCTGCCACCCGGAGCGGAATCGGAGGATCCGCTGTTCGCCTGGTAAAGCCTCGCACGAACTGTCGTGCCGTTTAGCACGCGCGAAGCTGCCTCTTCCCGGAGAACAGCCCCTTAGCCGGTTTGGAGCCCTCCGTCATCCGCGCAGAGCGGATCATACTCCGCTCCGGGTGACATCTCTATGCCTCGCTTCGCTGTCAAGCGGCTGACGCTGCCGCCTTCTTCGCATGCACTGGCCGCTTCGCATGCCGGGCCGCCGGCTTGACCGGGTGCTTGTGCTCAGCCACCGGCTTTACCACTACATCCATCAACGCCTTTTGGGCGTCAACGTAGCTTTTCACGCCTTCCCGCGTCAGTTCCGCCAAAGGCAGGAAGGGAAATGGCCGCAGCGTTTCGAAGCTCTTGCCCGCGGTCTTCACGCTGGCATTCATCTGCTTGCCAGCCACGTCAACCAGCTTCTTTTGCGCGTCGATGAACGATTCGCTGGCCTGCCGCGCCAACTCCGACAACTCCGTCTTCTTGATTTTCTTGATACCGTTAGTGTGTTTGCCGCCAGTTGCCTTCGCTGTCTCCTCGGCAATCACATCCAGGAACTGCTTCTGCGCCTTGACAAAGTTTTCCATGCCCTCGCGCGCCAGTTCCACCAGGGGCTCGCCGTGGAACGGCTTGCCGGCCTTGGCTGCCTCCACCCAGGTATGCGTCTGTTTACCGGCAATCTTCAGGAACTCCTGCTGCATGTGGATGAAAGTCTCCACGCTGCGCTGCAGCAGATCGGTCATGGCTTGCGCCGGCGGATATTCTCCGACCCGTTCTTTTACTGCCGTCATCAGAATTTCGTTCTGTTGCTTCCCCAGATCGAGAAGCACTTTTTGTCCTTCGATGAAGTTGGTCATGCCCTCCCCGGCCACTTCACTTAGAATAGTGGTGGGAGAGTGCTGCGGATCGGTCAGTTGCTGCCGCAGTGCATGCATTACGTTCGCATTCTGCCGCATCGCAAGATCCAGAAGGACGCGTTGCGTGGCAAACAGACTCTGCACGCCCTGCTGCGCCCAACCCGATAGTACGGAAACAAACGAGGACTCCCCGTGGTGAGCCCGGGGGGCCTCGGTCTTTGTGGTTGCTGGCATATAGAACCTCCAAAATTGCTGCATTGCAGCATTCGACTTAAATATACGAGCGGCCTCCACTTGTGTCAAGATATATTTGTTCGTTTGTGCATCGCAACATAGGCAGGACAAAATGAGCCCTTCCACCGTCGTCATCAAGAAATACGGCAACCGCAGGCTGTACGACACCGCCGGCAGCCGTTATGTGAATCTGGACGATATTGCCGCCCTCATCCGCGAAGGTACGGACCTCAAGGTGGTGGACGCGAAAACCGGCCACGACCTGACCCGCGTCACCCTCACGCAAATCATCACCGAAGACGCCAAGGGAAAGCCGACCGGCCTGCCGCTGGACCTGCTGCGCCAGCTCATCATGGCCTCCGACGAAGTCCGGCAGGAGTTCGTCATGTGGTATTTGAAATCCGCGTTTGACACTTACCAGAAGATGCAGGACGCGGTGCAAAGCCGCTTGGGCGAAGTCCAATCCGCCATTCTGTCCCCGGTGGACATGATGAAGAAGTTTCTGGGTGCGACGCCATCTCCGCCCAAGGCCCAGGCTGACCCGGAACTCGATGCCCTGCGCCAGCGCGTGGCGGAACTGGAGGCGCGCCTGAAGAAGGGCGGCCAAACGAAACGACGGAAGCTCGCGAAACGCTAGAGACGTCTGGTGAACGTTGCCTTCTCACCAGCCCGATGACTCGAATATGATGTAGAGCTCTAAGAAACGTAGACGTATAATTTGCTGTTAAAGCATCTGCCCGCTAAGCGCATGGAGCGTAAAGGTGGATGCCCGGGCAGAGCCAGGACGAAATTGCGCAAACAGAAAACGGCAACCCATCCATCCAAGCTCAGGTCTCGCAAGCAATCACCCCAACCTCACCCGGAATTTGACACTTCCATGTGGACCGAAGCGCTCTTCGGAGCTGAGGTCCTGCTGCTGCACGCGACCCCGGTTTACTACGGCTTTGGCGTACCGCGTGGCGATAACTCCGGCGTCGTTATCATCCCTGGTTTTCTCGGCACTGATCTTTATCTGACGGAACTCCACGGCTGGCTGGAACGCATCGGCTACCGCCCGTATTTTTCCGGCATCGGCATCAACGCTGACTGCCCCAACCTCCTGATCCAGCGCCACGTAAGCGCGACGATAAAAAGAGCGCTGGACGAGACCGGCCGCAAAATTCACTTAATCGGCCACAGCCTGGGAGGCGTGATCGCGCGCTCGATTGCAGGGGAGCGGCCCAAAGACATCGCCTCCGTCATCACGCTGGTTTCGCCGATTCGTGGCACGGTGGCGAATCGCACCGTTGTCCATGCCGCCGACGCCATTCGCCTGCGCATTCTGGAGGAGCATGGCACGGGCGTGCTGCCCCGCTGTTACACCGGGCGGTGCACCTGCGATTTCATCGATTCGCTGCGACGCAAGGTCCCGGACTCCATGCTCCAGACCGCGATTTACACCCGCCATGACGGCATCGTGGACTGGCGCTATTGCATGACCAGAAAGCCCGGCAGTGACTTTGAAGTTCCGGGTACTCACATCGGAATGGCATTTAACGCGGCGGCGTACTCCATCGTGGCCGATCGTTTGGCGCTGGCTCATTCAACGCCATAATAATGATGTCGCCGAGCGGAACAAACCAACCCCGGAGCGAGATCGCGACAATAGCCCAGTGCTTTTTTCGCCGGGAACGTGGAAAGGTACGAGCACCAGACGTTCATCAATTCGATCCTGGGAAACGGAGCTGACATGAAGGTCGTCGCGTTCAACGGTAGTGCCCGCAGAGGCGGGAATACAGCAATTCTGCTCGGCTACACAATGGGCGAACTCGCAAAGGCAGGCATAGAAACCGAACTGGTGGAATTGGGCGGTGCCGAAATCCATGCCTGCCGCGCCTGCCGCCAGTGTTCGGTGAGGAAGAACCGCCGCTGCTCGCAAGAAAACGACATGGGGAACATCTGTATCGAGAAAATGGAGGCGGCCGACGGGATCCTGCTGGGCTCGCCGACCTACGTCGCCGACGTCTCCCCGGAGATCAAGGCGTTGATGGACCGTGCCTGTCTGGTTTCCAAAGCGAACAGCGGCATGTTTCGCCATAAAGTCGGCGCTGGCGTGGTGGCGGTGCGCCGGGCAGGCGCCATGCATGCTTTCGACACCCTGAATCACTTCTTCCTGATCAGCGAAATGATCGTCCCGGGCTCGTCTTATGGGAATATCGGCGTCGGCCTTGAGCCCGGCGCAGTGGAGAAAGACGAGGAGGGCATTCAGACCATGAAAGTCCTCGGACAGAACATGGCTTGGCTACTGAGGAAGCTCCATGCCCAGGGCTAGAAAAGAATTGCCATCCGAGTGGGCAGCATTGGTTCGCCGCTAATGTGGAAACGCATGGTTTTACTCCTGCCCTCGCTCGCGACTGCGCTGGCACCAGCGCACGCTAAGCCGGAGAACTGGCTGAAAGTCCGCAGTCAGCATTTCACCGTGGTGACGAACACCAACGAGAAGACGGGGCGGCGCATTGCGGACCAGTTTGAGCGCATGCGCTCGGTTTTTCATGCGGCGTTTCCGCGCATGCCCATCGATATCAGTTCGCCCATCATCGTACTGGCAATCAAGGACGAGAAAGACTTCCGCGCGTTCGAATCGCAAGCGTATCTGGCAAAAGGGCAACTCAAGTTGGCCGGCCTTTTTCTGCGTACGCCCGACAAGAACTACGTTCTCATGCGCATGGACGCCGAAGGCGAGCACCCATACGCGGTGGTTTATCACGAGTACACGCACTTTCTTCTCAGCAACGCGGCGGAATGGCTACCCCTGTGGCTGAATGAGGGGCTGGCCGAGTTTTATCAGAATACGGACATCCACGAGAAGGATGTCGCGCTGGGCCAGGCGAGCCGGGAGAACCTCCTGCTGTTGCGCCAGAACCGGTTGCTGCCGCTGGCGTCCCTGTTCACCGTCGACACCAAATCGCCCTACTACCATGAGGAAAACAGAGGCTCCATCTTCTATGCCGAGTCGTGGGCGCTGACTCACTACTTTGAGATAAAGGACAACCAGGAAAAGACGCATCGTTTGGCCGACTACTTGGAACTGGTGGCGAATAATGTAGATCCGGTGACCGCGGCCACCCAGGCATTCGGCGATCTCAAGCAACTGCAATCGAATCTGGAAGGCTACATTCGCCAGGAGAGATTCAGCTATGCCAAGTTGCCGGCTTCGACCGCAGTAGACGACACGACGTTCAGGGTGCAAACCCTGACTGAAACGCAGGCCGATGCGCTCCGCGCGGATTTCCTCGCTTACAACGAGCGAGTGCCGGGTGCCCGGCCGCTTCTCGACCATGTGCTGCACGAAGACCCGCAGAATGTTTCCGCGCACGAAACCATGGGGTATCTAGAATTTCGCGCGGGGCACTTGGATGAGGCTCGGGAGTGGTACAAACAGGCGGTGAAACTCGACTCGCAGAGTTACATCGCCCACTACTATTTTGCCGCGATCTCAATGAATGCCGGGATCAGTCCCGATGATGACGCTCAGGTGGAGAGCAGTTTACGTTCCGCCATCAAACTCAATCCGTCATTTGCGCCGGCCTTTGATCGCTTGGCGGCCTTCGAGGGCATGCACCACCAAAACCTGGACGAGGCGCACACAATGGCACTTACGGCAGTGCAACTGGACCCCGGCAACGTTATCTATCGCGTGACCACAGCCAACGTGCTTATGCAGATGGAGCGGGGCACAGCTGCTGTGGCCGTGCTCCGTACCGCTTTGCGGGTGGCCAAGACTCCTGAGGAGACGGCGATGGTCCAGAATTTCCTCACGCACGCCGAGGAGTACGTGAACGAGCGGGATCGCTTGCCGGAAGCACTGAAAGCCAACGTACAGGCGAATGCCGCGTCCGCAGGCGAGGTGAGCGCCAATGCTGAAATATCCGAGGAAGAGCTTCCGAAGGGACCACACCGCTTCATGACCGGCACGCTCCAGAACGTGCATTGTCTCGGTCCGGGCATTGAGCTAACGGTCGCTGCCAAAGGGAAGACGATGGCACTGCATAGCGGCGACTACTACAACATTGCGTTCACAGCTCTCGGCTTCACTCCCAAAGGAGACATCAATCCCTGCCATGATCTAGACGGTGTGTCGGCAAAGGTCGAGTACGTTGAGTCCTCCGCCAAGCCAGCGACAGCATACGTCGTCGCCATTGAACTCCACAAGTGAAGCGGTGAGTTCTGTAACCAGCACGCCGCGGTGCAATGAGGGTGAGCAACGACTCCGGAGTGAATCCTTATTTGTACTGCACATCCTTAACTATTAGTACTTCCACATCATGATTTCGCTTCCACTCCGCTCGAAATGAACTTCGTCCATGAGTTGGCGGATCAAGTAAACCCCGCGTCCGTGGTCGGCATACAGGTTCTCATTCCCCTTTGGATCGGGCTGAAGCTCCGGGCTGAACCCGGGTCCGGGATCGGTCACGATAATTACGATTCGGCCCTTCGGATCCGACTTTAGCCGGCACCGGATCTGTTTTGACCGGTCATTACCACATCCGTGTACAACGGCATTGGCCAAGGCCTCCTGAACCGCCAAGGCAACCTCAAATCGCTTCTGTTCCGGGACCTCCAACCGCTCCAGGGTTTCAGATATGGAGTCCACGACCGCGGCAACCGCCTCGGCATCCGCCGGCATGTTGACGTCGAGCAATTCAGATAATGCGTTGTTTTCTGGACCACCGCTAGATTCAGCCGACATGGAGGCTCATTTCGTTCTCGAATCCGGCGAGAGGGATGGGCAATTTAAGCAAAGGAGTCCACCGCCGCGTCGTCGTTATCGAAAATCTCGAACAGGTTGAGAACGCCCACCAGACGCAAAGTCTGTATTGCATATTTGTTTGGTTGCACCAGCTTGATGTTCCCGCCGAGCTGCTTGGTGGAAGCCATAAAGCGCACCAGCAAGCCAATGCCGCTGGAATCGATCATGGGCACTTCGGCCAGGTTGAGCACAATGCGAGTGTCGCCGGCGCTCACTGCCTCCTGGATGGCTTGGCGCAAGCCGTCCACGGCTTGGCCCATCCGGAGAGGTCCTCGGAGCTGAACAACCTGTACTTGCGAGCGCTTACGCACGTTGATATCCAAACGATCCTCCGCCGAGACCACGGTCCCGCCCCGAAACATAAAACCGGAGATTCAGAGCGCATTCCAAGTTACGGGAAGCAGCCCGGTTTTGCAAGCGCGCGCAGGGAGGGCATAAATATTTCATCCTGGATGGTCGAAAAATTTGACATAATCTCTGATACCCCAAGGGAGGCACCATGCGCACGGCGAGTCCCCGCAGTGACGCGGCCCGTTTCGCGGTCGCAATCGTGACCACCGACGAACGGGTGAGTCCGGAAGCCGAGACCTATCTCGCTCCCGATTATGACCTTCGCGTGCTTCAGACTTGGGATGAATTGCTGGCCCTGATCAAGAGGGAGCCGCCGGATGCCATATTCCTGGATATCGACACGATCGGAGAGCATAGCAAGGATGGAATCGCGGCCCTGGCTGAGTTGCGCGCCCTGGGACCAGATTTGGTGCTCGTAGGGTTGACGCGCTCGAACAGCCACAACCTGCGTCTGCAAGCGGTCGCTGCCACGGTCGATGAATATTTTGTGGCGCCCATCAACTTCGAGGAAGTACGGGCCATACTGCGCCGGGCACTGGAGAAGCGGACACTGGAGATCGAGTGCCGCCAACGGCAAAGCGAGCAGACCCAGCTGGAGTCATTCTGCGACCTGATCGGCGGCAGCGAGTCCATGCGGAACGTCTACGACGCGATTAGCCGGGTCGCCGAGAGCACCAGCACGGTGCTGATCCGTGGAGAGAGCGGAACCGGCAAGGAACTGGTGGCGCGGGCCATTGTCGCGCTCGGGCCCCGAGCGCAAAAGCCCTTTGTCAGCATCAATTGCGCGGCTCTGCCGGAGAACCTCATCGAGACTGAACTCTTCGGACACGAAAAGGGCGCCTTTACCGACGCCGGAGCAGCGCGTCCTGGTCACATTGAACTGGCAAACACCGGCACTCTGTTGCTCGACGAGATTGCGACTTTGGGGCTGGCGCTGCAGTCCAAGTTGCTGCGTGTGCTCGAAGACCGGGTCGTGACCCGGATCGGGGGCCAGAATGCCAGGAAGATCGACTTCCGCCTCATCGCGGCCACCAATGAAGATCTGGAGGAGATGGTACGAGCCGGGCGTTTCCGCGAAGACCTCTATTACCGCATTAATGTTGTGCCCATCGTGCTGCCGGCGCTGCGTGACCGGGCGGGGGATGTTCCTCTGCTGTTGAACCATTTCCTGCGCTTCTACTGTGCCTCGAACAACGTCCCTTTGAAACGTTTGGAGCCGGATGTCATGCAGATTCTGGAGGAGGATGCCTGGCCGGGCAACGTGCGCGAACTGGAAAATCTGGTGCAACGGCTGGTGCTCATGGTGGATGGACCGGTGATCAAGGTCCAACATCTGCCGCAGCGGCTTCTGTACAACAGCACGACCAGCCAGGAAGCTCTGCTGATTCCCGAAGCCGGGGTCAACTTTGACGAGGAGATTGCGAAGATCGAGGTTGCCTACCTGACGGCGGCGCTGCGGCGCTCCGTCGGCAGCAAGATCGGAGCGGCGCGCCTGCTGCAGGTCGATAAGCAGAAAATGCACTATCTGTGCCGCAAATATCGTATCGGCAGAGATTGAAAATTTCATCCACGGCACGGGTCTGGATTAAAATCTAATGCTTCATGAATAAGTTTTTAATCCATGTCTGAATTCCCGTCCGGGGCCCGATCCCTGTCTCATCCCCCAGAAAAACGGCTAAGTATTTGAAGGGACTGTGGATTTGGGCTATGCGCGGATCTCGCCACGATTTGGCATTGGACCTGCTCTATAGACAGCCGAAGCACGGCGAACAAATTCGAGAACCAGGAGAGATGAAAATGTCGATTCAGAAGAAATCGTTAATCGGTAATCTAACGGCCGCCAAGAAGGCCATCACTGCGGCCCTAGCTTCAGCGAGCGGTGTCGAGAGTCGCGCTAAAGTGTCCCGCGGCACCATCAGGCCCGCCGCAGCAGTCACCGCCGGAAGGCCCGGCGCCGCACTCACCGCCGGGAGGCCCGGCGCCGCACTCACCGCCGGAAGGCCCGGCGCCGCACTCACCGCCGGAAGGCCCGGCGCCGCACTCACCGCCGGAAGGCCCGGCGCCGCACTCACCGCCGGAAGGCCCGGCGCCGCA
>Ga0187855_10000123_pt1 | contig 65343 bp, 57 predicted proteins | sample June2016WEW_8_10_2_FD_132969 | JGI IMG/M metagenome (GOLD analysis project Ga0187855, IMG submission 132969) | Peatland microbial communities from SPRUCE experiment site at the Marcell Experimental Forest, Minnesota, USA - June2016WEW_8_10 | ecosystem: Environmental > Terrestrial > Soil >... | reverse complement strand
TACGTTCTCGGAGGGCTTTTCGACGCTTGCCGTAACCCGAGCCTGTACGAGCCGAGATCCAATTTATTTCATAACGATGCAATGGATGGGCGACGATATCAGCCCGGCCCTTGTTTTCATATTGGTTCCCTCACCACAGGGATACGAAGTCTCCACTCTCCCGTCGATCTCCGGTGGAATTGTGGATGTTTCCATGGTCAACCCGCTTCACTTCAGAACTTGGGACAGTCTGCACGAAGGTGCCTGTAACGCCTGCGAAACTGCCTATCGGATAACAGAGTATGAAATTCGAAATGGCAAACCTATTCGAACTCGGAATTACCGGACGCGGCACAACTATACTTCCGGGAATTTCGACGACAGGCGACGCATTCGATTCATTCCGTGAAGAAAGGTGAAACTACAATTTGTGAAGCGTAGTTTTATAGATAGGGAGCAGCCGGGCGCCCCAGGTCTCGCCTTTGAGACCTGGGATACCACAAATCACAACGGGAGTTCGCACATGAGAAGTGAAGTCGTATTGAACTTAAGGCGAATCGCGGCCGCCGACCGGCTGATTGCCCAGGGCGTAACCATCCATCGGCCTGAAACCTGCGTGATCGACGCTGACGTCGAAGTGGCGCCGGATACCGTCATCGAGCCCTTTGTGCAGTTGCTCGGCCGCACCCGCGTCGGCTCTGAATGCCTTATCCGCTCTTACTCGGTGATAGAAAACTGCACCTTGGGCAACCGCGTCCTGATTAGGCAAAGCTGTGTGCTGGCCGATAGCGCGGTTGGCGACGATGCAAAGATCGGTCCTTTCGCTCACCTGCGTCCCGGGTGCGAGATTGGTGAAGAGGCCCACGTGGGCAACTTTGTTGAAGTCAAAAAATCCCGACTGGGCAAGGGCGTCAAAGCCAGCCATCTCACATATCTTGGCGATGCCGAGATCGGCGAAGGAACCAACATCGGCGCCGGGGTTATCACCTGCAACTACGATGGCGTCAACAAACATCGCACACACATCGGCAAGAACGCCTTCGTAGGCAGCGATTCCACGTTGGTCGCGCCAATTACCGTCGCGGACGGCGCATTCATTGGTGCAGGCTCCTGCATCACCAGGGACGTGCCTGCCGGCTCTCTTGCCGTCGGCCGGGCTCGCCAAGTAACCAGGGAAGGTTGGGCGGCCGCCAGGCGCGACCGACAAAAGAAGGAGGAATAGGTCCGATGCTCTCCAGCGCACGCGAAGATTCTTTCCCGAATCGCGCTTGAAAGCGGCCCTATGTCGTTGCTAAATTGGTACATCCAGTGGACGCTGGTGCCATCGAACTACTTCTCTCCAGCAGCGCTGGCATAACGTTCTATATAATTACAGGGACCCATACGGGCCAAGCACAGGCTGGCAAGGATCGATTTTCCCCTCAGGCCTCAGCTTATTGAAGCTTGAACAAAATATGAATCCCTATTCTTTTTCTTTTGAACCGCGCTCGACGCCATCTTGATCTAATCGAACGGGGATAGTTTAGGGTCCAGAAAGCATGGCACTTGCGCAGATGCCGAAGAGCGCTGCGCAGCTTTATCCGGGAACATCGCCCCCTCCCGTTGCGTATTCCAATGCGGGCCGGGCGAGTCAAATTGGTTCAGAATCGAAACTGTCCGCTTCAGTTTTTCGGCCTGTAAATTTGGAACTGCGGACAGTGTAAAGTTAGTTTTAGGAAAGCAGGTCTTCGCTGCCTCTTTGTGGCAGGCGAAGATTATCGGAGAGCACGGCTTGGCATTAAACTTGGCAAGACCCGGAACACCGGACCACGCGGGGAGTCTGAGCACGGACGCGGAAGCACGCCCGGACTCTCGACGGCGCAAGGCGGCCCGAATTCTTATCGTGGACGACGAAGCGCACATCCGCTCCATGATGGGCGCCACTTTGGAGCGGCACGGTTACGACGTGCAGATGGCCGCCAGCGGCAATGAAGCGCTTGAGACCCTGGATCAAAATACCTTTGACCTGGTGCTGACTGACATTGTGATGCAGGACGGAAACGGCATTGCCGTGCTGGACCGAATCCACGCGCAGCAGCCGCAGCTTCCCGTTGTCATGGTATCGGCCGTGCACGATATCAGTGTGGCCATCGACGCCATGCGTCGCGGGGCATACGATTATCTGCTCAAGCCCTTCGAGCGCGAGCACCTGGTGAACACGGTGCAGCGTGCGCTCGAACATCGCCAGCTCCTGCAGGAGAACCATAACTACCAGGAGAACCTTGAACAGGTGGTGCGCGCAAGAACCGAGATGCTCCGCCAGGCGATGGAAAATCTGGAGCACTCCTACGACGTCACATTAGAAGCTCTGGGCGATGCGCTCGATCTGAAGGACTCCGAAACCGAGGGCCATTCCAAGCGGGTCACCGCCTACACCATCGCACTGGCTCGCGCCATGGGCATCTCTCCGGCTGAAATCAAGGTCATCGCGCGCGGCGCTTTCCTGCACGACATCGGCAAAATGGCCATTCCGGACGAAATCCTGCGCAAGCCCGGCAAGCTCACCACCAAAGAACAGGAAATCATGCGCGAGCACTCCAGCCGCGGTTATCACATGCTGCGCAAAATCCCTTTTCTGGCCGGCGCCGCGGAGATCGTCTTCTCTCATCAGGAGCACTATGACGGCAGCGGTTATCCCAGCGGATTGCGCGGCAGTGACATTCCCATCGGGGCTCGCATCTTCGCCGTAGCAGATACCCTTGACGCCATCACCAGCGACCGCCCCTATCGCAAGGCTCGCAGCTTCGACGTGGCCCGCGAAGAGATTCTTCGCTGCTCCGGCACACAGTTCGATCCAGCCGTCGTTGAGGTCCTGCTCAAAATCTCCAACGAGCTTTGGTTCGAGTTGCGCTCTGAGATCACCAACCAGAACAAACGGTACTCCACCTTTGAGCTAACCGGTATCCCCCGCCCGCCACAACTCTGAAGCACCGCATTATTTAACGCTCCCCAGAGCCCAGTCCTGCATCTGACTACGTAGAGCTGGCTACATCCTTTCCTGGGAGCAGATATGACCGTACTTTCTCATGATGAAATTACTGACCACCTCAGCCATCGTCCCCATTGGAGCATCGAAAGTGGAGAGTTGGTGCGAACATTCATATTCGAGACTTTCCCAGAGGCCATCGCCTTCGTGAACAAAGTGGCGGAAATCGCCGAGGAGTCCAACCACCACCCGGACATCGATATTCGTTATAACCGGGTCCGCCTGGCCCTGGTCTCCCACGATGCCGGCGGTATCACCAGCAAAGACTTCGCCGTAGCAGCTGGCGCGGACAAGGTGTCTCAGTAGAAACCTCAGTCTTCGTCCGCGGGGTCGTCCCCAGGTATCCCAAAATGTGGATTCGTGTGTATTTCATCTGCCTCGTGAAGCTTTTTTACCACACTTCGGTACCACCAGGCGGCTGCTAGCCCTCCGGCGAGCGCCGTAGCTGCTGCAACCGCCGCCACCTTCAGCCAGTCCGTGGGCCGACCGTTCGCCCGATGTGACTTTGTTAAAGACTCAGATTCTAAAGAGTTTGCCATCGTTTTAAGAGCCATCCTCGCGAACCTCTCTGCATCTCCGGTTTCTCTTGGGCCTACCTGGTAGACGCATTTCATACCAAATTCGAACCTATTCCAACACAGGAAAAATAATTTCGAATTTTGTATTGCGTTTTTCCGAATCTATGCTATGCTGTATTTATTCCGGTGATGGAGACGATCATCCTATCGCTCCCGTGCTGGAAGTAAGTTGCGTCACTGGCCTCCCGGCACGAACAGCAAGACCGTTCGTGCCGTCTTTTTTTGCTCCCCGCCCGGCACGGTGATGCTAATCACATTTGGAGCCGACCCGCGACTCCTCTTCAACCCGCTCCCGGACTACAATAGTCTTGGGGAGTGTGTTTCCATGAAGAATCCGATCAAAAGCCGCTGGGCCATGGGCCTCGCCGTCTTTGTCCTCACCGCGGCCAGCTATGCGCAATGGTCCAACCCAGCCGACGACGTTCCCGCCTATCATGTCTCCGCTCCGCTCAAGGTAACCAAGTTGCCGCCCATCCTCAAGGGCGCCCAGCTCACCGGCGAACACTTCGTCTATCCCTGGCAGAAGCACGTCTACCAGCAGGCGGTTCAAATTGGGGACGTACTCTATCAGTTGCCCTGCAACTGCCGCTGCGACCGCTCCCTGGGCCACACCAGCCTGCGCAGTTGCTTTGAGAATGCGCACGGCACGGAATGCGACGTGTGTGCGGCAGAGGCCTTCCTTGCCTACCGCATGACTAAGGCGGGCAAGACCCCATCTGAGATTCGTGCCGCCATTGCCCGTCATGAGTACACGAGCATCGATCTCAAGAAGCAGTGATACCGGACTGAAAGCTCATCTCCGGCCACTGATCCGCACATTAACCGGTAACAGACTCAGCGGTTGATCCCCGTCCAGTACTCAAAGATCTCCGCGCCGAATCCCGCCGCCAACTCTTTCATCTTTGAGCCGGGGTCGCCATAGACTTCAAATCTGCCTACGCTGCATAACGCCGCAAGCTTCGGCACCAGCTCCTGTACCACCGGTCCCGTGAAGTGCGCAAACACGGCATCGGCATTCGCGTAAGTTTCCATCAGCCGAAAGCGCTTTTTGTCGGCGCTCGAAAACCAGTCGTACCCGAGCGTACCGAACTCCGTCTGGCAAACTGCAGTCATGGTCTCCGCAATGGTCATGAATGCATCCAATTTCCCTTCGTTGACCGTCAGGTCAACCGTCAGCCGAACCACCTGCTCCGCCATCCTCTTCTCCTTTTCCACCAGTTTCAAAACAGCTTCCTGCCACCCTATCATCATTCCTCCACAGGTGAATCATGAATTGACGTAGAATGGAACTATGCAGCACGAGCCAGTTGGCCCGGCTCGCACCTGGGCAACTTTCCCTTCAGTGGAAGGTTGCAGTATCACGGGGGCGTCACGGTTTCGACGGGATCGATTGCGGCTTGGGAGTCATGTCGGGGTGTGGGCACCCGTAATCGCCTGCAAAAACAAAGTTGCCAACGATAATCTGGCACTTGCAGCTTAATTAATTAAGCTGCCGTCTTCCACAGCTTCGCCTATGGGCAGTGAGCGGACGTCATACAGTAGGCTGGCGGTTGCGGCTCGGTCCGTGTTGTAACCGCGAGATCATCGGACTAGTTTCCGGCGCATCTTGTCCGTTCTGAGTTCCGGGGGCGAATCCAAAAGGAACCGGGCAAAGCATGAATACTCCTGGCTGACAGCGATTTCGGACGCGGGTTCAACTCCCGCCGCCTCCACCAATAACCCGCGAAAAATAAGCCTGCGCCGCTGCCGTTTCAACGACAAATAAGAATGAGTTTTTCGCGTGGCGCCTAATGCAACGCCGCGTAGTCCTTCTTTGCTTCAATGAGGATGGGTAGATCCGGGTCGGCATCCTTCCATTGTGCGAAGAAGCCTTGAAAGGCTTTCCGGGTTTTCACCCGGTCGCCTTCGAGTTCTAAAGCGCGCGCCAGGCCCAAGGCGGAAATCGAATAGTAAAGCCCCCAATTCGGATAACGCCAAGTGCTGCCCCAACTTGCGCCTTTCTGATCCAGGATCTTCTGGAATTCGGCTGCGGCCTCCGAGCCCTTACGCAAACGCAGGTACGCCAAGCCCCGCAGATACACCGTTGCGGGGTAAGCGCGCTCGTAAGGCGAAGCGGATGCCAGCAGTTCCACTGCCTTGTCGGGCTGACCGCGCTGGACCTCGACGGCAGCTCGAATCGCAGGTAGTTGCACAGTATTCCAAATTGTTCCATTGGGAAAGAGCTTTGAAGACTTTCCGGCGAGATTCTCCGCCTTGGCCGCATCCCCGCATATCGCTAGCGCCAGCGCCGGCCGACCCAGGCGACCCGTGGTGTTGCAGTCACCCGACAAAGCATCGGCGAGCGCATTGGCTTCTTCGAAGCTTCCTGCGACGTTCCCGAGTCCTTCGCGCAACGCAATCGCCGCAGCTCGTCGGTACAACTTCGCAGACTCGCGACGCTGGCCAAGAGCATTCCGATGTGCTGCTTGCAATCCAAAGCTGAGGTACTCCTCCGGCTTGCCTGCATACCATTGAATCTCCTTGGCGATCGCAGCCTGGTCGTCCTCGACGTAAGCCATTTCGAGGAAGCGTTGGTGGATCCTAGCACCGTCGACTCCCTGCCTTCGCACCCGTTCCGCGACTTTCCTCGCCTCATCAAGCCGATTCATGCATATGTATGCATCCAATAACCGTCGATAGGGCGGCTCAGCATTTGGTTGCAATTGATTTGCTACTAGGCCCTCCTGGAGTCCCTCTTCGAATTCCCCCAGGGTTATGTAATTTTCGCTTAAGCCGTTAGGAATTCCCCATACGCGGGGATAGTTCGCGACACCTAGGCGATAGGCGTCAATGGCTTCGTCCAGCTCGCCAGTCGTCTCGTAGTAGCCCGCCGTAATGTACTCCCGCTCATACTCGGAGACGCGATCGATTAACGCAAAAGCCTTTCTTGTGTATTCGGCCTCGCGCTCTACGTCCCCAGCATTACCGTAAGCAACCGAGAGGTAGAAGTAAGCCATGGCGAAATTCGGATCGACCGCGATGGCGCGCTCGAACATCGGACGAGCAGCCAGAAACCGGCCGTGGGTCAGTTCGGAGATGCCCGCTGAGTAGTTCTGGAGAGCTTCCAGCGAACCTGTGGTCACCTGTTCCAGCGGAAGATTCAACTTCTGAATCGAGCTGCGCGATTCCCCGAGCCTGGCGCGCATGGCCGTCACGGAGGTTCCCAGGGCGTTCAGCACGTGCTCCTTGCCGTCCACCTGGACCTGTTCCCGGTCGAGTGTGTCTCCGCCCTGGCAGGTGATCGCTTGGAATGTGATAACGTAGCTCTTACCTAAACTAGCAATAGAGCCGCCAATGGTAGCCGCAGCCGCGTCGCGGACGCAGATGTCATGCGCGATCTGGTTCGTGATGTGCTCCCCGGGCGACAGGCCCATGAGGCGCAGATCCTGTTGTACCTGCACATCGTCCATGATTTTCAGAAAGGGCGACTGCTCCAGTTGGATGGCGACCGCCTGGCGCAGCGTGCCATCGAAAACCGGGTCGCCTGTGTTATTGGCGAAGTCGGCGAGCACCAGCACATCTTTATCCGTGAGCAATTTAGCCGGCGCGGGCTTTCGCCAAACGAATAACCCGCCAATCGCCAAAACGAGCGCGACAGCAGCAGCGATTCCGCACTTGAACAAAGAACTATGTCTTCGGACAGCCGGGGCCGGATTCGCTCCCGATTGCAAACGCTCCAGATCGCCGCGCAGCTCTGCGGCGGATGTGTAGCGCCGGTTGAGATCTTTTTCGAGCAGTCTGCAGATGACCCTTTCCAACTCGGCGGGGACATTGGGATTCCGCTCACGGGCCGATTTGGGCTTTTGATTCAGGATTGCGTCGAAGATGATTGCCGCCGTCGGACCGTCAAACGGCAGGGCCTCAGTCACCATCTCGTACAGAACCACGCCAAGAGACCAAAGGTCGCTACGTGAATCCACGGTCTGGCCGCGTGCCTGTTCGGGCGACATGTAGGCGATCGTGCCCATGGCCGTGCCCGGATCTGTGAGTGGCTTAATCGTCGTCGCTTCCCCATCCGCCGGTCCGATTTGCTTGGCTAAGCCGAAATCCATCACCTTGACTTGACCGCGCTGGGTTACAAAGATATTCGCCGGCTTGATATCCCGATGAATGATGCCTTTGCCGTGGGCTGCCTCCAGCGCATCTGCTACCTGAATGCTCAGCGCGAGCGCAGTCGGGATATCGATTGGCTTACCTCCGGTTCTCTCGTGAAGGCTCTCGCCGTCAAGTAGTTCCATCACGAAGAATGGATGGCACGCTTCTTCACCCACGTCGTAGACAGCGCAGATATTAGGGTGATTGAGCGCGCAAGCGGAGCGGACCTCCCGCTGGAAACGCCCGCGCGCAGCATCAGTGGGAGAAGCCTCCGGCAGAACTTTGATGGCCACCTCGCGATCGAGTCGCAAGTCTCGCGCCTTATATACCTCACCCATACCTCCCGCGCCGATAAGCGAAAGGATCTGATAGGGTCCAAGTTTGTCGCCGGCAGAGAGTCTCATATGGACTTCCCAAGATTAGCTTACTGATTCACTGAGCCGATTTGCACACGAATCTGCGACACAGCGATTCGCTGAAAGTTCATTGAGCTTGCGTTCATCAATTTCCTCGCGCATCGCGGCGAAGGAATCCATCTTTCGCCGCCTCCACCAACGACTTTTGAATCCAGATCATTTGCCGTCAAACCCCTGCAGCATCCACACGCTGCTCTCCGGCTTGGCAATCGAATACGCAAAGCTCTTGCCATCTGGCGCCAGCGTGAACCGAACTGCCGGGTTCAGCGGCGATCGCGGTTGCAGGCTGCTGTCCAGCGGCTTGATATCGCGCAGTTTTGCCGTCTCCATATCGAGGGAAAAAAGGAACAACTTGCCGCCTTCTTCGCGAATGCCGTATGCGGTCTTGCTGTCTTTCGAGAATCCGAGGTTGTCGGTCTTGATGATCCCCAGGTCGCGGTGTTGCTTCCCATCGGGAGAGATCAGATGCCATCTCGAATTGTCGTCGGGATATGCAATCCATTTGCCGTCAGGCATCCAGGAAATAACGCCGTATACCCCATCCACCAGTTTCTGTGAAGCTGCCCCGCCAGTGGTCCGCACAACCCTCAAGCTGTTTTTGCCCTCACGCTCAACTGACATGAACGCGAACTGCTTGCCATCGGGCGACCAATCCCCGGCGAACTGTTTTGTCGTCGCTTCAGAAGAATCCACTAAACGAACCGGAGCGCCGCCAGCCACCGACGCCTCCCAAAGCCGCCCGCCGCCGCTCGTTTCTACACTCACAAAAATCACCCGGGTGCCATCCGGTGAAAGTACCGGGGCATAAATCCACTTGGGTGGATCCTGCGCAAAACTTGCCCTGGTCACCAGCGGTCGATCCTGGCCATCTCCCGTGTGCAGCCAGATATCTTCCGGGCCCAACCGATTGGAAACGTAAACCAGCGAATCTCCTTTCGCGGCCCACGCCGGCATGCTTTCCCCTCGGGGTGTCACAATCAGGCCCTTCGTTGTTCCATCCGCAATCGACATGGATACAATGTCAAAGTCAAAACGGCCCTCGGTGTACAGAATCGACGCACCATCGGGAGAAACCGAAGGGCTATCCTCTAAGCCGGTCCCCTGCGTAATCTGCTGCAGACGATCGGACTTCGTGTCGGCCAGGTAAAGATGCCGCGTCCCTTCCATGCCTATACCGGTTGCTGCGATAATGTGCCGGCTGTCCGGCATCCAGTCAAAAGGCGGTGTGCCCATATCATGCGGCATTTTTTTCAGAATCTGCCGCGGAGTTCCTTTACCGACCGGCCACGGCAGCAGCCACGCCTCTTCTGCTCCCGAATCGCCTGCGCGAATAATCAGCAGCTTCTTGCCGTCCGGCGAAAACTTCAACTCCGGACTGTTGAAAGTGTTGTGCGCAAACACATGCGAATCCGGATAGCGGCGCAGCGGCGAACCGATCGGATCGGAAATTTCCAGGTCACAGGGACTCACAGAATCAGTGCAATAAATGACTCCTGCTTTGCCATCCGGAGTTATGGCCACGAAATCGAACATCATCGGCGGCAGCGTCCAGATCACGTCCGGCTCACCTCCCACTGAAGCGATTGAAAGCACCTTGTTCGCCTCGCCGCCGGGTTCTGTTTGCAAATAATAGATATGAGACGAGTCCGGCGACCAGCCCAAGGGCCGGACGGTGCCTGGTGCACTGGTCAACTGCTGCGCCATCGGCGAATCCAGCCTGCGCAGAAAAAGATCCTGATCGTCGCCCACATCGCCTGCGTAAACAGCCATTTCCCCGTCATGCGACCACAGTGGACTCCTGGCATTCACAGCAAACGGCGTGTATCTATATTTTGAAAGCTGAACGCCCGCCGGGTGTAGCCACCATGCGCATGCGCCAGCCAGCGCTGCCACCAGCACCGCCAGCGCAACGGCCACGCCGACGCTGAATCCCTTCCGCTTGGCGCCGGCCTGCACAACCTCCGCTGTGACCGCATGCACGCCGCTCGAATACGCCTCAGAAAAATGATCGCGCAAGGTGCGCAGTTGCTGATACAGGTCCCGCGACGAATCGAAGCGCCGCGTTGGGTCCTTCTCCAGGCAGCGATCCACCAGCCACTTCAGCGGCACCGGGATCTTGCCCTCAAGCGGCTCAGGCTCTTCGCGAACAATGGCCGCCATGGTTTCCACCGCGGAGCCGCGCGCAAACGCCTGCTTGCCGCTCAGCATCTCGTACAGAATCAGCCCAAATGAAAACTGGTCGGAGCGGTATCCCGCCTCTTGTCCCCGCGCCTGTTCGGGGCTCATGTACGCCACCGTTCCCAGCACCATTCCGGGGCTGGTCATGTACTCAGCAGCCGCCGGTTTGGCAATCGTTGCTGCGGTAGCGATGGTCTCGGCGTCGGAACCGCTGGCGGGCGATGCCCGCATGATGCGCGCCAGCCCAAAATCCAGAATTTTTACCCGTCCGTCTCGGGTCACCATTACGTTCTCCGGCTTCAGGTCCCGATGCACAATTCCCGCTGTGTGCGCGGCCGCCATTCCGTCGGCAATCTGCGTTGCCAGCTCCACCACATGCCGCACCGGCATTGCGCCATGCCGCATCTTCTCCCGCAGCAGTTCGCCGTCTACCAACTCGCTCACCGTGTACTCCACGCCGTCGATGTGGCCCACTTCATACAGCGCCACAATATTTGGATGGCTCAAGGCAGCGACAGTCTTGGCCTCGCGCTCAAACCGCGCCCGCCGGTCGGCGTCGCCCGCAATCTCAGCCAGCAGAACCTTCAGCGCAACGTCGCGATCCAGGCGTGAATCCCTCGCCCGATACACCTCGCCCATGCCGCCTGCACCCAAAGGCGACTGGATAACATAAGGACCGAGTTTTGAACCGGAAGTAAGGACCATAGGTGCCCGAATTATAACCGAGCGTGATCGAAAAGCCGGATAGATAACTTAGGTAAGCGTTCCTTGTTCATCAATACGGTTATAACTTGAGAGCCTGAAAACACAACTCAGATCGCAGATTCTGCACCCTCGTTCATCAAAAGCGTGTTTTCAAGTTAGGTGAGAATTCTCTTGCCCCCTCGCCTATGGCGTGCGTATACTTTGCGAATTCCTCAGCAGTTGCTTAACTGCAACTGTTTTTCCAAACTTCCACGAAAACAGATAAGGAGAATGTATGGGAAAAATCAACTTGGGTCGCGTAATTCTTGGCGGTATTGTTGCCGGGATCGTTTCAGATATCCTGGGTTTTCTCGTAGATGGCGTACTGCTGGCGCCTAGATGGAATGAGGGCATGACCGAACTCGGGCATGGTGACTTCTCGTCCAACATGTGGATCTGGTTCAACGTGCTCGGAATTGTCAGTGGAATCGTCGTGATCTGGATTTACGCGGCCATCCGGCCTCGCTTCGGCGCGGGAGTTCATACCGCGATCTGCGCAGGTGTGGCCGCCTGGATTTTCACTTCGCTGATTCCCAACCTCAGCTTCATGTGGATCGCCGGCCTGTTTTCGCGTCGCCTGTGCGCCTACACAACCGCCGGCGCATTGGTCGAAGTCGTCCTTGGCGCGATTGCGGGAGCTGCCGTTTACAAGGAATAAGCCGGACCAATTCAGTCACACCAATCCCAATCCGAACAATTCGATGCAAAAAAGTGCAGGCCCATCCACCAATCCTCTGATGAGCCTGCACCTTGTTCCTTCACACTAACTACCGCGCCCGGTGCCTACTTAGTGTGCGCATGAACAACATATCGTTCCGGCGCCGAGCCTACGAAATAAAATGGATAGCATGTCACAAGCGTGAGAGCGGATCCAGTTTTATGGATCAAAATGTCGCTGTCGCCGGGAGCAGTAATCTGGATCCAATCCACCGCGTACCTGGCCACTCCCGCTGCTGTCTGGATCTGAATCTCGTCATCCGGGCGAATGTCCTTCAACGCCCGAAAATAAGTGTCCCGATGCCCGGCGATTCCGATATTTCCCGGCTCACCTGGAAGTGCAGTCCCTTCGATATGTCCCACGCCCAGCCTGAGAGTTTGCGAACTGGTCCCCTCGAGAATCGCCACCTGGACTTTAAGCCGTGGAATTTCGATGCGCCCCAGAAGATCGCCTTCTTTAACGGCAGTCCGGGGCAAGCTGACCGTATGCAGTTCTTCCGCATGCATCTGCTGTTCCAGGGTATTGTTCGCGACTTTCTGATAGATCCTTGCGTATAGAAGCGTGACCGCAACGTAGCTGAGTGACAGGATTCCAGCCAACACAAAGAACCTTTGTGTAAAGTGGAGAAACTTGTGACCCCGCTTTGCAAACCGCGTCTGCTCCTTCGTAGAATTCATCATCGTTTACCTGGACGCCAACCGCGAAGGAGTTGAAGATACGGAATATCCTGGCCGCGTACGAACTGATAAGCGCCCATGACCCGGCGCGCTGGCCTTAACTTCGATGGTCCGATAGCTCCCATCCTGTGCTGCAATCGTGGGCACGTAGGCTAATGTATACTGGTTGCGAATATCGTGAGCGATCTCCTCGCAGATGGATGCAATCTCTCTGGATGATGCCGGAAAGTAGGCTTTGCCGCCCGTCTCCCGGGCAAATCGGTTCAACACCCCGGGATTCTGATCTGAATCGCTTTCATCGAAGATACCGATCGTATAGATGATCGAGGAGGACTGTTTTGCCATGCTGAGAACCTGCGCCAGGCTGTGCTTGCTCGCATTGTCGCCGCCGTCGCTGATCAGCACCAGCACTTTTTTGTCGCGATTGGCCTGCTTGAGATGATCCAATCCCACGGCAATCCCATCGTAAAGCGCGGTCTGTCCCATCGCCTTGATTTCAGAAAGAGCCTCTTGCAGCTGATCCCTTTTGTCTGTGAAGGGAATATTCGCCGGAAGGCCAAAGGAAACATGCTCGTTGAAATTGACCACAAACATCTGGTCCTGGGGATTGCTTGAGCGGGCGAACGCCAATGCCGCGACAATCACATCATCGCGTTTCGGTCCCATGCTTGTGCTGTTATCCACGAGAATCCCAACGGTAACTGGAATATCTTCGTGGCTGAAGTTCCTGATCGTTTGCAGTACCCCATTCTCGTAGATCTGAAAATTATCTTTACCGAGCCCGGAGACGAGCGCGTTGTGGTGGTCAAGAACGGTTGCGCTCAAGGTAACGAGGTCGGCATTCAGTTTGAGAGTGTATTCCTCCCCCATAGAGCCCTCGGGACGCTGGGAAACCTGTGCGCCGGCAACACAGTGCAGAAGAATTGCGGCAATCAGAAACACCAGTCCCCGGAGCGCGAAAGAGTTTCTCTCCGGAATGTGCATTCGTGCCTTTAATGGGTGCCGATGATGCCGGCTCGCCTGCCGTAGCGTACGTGCGGATGCAATCATTTCAATCATCCGTTCAGTCCTTCAATGCAATTCTGAAGAGATCGCCTTCGCAGCATGCGCAGGAAGGCGGTACACCCGTACCGCCTCCTCCAGCGCATCGTTCACAGTTCCTCAAAGGCCGTGGAATCCAACCTCTCGACTCGCGTTAAGCGATTCGTCTTAAGAAGCTCAGAAGAACAAAACCACCACCCAGTGAGAACAATCCAAGCAACCCGATAAGGGGAAGCTGGCTGGCCGTCTTGGGCAGAGGAGCAGCAGGCGCAACTGCAACCGGCGGCTCAACCACAGCTACCTGGGCCGGAGGAGGAGGTTCAACTACCACTGCGGTGGCAACCGTTTCACCGGCGGGGGTAACTGCCTCGACGGGCGCCGTCGCTAGAACTTCAGGGGTCGCGGTCTCCAGCGGCGCTGGCGTGGAAAGAATCGTTTCGTTTGTTTCCTTTGCCAGTATGATGGCCCTCGCCCTGCCATAGACAAATTGATCGCCGCATTCACGGCCTGGATAGAACCATGCCTTCAGAGCCTGAGGCTCACCGGCCGGCCGCTCAGAAAATGTGATGACGGTCTTCTCGGTTGGCTTGATGCGATAGTTGGGGATTGCTAGGACGGTGGTGATCAAACGAGTTTCGTCCTGGTTGTAGATCTGGACCGTGTGCCGGTCAGTCGCCGCATCCATTACCTTGAACACGTAAGTACCCGCAGGTAAAACATTGACGCCAATGCCGGGAATCTCGACCGGCTCGCTGAAAGTAACGACAGTTTTTCTGTCCCATTGGTCGGCCTTCACATTGGGCGCGACAAGTAAGCAAAGCACGATAACGCAAAGTCCTGTTCCTAAGCCTTTGAGCAGTGTCATTCGTTTCTCCATAACTTCATCCGACTCGCGCGCGCGGCGGTTGGGATGCTTCCTCTTTTGTGTTGTCGGATTCACTAGAGATCGCACGCCGGAAAATCCGGCAGCCTTTGGTCCGTGGCGCGTCATTCAATATCCAGTCTTACGCACTCATCTTTCGATTACTGATCAATACAGACCGCGCACTTTTTGACCGCGGAAATGGCTGAGTTTGCATCGTCGAGGGGATTCGGCCCTGTAAAAGGAAGTTGAAAGGTTAGACAACTTTTTCAAGCGCAATACGGTGCATTAGCCAGCAAATGTAAATTCCTTCACCTCGCATGTGCAGCTTCTTGCGCATTCTGAGGACTTGAATATTCGCAACTCCTTGATTCTTTTATGCTGCAGAGTGGGCGCTCAATTGCAATATAGCTAAAAGCATTGTCGTGGTTATGGTTGGGCTTGTCTTCCCGCTCCTTCGATCTTCGGTTCCGGCGACTGGACTGCCACGAGATCGATCTCAGTTCTTCAATGACCCAGGCAATGAATCGAAACTCTGAAAGGGCAATAAGTATGCGCGCTTCTCTGAGAATCTTGACGGCTTGCCTGACGTGCCTGCCAACGATGGCGTTTGCCGACGTTTATCCCCTTAATCCGCCACCCGAGCTTTTCATTGACAACATTACTGTAGAAACCGGCGGCTTTATCACTGGCGACGTGGAGAGCATCACCGACGTCGGAAAGTGTGCGGAGCCAACTCCGTGTAACACCGGGCCAACCAGCGTGTCCCCTTTGTACTTCTATGAGGATCCGTCCGCTGGCACTTTCCAGGTGAATGATCACGACGGCGATATCTATCTCGTGGGATATCCGCTGACTGCTTCCCAGGTCGACTCCGGCGGCGAAGTGGGTCAGATATTTACTGTGTCCAGGGACGATACCAACCTTTGGACTTCAGCGGAAGGTCAGACGCCTTCCAGCTTCGGGCCCGTTGTGGCGATAGATTTCCACGACTTCTACCCGGGGGACGTTGGCTTCCAGCCCGATGCAACTGCCTATATTGCGCCGTTGGGTTCCACGGTCCCGGAGCCGGCCTCCTTGACTCTGTTGCTCAGCGGTCTGGCTGCCGGATTGGCTCGTAGAAGGATGGCTGGTAAGAAGGCCTAGAACCAATCCCGAGAATCAGTCTTCGCCGCGCGAAATTGGTTCATCGCGCAGTTGCGCCGTAGGTATTTTCCGCTAAGTGGAGTGTGAATGGGATCCTTGAGAATCAGGCGCAGGCCAGAGTCTCGGCCGGCATCGGCTCCAGATCCTCAGCGGCCACTTCCACCGCGATGCTCTGCATGATGTGTTCCAGTGTGAGCACCACACGAAAGCCATTCTTCTTCCGCACTACAACGCCTTCCATCCCGACCAGTGCGCCCGCTCGAATGCGGGCCCGCTGTCCCACCGTCAACAGCGGGTACGGCTCGGCGGCACGAAGGTGAAGGCCGGCGCGCAGAGCGTCGATCGTTTCCTCCGGTAGCGGAACGGGCTCGCGCCCCATTCCCCCCACCACGGCCAGAGCACCCGGCACGTTCAATACGCGTACCCGCTCGCTCCGCTTGATGTGAACAAAAAGGTAACCGGGAAACAGAGGCAGCTCCAGCGTAACCTTCGACCCATCTCTCCACTTACGCGCCGAGCGATAGAGTGGAAGATAAAATTCGATCTCCCTCTGGGTCAGGTGCTGGGCAACGCGTTTCTCGTGGCGTGAGGCCGTATAGACGGCAAACCAGTTCGATTCGCTGTGCGCAGTCGGCAGAGTCGCCGCCGTGGAACTGCGCTCCGATCGAACACGCCGATGTGCCGTAATGCGCAACGTCAAGCCATCCTCACTAGGATGGGGATTATTCCCCCAGCGTCCCGACCTGACAAATCCGACTCAAAAAATAATTGCGGTCCCTATGAATGGAAGCAAGTGCTTTCACTCATACTCAGGTCGAATCCGTATCCTGTCTGATCGATCCAGTTGACACGATATCTTAGCAATTAATATGGAGTCAATCCGTAATTGGTCAATAAGAATCATTCTTTCATTACTTTAGAGTTGTTTGAACTTCCCTGACAAATATATAGCTTTCAATCATATCGGCCTGATGTTCATTTTTGGACAATCGGTTCGCCCTCCAGGATACCCTGGCGTATGCACCAATTACTTGCATGCGCGGCGGGGAGCCGATGGTCCTCTTTGGCTCCCCGCAACGCTCACAGGAGTGACCCGCAGATCAATTCTTGCGGCTTGCCGGAGGAACGATGCCGTTCATCCGCAGATACTCAACCATTTGGCCGTAATGGTCCATCACGTGCGCAAGTCCGAGGGAGGCCATGCCGGCCCGGGTCCCGTTTGATGTCTGCACGAATGCATTCTCCGGGGTAATCGAGTCCACATAGGCGTGCGCCAAGGCAAACGAATCTTTCAGCGCCTTCAGAATCTCCGCTTTGGTCTTGAGCTTGTCGATGTCGGCGCGATTATCCACCATCGGCTTGGTGGGATCGTGAAAGAAGTAGTTGTTGGCATCCGCAACGTGCTTCAACTGTTCGCCAAACGTGCGCACGTCTTTGAATTCGCCCAGCGTCGCCGCAGGCGCAAAGCTGTACTTTTCCTCGGGCATGGCTTCGGCCGCGTCCACAAACTCTTTCTCAAAGTTGGTAAGCAGTTTTCCGTAGATCTGTGCGGGGGGAATCGGTGTACCAACTGCGGGCTTGGCCGGTGCTGCCGGCGCAGCGGCCTGGCCAAGCGCGAGCGTCGATGCCGCGGCAAGCAGGCAACAACCCAGAATGCGGCATCCGCCGTGTGCAAATTTGTGCATGAGATCTCTCCTCCTGCGGCCTCTGCCGCATGAGTGCAATGTACCAGATCGGATTGAATTTTGATCGCACAAAGCATTGAAATCAGCCGTTTAGTAAAGGGAATCAGCGCGAAATCCCGGCTGCCCGTACAATCTATACAAGGAGAAATGTTCCTTGCGCCGAGTTTATGCTGACGCCAACGCCACTACGCCTCTGCTGCCTGAGGTGGTTGAGGCCATGCGTCCGTATTGGATGGAGCACTTCGGCAACGCCTCCTCAATTCATATCGACGGGCAGCAGGCGCGCGCCGCGGTAAATCGTGCCCGCGAGACCCTGGCCACATTCTTCAGCTGCCACGCCGCCGAAGTGGTCTTCAACTCCGGTGGCACTGAAGGCGACAACACGGCCATCTTCGGCCTGCTCCGCCCCGGCTACCACTTCATCACCACCTCCATTGAGCACTCGGCAATTCTGCAGGCGGCTCAACGCGTCGCCGATCGCGGCATTGATGTAACCTTTGTCGCGCCCCAGCCCAGCGGCCTGATCGACCCGGCAGATATTCGGCGCGCCCTCCGTCCTGAGACTCGCCTGATCAGCGTAATGCTGGCCAACAACGAGACCGGCGTCTTGCAGCCTGTCGAAGAGATCGGCAAAATCGCCGCTGAAGCCGGCACATTTTTCCACATTGATGCCGTGCAAGGCGCGGGCAAGGTGGAGATTGACGTGCGCCGATTCGGATGCCATCTCTGCTCCATCAGCGCTCACAAAATGCACGGACCCAAGGGTACAGGCGCAATGTTCGTTCGCCGCGGAACTCCCATCGAACCGCTATTGATTGGCGGCAGCCACGAGCGCCGTCAGCGCGCCGGCACTGAGAACATACCCGGCATCGTAGGCATGGCCAAGGCAGCGGAGCTCGCCATGCAGTCCCTCGAAGATGGAACCATCCCCCGGCTTGCATCCCTGCGCGACAGATTGGAATCGGAAATTTTACAAATCCCCGGCACCGGCGTCAACGGATCGTTCATTCCACAACTACCGGGTGGCCCAGGTCCCGTTTCTGGGACCTGGGAATCGTTGAATCGAGTTCCCCGCGTAGCCAACACAACCAACATTTGGTTCGACCAGCTAGAAGGCGAAGCGCTGGTCATCGCGCTGGACCTGAAGGGCGTCTCCGTCTCCGGCGGATCGGCCTGCCACTCCGGAGCCACCGAGCCGAGCCATGTACTGATGGCCATGGGCCTGAACAAAACCCGCGCCCGAGCCAGCCTCCGCTTCAGTCTGCTCAAGACCGCGACGGACGCAGATGTTGACCATATTTTGCAGGTGGTTCCTGAAGCCGTAGAACACCTCCGCGCACTTTCACCCGTAGCCGCCGGAACGCTCGGCTAAGATCAACACAACGATTACAAAATCGCTGACTTGCTGACTCGCCAACTTGCTAACCATGACCAAGCGCACAACCATCGCCGTAGCCATGTCCGGAGGGGTAGACTCCTCGACGGTTGCGGCCCTGCTCGCTCACGGAGAGCACTCGGTGGTCGGTCTGACACTTCAGCTCTGGGACCAGACGCGCCTGGCCGGAAAGCACGGCATCCCCGACGCACCCAAGGCTGGCCGCTGCTGTTCTCTCGACGACGTCTACGATGCCCGCCGCGTCGCCGAGCATCTCGGCATTCCCTACTACGTCGTCAGCCAGGAAGAGCGCTTCGAGCGCGATGTGGTCCGCCCCTTTGTGAGCGAGTACCTCGCCGGCCGCACGCCCATCCCATGCTCGCTGTGCAACAACCACCTCAAGTTCGACCAGTTGCTCCAGACCGCGCGTTCTATCGGCGCGGACAGCATCGCCACCGGCCACTACGCAGTGAACGAGTACGACCCCGCACGCGCCCGCTGGATCCTCAAGCGTCCCGCCGACCGGGCCAAGGACCAGACTTACTTCCTCTTCGGCCTGACCCAGGAGCAGCTTGCGCACACGCTCTTTCCTCTCGGCCGCCTCACCAAGCCCGAGGTCCGCGAAGCCGCCCGCCGTCACGGTTTGGCGCTGGCAGAAAAGCCCGACTCACAGGAAATCTGCTTCATCCCCGGCGGCGACTACAAGCAGTTCATCACCGCCTATCTTGAAGAGCAGGGCGAGCAGGTTCCTGAGTCCGCCGGCGAACTGGTCGCTTCAAGCGGCGAAATCCTGGGCCACCACGAAGGGATCTCCAACTTTACCGTGGGCCAGCGTAAGGGACTGGGCGTCAGCTCTCCCTCGCCGCTTTACGTTCTCAAGATTGACCCGGCCAGCCATCGCGTCACCGTGGGCGCCGAAGACGAACTCGGCCATCGCACTCTTCGCGCCCGCCGCCTCAACTGGATCAGCATTCCCGCGCTGACCGCCCCCATGCGCGTGCAAATCAAGATTCGCCATCGCCACGACCCCGCCTGGGCTCTGCTCACACCAGCCGGACCAGACGAAGTGGCCGCCACATTCGACGAACCCCAGCGCGCTGTCACCCCCGGCCAGTCAGCTGTCTTCTATGACGGCGACGAGGTAGTTGGCGGCGGATGGATTGTGTAGTCATCCTGTGATCAAACTCCCGCACGAAATGGTCTAAACTCAAGCGGGGAGCGACGGAATGAAGCCGCCGATTCGGCCATTGGCAATTCTCACTTTACTTTTTCTTGCCTGGCAAGCTTCGTCAAGCGCCCAGGCAGTCAGCTCCCAGCCGCTAAACGCCAGCGTCTCCGATTACGGCACCACCTTCATCTTCAGCCCCCCGCCCATCTGCCCCAAATGCCTGGAAACCGAACTGTGTTTTCAGTCGCTGAGCGACGGCCGCTACGTTCCTTCGGTCATAACCGTCGCGCCCTTCAAAACGCAGACGGATTTCAGCGTGCTGGTCAACCTGATTGATTCGGAATCGCCCGGCAGTGATCGAACCACGAACTTTGGCAACCGCTTCGATTTTGTCGCCCGGCAGCAAGTGCTTGCCAAGGTCGGTTTCACGCTGGTTCTGGCGCCCCGTGGGACCATCTTCACCCGCTGCGTCGACGGAGGCCGAGCGGGCGCGACCGCCGCTCCGCAGTATTCCTGGGGAAGAAATCTGACTGCGGCGAATTTTACCTGGACAGGTGGAATCGGCACGTCGGCGGCAAATCCAAGCTCCGACTATGTGGGCTCATTCGATTATTTCCGCACGCTCGACAAAAAAGGCACCGCATTCTTTCTCGGCTTTCAGCACGAAGTCACAGCCAGCCTGCAAACGGCGGGAACTGAAGAGGGCATGATCATCCCCTTCCGCAACGGCCAGATAGAGATTGAGGCGGCGCAACTCGACCTCAACGTTTCGCCGCAATGGCAATTTCAAACCCGCGCCATCGTTAATTGGGGAAAAATATTTTCGCGAAGATAGTCGCGGACGGTTTGGCGCCGGTCTCCTGACCGGCTGTCGTGTGGGCGTCCACGCCCGCAAGCGCATCCGCCACTTTGACCAACATTTTTTGAAAGAAGCCGCTTCTAAAATTTGAGGTCCCCGCTAACAACAGTAAAGATGCTTTAATCAGCGGGTGAATCGCTTAAATGAACGGATCCTCGTCCATGGGATGGCGCAAGTCCCCGAGATCTTCAGGTGGCGGAGGCCGCCGAAACGCCCCATCGGTGGAGCGCAGCGATTCAACGACTGCTTTGACCGAGGCCAAAACTCCCTTAAGCTGACGTGCGGGCTTGCCCACAGCATCGGTCAAAAAATTTGCCGCGCGGTCCACGCCATCCAGAACGCTTGACAGCATCGCATCCACCCGGCTGCTCTGTTTGCGCAGGCGCGCAAGAATATCTTTGGTCGTGATTTCCACCTGTGCGGTTTGCTCGCGCAGATCGTGCGCCATCGCAGCCACGTCGTAGACTGTCGATTCCACATGCGGAGTCACACGCGTAATCAATTCCCGCGTGTTGTTGATGACGGGCATCACCGCGGTGCGCAGTCCTTCAACTTGTTGTGTGAAAGAGCGGGCCGCTTTGCGCACACTGAAGAAGATAGCCAGAAGAACAATTGCCTGAAACAGCACCGCCAGCGCCGTGACGGCGACAATTGCAATCATCAGTGTCTGATTATCTATATTTGGCATGGAAGTGTTCTCGCGAAGCCCAACGGCGAACTTGAAGAAAAAACAACGTTTACATCGCGCCTCCGAAGCAGGAGAAAGCGCTCAGTCCCGAACCGGCGCGCGTGCCATCGGCCACTCGCGCGCTTGAGCTCAGGTACGAATGATCGGGCATCAGGACGCCGGATCGAATTGCACACCGGGAAGGTCGACTGCTCAGCTCTAGGCCGGCTCGTCAGTGTTCGCCCTGTAGGCCTGCCGACCCGCGTCCACGGCGGCGCTCACGCGTGTGGTCTGATCGGTAACGAGGTTCTTGCCTCGCTCCACAAACTCTTCCCACTGCGCCCGCCCGCGATCTACTACTTCACGTCCGCGATCCACGTACTCGCCTACCTGCTCCTTGCCCTTGTCCACCAGGACGCTTACCTGCTCGGCGACCTGCTGGCCGCGGTTGCGCAGATACTCTGTACCCTCCCGGGCGCCGCTTGCCAGGCTCTCACGAGTCTCGCGGCCGCTCTTGGGAGCGTACAGAATCCCCACCAGTGCGCCCACGCCCAACCCGGCCAAAAACCATGCCAGACCGTATGCCTTGTTGTTATCCTCTACCATGCCAAGACTCCTTTCGCTTAACCTGAAAAATGCCTGAACGTACAAATAAATCTCCGGGATGCCGCAACTCTCTCCGGTTGCATTCCGGCAACGAACTTATGCCTCAAAATCGCCCGCGCGTATTCCAGCCCGAAGCGAATTTCCGCTGCAGCATCTGCGCATTGGACGCTGGCCGCACACCAAAGTTGCAAGGTCTTTCCGGCTCAACCGGTAACCTGCTCCTCCTCAATACAATACAGCAAATTACTCCCGCGTAGTCTGGTCTTTTTCATACGGACGAAAAGAAAATTACCGGCCGTAGCGCTCATTCAAGCTAAAAAGCGGCAAACTCCCAGCCCTGACCGTTCTCGACCCGTCACTGATTCGCGTCAGCGCGCCGGCCACTCTTCCACCACAATGCCCAGGTCGTTGAGCAATTGGATGGTGGCTTCCACGTTTTGGCGCACCTTGGGGCGATCTTTGCGATTGGCCAGGGGCGACTCCGCTACTGCGATTACGCGGCCATAGCGCCAGACGCTTGGAGGCAGTGCGGTGATGGCTTCAGCCAGATCGCCGGGGCGCAACTGCATCTCCTGACGGCGGGCCGCTTCAGGGCGCAGCAGGGTTCCCTGCCCCACGTTACTGGGGTTGGCGTCGGCCAGAGTTACGCGCAGGTTCAGCGTAGTCGCGTCGACAGACAGAAAGGGATTGATCCATGCGCCGGGCTCATGCACATCCACATATAAACTCTTGGTGGGCAATGGAATGCGAGACAGTTCAGCCCGTTGCTGGTCGCGCAGGGTGGCCGAGGCCTGGGCGGCCGCTTCAGCCTTGTGCTCCGCGTTGACCGCATTCTGGGCTACCCCCACCACTGCCTGTTCTTCTTTGTGACAGGCAATAAGGGCCACGGCCAGCAACAGCGCCATGGCAAACAATCCACGGGCTTTCGAAGTTTGCGTCACTCTTTAAGAGTAGCAGGACGGGGATGATCAGCCCCGCCAAACGCAACGCGTGGCCTCGATCGGCGGGAACGAGCAATCAGAGCAATTCTGTAACTTAGCTACCTGGCATGAGCCCGGAAGGCTTGACGGAACGCGACTTGAAGAGTATTCCTATATTCCATCAAAGCGAAACGGCATTGAGGCTCAACCTGGGCAGTAGCGGAGCAGCTACGTGTGTCGATAGACGGGGGAATCGCAAGATGAAAGTGCAGGAGATCTTCAAGGGTGTCCTGATCCGCGCCTGCGTTGCTACTTCATTATTCATCGTTCTTTTTGCAATTCAGGTCCGGGCCCAGAAGATTCTGGCCACAGTGCCCATGCCGCCCAGCGTTTGCTGCGCCGTTGCCGTGAATCCTTCGCTGAACAGGGTCTACGTGAGCGGCGGAGCCTCTAAAAACCAGGAGGTCTTTGTCCTTAACGGTGCCACGTTCAAAGGGGGGGTCGCCGGCACTGGAAGCGGAGCCAGCGTCGACAGCAAAACCGGCAATTATTGGGCCGCGACCGTTTACGGTGGGACCGCAATCGTCCGCGCCGGAGGCGATAACCTTGAAGTCGCCACCGTTCCCACCAGCGACGGCTGCCCCATCTCGACGGCTATCGACGAACAGGCGCGCCGGGCCTGGGTCATCACACAGTGCGGAGAAGGAAGCGATCCCGTCTTTGCGTTTGACGCGGATAAATTCACCCTCATCCACGGCCCCATTTTTTCCGGCGGCGTCATGGGGCCGGCAGCCATCAATTCCGCGACCGGCAGGCTTTATATCGGGCCGTCCGGAGTCTCAAGAAGGATAAATCCGAAGACCTTTGAAGTCACAACCAATGCCTTTGGTGTCGTCGAGACCGTCGATCCGATTTCAAACAAACTGTATGCGATGGCCGGCAATACATTAGAGATCATCGACGGAAAGCCCGACCCTGAAGTGATCGCCGCCAACGTCCCCATGGACTACTCTCCGAGCGGAGCGGCGGTCAATCACGCGCTCCATCACCTCTACCTCAGCAACTCCGCCAAATCATGCATTGAGGCGCGCGATCTCTCCACCGGCGCTCTCGTTACCACGTTTCCACTCGCAGCGGGGGCAAACCCGGGAGGCATCGGCGTCGATCCAACGCGGGGCAGGCTGTACGTATTGGCCGCCGGGCGCGAAAAGAATCTCCTCTATGTAATCCAAGAAGATGCAACGCATCGGCAAATCCTGAAGAAGTAAGTTCGTTTAGAAAGCCGAGAATCACCTATAAAAATTAGCGGGGTTTCAATGAGCAAGAAAGTAGTAGCGATTGTAGGCAGCTATCGCAGGGGCGGGACGATCGATAGTGCCGTGGAAGCTATTCTGGCGGGCGCAAGGGAAATGGGTGCGGAAACGCGCACCATCTACCTGTCCGACCAACACCTGGCGTATTGCGCCAACTGCCGGGAATGCGTGCAGGCACCAGGCCCGGAGCGCGGAAAATGCGCGCAGCACGACGATCTGGAGCCGATGCTTGCAGAGATCGAAGCGGCAGACGTGCTGGTGCTGAGCAGCTCAGTCAATTACTACAACGTGACGGCTCTCTTCAGAAAATTTCTTGAGCGGCTGATCTGCTATACCTATTGGCCGTGGGGGCAAATGGGGCCTCATCCGCGGAGCAAACTGCTGCCGCGCAAATCGGTTCTCGTGGCCGCGGCCGGAATGCCAGGCTTTTTGATTCCATTTGCTACGGGAGCGGCGAGGGCTCTGCGCCTGGCCTCCATTAGTCTCGGCGCAAAACCGGTGAGCAGTTTGTGGATCGGTTTGGCCGCTGGAGTGCCGCATCACGCTCTGTCGGCAAGGGTCCGGGAGCGGGCGCGGCGTATTGGCTGGGACCTCGCCTGAGAAAACTGAGAAGGATGGCTGCTTGCACTTTGAAGCGGCGAGCTGACAAATTCATCGTCTATTTGGGCAATAAGCCGCGCGCAATCGTGTCCAGCATTCCGTTCAGGAAGTTGATTGACTCAGGCGCGCAGTAGCGGCGGCCGATCTCGAGAGCCTCGTTAATGACGATGGGAAACGGCGTACCCTTGAAGCCTAGCATCTCGCCCACGGCCATGCGCAGCAGGTTGCGGTCCACGGCGGGCATGCGCTCCAGCCGCCAGTGTTTGGAGTTGGCCACAATCAGCTCGTCGATCTTTTCCTGCTGATCCGTAGCGGCCTGGAAGAGTTCCTCGGCAAAGCCGCGCACCTCGGGACCGACTTCGTCGCCGGCCTTCCAGAAAGTGCCCCGGACCTGGCCCGCGGACTGCTTGCCGATGTCCGCCTGGTAGAGCATCTGCATCGCCAGTTCGCGCGACTTGCGCCGCGGTCCGGCGGTCAAGCAGTGCCGCCATTCTGGAGTTTGCGGCGCAGGCTTACCATCTCGATAGCCGCTATGGCAGCCTCAAATCCCTTGTTTCCGCCCTTGATGCCGGCCCGATCGAGCGCCTGCTCCAGGGTCTCGCAGGTAAGCACGCCAAAGCTGTGCGGAATGCCGGTCTCCTGTTGCGACTGGCCAATGCCCCGCGCCACTTCGTTATAGATTGCCTCGTAGTGCGCAGTTTCCCCGCGCAGCAGGCAGCCGAGCGCCACAATTGCGTCCGCCCTGCCCAACTCCGCCACAGTGCGCGCCGCGGCCGGAATCTCCCACGCCCCGGGGACGCGTACCACGCCAATCTCAGCTCGCTTTGCGCCGCTGCGCAGCAACGCATCCAGCGCGCCCACCAGCAGCCGTTCGGTAATCACTGCATTCCAGCGCGCAACTACAATTGCAATGCGCATTCCATCCGCGGAAAGATCGCCCTCGACAGCCACCGGCTTGCCGCGCATTGGGTCGGTCCACGCCCAGAAGGAAAACGGAAAACCCGCCTCCGGCTCCACGGTAAAGATGCGCGACTTCCAGTGAGTTTCAGTAATAGGCGAGAGCCGCGCCACAGCAGCCTCGCCGCCTTGCGCGCGCAGCCAGTTCTCCGCAGCCTGCCATACGGCATCGAGATTCGTTACCTCCACCATCACATCGGCTACGGATGGAAACTGGCCATCGACAATTTCCAGGTTCCCAAGCGGAGCCAGAAATGCCGCGCCGCGACTCTTTTCCTCATTCCACCCATTGCCGGGAGCAAATCCCAGCGCCGAGAAAAAGCTGGCCAGCCGGTCATAGACCGCGGCGCTTCCGGCAGGACGAAGAAATGAGATCCCTTTGATCATGGTTTGATTCTATCGTGCTGGAGTGGCTGGTCGGTCACCCGGTATTCCGCATTGCTCGCCGGCTTTTGAGTCTACCGCCGGCCCGAATCATGCACAGAAAAAAGGCCGGCACAGAGCCGGCCTTTTTTGAACGTAGCAAGCCCCTATGTCGTGGACCGCGGCTTGACCTCGATGCCCGAGGCAGGAACGACGGCGGTGCCGGGGTTAGGACCTGAATAAATGCAGCCCGGATCATCTCCGCCCTGGGATATGGGCGTGCAAGACGGCAGGTTGGGGCTGATCTGCTGCGTGTCGATGGGTGGCGTTGCCGGGCTCACGACGGGGGGAATGCTGATGTAGTGGATCATGTTATCGCCCGCCGTGGAAACAAAGAAGTATGTGCTATCAGGACTAAAGGCGCCCGCAATGGGAGCTGTGATCGCCGAAGCCGAACTTCCGCCCAGCGTCACATAGTTCACTCCGGAACCCGGCAAATAGTATGGCAGCTGAGTCGTGTTGGTGTTCGATGCCGGAGTGTAGGTGATAAAGGCCAGGTCGTCGGGGTTAGGCGATGGCACCACCTGGTTGACGGCTGCGGCGTTGGCTGTAACCGTCTCCGGGCTCACCGTGGTTCCAAGCGCAAGCGGCGTGAATGCATCGCCAAAGGCCAGCGAATAATTGGGGTTGGCCACTGGCGGATCGCCGACAGTTTCCGGCTGGCAGTTGAAATACGGAATGGTAACTCCGATGTCTGATAGGGAGATGTTGGGGCCGGAGCCGAAGAGCGACGCACCCAGTATGTGGTCGCCGTCTGTGGTCGCAGCCAGAATATCGGTGGCCGCGTCCACTGAATTGTCCGGAGGCGTCTGCGGATAGTACTGCAGGGTCGCCGCGTTGCCAACCGTTCCCGTGGGGCACCAGGTGTGAGCCACCGTGGGAAACCCGCTGAGAAACGCGCCTACGCCAGGGATGGTGATGGCAAGGTTCTGCGCGCCAAGCGGATTCGATGTGCCCAATCCTGAAGCAGCCAGCGGATAAGTGGACCAGCCGGTGTTCACGTTGTAGACGTACAGCTTATCGGAGTGGGGGCTGCCCAGGGCAGCGCTGTCGGTGATGTACAGCGTCTGCGCGTCGGGAGTCCAGGCGGCGGCACTGCCAACACCGCCAAAAGCCGCAAAGATGCCCGAGTTCGGGGAGTACAGGTAGAAGACCTGGCGCACCTGGTCGTTGATCAACAGTTGCGAGTTGTTTGGAGCCACCGCCAGCACCACGCCCGGCGCGCCGGTATCCTGCTTGGTAACCGAGTTGCTGGTGGTGTTGTAAATCATCAGCTCGCGTAGTGAGCCAAAGTAAATATTGGTGCCTAGGCGGTCCATCTGCATCGAGTTGGGAACATACGGCAATCGCACCGTTGAGCCCACTGAGCCGCTCAGCAACTCGACTGGTATCACGTACTGAGATTGCCCTGGAGCCGCAAACCAGAGGTAGTCGCTGGCAGTGCCGGGTACGGTGATGTGCACCGGGTTGGAAGAAATGGAGAGACCGGTGCCGTACAAACCAAACAGATTATTCGGAGCCGGATTGCAAGTGGTCGGCTGGCAGACGGCATAGACCGAAGCGACGCCGGCAAAACTGGTTGTGATCGCACCGGCGTTGCCCGCTGTGATGTCAATCGGGTCAGTAGACTGGTAAGCCAGCGTTAGGCCGGTGATGGGGCATCCTGTGCCTGGGCATTGCGCGAAATTGGTGTCATAGATCGTGGTGGTCAGGTTCTGGGTCACGCCCTGGGTAATGGTGCCGCTCGTTTCGCCGTTCGCCAGGGTAACGTTAATCGATCTGGGCGGACAAGTGGAGAAATAACCGGCCGATGAACTCCCGCCGGCTATCGAAGCGGTGATCACGGTGGTGCCCGGCTGCGCAGCGGTGATCTGGTTGGTCTCAGTATTGAGCGAGGCGATCGATGTGTTGCCAATCGAATAATTGAGGTTGCCGATGGATTCCGAGCAGTCGGGAACCTGGGTCATTGCGGTAAAGATCGTTGCCGTACCTGAGCAGGTTGCTGTGCCATTTGACAGGGTGGCCGTTGTTGGCGGCGCGGTTGCATTCAGGCCGCCGGTCACAATTGTCAGTGGGGTTCCACTCGCAATCGAGTCTTGACCGGTCAACGCAACCGTTGCCGTTGCTCCGGGTGCGTTAATGATAGCCAAATTGCATGTCTGCCCCTTCGTTCCGATAATTGGGCCCAGCCATGAAGTAATCGACACGGTACCTGAGCAGGTCGCAGTGCCGCTCGACAGTGTGGCTGTGGTTGGCGGAGCGGTCGCGCCAGTGCCGCCATTTGAAAGCAGCAGCGGAGTCCCATTTGCAACTGTGTTAGCGTCGGTCAACGTCAGCGTTGCCGCTGCTCCGGTTGAACCGTTATTGAATCCGCTCACATTGCAGGTCTCCCCCGCAGTTCCTGTGATCGCCCCGCCCGAATCATAGTTCGCGCCGACCATGCTGCTAGTGGGAGGAACAGAGGTGAAGGTTCCGCTGGCAACGATGTCAGGCGTGACGCCGGGCATTGGGCACGTACTATTGGCGCTGGTCACCGAAGGCGGCGCGCAGAGCAAGTACTGTTTGTTGCCGCTTCCCACAAAGCATGCCTGCGCGTCCAGGGTCGCCACGGAGTTCTGCGAAAAACACTGCGGCGGAACCCCTGTCGAAGACAGGACAGGAAGCGAGGTACCGCTCGTTGAAGGCTCGGTGACTAGGCTGACAGAGGTCACCTGTGGATGCACGTAGACTGTCACCGGGTTGGAGGTCACCGCACTAGCAGAGGCCGTGATGTACGCAAGCCCATACGGCAGGCCGCCGGTCGAGGGCAGCGGATCGGGAAAGCTGCAGATGGTGTAGTTGCCGATGCCGCCCCCGCTGTTCCGGTTCCACGTGCCGGCGCAGAGGTTGCCTGTGGGTGAAACATCCACTAATTGGTTGTTGGTGGTGCCATAGCTGTACCCGAGCACAGCAGCCGCGCTGCCCTGGCAGGTCTTGGCTTGCGGCGAGCTGATTTGCTGCGTCTGCCCATAGGCCAGCGAAATGCCAAAGGACTGCGGCTGCATCGTGATTACGGCTACGTCGGTGATCTTCAACCCGTAACCCTGGCCGTTGCAATAGCTCGCGTCCGGATTGCGCGCGCAGCCGGATACCGAGATTCCCGCCGGAATGGCCAGGCATAACAAACAAACAAGCGTCAAAAACCGCCGCATGAATCCTCCCCGTCCCGCCTCTTCAATCCGCGAAACGGTCTATCCGAAATACGTCTGAAAAATCGTCTAAGTCAGCGATATGCCCAGCACCGGCCATGCGGTCGGTTGGCGAATCACACTTTCAATGAATCCCTAGGTAAAAAGTGTATCAGGGCGGGGCCTTCCCCGGCAGAATGGCCAGGGAAGCCCTCGGCCGCGAAACACCACGCCCTACTTGCCATAGACGCCGCCCGCCCCGGATGGCGAGCGGTTCTGTCTCACTCTGCGGGAGGCATATACTGCTCGAACCACTCCACCGCGCGCTCCATCACATCGTGCCAGTGGGCCGGATCTACAAACACATGCCCTTCGTGAGGGTAGACCACCAGCTGCGTGGGCACGTGCCGGCCCTTGAGCGCATGCCAGAACTCGTAGGATTGCGGCGCCGGGCACTCCCCGTCCCGGTCTCCCACCGCCACCAGCGTTGGCGTCCTGGCCTGCTTGATATAGTTGATCGCCGAGCTCTTCGCGTAAACCGCCGGATCGTCGTAGACCGAAGCGCCGAAGTATGGCAGCATCCACTGGTCGATTGAGTTCTCTCCGTAGTAGCTCAGCCAGTCGGAGATTCCCGCTCCTGCCACCGCCGCCCTGAACCGCTGCGTCTGGGTCACGGCGAACATCGTCATGAATCCGCCGTAGCTCCACCCCGTCAGCCCCACGCGCTTCGGGTCCACCGGATATTGGGCCAGCACCGAATCCACACCGGCCAGAATATCCCGCAAATCCCCATAGCCGAAGTCCTTGCGATTGGCCTGGGTAAACGCTTCGCCCTGCCCGTAGCTGCCGCGAGGATTGGGCAGCAGCACAAAGTAGCCCTGCGCGGAGAATGCCGCCGCGCTCAACCCGTAGCCCGAGTCCCAATGCGACAGCGCCGCGGAAGCCGGCCCGCCGTGCACCTCCACAATGAGCGGATATTTCTTGGCCGGATCGTAGTCCACAGGCAGCATCAACCAGCCCTGAACGTTGAACTGATCGTTCTTCCAACTCAGCGAAAATGTCTGGCCCCACGCAGGTTCCACTCCATCGTTGAAGTGGGATATCTGGGCGATAGGCGCCCAATCCGCGGATTGGCTCCCGAGAGGCGCAACGGTCCTGGCGGCAAAAATCTCTGGCGCTGTGTTGTAGGAGCTGACTTGGAACACGAAAATAGAACGGTCGGAGGTAGAGGAAAGACTCAAATGCATCTGCCCGTCGTCCACGAGCCCCGGAATGCTGAAGATGGGGCTGCCAAAGCTGGTGGCCACGCTCTCGCTGACCCTGTCCCCTTGGAGTTTCATGCGCACCAGTTGGCAATTCCCACCGGCAAGTTCACTCACATATAGATGGCTGTCGTCGTCCCACTCGATCCAGGCCGGTGAAGTTGAGCGCTGCGGAGTCAGATCAACCGGCTGACCTCCCGTCGCTGAAATAATCCACACATCGCCACCCGTCGAGCCCTGGTCGCTCATCAACCCGCCGATAAAGGCGATCACCTTCCCGTCCGGCGACCACCGCGGCAATGCGATCTGCAATCCATGCAGCGGACCCGCAAGCTCGGCGGGCGCAAGAATCGCCTTGGGCTCGCCGTCCAGCGCTTGCGTATAAAGCTTCGCAACCCACCAGTTGTTCTCACCAGGCGGATCAGCAGCCACAAAGGCGAGCCCCTTCGAGTCCGGCGACCAGTCGAACTCATAAATGTGCAGATTGCCCGGCGTAGCCAGCACCGGCGCAGCCGGCTCCTGCTTTCCCTCACCAGCCGCCACTTGCACCACGGCAACCCGCTGTATCTCCACCCCGTCCTCGCCGATCACCCCTGAAGGCGGCTTCATCGCTGCCACCGCCCCAGCCGCCCGCGAAGCACCCGGAACATACAGGAATGCAACACAGCTCCCATCCGGCGAAAATGCCGGCGCTTCAAAGTATCCCTTCAGCTCAGTCAGCCGCCGCGCAGGCTGCCCGTCCACCCGCGAAAGATACAAATCCGCCTGCTCGCCCGCCTTCGCGCAATCGGAAAAGAAAGCCAGCGCCTGTGCATCCGGCGACCAGATCATCTCACCCTCACGGCAATGCTGCTCCGGCTTGGCTGCCGCCGTCACCCGCTGGCTTTTCTTCAGATCGCCCAGTGGGGCCACTCTGATCTCCATCCCCCCGTCGTCTTGCTCAATCCACGCCAGCCGCTTGCCGTCCGGCGCAATCGCCACCTGGCCAATCTGGCGCCCGCGGTTCAGCCCATTTAGAACCACTTCTATCCGAGCCCGATCCTGGTCGGAACCCGAAGCAGAAGCAGTCACCTGCGCCCCGGCACCGGAACATATGAAACCAAAGCCGAGAAGGAGTGCGGCGCCGGCAATCAACCCGGTCCAAAAGGTTTTGCGAAAAGCCGTCAAAAACATACGAAAATGCTAACAGAGCGAATCAAATCAATCGGTACCCAAAAGAGAGGCCGCCCGTTGCTAACCACAATTCGAACCATGAAACCGGGCGACGTTCCCTCCGTCATGGATCTCTCGGCCGCCGCAAACTGGAACCAGACCCCGGACGACTGGCTCCGTATCCTGCAACTCTCCCCTCAAGGCTGCGGCTTGATCGAGGAGGCCGGCAGAATCGTTGCGACCAGGAGCCTTCTTTCCTACGGCAAGCGGCTGACATGGATCGGCATGGTCCTTACCCGGGCGGAATATCGGCGGCAAGGGCTGGCGAGGCGTCTGATGGAAGATGCAATCGCGACCGCGAAACGCGATGGCATTCACACCTTGAAGCTTGATGCGACCGATGAAGGCCGTCCGCTCTATGAAAGTCTCGGGTTCGTCGTCGAAGGCACAGTTGAACGATGGGGGCTCGGTGCCGCGGAATCGACCTCGGCTCAGGAACTCTCCAACTCCGGCGAAGATGCAGTCCAAAGCCCCTCGCACGATGAGCGCATACCCAGCGGCCTATTCTCTCTGGACGAGCAAGCCTTCGGCGCAGACCGCAAGGCGCTGCTTCGGTCGCTTTCCACCTCAGGCGCCTGCAATACCACCGCGGAAGGCTACCTACTCACGCGTCCCGGAATATCAGCACACTATCTCGGACCCTGCGTGGCAACCTCAGAAGCCGCGGCCCGCAAATTGATCTCCGCACGGCTTGAAAATCCCCATGTCACAGGCAACGAAGATGAAGCTCCACAATCGCGCACCTGGTATTGGGACCTTCTCTCAGCAAATCCGGGAGCCATACGTTGCGCTGCCGAGTTGGGGTTCACGCGTCGCCGCATACTGTGGCGCATGCGCCGCGGAGAAAAGATCGCAAACAACGATGCGCTGGTCTACGCCATTGCGGGATTCGAATTGGGATGACGCGAAATTCGCCAGCGGCGATCGCAAGCTGACTCGCTAACTTGCTGCCTTATGAATCGCCAGCAGCCTCTCCAACAGCGGCTTCAGCAGCTTCAAATCCAGCGCATTCGCCCCGTCCGACTTGGCATTCGCCGGGTCGTCGTGAACCTCAAGGAACAGCCCGTCGATCCCCGCCGCCACAGCCGCCCGCGCCAGCAGCGGAATAAACTCCGGCTGTCCCCCGCTCACCCCATCCGCCGCCGAGGGCTGCTGCACAGAGTGCGTCCCGTCAAAGACCACCGGAGCCAGCCGCCGCATCACCCCAAGCGACCGGTAATCCACCACCAGGTTGTTGTAGCCGAAGCTGGCCCCCCGCTCGGTAAGAAAGACCCGCTCATTTCCTGTCGAGCGCACCTTGTCCAACGGGTGCTCCATGTCCCACGGCGCCACAAACTGACCCTTTTTGATGTTCACCGCGCGCCCGGTCTTGCCTGCGGCCACCAGCAGGTCCGTCTGCCGGCACAGGAAGGCGGGAATCTGCAACACATCCACAGCCTCGGCCACAATCTCGCAGTGCCCCGGTTCGTGTACGTCGGCCAGAACCGGCAACCCCGTGTCTTTCGCCAGCCGCCCCAGAATCCGCACCCCCTCCTTCAACCCCGGTCCGCGAAAACTTCTCACGCTGGTGCGGTTGGCCTTGTCGTAGCTGGCCTTGAAGATCAAGGGAACGCTCAGCTCCGCGGTAATCCGCTGAATCGCCTCGGCCATGCTCCGTGCATGCTTCTCTGACTCGATCACGCAAGGTCCGGCAATGAGGAAAAGCCGTCCCCCGCCCACCTGTACCGGCCCTATTTCAAAGGAGTTGCTCACGAATCTGATTGTAGCCGCTTCCCCTGAAGATGACTGGCCGAAGCACGCAAGCAAATATATTTCACTGGCTGCGAATCCTTTTTCGTGAAATGGCGCTCTTCCCCAATAGAGCATTTCGGCTAAAGGTATAGAGTGATTCTCTGCTGGTCTGAAAGATCACCGGTCGCGGCAAGAACAGGTAGCGCCGGCCTCCTGGCCGGCTGTAACGTGGACCTCCCGGTCCACGCTCACTCTGCTCCTTCGGGAGAGCTGCTCTAGAGGAGAAACAATGCCAGAAACACTAGAACGGGTTATCGATATAGAGACTTGGAAGGAATGGCAGGCGGCGGGCAGCCGCGCGCAGCTTGTTGATGTGCGCTCGGCAACAGAATTCGCCACGGCACACTTGCCCGGAGCCATCAATATACCTCTGGAACAGATCGAGTTGCGCACTGCCGATCTGGAAGTCAACACCCCGGTGGTGCTGGTTTGTCAGGGAGGAACCCGCGCGCGCCTGGCAAGCGCCTTGCTGGCAAACAGCGGTAGAGACCTGGTTGTGCTCGAAGGCGGAACCGGCGCATGGCTTAGGGCCGGGAATCCGGCCGTCCGCTCCACGGCGTCTCGGTGGGCCCTCGAGCGGCAGGTGCGGCTGATAGCAGGTCTCCTTGTGGTTACGGGTGTTCTGCTTGCCGTTGTCACATCGCACTGGTGGCTGATCGTGCCGGCCTTCGTCGGCAGCGGCCTGGTCTTCGCCGGATGTTCGGGGTTGTGTCCCTTGGGAGAAATGCTGGCCCGGCTCCCCTGGAACCGCCCGCGAACATGTGCGCGCGTCACAGCGCCGAAAACCCCGGCAGGGGTATCCTGCGCATGTAAGTTTGAAAGTCGGCCCTGAGAGAGCAGGCATACGATTCCGATGGACTTTGAGAGGCTGTCGCATCAGCACAAGGATGCCGTTTATCGCCAGATGGTGCGGGTTTGCGGCAACCGCGAAGACGCGGAAGATGTGCTGATTGAAGCCCTCCTCAAGGCCTACCGGAGTCTCGGCGATCTGTCCGCTCCCGAGGCATTTCGCTCCTGGCTGGCACGCATTGCCAACCGGGTTTGCTGGCAATTGCGCAAGCGCGAGGCTCTCGCTCCGCTGTTGCAGCTTTCTGTTCTGGAAGAGGCCGGCGGCGAATTGGTCGATCGGTCGCCTTCAGCCGAAGAGCGGGCAGGAGCTGCGGAAATGAAGCAGCTTTTCATGGCCGCGCTTAGCAGTTTGCCTGAGGATGCGCGCGCGGTCTACCAGTTGCGCGCCATCGAAGAGCTTTCAGGTGAGCAGACCGCCAGTCGCCTCGGCATCACGCTTCCGGCCATGAAAAGCCGCTGGCATCGCGCACGAAAACTGATGCGCGAACGTCTCGACGCAGCATTGGCAGGCCCCACATGGCCCAAGCCCAGGTAATAAGTTCGTAGACGCAGAAAGGAAATGAACATGGAAGTGAACGTAAAGCTACTCGACGACGCGAAGTTTGAGATTGGCGCACGGAGCCACAGCGTAGTCAGCGACCAGCCCCAGGAGAACGGCGGCCACGACGAGGGCATGACCCCGCCCGAGCTTTTTCTGGCTGCCCTGGGCTCCTGTGCAGCCTTTTACGCCTCCGCATATCTACGCAAAAAGGGCCTGCCCCGCGAGGGAGTTGACGTGCGGATTACCGCGGAGAAAGCCGGACCGCCCGCCCGTCTGGACAACTTCAAAATCGAGGTTCAGATCCCGCTGTCACTAAGCGAAGCCGACAGGCAAGGCGTCGATCAGGCTGTGCACCACTGCCTGATCCACAACACCTTGCAGCATCCGCCCACGATAAAAATCGAGCTGCACACACAGATAGCCGTCTAAATTCAATACGACTATCGTTAGGCTACCGAGTTACCTGCTCCACGGGAGAAGCCTCCGCGTGCAACCGTTCCTGCCGGTTCCTATAACTCGCCGCAACAAACTCCCGGAACAGCGGATGCGGCTCCAGTGGTTTCGATTTAAACTCCGGGTGAAACTGGCAACCCAGGAAGAACGGGTGGTCGGGCAGTTCAATAATCTCCACATAAGTCGAATCAGGCGTGGTCCCGCTCAGCCGCAGCCCGCCTCCGGTCATCAGCGCTTCGTACTCGCGGTTAAACTCGTAGCGATGCCGGTGCCGCTCGCTGATCTCTGTCGCCCCGCCATAAGCCCTCGCCGCCAGCGAATCCGGTTGCAGAATGCAAGTCCACGCGCCCAGCCGCATCGTCCCGCCCATCTCTTCCACGCCCAGCAATTCGCGCAGTTTATAAATAATGCGGTGCTGGCTCGCTTGGTCGAACTCGCTTGAATTGGCATCCTTCAGCCCACAAACATTGCGAGCAAACTCGATGCATGCCGTCTGCATCCCTAAACAAATTCCAAAATATGGTACCTTCTTCTCCCGCGCATATCGAATAGCATTCAGCATCCCCTCAATACCGCGCTTGCCAAAACCGCCCGGCACCAGAATCCCGTCGAATCCATCTAACTGTGACTCATAACTCTTATCCTCGGGAGTCTTCGATTCCAGTCCTTCAGCCTCGATCCATGTTACCTTGAGTTTCAGGTTGCGTGAGACCGACCCGTGAGTAAGTGCCTCCTTCAGAGACTTATAACTATCCTCGTACTCCACATACTTGCCCACAATGGCGATGTGCACCTCATCGGTGGGATGGTAGCAGCGATCAACCAATTCCTTCCACTTCGTAAGATCGGCCGCTGGCGCTTCCTTGTGCAGATACTTCAGTATCAGCTCATCCACGCCCTCCTGGGCAAAGCACAGCGGCACCTCGTAAATCGAAGGCACAGTCCTCGCGCCAATCACAGCACTCTCCTCCACGTTGCAGAAGGCCGCAATCTTCTGCTTGATCTCGCGGCTCAGTGAGCGTTCTGAGCGGCACATCAGCACATCGGCCTGAATCCCAATCGAGAGCAACTCTTTCACTGAGTGCTGCGTCGGCTTGGTCTTCAGCTCCTGCGCCGCCGCAATCCACGGCACCAGCGTCAAATGCACAAAAACTGTATTTTCCCGCCCCAGTTCCTGCCGCATCTGGCGAATGGCCTCAAGAAACGGCAGTGACTCAATATCGCCCACTGTGCCGCCAATCTCCACAATCGTCACGTCCGCGCCGTTCGCTGAAACCTTGCGCATCGCGTTCTTTATTTCATTAGTCACGTGCGGAATCACCTGCACCGTCTTGCCCAGGTAGTCCCCGCGCCGTTCCTTCAAAATAATCTGTTCGTAGATGCGTCCGGTGGTCAAATTGTTGTCGCGCGAGAGCGGAGCATGCGTAAATCGTTCGTAGTGACCCAGGTCCAGGTCGGTTTCCGCACCATCGTCGGTGACAAAAACCTCGCCGTGCTGAAACGGCGACATGGTTCCCGGATCAACGTTCAGGTAGGGGTCGAACTTCATCAGGTTCACGCGTAAACCGCGGCTTTCAAGCAGGCAGCCGATCGAGGCCGCCGCCAGACCCTTGCCTAAACTGGACACAACTCCGCCCGTCACAAAGACATACTTTGCCGACATCGGTGCAACCTCGCTATTTAATTGTTTGGATTGGCCGGAACTGGTGGACACCATCAAGTATGACAGAGATCGCGACGGGAAGGAAGCGGAAAGTTTCGCCGGCCGCATTTCCTTCTCGAAAGCCGTTCATAATCAACTTGGATTCATAGCCTTGCGGCGGTGCGCTCCCGTCGAAAACCATCACCCCTGCCACTCACCCTCCAGTCCGAATCCCGTTCAGTCCCGCTTGCGGAGAGACGGCAGCGGAGTTAGCATGCTAGGACAACGAAAACCGGGGCGGTAAAAGGCCGATGATTGAAAAAATCGAAATCCTCAAAACAGATATCACCACCTTAGCCGTCGACGCCATCGTCAATGCCGCCAATAACTCACTGCTTGGCGGAGGAGGCGTGGATGGAGCAATCCATCGCGCCGCCGGCCCGGAACTCGTTGCGGAGTGCCGCATGCTCGGCGGTTGCATCACCGGCCAGGCAAAACTGACAGACGCCTATCGCCTCCCCGCCAAAAATATCATTCACACAGTCGGCCCGGTCTGGAGCGGCGGAAAGAACGGCGAGCCGGAATTACTGGCCAGTTGCTACCGTTCCTGTTTTGCCATTGCAAACGCCCACGGCCTCCGCTCACTGGCCTTCCCAGCCATCAGTTGCGGCGTCTATCGCTTCCCCGTTGATACGGCAGTGAAAATCGCACTGCGCGAAACAGTCGATGAACTGCGCAAGAACAATAAGATTGAAAAAGTAATCTTCGCCTGCTTCGACGAATCGGTCTACGCATCCTATCTCGGCGCTGGGCAGAAACTTCAATAGTATCGGTAGCGCCGCCTCCGGGCCGGCCGTAGCGTGGACCTCCCGGTCCACGCTAACCCTACGTCCTCAGGAGAACTACCCTAAAAATTCAAAGTGATCTTCGCCGTCAAAGCCCGCGGAGTTACGTAATGCGTTCCACTGAACGTCGACAGAAAGTTATACAAAGCGTACTTGTTCGTAATATTGATGGCCGTCAGGTCAAGGTTCACCTTGTAGCGATTGGCATGGAAAATATTATCCTTGCCGAGGGACGCGTCAAACAGATCGCGGTGCTGAATGCGTGGCGGGTCGTGGTCGTTGTCGCCCTTGCCCGGCGCGGGAATGTCGATCAGCTTCGAGGTCAGTTCATTCGCCGGGCAGGTGGCAAAGTAAGTCGAGGGATCGTTCACGTTAGCCGCCACGCCATTGCACGCAAATCCCCCTTGAAACTCCTGGTCCAGCGTCAAAGGTAGATACACAGGCTGCATAGTTACAGGGTTAGTCGTCGGAGGGATGTTGTTATCCACCATCGCCACTCCTGGCAAGTTACCTGGCAGCGTGATTGAAGTATTTGGGCAGGCAGTGTTTGGATCGTTCGTGTTCGGATCGTAGCAAGGGGTCGATCCGGCCACCAGGCCGCTGTCGAAGCGCCAGTTGAAGCCGCCCCAAATGCCGCTATAGAACTTGTTGCCCGGAATCTTGTACTGAACGTGAGTGGTTTCGTTCAGCTTTTCGTCGTGGTCGATGCGAAAGGGATAGTAAGTGGCTCCCTGTGCGACCCCACCAGTAGCTCCCGCTCCGGCAACCTGCGGCGGATAAAAGCGCGCGGCCACCGAGGACCCGACGACATAGGCGCTGAAGTTATGGTACTCAGGAACCTCCAGATTCACCGCATAGCCGGGTATCTTCGAGCTGTGCCAGTCGATGGGGAACGTAATGGGCGTGTTGCCCAGCACGCTGAAGTCGAAAGCGTTGTGTGTGTACTTCCAGATGTACTCGCCGCTGAGAACGACTCTCTTGCCAAGCGCCTGCTGGAATCCGGCGTGAAACTCATTGCGAAAACCGGGACGCATTGTTCCGGAAACGCCTGCACTGCAATTGAGAAGCGGATTCAGCACCGCGTTCGAGCAGCCGGTGCTGGAGAGCACCAGGTTCTCATTGAATGGCGTCTCCATAGTGCGCGCGTATGATATGCGCAACACGGTAGCAGACGGTTTGATGTTGTACGCAATACCAGTGCGTGGCTGGATCTGGTTGGCATCCGTAAGGCCGTTATAAACGTCCTCGCGCAGGCCTAGGTTGAAAAGCCAGTTACCCGCCTTAATCTGGTCTTCGACATACAGAGCAAGCTCCTTGATGTCGGCGCGGCCAGCGTAGTTATAGAGAATGCCCCCGCGAGTTAGATCGTAAGGCGCAAGAGCCGTAAGGTAGTTGGGGTTCGTAATCACCGCGTTGCCGCTTGAATCAGTACCGCCGCAGTCTGTGGTGGTTGCGAATCCCGGAAGAGAGACGCCCGTCATGCTATCGATGCAGGGTGAATTATAAGTCGACTCCACCACTCCCAGGCTGTCGTTTTCGCGCAGGAATGTCTGTCCATATTGCGCGCCAATTTTAATGTTATTCATCCCCTTTACATACGAGAAGTCCGAGTGGACCGCAGAATTGGTCAGCGTACGGTACTGGGAGATGGACGCGGTTTGCAGATTGGACGGACCCAGGTCCGCCAGCGGGTTATCGCTGGGGAAGTAGTTATAGTCGTCCCTGCGAACAAATCCGCCCAGGTTGAAGACGGAGTAATCGTTGATAACTCGCGTATAAGTTGGCGAGATATTGATGGTTTCAATCTTGGAGCGCTGGTCGGTATTGCCCACGTTGCCAAAGGTTGGGGTGGAACTTGCGCCAGTTCCGTTGATCACGTTCTGCACGTTCAGGTTGTCGTAGGAGTTAGGCGTCTGGAACCATGATCGACTGTAATTCAAATCAAGATGAATGGAGTCAGCCGGCGTAATCGCATAGTCCACTCGATCGAAAATGTTCTGCTCATTACCCTTGTCGTGGAACACGGTGAACTCTGGAGGATCGAGGAAGCGACCGGTATTGAGTCCGTCGGCCTCAAGAAAGTTGCCCCATTTCTTGCCGCCATACGCCAGATCGAAGCCGCCTGTCGCGGATCCGAAGGAACCATAGGATGTGCTGATACTGCCCGTGGGCTTGGTCACGCCCTGCCCGGAGCGCGTGGTCGCCACAATCACCAGGCTGGTCTTGCCGCCGTACTCGGCGGGCGGAGCGCCGCTGATCACCTCGATGGATTGAATCGAATCAGCGGGAATCTGGTTGGAGAAAACCTTGCTCTGCTGATCTGTGATTGACTGGCCGTCCACTGAAAACGAATTGGATGCGTGATCGCCAAGACCGTGAAAGAGGCCGTTCGAGTCGGACGCCACCCCGGGCGTGGTTTCGGTCACCAGCGAACTGAGCGAAGAAGATTGGCTCTCCATCGGCACCTTGATAAACAAGTCGCGGTCAACATCGGTGTGGAAGGTCGGGTCGTTTTCGATCAGTTCGCCGCTGGCTTCCACCGTAACCGTAGTCGCCGCAGTGGCGATCTGCAAAACCAGCTTGAGGTTGATTCCCACTCCCGAGCGAATCTCCACATTCTGACTCAACCCTGAGAAGCCGTTGGCAGAAACGTTGATCCGGTAGGGATTGAACGGTACGTTGGAAAAACCGAACTGACCCTGTGCGTCGGTGGTTGTTGTCCGATCGAATCCGCTAACTCCGTTGGTCAAGTGGACTGATGCGTTCGGAATCACAGCGCCGGTTGGATCGGCGACCGTGCCGCGCACGGCGCCTGCGTTACCGCTTTGGCCTGAAGCGACGACCACTGCGAAACTCAGAACGAGAATTGGGAAGATGCGAAAGATCGTACCGTGATTAAATGGCATAGAGTCTCCAGAAAATGGCTGAATGATATTAGAAAGCTGGCCGCGACGGGGAAGGCAGCGGCATCCTCTGCGCATTGGAGGGCATCGTTCCGCTTTGGCGGGCCAGCCTGTTCAGATGCGCCGAAGCATCGCCGCCAAAAGATTGGCTGGGACCAACGGAATTCAGGCTGTAATCGGAAAAATCGGGAGGACGCCCTAGAAAGCGGCCGGAGGGGGGCGCGTAAAGAGCTTGGGATTCCAGTAGCGAACCACCGCACGCGCCTCGTATACCGGCGCACGAGCCTCAATCTTGACCAGTACCACCGCCGGAGCCGCAACCACAACAGGCGCCGCCGTGTGCATCACGACGCATAGCGGACAGTGGTCGGCATCGCTTTCAAGCGGATGCGAATGCGCCACCTGCACCACGGCCAGCAGCGCCATCAGAACGACGCACACCAACGTCGCAGCCGGCAGGGCTCCTGCCTTGCGACGGCCATCTCCGCGGATTGGTGTCTGAAATCCTGTCAACCAACGACCCCTGCTTCAAGAATACACAATAAGGATGGATGCGTTGAGGCGGATGGAGGTTTCGGTCGGGTCGATAATGAAGCTGAGTAGTTTGCGACGCCCTTCAGATCACCTCTCACCGGTAACCGGGGGCATCTCGCATTTGGAGGAATATGCTTCCGATTTTGAAGAAATCTACCGCGATGAGCGCATTGCTGCTTTGCTCCATGATGCCGATTTGCGCCCAGCAAAAAAGTTCAGCCGCGAAGGGCATCAACGATCTCGCGGCTCCTGTGCCCACACCGCTGCTCAACGGCAAGCGTGCGTTTGTATCCTATGAGCTCGGAGATGTGACAGACTTCCCCTCCGCCTACAGCGGTGGTCCGGAGCGGGCCTATAGCGAATTTTTTGCGCAAATGAACGCGTGGGGCCGATTCCAGCTGGTATTGGATCCGCAGGAGGCTGACGTTGTGTTTGCCATTCGCTTTGTCGATTCGCCGGGCTCTTTACCTCAGATCAGGCTTGGCATTTCAGATGCGAAGACGCATGTGGCCCTGTGGGGTTTCGTAGAGCAGGTCGATCCCGCCTTCTTTAAGAAGCATCGCGACGCTAGCTTCAGCGGATCGGTTCAGTTGTTGATCTCCGATTTGCAGGCGTTGCTCGCGCAGGCCGCGACCCCGCAAGCAGCGGTAAAAGCAGGGAAGACGCGTTTGTCAGATCAGGCCCAATAAGATTCGCTGCGGAATGCACCAACGTATAGTTGCTACTCGCGTACGCTGATGCCTAAGGCCTTCATCTTGCGATAAAGATGGCTGCGCTCCAGCCCCAATAACTCAGCCGCGTGGCTGATGTTATTGTGAGCATCTTCAATCTTTTTCAGAATGTACTCCCGTTCGTACGCATCACGCGCCTGTTGCAGCGTTGAGAATTCCTCCGTCGATCGCGTGCCCGCCTTATGAGTCAGCGGCGGCAGATGCTTGCGCTCAATCCGCAGCACCCGCGGATTGAGAATCATCACCCGCTCAATTACGTTCTTCAATTCGCGCACGTTGCCCGGCCAATGATACTGGGCCAGCGTCTCCAGCGCCTCGTCACCGATCTCCATGCGAGGGCGTCCGTATTGGCGACCGAACTCAGCCAGAAATTCGCGCGCCAGTAGCGGAATATCCTGTTTGCGTTCCCTCAGCGGAGGCACAAAAAACGGCACTACGTTGAGCCGGTAGAAGAGGTCTTCGCGAAAGTTGCCCTTGGCTATCTCTTCTTCAAGATCCTTGTTCGTTGATGCAATCAGGCGCACGTCTACGCGCAGGGTTTGCGTTCCGCCCACCGGGGTAAACTGCTGGTCGTCCAGGGCAGAGAGCACCTTGGCCTGGGTCTTCAGGCTCATATCGCCCACTTCGTCCAGAAACAGTGTCCCCCCGTCGGCACGCTCCAGAGTGCCGCGCTGTTCAGGCGGACCGCCGGGTTGTGCCCCGTGCCGGTAGCCGAAGAGTTCCGCCTCAATGTGTGCCTCCGGAATTGCCGCGCAGTTCAGCTCCACAAAAACCCCCTCCCGGCGCAGACTCTCTGCATGAATTGCACGAGCGATCAATTCCTTGCCGGTTCCGGACTCACCATAGATCAGCACTCGTCCGTTGGTGGGCGCCATCAGCCGTATCTGTTGCCGCAGCGCCTTCACCGGTACGCTCTCGCCGGTAAGAACCGAGCTCACGCTGAACTGACGCTTGAATTCGATATTTTCCGTTCGCAGCCGCCGCGCCTCTACCGCGTTCTTAACGGCAATAAGTGTTCGATCGAGCGAAAGCGGCTTCTCGAGAAAATCGTATGCACCCAGCTTGGTAGCCTTCACCGCGGTTTCGATTGTGCCATGGCCGCTGATGATCACCACCTCCGGCCGCATCTCCAGGGCCAACTGGTGAATATCTGCCAGCACGTCGAGCCCATCGCGGTCGGGCAACCATATGTCCAACAGAACCACGTCGTAGGGCGCATCGTTCAACAGCAACAGAGCCTCTCCAGCGGTAGAGGCCGTGGCCACGCCATAGCCCTCCTCGCGCAGAATTTCCTCGAGAGAAGCGCGAATCTCCGCCTCGTCGTCCACCACTAGAATGTGATTCATCCGTGACTTCCCTTCAGCGGAGCGTCAGCTTTTTCCGCCGTTTCGTCATTGCCCGGCGCCGCAGTGTTCCCTTCAAGCGTGGCCTCAGCCGGCTGTGGATCGCCAATGATTTCCACCAACGGCAATCGCATCAGAAAACGCGCGCCCTTGGGGCTGTTGGCCTCCGCGCGCAGGCTGCCTCCGTGTTCTTGCACAATCTTGGCCGCGATCGAAAGCCCCAATCCAGTCCCGCGATGCTTGGTTGAATAGAAAGGCAGAAACAGCCGCTCCCTTATCTCATCCGTCAGCCCGTGGCCGGTATCGGAAACAGCAATCTCCACCGCCGTCCCATCCTCGCTGAGCGAACTCCTCACAAGTAGCACGCGCAAGAGGCTCCCCTGCATTGCATCGGCAGCATTATCGATCAAATTGGCCAGCGCTCGCCTGATAGCATCAGGATCCGCCATCACCAGCGGCAATCCCGGCTCCAGGTCCCTCTGCACCGTAATCCCCTCCAGCCTGCCCGCAAACAGCGCCAGCGCCTCCTCGGCCACCTGGTTCAAGTCGCAGGCTCGCGGTTGTGGCGCCGGAAACTGCGCCAGTGCTGAGAACTGATCCACCAGCGTCCGCAACGTTCCCACGCACCCCAGAATCACCTCACTGCACTTGCGAATCACAGTCGGCGAATCCAACTGGCCCCGGTCCAGATGCCTTCCAATCCTTTCGGCAGAGAGAGCGATAGGCGTGAGCGGATTCTTGATTTCGTGAGCCACTCGCTGCGCCACTTCCTTCCACGCCAACTGCCTCTGCGCGCGCAAGAGCTCGGTCGTATCCTCCACCACCAGCACCGTTCCCTGCTGTCCATGGGCCAATTCAAGCCGTGCGCTGGTAATGGCCAGATGAATGGTCCGGCCGTGGAGATGATAATCAATCTCCGTCGAGGCAGCCCCCATCCGCTGACCGCGCCGAATCACACCGGCCAACTCCTCCGCATGGTCGGCAGGCAGTAACGTCTCGATTCTCTCCCCGCTGAGGCTGGCATCTTCGCGCAGTCCCATCAGCGCAGCAAACGCGCGATTCGACTTCAGCACCGCTCCAGCACCGTCCAGCGTAACCACGCCTGAGGGAATCGTCTCCACAATCGTCTCTAGCTCGCGGCGTCGCTCCTCGATGGCCAAATTGGCCTCAGTCAACTGCGCAGACGAACTCTCCGCCAACTGCCGGCTCGCATCCAGGTCCGCCGCCATGTGGTTGAATGAGCGCACCAGGTCGGCCATCTCCGCGCTGGCCACCAGCCCCACGCGATGGTCGTACTTGCCCGCCGCAATCTCATCCATCGCGTCGGCCAGCGCTTCCACTGGCCGGGTGATTTGTTTTGATAAGAACAGTGCCAGCCAGACGCTGGAGAAGAAAACAAAAACAGTAATCAGCAACAGCATCAGAAAAAAGGTGGTGCGAATGCGGTTGCGGGAACGGAATAATCGCCAATATTCATCGGCCCCGGAATGAATCCGCGCCACCGTCTGGTTCAGACCCTCCGGCATCGGCAGCGCCACCACCACCACCTTGCCGGAGCTGGTCGGCGCCATGCCCAGCGCAAACTCCTGGCCTGCCAGCTTCATCACCGGCTGGTCGTTGCGCTGTGCCGCTGATAACAGGGCTGCGGAGAGCGGCCCGCGTACAGTCACAGCTCCCCCCCGCACGCCTTCGTCCATCCACGGAAGCAGGCTCGCGGGGCTTTTCTCTGGCGGCGCCTGAAACTCGGCCAGCACGTGCAGATCCTTGTTATAGACAATGACAAATCCGCCACCCAGCGTAATGCGATGCGTGCTCAACTCATCCTGAAGCGCCGGGAGTTCCATATCCGGAGCGCCTGAAGCCGCAATCGATTCCGCTTCCACCCGCGCATTGGTGGTCACATATTGCGCCAACTCCAGCACCACCCGCGTCGAGTCTTCGCGCAACTCCGTCGTGTTCGGCGAAAACCAGCGGTCGATGGAGCGGTTCATGAGCTGAAAGCTGAACAGGAACATGAAGACCGCCGGCGTAAGGGCAATCAGCGCCGCGCCCACCACCATGCGCGTCCGCAGCCGCGAACCCAGCGCACTGCTGCTTTGGTCGGCATAGAGCTTCAGAATGTTCCTGAGCAACAGCATCAGGAGCACCATCAGCAATATGAAGACCACAATAATCAGGCCCGTAAATGCCAGCGTCTCCCCGTAGGTCTCAGGATTCAGAAACCCTACGCTGGAAGTGTTGAACCATTGCAGCACACCCAGCATCGCGAAAAACAGCAACGTCAGCCCGGTTAGCAGGGCAACCGAACGACGCCGGGGATCAACGAGAAACCGCATGCGGCGATTATAGAACTGCCAATGGTTAGAAGTCTGGAATCATCTGCGATTAGCCCATGTCTGACCTTCCCCAAAAGAGCGGGTGCCCCATGTCTCGATTCTGAGACATGGGATGTAGGACGTTTGGACGACGAAGGGGGCCCGCTCATTGAGTCTCCGCAAATTGAATCCCCACAAAAGAGCGGGTGCCCTTTCCTTCGATCTCTTCCATCGAAGGGTGGGATAGCCTGCCGCTTATCGGATAACGACAAACTTCAGCCACCCCTCCCATACATCAGACCACGCATGCGCAACGATGTTTACGCGCAGGTTTCCGCGCCATGCCGCCATCGCTCCATAAAGCACTCCCAGCACAGAGATTACAACCACGTTTTTCCAGCCTTGATAGCTGTGAAAAAGACCAAAAACCAGCCCCTGCGCCAGCACACCCACCACGACGTTCCCGCTCAGCGCATTGAACTGCCGCTGCAGATAGCCGCGAAACGCCATCTCTTCGCAGAAGCCTGCAGTGACGCAAGTAGCAATCCAAACCAGAATCTCCAGCAGGCTCTTCGGCAACAGGCTATCGACGGTCTTCGCAGTACTCGGTCCCAGCACCCAGTGAACGCCATAGGCCGCGCCCTCCCAGATTCCCCAGAACGGCAGCACGATCCCCACGTCCACCGCGACGCTCTTCCACGAAGTCCAGCGCCCGCCTGAAAGCGTCGCCAGAGTGCCGCCCCGGCGATGCACGCCAACCCAGCAGTAATAAAGCAACGCCCAATCCATGAAGATCGCGGTCAAATAAATAGGAATTGCTTTGCCATGGCTGGCAAGTTGTTCTGTCCCCGCTCCTCCACCCCCAACCGCAGGTGCGTGCTGGGCCAGAAAGCCCATCGTCACCACCCCAGCCCCAATCAAGAGGAAGCCAACCAAATGCGACCACGACGCAATCTGATCGGTCCTTCGCATCGCTTCCGAATTTTCCGGACGAATATCATTTGCCTGCATGACTCTTCTCCTTTTGCATTCCCGTGGGTTTCCGCTTCTTTCCCGCCAGCTTATTCAATTCCACCAATGTTTCCTTCGCCCAGCGCAGGTGCGCTTCCAGTTCCAACTGACCATACCGCGCCGCCATCTTCCAGTAAGGAGCACCGGGATAATGCATATTCTTTGCAATCTCCTCCCGCTCGATCCTCCTGAACTCTCGAAGATAAGCGCTTTCACTTTCTACCATGCGCTGCACGTGCTGAATTGAAATCTCCTGTGCAACCTGCGCGCCGAAAAACAGCTTCAGCAGCAGCTCATTGCGCGGAACCTCCGGCTGCGGCTTCACCTCTAGCCAAGCCGCCACCCGCTCCCGGCCCTTTTGGGTAACGGAATAGATGTGCCGGTCCGGCTTGCCCTTCTGCCGCTCTGTCTTCGAAGTGACAAACCCCTCCGCCTCCAGCCGCTTGAGGTTGGGATAAATCTGCCCATAGCTTTCGTTCCAAAAATGCCCGACCGATGCCCGTATGGTCTGCCCCAGGTCATAGCCCGACATAGGCTCGATCGCCAGCAATCCAAGAAGCACTTCCATGCTCGAACTCGAACGCTTCGCCATATACCTAATAGGTATATGACTACTAGATTGCTTTGTCAACCCCTATTTCTTGCCCACACCCCTTGCGCCCTCAGGCGTCTGTTTGCAATCATGACTGCCGGAGGAATTATGTATAAAGCTATCTTTGCATTTCTGTTATTGACGCCCGCGCTCACCTGGGCGACAAAGCCAGTTCCGAATTCAGCCGACTACACCATTACGGTTCACGTGCAGTCCTCGCAACTCATCAACAACTGTGGGACTGGGGGCTGTATCTGGACGCAGCAGTTGACCGTCCTCATCGATGGAAAGAACTACGTACTCCTGGCGCCCGGCGGAGCGCCGAAATTGCTGCGGGTTGGTGATTACAAAGCGAGAATAGCTAAAGACGATACCGCAAGTACCTACGAGTACTTGCGAGATTACGAGTTTCTATTTGCGGACGGGAAGGTACGCCTGTATAACGTGGTGGGCGAGTCAGAATAGGTGATCCTGTCGGATGCCGGATGCCCCATCCTTCGCCACGCTTTAGTTTCTGTGGACAGGATCGGACCCCATTGAACTATTTCGCTGGCCCTGTTCTATAGTCCCTAGGCTGTATCGACATATAGGTAGGATGTAGCTTCTTGATAAGTAATAGGACTGTCATCCTGAGCGACCGCAGTCCGCCGCGGCGGACGAAGGGAGTCGAAGGATCTGCGGTTGCTTTTCTCCCACAACCACCCTCAATTCCTTTCTAACCCCTATTTTCGGGCCGTTCTGCCGTCTCTATATGTCGATACGCCCTAGTCCCTAGTCCCTAGACTTGCGAACACCCCAGCGGACTCAAATAAAGATTCGTCACATTCGTCACAATCTGATCGTAGGCGTACCGCGGACTGGCGGAGAGTTTCTTCCATGCCGGGTCGTTGCGGAAGAGCTCCCACCCCGCCTCCAGTTCGGCCTGGTCGGCAAAGCTGAGCATATAAGTAAGATTCGGCATTCGCGCGCCAATCAGCGTGTCGCCAAAGAATACCGGATGGCATCCCGCCTTCACAAAAATCTCGAACTCGCCGGAGTGAAACATCTCCACCTTGCGCACGTGTTCGCCTTCGCTCGGGCTCTCATAGGTACGCAGTTGAAAGATGCGTTTGCCCTTCGTGGCGGCGCTCGCCGGCGGCGTCAATTTCGGCCAGCCTTCAAACGCCGCCAGCATGGAAATCTCCACTCGCTGAAATGCAGGCGCCGCCGCCGTAGCATTCCAGAACGGCTCCGCCGCCTTCAAAAAATCCTCATCCTTGGCAAGACGCAAATCAAGCTCCACCAGCTCTTCCACGCGTGAACTTGGAATCAGCAGGTAGAACGCCGGCGCCTCCGGTCCAACATCCACCTTGAACGCCCCAATCGGCCCCATCCCCTTCCGAGCCAGCGCCGGAATCAGAGCATCGCCAAAGTAGCTCTCCATCCCCTTGGCCTGTGGCCCGCTTTTGAGGCTATAGCGCCGCAATTGATAGAACTCGCGCGAACTTCCCGTCTGTCCCTGCGCCGCCATGGCAAGGGCTGAGGTAGCAATCGAAGCTGCAATAAATTGTCTGCGTTCCATGGTCCCTCCGTATGAAGGATCATTTTACGGCAATGTCTACCAACTCCGATTCCGCTAGCGTTGCTGTGGTGCAGGAATCGAATGTTTTAACCATCCGGATCCTCTGGCGCCGATTCAGCGTCCACTATCTATGGCATAATCGTTCAATAATTTCCGACTACTAAATTGGAGGAAACCATGAACAGAGCTCTCTTTGCCTGTCTGTTATTGATGCCCATGCTTTCCTGGGCGAAAACCAATCCCGCGGACTATGCCATTACCGTTCACGTACAGTCCTCGCACGTGGTTAGCATGTGCAATGACATCCTTGGCCATCCAAATTGCGAAAAGAAACAACATCTCAGCGCGATCGTCGATGGAAAGAAATACGAACTCGACAGCTATGGCGATTACGATGTATTGCTTCGAATCGGTGATTACAAGGCGAAGCTCCTCCCTGAAGAGCAGAGAGATGGGGACATTCCTCTCGGAAGCTACGAATATCGCAGGAGATATGAGTTCCTCTTCCCGGATGGAAGGACCCGCAAATATACGGTTGTAGGCGAATCAGAATAAGCGAGGATGGAACGCTTGGGCGGGTGGCGCGCCCTAACAGCTTTTACCTCACTCCGCATAACCAACACCAGCGGGTGCCCCATCCTTCGCGCTTATTGCGAAGGGTGGGATCGCACGACCCTCAACCATCCAGGCGGCAAAAACCACAGTACTTTTCTACAAATACAGAAATCTCTCCCTCCTATCCAGGCCAACCACCGCAATCCGGTTTGCAGAATATATGCCCGCGAAAGCGCACAATCATTTCATACCACCACACGCAACGGGAGACTGCCGCAACGGTAGGTAACCTCTTTTTTATGAGGAGTTTTTGAAATAACTTCTTTATAATGATGTATTTACAAGGGAACCCTCGCTCCATCCCCCTGAAAACAGGGAGTTTCCCACAAACCACCCGGGGGGAGGGGGGCAGGGCACTACACTCCCGCAAGGAGAGTCAGAGAATTGCCCAGGAGCCAAGTGCTCCATCCATTCGCTTTATCCAGGCAGAAAGGGTAGGAAACCATATCAGCCGGCATCAGCACGCACAAACTGATCCCTGAACCCTGATCTCTGATCCCTGTTTTTTCACCCAATCACTTCAGCCGCCGCCGTCCACTCCCGCTGCTGGCTCTCGGCCACGCCGCGATAAGTCAGCTTGCCCATCCAGGTATTCAATCCCTCGGCCAGCCCAGCGTCCTGCCGCATCGCCTCGCGCACACCCAGATTGGCCATGCGCAGCAAATAGGGAAAGGTCGAGTTGGTCAGCGCCAACGTTGAAGTATTCGGCACTGCGCCCGGCATATTCGTCACGCAGTAGTGCACCACGCCGTCAACCAGAAAACTAGGATCAGAGTGCGAAGTCGGCCGCGCCGTCTCCACGCACCCGCCCTGATCGATAGCCACGTCCACAATCACCGCGCCCTTCTTCATCTTCGCCACCATCGCGCGGGTCACAATCTTCGGAGCCGTGGCGCCCGGAATCAGCACTCCGCCGATCACCAGGTCCGCCTCTTGCGTAGCGCAAGCCAAGCTGTAGCTATTCGAGGCCAGCGTATACAACCGTCCGCCGAAGATGTCGTCCAGCTCGCGCAGCCGGTTCAAATTTACGTCCACCAGCGTCACTTTGGCGCCAAACCCTAGCGCAACCTTGGCTGCATTGGTGCCCACCACACCTCCGCCCAAAATCGCCACGTGCGCCGGTGGAACTCCCGGCACTCCGCCCAGCAGAATCCCGCGACCGCCGCGCTCTTTTTCAAGATAGCTCGCGCCCACCTGCACGCTCATCCTGCCCGCCACTTCGCTCATCGGCGTCAGCAGCGGACGCGTCCCCTCCCGGTCGCGCACCGTCTCATAGGCAATACCGATCATCTTCCGTTCCAGCAGTTCATCGGTCAGCGGCCTTACCGGCGCCAGGTGCAGATAAGTAAATAGCACCAGCCCCTCGCGGAAGAAAGCATATTCCTTCTCAATGGGCTCCTTGACCTTGACCACCATCTCCGATTTGCCCCAAACATAACCGGCCTCGCCCACCATCTCAGCGCCTGCATTCTGGTAATCCTCATCTGAAAATCCAGATTGCGCGCCGGCCTGGGTCTCCACCAGCACCGTATGCCCAGCCTCGGTCAGAGCCTTCACACCAGCCGGGGTAACGCCCACCCGGTCTTCATGATCCTTAACTTCTTTGGGAACTCCGATAATCATGGAACGCTCCTTATGAATTTGCTGCCGACTGAGAGAGCCAGCGTAGGAGGGGACCCCGGCGCGATCGAGCCTTTGGAGGACGGTGATCAAAGCGCCGGGCGTGCGTCCACTAGCAACAATTGAAGCCTACGGCGCAGACCGCTTCCAATGTATGCAAACTTCGTGGTAAAAGTATTCTATGGGAACGAAACGTGACAAGGATAGCGCTTCTACGCAAGATTCAACCGCGCCTACACGGGCACCACGCATGGAAGACGCGCTGGCAACCGGCCTTGATGAACTGGACGAGGCCATTCTCCGGCACTTGGTGCGTAACGGCCGCGCCACCAACTACGAAGTAGGCGAAGCCGTCGGTCTCTCTGCCTCCGCAGTCTCCCGCCGCATCCTCGCGCTTGAGGTCTCCGGCGCCATCCGCAGCTACAGCGCCCAGATCGATGACCGCCTGCTCGGCAAGCGCATGACCGTCTTCATCCGCGTCACGCTAGAGCGCCAGTCTGCTCCCGTGCTGGCCGCCTTTGAAGAAGCCGTCCGCAAATCAAAAGGAATCTCGAGCTGCCATCTGATCGCCGGCCAATACGATTACATGCTCGTCGTTCGCGTAGCTGATATCGACGACTACGGCCGCCTGCATCACAACGAGTTATCGCGCCTGCCCGGAGTCATAAGGCTCGAAACCAGCTTCGCTCTCAGAAATGTCTTGGAAGGAATCAAATCTTAGCAGCCCACTGAGTTCACTCCGTGCCTTCCCGGGCACCTTTCCAGATATCGATCCCCGCATTCTGCGCGTAACGATCGATCTCCCTTAGCTCCGCATCGGTGAATCCCAGCTTCTTCACAGCATCGAGCGAGTCGTCGAGCTGCTCCACATTTCGCGCACCAATCAGCGCCGTCGTCACCCGCTTATCGCGCAGCACCCAGGCAATCGCCATCTGCGCCAACGTCTGCCCTCTTCCCCGCGCAATTTCATTCAGCGCCCGCACCCGCTTCAGAACTTCCTCGCTCAAAAACGCCTTATCAAACGTATCTCCCAATTTCGCGCGCGAGTTCTCCGGAACTCCCTTCAGATACTTGCTTGTCAGCAGCCCTTGTCCCAGCGCGGAAAACGCAATGCAGCCCACGCCCAGTTCATCCAACGTAGCCAGCAACCCATCCTCAATCCAGCGGTTCAGCATCGAGTAAGAAGGCTGATGAATCAGCAGCGGAACGCCCATGCTCTTCAGAATTCCTGCCGCCTCGCGGGTCCGCTCAGCATCATACGAGGAAATCCCCACATACAAAGCCTTGCCCTGGTGCACCGCCTGCACCAGCGCGCCCATTGTTTCTTCAAGGGGCGTTTCCATGTCCGGCCGGTGGGAATAGAAAATATCCACATATTCCAGCCCCATGCGCTTCAAACTCTCATCCAGCGAGGCCAGCAGATATTTGCGCGAGCCGTGGTCGCCATACGGTCCGGGCCACATGTCCCATCCTGCCTTGGTTGAGATCACCATCTCGTTCCGCAGCACGCCGAAATCCTTGCGCAGAATCTCTCCGAAATTCTCCTCTGCCGATCCATACGGCGGTCCATAGTTATTGGCCAGATCGAAGTGCGTCACACCCCGGTCGAATGCCCGCCGGACCATCGCCCTCCCGGTCTCAAAAACGTCCGTCCCGCCAAAGTTTTGCCACAACCCCAGCGATATCGGCGGCAGCACCAGCCCCGATTTCCCGCAGCGCCTGAACTCAACCCCGTCATACCGCTTCACGTTGGCCACATAACTCGTTTGCATAGATCCCCTCCTTTGAATGCCCGCGGTAAATTCGGTTTACTCGCAGCAGCATCGTCAAAAAAAGTATGGCACAGTACGCCTGTGCAGGAACTCGCCCAATGGTTTGACATCATTGCAAATCTAGGCGCACAGTCAGACTTTCCGGCAAACTCTCGATTGTCAATCGGGTTAACTGGTGTTTCAATGACTCTAACCCCTTGCTGGAGAATGGGCACTTGGAAGAAGGTGCGGAAGCATGACGGATGAGAGTGAGCAGGATCCCAAAAGCGAGATAACCGAACCGCTTCCGCAATCTGAAGCCGGGCGAACGGTCGAGATACTGGAAAAACCCTACGACGCGATGGCGGAAATCAGCGGGCGACTGCCCGTCGAGGAACCTCCAAAACCCGCCCGCAATTTCATATTCATCTACGCCGCAATCCTCGCGGGGATCGGAGTTCTGGTTGCAGCCGCATACTTCGCCATGCCCGGGCTCTTTGGCGACGCAAAAGGTCGTTATGATCTGGGCACAGTCGTCTCCAGCCCGGATGGACTGAACGGGCATCTTTACACACGATGGGTTGGGCAGCTTGAATATCGCCTGAAGATCGAACCCGGCGACCAGCATCAGCTTGACGGTTTTTCGCTCGCGGTAAATCATCTTCCGCGTCCAGTCTCTTTCTATATCCAGCTCCTCGATCCTGAGAACGCGGCTCTTTGCAATATGCATATCCTGATGAACTCCGATCCAGCGACAACGGATGCGGGAGAGCATGGTAATAACCTGTTTCAAAACATCTACGGCCCATCCGGACAAATTGTAGCCATCAGTTCTGAAGGTACGATGCCATGCTCGAATAGCGACTGGGGCAAAGCTGTCTCCTGGAGCTTCACCTCCAACTTCCCTACCCTCGACGAGCAGAAGGCATTGCAGAACAGCAAACAGGAGTCGATTGCCGACGCGGCGAAATTAGCCGCTCAGAAAGCGGCTCGCGAGCGCGAAAAACTGAGATCCTCGAAGAACCTCGCGGCTTTTTCCATCGAGGCAGACGATGCGATTGTCAACTATGACGCTGCCAGGGGAATCATCGAGACCAGGTATGGAAGAATTTTCTACGTTAAGAAAAGCGGAGCGGAAGTCGACCCCAGGTGGCAGGACTATCCCGTAAGCATCCACTTGAAATGCGACCGCAGTTCAATGTGCACTCTCATGCACGCCGGCGCCGGCGCCTTGCACGCCAGGATGAGCCGATAAGCCCCGCCGCTCCGCAAACCTCCGCCTGCCGGCCGTTTTTCGGACCAATTTTAGGCGCTTTTAGCGGTCCGAGCCCATAAGCCGTACAATGGTAGTGAGGTAGTTTCGGACTCCCAATGTCAGCAAACGGTTACCCTTCGCGCCCTTCGCGCTCGCACGGCCTGCGTTCGCTCTTCAGCATGTTTTCGAGCGACCTGGCCATCGATCTCGGCACCGCCAACACGCTGGTTTTTGCGGCCGGCAAGGGCATCGTCGTCAACGAGCCTTCCATCGTAGCCATCAACAAAAACACTGGTGAGGTGGAGGCCGTGGGCAGCGAGGCAAAGGAGATGCTGGGCCGCACCCCCGGCAACATCGTCGCCATCAAGCCCATGAAGGACGGCGTCATCGCCGACTTCAAGGTCACCGAAAAGATGCTCAACTACTTCATCCAGAAGGCTCACAACCGCAAGATGCTGGTCCATCCCCGCATCGTCATCGGTGTGCCTTCTGAGATCACGCAGGTTGAAAAGCGGGCCGTCGAGGACTCCGCCTACCGCGCCAAGGCTAGTGAAGTCTATCTCGTGGAACAGGCCATGGTCGCGGCCATCGGCGCCGGCCTGCCCATCACCGAGCCCTCCGGCAACATGGTCGTCGACATCGGTGGCGGCACCACGGATATTGCGGTCATTTCGCTCGCAGGCATCGTCTATTCGCGCTCCGTGCGAATGGCCGGCAACCAGATGGACGAAGCCATCACCAACTACCTCAAGCGCAAGTACAACCTGCTCATCGGCGAGCGCACCGCCGAGCATATCAAGATCGAGATCGGCTCGGCCTTCCCGCTGGATAAGCCGCTCAGCATGGAGATCAAGGGCCGCAACCTGATCGAGGGCGTGCCCAAGACTATCACCATCGACGACAGTGAAATCCGCGAATCTCTCGGCGAGTGCATCGCCGTCATCATGAACGCCATCCGGGTGGCCCTGGAGCGTACCCCTCCCGAACTCTCCGCCGATATCAGCGACCGTGGCATCGTCCTCACCGGCGGCGGCGCATTGCTCAAAAATCTTGATAAGCGCATCCGCGAGGAAACCGGCCTTCCCGTCTCCGTAGCCGACGATCCGCTGGCCTCGGTAGTGTTGGGAACCGGAAAAATGCTCTCCGACTTCCGCCTCCTCCGCAAAATCAAAATCGATTGAGGCAGTGAACAGTGGTAAGTTGGTTTCCCAGGTCTGAAATTCCAGACTTGTGGTGACCGCGGCGATGAACGGAGGGCTGAATCATGCTTAGATTGTCGCGCTCAATTCTGATTCTTTGCAGCATTTGTCTTCTGACTTTCACAGTGGCATATGCTCAGGCTACTAATGTTGATTCGTATCGAACTCCAAGGAGGGTAGTGGATGTTGTCGATAAAACAGAGGTCGGTGCAATTATCCAATCGTTTCAGAATGAGTTGAACCGCCTCGGCTTCACAGGGCGGATTACGAGCTGCGAACATGTGATCAACGTTTATTTTCCAATAGGCGGTCATGATTCCAGTTATGCCGCATACTGCAATATCAGCATCGGAAATAAGAGCCTGAGCTACTGGATGTGCAATGACCGGATGATCGGCAAATTTACATTAGGTGGCTCTGAAGCGCCTTCCAGAGAAGGTGGCGTTCGTTTTGTCGTGAATAATTGCCCTGCTGGTGGTTGACAATCCGTTGTAGTCAAATGCTAAAGACGGGTGGCCCACATCTCGATTTTGAGATGTGGAAGACGATATACCTTAACCAGTCTTTTTATCGTCTCTCAAAGTCCACCAGCCGTTTGACCTAGAAAATGGAAAGAGTGGGAAACCCTTCATGGATTTCCTCGATGCTGTCGCCCAGTTCGTAGCTATTCACAATGGGGTCGGGCATAATGCGCGTGCCGCGCACGACGGGTCTTCCTGATGCCTTGCCGGGGACGGCTTCGATCAGCTCGCAGGCCAGCCAATTGATTCCTAAATTGGTGTGCGCGTTTGCCATCTTCAGGTCCTCCCGCATCGCAGCCATTTTACCTGAAAATATATCCGCTTATGACGTCCACCCGTCATTCATTCTAGCTGGCCATCACTTCGTCCACGGCTTCCTCAAATACACGGAGCGATTCGCGTAGCGCCGCTTCGCCGATGACTAGCGGAGGAGCGATCTTGACACACTCGCCGGCCACGCCAACCGGAGCGAACATAAGCAACCCTTTGTGGAAACACGCAACATTGATTTTTGTGGCTGTCTCTGCGTCTGGTTCGCGAGTACCGGGCTTGACAACCTGGATACCGGCAACCATGCCTTTGCCCCAGCAACACCCGAGGCGTTGCGGGTACTTGCGCTGGATGCGCTCGAGCTCGGGGATGAACCACTGGCCGAGTTTGGCGGCGCGTGCGACGAGCTTTTTCTGATGGATGACCTTCAGGTTGGCGATGGCAGCGGCAACAGCCAGCGGCGAGGCGGAATGTGTCGAAGTCATCGAGCCGGGGGCATACAAATCCATGATGTCGCGCCGCCCAATTACGGCAGATAATGGCAACGACGAAGAGATGCCTTTGCCGCAAGCGATGAGGTCGGGCTTGATGCCGTAGTGCTCAAAGCAAAACATCTTGCCGGTCCGCCCAAATCCGGCTTGCACTTCGTCCATCGTCAACACGATGTCGTGTTGGCGGCAGAACTTTTCGAGTTTCCGGGCGTATGCGACGGGCAGAAAGTCGGGACCGACGCCTTGGTAGCTTTCGCAGATGACGCCAGCAATGTTCTCAGGCTTGATTTTTTGCTCGGCCAGTGAACGGAGAAAGAGATCGAACGAGGTATCGGGGTTCTTGAAGCCGTCAGGGAACGGGACTTGGATGAAGGTTGGGTCGCGGTCCACCATCCAGGTCTTCTGGCGTTCATTGCCGCCGGCAAGCTGTGCGCCCATGGTCCGGCCGTGAAACCCATTGCGGAAACTGACCATGTACTTTTTTGCTGGACCGTGTTTTTGAATCGCGTAGGTTTTGCTGAGTTTGATGCAGTTCTCGGTCGCTTCACTGCCGGTGCTCAGCAGAAACACCAGTTGCCGGCTTGGATTGGGCGCAATTTCACGCAACATGCGCGTGAGCGTGGCGCGGTCGGCATGCGGAAACACATAGGTGGCCAGCAGCGGACGGTCGATCATCGCGCGCAAAGCTTTGACAATTTGCGGATTGCCGTGGCCGGTGTTGGCGATCAGCACGCCGCTTGACCAATCGATCCAGCGGTTGCCCCATTCGTCGGCGATGGTTGAGCCTTCGGCCTTGTGCCAAAGCACCGGTGGTTGCCCGGACATCGAACGCGGCTCGCTGCGGCGCAGTTCCTCGAAGACCGGCAGCGACTGCGGCACCGGCAACGCAGTCTTGATGGTGCGATACTTGGTTTTGATTTTCGCGACGTTGACAGGCGTCAAACTATACTCGGCCATTGCTGCTCTCCACGCGGGGATTGTTCCCGTACTCAATTTTCACCAGCGCGCCATCGGCAAGGATGGATTGGCGTGCGGCTTCAACCACAAGTTCGTTGATGAAGCTATTGGCCGGCGTGGCGACAATGCCGGCGGCGTCGATTTCTCGGATGAATTTTTGCTGGGCGGCGAGGCTGTCGCAGGTCGTCTCCATGCGCTGCATGGTTTCGAGGCTTGCGGCGACGGATTCATACCCATAACCGACCGGTTTGGCGCCGGCGCCTTCCCACGGGACGAGCCGGTAGAAATCGGGGCTGACATACCGGTAGCGCGACGCGCCGCTCGGTTCGAGGAACGCGTACCGGACACCGCGTTCGTGGTCGTCGTGATGAATCATGCCGGTGCGGTCGGGGCCTTCGCAGTACATGATCAAACCTTGGTCGTTGCTGCCGGCGGCGTCATCGGGATAACCAAGGCCGTTGGTCACCGTCAGCAACGCGCCGTTCTCGAAGCGCACACGTCCGCTCGACCACAGAAACGCTTCGTTGCCGTTCGGAAATTTCCCGCGCACGCCGTCCAATGACACAGAGACGGGCTTGAGGCCGGTGATGAAATAAACCAGGTCCACGTAATGGCAGCCGACATAAGTGAACGGGTCGGTCTTGTCGCACGTGAACCAGTTTTGGAAATTGGAATGCCGGTAGTAGTACGGCTCATATAATTTCGCGTCGCCCATCATGAACTCACCGAACTTGCCCTCGGTGTAAAGCCGTTTGGCCAGGAGCGAGCGGCGGTCGAATCGCTTGTGGTACTCAACGCCGACGAATAGGCCTTTTCCCAGCGCCAACCGTTCGATTTCGACGTCCTGCCGGTATTCGAGCACCAGCGGTTTGACGCTGAGCACATGTTGATCGTGCTGCAACGCTTCCATGACGATCGGATAATGAAACCAATCCGGCACAGCTACGATGACTGCCTGCCGTGGCTTCTGCTTAGCCAGCGCGTCCTTATACAAATCCGGAAACGTTTTTTCCGGCGGCGTTGTCAACGCCGGCAGTGCGGTGAATGTTTGTCCCGGAAACGCCGCACGCAGTTCCTCGCTGTCAGTCAGCGCCTGCAACGGCCCGCTGTTGAGGGCGCAGACCGTGATTTCACCCACCACGCCAAGGCGTTGGAGATGATAAATGCTAGGCAGAATCAGATCGTTGGTGATCATTCCGCCGCCGATGATGAGTGTATCAAGGGGCTGATTATTCATGGCAGGCTTAATATCAGGATACCGTCTACGACCAAGATGCTGCAACCGTGAGCGAAGTTTGGCGCGTTTTCAGGCCACACGAAGTCGGAGGGCCTGCGGGTACTTCGGCCGGTATAAGTTCTTCGGGCATCTTCGAGTCTTCGAGCATACATACAATGGGCCGCTTGCTCTCAGGCAACCACGGAATCTCCCGTAATCCGCATGCCCCAAGCGCGGTTAGTATACTGAATCTATTCTTGCGTTCCGCGCGGTTTTTTCCGGCACCCCGAGCCCTGGCCATGGAATCGTTCTTCATCCGCTATCGAAATCTACTCGTACTGCTGGCCATCCTCGGGGCGCAGATCATCGGCCTCGCCGTGCAGGTACGCCGTACCGGCGACGGCCGCAACACCCTCGACCCGCAGGACGCGTCCAGCGTGCGGCTCATCCGGCTGTGGGCCAATGCCCTGGTCTCACAACCGGAGCGGTTCATTCAATATGCCAAGCTGGGCGCCGAGGGTACGTGGCAGAATTATCTTGACCTGCGCCACGTCCGCCAACAGAACAACGATCTCCACCAGATCGTCGACCGACTCCGCCTGGAGCAGGCTGCCCTGCTTGAAGATGCCCGCCAGGGCCAGCGGCTGCAAGAGCTCCTCGGATTCCAGCAGAGATACATTTATTCGACGGTCGCCGCGCAGGCTATCGGCTCCAGCGGCAGCGATCAGTCGCGCGTCTTCTATCTTGACAAAGGCTCGGCCGACGGTCTGGACCGCGATATGGCCGTTATTACTGCCGATGGAATCGTGGGTAAGGTGCGCGAAGTCTTTCCTCATTCGGCCCAGGTGCTGGCCATCAACGACCAGACCAGCGGCGCGGGAGTGATCCTCGAAACCACACGCATTCGCGGCATCCTTCGTGGCAACGCCGCCGGCCAGCCGCAAATCATCGGCGTCCTCGCCGACGGCCGCATCCAACCTGGCGAACCCGTGCTCACCGCCGGTGGCGACCAGGTCTTTCCGCGCGGTCTCCCGGTGGGCGTAGTGGACAAGGTCGTCCGCGACCCCGAGCATGAGAACTTTATTGATGTAATCGTCAAGCCGGCCGCGCATCTTGACCGGCTCGACGAAGTTCTGGTGATCACCTCCACCCAGTCACGCCTCTCGCCGCAGCAGACGCAGGACTTGGTCACCAGCGAAGCACTCAAGGGCCCTGAAGCAGCGGCGATCAAGGAGCAGCAGAAAGCATCCCAGATCATGGCCGAACGGCTTCCCGGCCTCACTGACTCCAATGCCCCGCCGGCAAACGCGGCTCAAACCCCAGGCGCACCTCAACTGGGACAAAATCCACCTGCGCCCATTCCTGAGCAGGGCCTTCCCAAGCTTCTGCCACCGCGGCATGCTGACCGCTTCACCCCGGGCACAACGCCGGATATCGTGCCGGGCACAAGTTCAGATTCGCAACTCGACGCAAAACCCGGCCAGAAAACAGTACCCAACCAACCCAATCCCCTGAAAACTAAGCCGCGGAGGAATCCATAACCATGTCTGTCCTTGGCGCTGACTTCCGCCGCGATATGGAAATCCACCGCTATCCGGTGCTGGTCTACGTTATGGCGCCGCTGGTGGCTCTCGTGCTGCAAGCCTGGCTGCCTAGGTTGATCGGAAACCACGTTTTGTTTGACTTGCCCCTGGTGATCACCATTTACTTTGCCCTTGGCCGCCGAAGCCCCATCCAGGGCACACTGATGGGCGCTTCTCTGGGCCTCTTTGAAGATGCGCTCTCCCACCACGCCATCGGCGTCAATGGCATCGCAAAAACCGTGGCCGGCTTTCTGGCCGCTTCAGTGGGAATCCGCGTCGACGTCGATAATGTGACGATCCGTCTGATACTCAACTTTCTGCTCTCACTGCTGGCCAGCGCCATCTACGTCTTCACCTATCGCTTCCTGCTGGGGCTCGATCTTCAGTGGAGTTGGTTCACTGAACTCTTCAAGGCGATTGGAAATTCGTTGCTCGCCCTGGTGCTGTTTCCTTTCCTGGACCGTCTGCAGGTTAGGGACTGAGCGCAGGACCGTTTGAAATCGTACTTTGTGAAATGAAATCGAAGTAGTTGTATTCTAAAAGGCACAGAGAAATGCATTCCAACCCCGGCAGCCGCGGCGAAAAGCTTTCCACCCTCAAGTTGACGGTGGTCCAATACGGCATTCTCTTCATGATGCTGGCCTTGGCCGCCGGACTGTGGCGCCTGCAGGTGCTGGGCGCGGAAAACTTCCGCCAGTTGGCCGAGCAGAACCGCATCCGCAAGGTTCCCGTATTGGCCGCCCGAGGAAAGCTCTTTGACCGCGAAGGCCGCCTCCTGGTGGATAACTACCCTTCAGTTTCCTGCTTCCTGGTCCGCGAGCAGAATCGCAACGTAGACGCCGATCTGCCGCTGATTGCAAAGGGGCTGGATCTCGATCTCGAACAGTTGCGCGCCACCCTCCGCCACTATCGCGCCGCGCCCGGCTACCAGCCCATCCCCATCAAGCAGGACGTAACCGCCGACGAGCAGGCCTTCATCGAGGCCCACCGCAACGAACTTCCTGAGCTGGAAACTATAGACGAAGAGCGCCGCCTCTATCCCCGTGACGGCTTCGCCGCCCATCTCATCGGCTATGTGGGCGAAGTGAGTGAGCAGATGCTCAACGATCCACGCTATGAGGGCTACGGGCCCGGTGACGTGGTGGGCAAGGCCGGCGTCGAGGAGACTTACGACCAACTGCTGAGGGGCCAAGACGGCTCTCGAGATGTAATAGTTGACAGCCATGGCCGCGAGGTCGGCTACCTTGGAGTTCAGCACGCCACTCCCGGCCAGGACCTGAAACTGACCATCGATATCGACCTCCAGCGCACCGCTGAGCTGGCACTGGGCAACGCCAACGGAGCGGTAGTCGCCATGGATCCTCGCAACGGCGAGATCCTCGCCATGGTTTCTCATCCCAGCTACGATCCCAATGCATTCGCTGTGCGCATTAACCGCACGGACTGGAACGAGCTCATCACCAATCCCAACCATCCGCTGATGAACAAGGCCATCCAGGACCAACTGGCCCCCGGTTCCACGTTCAAAATCATTATGTCCGTTGCAGGCCTGCAGGAAGGCGTAGCCCAGGATATGCATGTGAATTGCATCGGCGGTGGCAACTTCTACGGGCGCTTCTTCCACTGCGATCGCCATCATGGCGTGCTCAACATCACCCAGGCCATCCCACTCTCCTGCGATACCTTCTTCTATACATTGGCGCAAAAGCTGGGCATCGATACCATCGCCAAATACGCCACCGCTCTCGGCCTGGGTTCAAAAACCGGCATCGACCTGCCCAACGAGATGGCCGGCGTCATGCCCTCCACGCAGTGGGAGATGAAGAACTTTCATCAGAGATATTACCCCGGCAACACGATTTCCGTGGGCATCGGCCAGGGCGAAACGCAGGTTACTCCTCTACAGCTCGCGAGGGCTTTGGGCGGCATCGCGTCAAACGGTCATCTAGTCCGGCCCCACCTGGTCATGCCCGGCCAGGTTCCAGCCGAATTCCATCAGGCCGTTCTCGATAGCTTCCCTGGTTCCGGCGATGTTAACCTTCCTCTCAACCCCGATACCTGGTCCATCATCACCGACGGTATGGCTGCGGCCACCACCACCGGCACAGCCGCTGCCGCGCACATGCAAGGCGTCGACTTTGCCGGCAAGACCGGCACAGCCCAGGTTGTTGGCGGGGGCGACACTCACACTAAGGGCGGCGCCAAAACTCCCAATTCCTGGTTCGTCGGCATGGTGCCCCGGCGCAATCCTGAAATCGTGGTTGCCGTCCTGCAGGAGCACGGTGACTGGGGCTCCAACTCGGCGCGCATCGCCGCCCAGGTCGTCGCCACTTACGTAAACAAAAATCGCATGAAGGACAACAACGTCCTCGACCAGGCAGGAAGCAGCAAGCCGGTTGAAATGGGTGCCATCTGGTCAGACCCCGTGCCGCCCCAAGCCCGCCACTCCGCCACGCAGCAGCAAGCATCCGTCCTTCACATTGACCGTTTCATCGTCAATCCCGCTCCACAGGCTTTCGCCAGCCAACTGTTCCCGCTCCCCGCAAGAGTGAGAAACCAAATCAATCCCGCAACTCTGGCCAAGCAAGGCTCTCCCTGATGCGCCGCTTCCTCAGTTTCCGCGACTTCGACTGGGCGCTGCTGCTCATGGTGCTGCTCCTGTGTGCGGTTTCGGTCTTTGAAATCTACTCGGCCACGCTTCACACCAAGTACGCCGGCTACCACAGCAAGCAGATCCTATGGATCGCCGCCGGCCTAGCGGTCATGTTCATCTTCGCCAAGATTGACTATCACTTGCTTCTCGACTGGACGCCGTGGGCCTATGGCGTCTGCCTCGTAGCCCTGCTGGCGGTCCTGGTCGTAGGGCGTAAAGTGCTGGGCGCCCGCCGATGGATCAGCGTCGGCCCCATGCACTTCCAGCCGTCCGAGTGGGTCAAGCTGGTGCTGATTTTGGCCGTGGCCCGCTACTTTGCCAATCTCGGCGGCCGCAGCCTCACCTGGAAAGACATTTTCAAGTCCTTTCTGCTCGTGGGCCTTCCCATGATCCTGGTCATTCGCCAGCCCGATCTTGGAACCACGCTTACCTATACGCCAATCCTTGTTGCCGGCCTCTTTCTGGGTGGCATAAGCCTTCGCCAGGGGTTGATTCTCACTGCGGTCTCCGCCATGCTGATTGTCGGCGTTTGGTCCAGCGGTAAGCTGCTCAAGCCCTATCAAAAAGCCCGTCTTTCCAGCTTTATCAACCCCGACAACGACCCCAGAGGCACCGGCTATCAGATCCGCCAATCCCTCATCGCCGTCGGTTCCGGCGGAGTCTGGGGCAAAGGCCAGGCAAAAGGCTCCCAGACCCAGGGCGACTTTCTCCCCATCCCTCATGCCGACTTCATCTTTGCCGCATTCAGTGAGGAGCACGGCTTTATCGGCGCGATTTTGGTGCTGCTGTTATACTTCTTCATATTGATGCGTTTGATTCAAAACGCTCAAACAGCCGCGGACCTGCCCGGTTCCCTGATTATCATGGGAGTGGTGGCTGTGTTGACATTTCAGATTGCGGTCAACGTGGGCATGGTCATCGGGTTTATGCCCGTCACCGGAATCCCTTTACCTTTAATGAGTTACGGAGGATCTTCGGTGCTGTTTACCTTCCTGGCGCTAGGCGCGGCGATGAATGTCCGCATGCGCAGGTTCGTAAACTGAGCATTTGGGGATTGTTCGCCCCGACTGACTGAGTTTCAAGAGCTTCGCTTCTTGTGTCCCGCGGAACTGTCCGGCCCACAAGATAGCGGTTTTTAAGCATTTACGGCGCTTTTCCAATTTTGCTAAACCACTTGGCAGTTGTGGTTTCCCATATTGATACTATTGGAAAAACGCATTAGCCGGCCAGGTCCGGAGGGATCTCGAGCCCGGCAGGACAAGGATTCATGAGCACGCAGAGACGGGAAGACCGTTGGCAGCGTACTAATTGCACGAATCGCGCAGGAGCGCCCGGGATCCCCGGCGACAGTTTTTTGTCGACGGGGTGGGGAGTACGGGGTCATATAGAATCAGCTCCCATCGCGCAGAAAATTCGTGCATACGCAACGGTTGGAACGGCCCCGCCGCACTTTGCGGCAAGGTTGGCCACAAACTCTCTGCAGTCGGATCGCCGCACTAAGCAGCTGGTTGGTCAGGTTTTCCACGGCTCGCCGCCCTCGTTGGTTGGCAACCGCCCGGTAACTGGCACACTGGCAACTTGCAGGTTGCCCCTCCGCTCATTCCTTCTTCTTCCGCATTCGAGCCCATCCATACCACCTCGCCGCATCTCCCAGCAGGCTCAATGCCGCTGGATGGAAAGGTACGATGGGAAAAGAAATTTGCATCTCCAGCACGCCGCATGAAACCCGGCTTGCAATTCTAGAAGACGATCAACTCGCGGAAATCTATTACGAACGCGAAAACGAATACACACTGGCCGGATCCATTTATAACGGCCGCGTAACCCGCGTCCTGCCCGGCATGCAGTCCGCCTTTGTAGACGTAGGCCTTGAGCGCGACGCCTTCCTCTATGTAACCGACTTCCTCGAGCTCGAAGACTCTGAAGAGACCGACGAGCTTGAAAAGGCCACCCTTGCCAGCGGCAACCAACCTCCCCGCGAGGTCCGCCACCAGACCATCCCCGGTGAGAACAATGTACAGCGCGCCGCTCAAAAGCCGATCGAGAGGCAGGATCCCCGGCAGGATAATCAGGCGAGAGGCCGCCGTCTCACCGTGGAGTCAATTCCTGAAGCCGTCGAGGCGCCCGCCGCTGAATCTCTCGCCATCTCCGGCCAAACCGGCAGCGACCAGGATGATTCAAGCAGTTCGAGTTCCAGGCGCTGGCGTGGACGCCGCCGCCGTCGCGGTGGTGGTTCCTCCGCTGGCTCGCCTCAGAGCCAGTCCCAGGCCGATAGCTCTGAAGGATCCACCGAGAGCCGAACCCCGTCGCCCGCGGAGACTGAAGTTGCTCCGTCAATTCAAGCCGCAACCGGGGTCCCAGGCGACAGGTCTTCGTCGCCGGGGTGGTC
>Ga0187855_10000116_pt1 | contig 67420 bp, 56 predicted proteins | sample June2016WEW_8_10_2_FD_132969 | JGI IMG/M metagenome (GOLD analysis project Ga0187855, IMG submission 132969) | Peatland microbial communities from SPRUCE experiment site at the Marcell Experimental Forest, Minnesota, USA - June2016WEW_8_10 | ecosystem: Environmental > Terrestrial > Soil >... | reverse complement strand
TCGCGTGCGACATTCAGCCCCTGGCCCGGTAATACGGAAATGTCTTAGCGGTTAGGACGACGCGTTGCGGGCGTCGCGATAAGCGCCTTCGGCAGTGTCGGCGACCTCACTGACGAAGTCCTTTGCATCTCCCATGTTCTTGCGCACCCGGCGAATCACGGTTTTGCCGCGATCGGCCGCGTCGTCCAGACCGTCCTGCGCCGTGCCGCGAAGAAACTCGCGAGTATCTTCTCCCGATTGCGGGGCGAAGAGGACGCCCAGAGCTGCGCCGGCACCCAAACCAATGGCAAAAGCGGAAAAAACCTGCGGCCATGCATTGCGACGACGAATCATGACATTCTCCTGTACCAGCTTCTATTCGTACTTCTACTCTTCTGTGTGCCTTTTTATGCGACGGTAACGAGTCGGCGCACGATAGCGCGGCGATCTTCCGGCGAACATCGGGTAAAGGACGTAGCGGCCGCCGCATGTTCGTGTAGAGCTTGGAAGACGCCGGCAGGAGCAAGCACCCATCTAGACCTCATTTCGGGTTACTCCCTTGCAATTCGCGACAATTTGCTGACTTCTCTGGTCGAAGACGAAATAGTCTCCCGGGGTTTTCGAGTGAAGTTCCACTAACCGGACCTTGGCGGTCCGGAGATCGGAAGAGGCTTCCAGCCAGATAAAACTGCCATCGAGATGACGTTTTAGGATATCGAAAGGCTCAGCAGGCACTTGTTCCTTTTCCACCTCAGCAATGTAGTTGTGCGGTGGAAGGAGCAGTCGTGTTGCCTTACGCGCGATTTTTTCGTGGCCACACCAAATCAGGAGGTTAGCGGGTTCCTCAGGTAACTTCCCGCCGGGAAAATACCGAAGGAGCATTAGTATAGAACTATGTCATTTTGGCAGGGAAAACTGCATTTTTACAGACCGGTGAAGGGAATCTTTTTTGGTGGAGCCGATGGGATTCGAACCCACGACCTCCTCGATGCCATCGAGGCGCGCTCCCAACTGCGCCACGGCCCCACCGGGATACTTCGTACATCAATGCTAGCATTCGGGTGCGCGGTTCGTCTATAAGTTGGCACACGTCCGTCCACTCAGGCGGACACTAAGAGCGCTGAAAGGAAGCGAAAACCATGTCCCCTTTTCTTCGCGGATTGAGAGCTCTTGCGATCGCCGCGGCTGCGTTCGTAACCACCCATCCCAATTCCTTATATGGTCAAGCCTCGGGGAATATGGCCGGCGTCAAGTTCGCCGCGGAAGTGCCGCTTTTGGACTGCGACGGCACGCCGTGCGTGGACGCACGCATCGGTGAGGGCAAGACCATCCGTCTGGGCATCGACACCGGTAATGTGGATTCCGTTGTGGACTCTAAGATCGCGGACGCGGCGGGGCTGAAACCCTCGGAGCCGCCGAAACCTGGTGCGCCGTCGGGAATGTTTCGCACGGTGATGCCGAGCGTGCACATCGGCGAGCTTACTCTGCTTAAGGTTCTGGCGGTCGGGATGGACCTCTCGGACATGATTTCGCAGAAGCAAATGCCGCACGTCGCGGGAACGCTGGCGTACCCCGCATTCAAAGACCGCATCGTGCAGTTGGACTTTACGACACACAAACTGCGTGTTTCCGATGTCTTGACGGCGCCGGTGAAATGCACAGGGGCGTGCGACACAATGTCGCTGATCACGTTCGGAAAAGAAGGACCTCCGATTGTCGTGGCGGATGGATTCGAAATCAACGGCGAGAGAGTTTCCGCGCAGGTAGACACGATGTATACGGGTTCTTTGCTGGTGTACACCGCGTCGATCGAGAAACTGAGTTTATCGGGCGCGGCGCAAACCACGGATGTGCGCCTTTTCTCACTTACTGACGGCGGCGTCAATATGAGGGTCGCGGAGGCGCAGCAGGAAAGCTTCAACGGACTCACTCTGGTGAAGGACGGCGCGAAAGTTTACTTTCCTACTGAGACGGTCCACGAACCTGATGGGCTGTTCGACGCCACCGTGGGCCTGGAACTATTCCACGAGGCCGTGCTGACCTTGAACTTCCACGACATGACGATTGCCGTCGCGAAGAATAGGCAGGCCTCTTAGCCGACTGGTGCGGAAATCGTAAGCTCGATCGTTTGGACCCGAACCTCACTTAATTACAAGGCGCGGAGCTTGCTGGACGCAGATGTGCGAGAAATGCGTGATGAAGGCGCGTCAGGGAGCGCCCACGCAGGACCGTGGCGCCGATCGTGCGCGTCGCTTCGTCGTCGGCGATGCGGACATAGCGACAGCGTGCATCTCTCTCGATCGCCATTTCCGGGACGATCGAAACACCCATTCCCGTGCCGACCATGCTGAGAATGCTGCTGAACTGGCCGCTCTCAAAAATAATTTGCGGGTTAAGGCGCGCGCGGTCGCATGCTGCGACCGCGGTGTCGCGAAAACAGTGACCGTCGCGCAACAGCAGAAACGGCTCCTTGCGCAGATCCTTGAGGGCCAACGTTTTGCGTCCTGCCAAGGAATGTTTTCTCGGAAGCGCGGCGAACAGACGTTCGGTGAGAAGCGCGAAGGTGTCGAACTCGTGGCCGCGGATGGGCAGCGCGAGAATGGCGACGTCGACGGTGCTGGCGCGCAGGCGATCGAGCAGAACCGGCGTGATTTCTTCGACCACCGTGACGCGCGCTTGCGGAAACTGGCGCGTGAACGAGGAAAGTTTCGGTGGAAGATAGTACGGCGCGATGGTTGGAATCACGCCGACGGTCAGCGAGCCCGCGACGGAATCCTTGCGCTCAACTACATCGCCCCTGGCGGCTTCGAGTTCGCGCAAGACGGCGCGGGCGCGCGGCAGGAAAGCTTTGCCGACATCGGTGAGGCGGACGGAACGCCCCAGGCGATCGAAAAGGCGCGCTCCGAGTTCGTCCTCAAGTTTGAGGATTTGCTGGGAGAGAGACGGCTGCGCGACGTGGGAATGCTCGGCGGCGCGGCTGAACGAACCGGTCTCGGCCACGGCGCAGAAGTAACGGAGTTGATGGAGTTCCATAGAGGCAGTTAACTGTCGAAAGTCTACAGTTGAAAGAAATCGGCGCGCACGGCTCTCGCAGCGTCAATTGTTTCTCGTGCGGTCGATGAGCAGCGCGCCATAGGCTATGCCTATCTATCGTATCCGAAGTATATATTGGAAGTATAGGTCTCGCGCGCATACCATCCAGTTGCGGTTTATAGCGGCGCCCAGGGTTGATCCGTGCGACACGCGCATGACCGCGAACTGAGGAGGATTTAATGGCGGATGAAAAGAAAATCATGACGACCGATGCGGGCCGTCCGGTGGGCGACAACCAGAACTCGCTCACGGTGGGGCCGCGCGGACCTGTTGTTTTCGAAGACTTTCTACTTTTTGAAAAGATGGCGCATTTCAACCGGGAACGCATCCCGGAGCGAGTCGTTCATGCGAAGGGCTCGGGCGCGCATGGACATTTCGTTTGCACCAGCAGCGAAATCACCAAGTACACGACCGCGAAGCTGCTGAGCGCGGTGGGCAAGAAGACGCCGACGTTCATCCGGTTTTCGACGGTGGGCGGCGAAAAGGGCTCCGCGGACACGGAGCGCGATCCGCGCGGCTTTGCGTTGAAGTTTTACACCGAAGAAGGCAACTGGGACATGACCGGCAACAACACGCCGGTGTTCTTCATTCGCGATCCGCTGAAGTTCGGCGATTTCATCCACACGCAAAAGCGCGATCCGGAAACCAACCTGAAGTCGCCGACGATGATGTGGGATTTCTGGTCGCTGGCGCCGGAATCGCTGCACCAAGTCACGATTCTCTTTTCCGACCGCGGCACTCCCGACGGCTACCGGCACATGGACGGCTTCAGCAGCCACACGTTCAGCCTGATCAACGACAAGAATGAGCTGTTCTACGTGAAATGGCATTTCAAGACCAAGCAGGGCATCAAGAATTTCGATGCCGATGGCGCCACCGCGATGAAGGGGAACGACCCCGACTACGCGCAGCGCGATCTATTCAACGCCATCAAGGAAGGCAACTTTCCGAAGTGGCGCGTTTCCGTGCAAATCATGCCGGAGAAAGAAGCCGAGACCTATCACATCAATCCGTTCGACCTGACCAAGGTGTGGCCGCACAAGGATTATCCCCTGCACGAAGTCGGCGAACTGGAATTGAATCGCAACCCGGAGAATTATTTCGCGGAAGTAGAGCAGGCGGCGTTTGAGCCGCGCAACATCGTGCCCGGCATGGGCTACTCGCCGGACAAAATGTTGCAGGCGCGGCTGATCTCCTATCCGGACGCGCACCGCTACCGGCTAGGCGTGAACTACGACGTTTTGCCGGTCAACAAGCCGCAATGCCCGTTTCACACTTACAATCGCGACGGCGCCATGCGTTTCGACGGCAATCACGGCGCGGAGCCCAATTATGAGCCGAACAGCTTCGGCGGCCCGACGCAGGACAAAAAGTACACCGAGCGTCCGAAGATGGTCAGCGGCACGGTCGCGCGTCACGATCACCGCAGCGACGCCGACTACTACACACAGCCTGGAAACTTGTTCCGCCTGATGCCTGCCGACGCCAAGCAGCGCCTGATCAGCAACATCGTCGGCAGCCTCGGCAATACGCCTCGACGCATCCAGGAGCTGCAGATCAAGCACTTCTACAAAGCCGATCCGGCCTACGGAACCGGCGTGGCGAAGGGCCTGGGCCTCAACATCGATGCGATCGTCGCGGACAAACAAGCTACAGCGGCGGATTGAAAAAGGCTGTGAATGGTGAGTAGTGAGTAGCTGCCATCACTCACTAGCTTGGCAGTTCCAAACGAGGCGAGCTTTCGCTCGCCTCGTTTTGCTTTTGACGACGCGTTGACACGCCCTCGACAGCAGTTCCGCCGCGCCTAGTACAATGGCTAGCCTATGGCGAAGCTTACCTTTCTGGGTGCCGCGGGCACCGTTACTGGATCGAAGTATCTTGTGGAAGCCGCAGGCAAACGATTGCTGCTGGATTGCGGCATTTTTCAAGGCTCGAACGAACTGAGCGACCGCAACTACAAGCCGTTGTCAGTCGACCCTAAGACCATCGACTACGTGGTTTTGACGCATGCACACCTCGATCACACCGGATGGCTCCCCTGCCTGGTGAAGGCCGGCTATCACAGGCCGATTTACGCGAACCCGGCGACCATCGAGCTGACATCGCTATTGCTGAAAGATTCCGCGCACCTGCAAGAAGAAGACACCCGGCATGCAAAGAAGCATGGCTACAGCCGGCACGCAGACCCGCATGCGTTGTACACACCGGAAGATATCGACCCCGTCTTGAGGCTGATGAAGCCAATCGCGCGAGCAGGCGCTTTCGAAGTGAGTCCTGAGTTTCATTTCGTGGCTTACGACGCCGGGCACATTCTCGGCTCGACCAGCCTGGAGCTCACGATTTCGGAGAACGGCAGGAAAATCGTGGTCGTTTTCTCCGGCGATATCGGGCAATACCATCAGCCGATCTTGAAGAATCCAGCGACACCGGCTTCGAATGCGGATGTGCTGCTCTGCGAATCAACCTATGGCGACCGCGATCATGAGCCCGGCGATCCCAGAGAGGCGCTGGCCACGGTGGTGAACCGCGTCGCAAAACGCGGCGGGTCGATTATCATCCCGGCATTCGCTATCGGGCGGACGCAAACATTTATGTATTACCTGCGGGAGCTGGAGGACCAGCAGAAAATTCCGCGGCTGCCGGTGTATGTGGACAGCCCGATGGCCCTCAGCGCCACGGATTTGTACGTCAAATATCACGAAGATCACGACAAGAATTTTGTGCAGCTGGAAAGCGCCAATGGCGGAAAAGGCGATCCGTTGAACGTGCACGAATTTCATTTGACACGCACGGCGGATCAATCGAAGGCTATCAACAACGTCACGAACCCCTGCATCATTGTTTCGGCGAGCGGGATGGTGTCGGGTGGTCGCGTGCTACATCACCTGGTCCAGCGCTTGCCCGATCCGCGCAATGCGGTGATCCTGGCGGGCTTTCAGGCTCAGGGGACCCGTGGTCGCGCGTTGCAGGAAGGCGCGAAGACGTTGCGGATATTCGGGCAAGAGGTCATCGTCAAAGCGGAGATCGTCGTGATGGGTCAGTTTTCCGCGCACGCCGGCAAGAGCGAATTGATACGTTGGTTGCAGGGACTGCCTTCGGCGCCAAAGCAAACGTATCTGACACATGGCGAACCCGCGGCGGCGCAATCGTTGCAGAGAGCGATCCAGGACCAGCTTAAGTGGAACGTAGCCGTAGCCCGATACCTGGATACCGTGGAACTTGGCCATTAGGCTGGGCTTCGTCCAGCGACCGGGAATGAAACTCTGTCGCTCCGCTCCATGAGACTGCCAGCGATAAGAATTCTTTAAAATACCCGGAAACTTTTAAGCGGATGACCTCGTCTATACAGGCAAGACCACTCGCGGGGTAGGGGGCTAACCACCACAGGGCAACCGACCGTCAGTTCCCTACCCCATCTAGTACGTGATGTTGGACTCCGCCAAGACTTTGGCCGCGTGGATTTACTCCCGTCCTCTGATTCTCGACTACTATGCGTAAATCCGTGCTGGTGCTCCGTACCCTGGAAAGTACAGTTCACGGGAAATTATATAGAAGTACGTAAGGCCGACCTATCGCGACCGCGCAGGTTGTTCGCCCAAGTTGTGCCTGGAAATTCCGATCGTCCGCCCCGCGCATCGTGACCCTCCCAAGAGCCGGGCCCGCTGCAGCTTCGCCAGCCTAAGCCCCGGACCTACATACGATTGCACGGTGGAAATGGCGAGGTTACAGGTCGGGGAGGTTGCGGGCGCGCATGGTGCGGGGCTTGAATTCGGCGCGCAGAGAGATGGCGTTGTCGCGACCCGGGCGAGGGGTCTTGGCCGAGGCTCTACAGTGGAAGAGGATGCGCTCGGTATCGGGGTCGATGGTGGCGCGGCCATCGACTTCGCGGGGGAAATGAAACTCGGTGCGGGCATCCTGATCATCGGTGGCATCGACAAAGCGGGTTTCCTGCAGGTCGAGGGTCACGCCGTCCGGTAGTTCCAGGAAAACGGTATCGTGCAGATCTTCCGCGGCGTCCTGAAGAATGCGCTGGGGTTCGCTGCCTTCAATGGCCAGGACGTAGTCGGGAAGAATGGGAGCGTCAAGGGGCTGCGCGGCATTGCCGGGGTTTCGCAGTTGGAGGAGGCGTTGCTGCGCAAGGCGCACCATCCTGGAAGACCACCATAGGACAGGAATCGGAGGCAGGGGTTTGCCGCGGCTGACCTCGACGCCGCGGACGGGATCCGTTACATCGCGGTTCAGGACGGAATCGTTGACGCTGCCGGTTTGGCGGTCGGCGGAACCGTAGGTCTGTTTAGTGTCGAGCTTTACCTGGGCGGGACTCCACGGGGAGTCTTGGAGGACTCGGTAGGCGTCGGCACGATCCCACTTTTCGGGGGCCTTTTCCCAGGGAGGGCCGCCGAAAGAGGATGCCGGGAGCGCGAGTGTAGCGGTAAGAATGATTCGTAAGAGCATGGCTGGACGGACGCTTGGGATGCGGCGCGTGGCGCGACGAGTTGCCTGATGCCGCGGAAGATCGACACAACCCGGTCCTCCCGGACCTTCCGGATGATTTATAATTCGCCGCATGAGTGAGTTTGCGTCTCGGGGCCGGCAGGATCTGCATTTGCGGATGCATTGCGTCAACGTGTATGTCCGCGACCAAGATCGCAGCTTGCAGTTTTATCTTAACCAGTTGGGATTTCATTTGGCGTTTGATACGCGGCTGCAGACCGGGGAGCGGTGGGTGGCGGTGGCGCCGCCGGATGGGACCGCGATTCTGGCGCTGGTGGCCGCCAAGCCGGACTCCCCACAATACAAATTGATTGGGCGAAGCACGCAGGTGGTCTTTATCACCGAGGACGTGACCGCCAAGTACCTGGAATGGTCGAAGCGCGGAGTTAAGTTTTCGATTACTCCGCGGCTGAGGCGGATTCAATTCCATCGCGAGGCAAATGCGACGAGTCGCGAGCCGCTGGCGCCGCATTCCGACACATCACCCATGCTGGGAGAACACGAGAGTGTCTGGGGAAGTGTGTTCACGCGGTTCCGGGATGTGGACGGGAATTCGTTCTCCCTGGTAAGTTTCGACGAAGTGACGCAAGCGGTCGAGGCGCAACGGCGAAACATCGCGGCAAAGTTAGAGCTGGAAAAGCGCGCGGCGCGTGAATTGGAAATCGCCAAAGAAGTGCAGGCCCGTCTGTTTCCGCAGAAATTGCCGGTTATTCCATCCTTGGACTACGCCGGCATTTGCATCCAGGCGCGGCAGGTAGGTGGTGATTATTACGACTTTCTCGATCTTGGACCGCGACGGTTGGGGCTGGTCATTGGGGACGTTGTCGGAAAAGGAATTGCAGCCGCGCTGCTGATGGCAAATTTGCAGGCGAATTTGCGTAGCCAGTGCTCGATCGCCTTGGATCGGCCCCAGGACGTGCTGCGAGCGGTGAACCGTTTGTTCTGCGAGAACACACCTGTTGGCGGCTTTGCCACGCTTTTCTTCGCCGAATACGAGCAAGAGACGGGGCGTCTTCGCTACGTGAATTGCGGACATCTTTGCGCGCTGCTTCTGCGCGCAAATGATTCGCTAGAAAGGCTGGACGCGACCGGAACGGTCCTGGGACTTTTCGAGGATTGGGACTGCGAAATGGGGGAACGCAGGATTTGTTCAGGGGACACGCTGGCGTTGTACACCGACGGGATCACCGAAGCGTTCAATCATGCGGAAGAGGAATTCGGGGAGGAACGGCTGGTCGAGGTGTTGCGTCGAAACCGTGAACGGTCTTCGGCGGACTTGCTCAATGCAGTTGTCGAGGACGTGCGGCGATTCAGCCCGCAGGAACAGCGCGATGACATCACGATGATTGTAGCGAAATGCAGATGAGTTTTTGATCGAACGCCGGGTCAAAGCCCGGCGGCTACAAGGTGGCCAGCTTCAGCTTCGCCAGGCGCTGTTCGGCAGCGGCTAACGTCTCTTCTTTCTTGCAGAAAGTGAAGCGGATTTGCGTGGCGCCGTCGTTGGGGTCGTTGTAGAAGCTGGAGCCCGGGACTGTGGCTACGCCGATTTCTTCCACTAGATATTTCGAGAAGCGGACGTCTCTGGTCGCGGCGGGAAAGCGTTTCGGGTCGGGATCGGGGAAGCGGGAAATGTCGGTCATGATGTAGTAGGCGCCGCGGGGCTTGAAGACGGTGAATCCCGCTTGGGTGAGGATTTTCAGAAGGCGCGCGCGTTTTTCGGCGTAGCTGGTGGCAAGTTTGTCGTAGTAGGACTGCGGCTGTTTCAGCGCGGTGGCACCGGCTTGTTGCAGCGGGGCTGCGGCGCCGACCGTCAGGAAGTCGTGGACTTTGCGAATGGAGGCAGTGGCTTCGGGCGGGGCGATGGCCCAGCCCACGCGCCATCCGGTGACGCTGTAGGTTTTGGACATGCCATTGATGACGATGGTGCGGTCACGCATGCCGTCGATGCGCGCCATGGTGATGTGTTCGGTGCCGTCGTAGAGGATGTGCTCGTAGATTTCGTCAGTGATGCAGAATGCGTTCCAGCGCACGCAGAGATCGCGGATGAATTCGAGCTCTGAGCGGGTAAAAACTTTTCCGGTCGGATTGTTGGGCGTGTTGAGGATGATGGCTTTCGTTTTCGGGCCGAAGGCCGCGGTTAGTTCCTCTTCGTCGTAGGTCCAGACGGAATTTTCGTCTTTCGGCGGCGACATCTTTACAAAGCGCGGGGTGGCGCCGCTCAGGATCGCGTCTGGGCCGTAGTTTTCGTAGTAAGGCTCGAAGACGACGATTTCGTCTCCGGGGTTGATGATCGCCATCATGGCCGACATCATGGCTTCGGTTGAGCCGCAGCAAATAGTGATCTCGCGCTCGGGATCGATGCGGATGCCTTGCGTGCGCTCGAACTTTTCCACGATGGCGTCGCGCAGCGCTTTCGCGCCCCAGGTGATCGCGTACTGGTTGATATCGTCGGAGATGGCCTGGCGGGCGGCTTCCTTGATTTCAGCGGGGGCGGCGAAGTCGGGGAATCCCTGGGAGAGATTTACGGCGTTGTGTTTCAGCGCCAGGCGCGTCATCTCGCGGATTACGGATTCGGTGAATTGCTCAGCTTTGGCGGACAACATGCGGCGGCCGATTTGCGCCAGAGTGGTTTCGGGAGTAGTCATGGGCTCAAGTTGGAAGTTAAAAGTCTAAAGTTGAACCGCGTAAAAGCAAAGAGAAAGAAGAGTGGAGATAACACCAAATGTTTAGGCGCCTTGGTAGCGCCGGCATCCCGCCGACTCCAGCGCTTGAGTGCGCCTCAACGATTCGGGTCCGGGGAGGCGTCGGCGGTGGCCGGCGGTGTGACCGTAGGGGGCGCGATGATCGGCGATTCCGCCGCCGGAGCGGCAGGAGCCGCCGCTGTCGTGGCCGCGGTAGAAGCCGGCAGCGCGCCGGGACCGTAGACCATGCGGTAGACCTCGGCGTTGCGCAGAACGATTTGCACGTAATCGCGCGTCTCGGTAAAGGGGATGGACTCGACCAACTCGGCGATTTCCTCGTAGTTGCGTTCGGCGCGCCAGGCAGCGATGCGATCTTCACCGGCGTTGAACGCCGCCAGCGCGTACTCGGGTGCGCCGGTGGCCCGCTGCAGGTCGGCGATATAAAGCATGCCGAGTTCGAGATTGTATTCAGGATCGAAAAGTTTGGTTTTTACGTACCGGACTTTAAGTTGCTTTGCCAATAACTTGCCTGTTTTCGGCAACACTTGCATCAAGCCGATGGCGTTTGCGTGCGACACCGCGTCGGCCTGAAAAGTGGATTCCTGCCGAATCAGACCGGCAGCGACCATAGGATCGAAATCGTTGCGCGCGGCTTCGCGGCGCAGCGAAGCTTCATAAGGAAGCGGGTAGAGCGTTTTCCAGACGTTCACCGGAACGTCGGAGAATTTGCGCGCGTCGAAATTAGGAACGATCAAGCGCCCGTAGGCCATGCCGGCCGCGAAGTGCCCTTGATCGAACGCTGCCTGCGCGGCTTCGTAGAGCAAGCGCGGTGAGCCCGTAGCATAAAACGCCGATTTCAGCTCCAGTTCAGCGCTCGCGTCGAATGCGATGATGCGCAGGGCTTGCGCGCGTACCCAGCGATCCTGCGCGGCGGCGGGAACCGGTTCATCGAAGGGATGCAACGCTGGCGCCGGCGGGATTGTGGCGAGAAAGTCTGGCGGATCTTCGTCGCCAGGCGCCATTTTGTCAAGACGCACAGCGGCCGCGCGCCCAAAATACGTTTGCGGGAACCGATCCACATCGGCACGGAAATAAGCGCGAGCATGGCCGGGATTCCCGCCGCGCTCGGCGTTGCGCCCGAGCCAGTACAGCGCGTCCGGAGCATCCGCGGACGACGGATACTTGCGCAGGAATGCGATCAGCTTGTCGTCGGCGTACGGCTGGCGATCGAGATATGCAATCCACGCGGCGCGCCACTCGCAAAAGAAGGCGTACTTCCCTTCCGGGAAACCATCGAGCACGCGCTGGTAGTAGTTGACGGCTTTGCCGCGGTCGAGTTCCACCCAGTAGTAGTTTCCTACCATCATCAGCACTTCTTCCGACCACTTGCTGGACGGATATTTCTGCACCAGCTGTTCAGTCGCTCCGAGCATGTCGGATTCTTTTTTCGCGGTACGCTCGAATTGCGAGTATACGAACATCCGCTCGGCATCGACCTCGGGATCGGTGATGGCCAGCGAGGAAACCAGCGATGGCGAACCTTTCAACTGCACGCGGGCCTCGGCGGCGCGAAGTTGTGCGTGCTGGCGATGCGCGGGATCTTTCACTGACGCGGCGAGCTTTTCAAATTCCGCGCGGGCGTCCTTCCATTTGTGCTGGTTGTAAAAAATCTGCGCGCGTTCTTCCTGCAACTCCACGCTGGGAATCGGATACTCTCGGCCTAGCGTCGATTTCATCTGTGGCAGCGCGATGGCCGCAGTTTTGCCTTCGTCCGACAGCGGATTCTTGTAATACAGAAGCTGATAGTCTTTCGCCGCGCGAGCGTATTGACGCGCCGCCTTGTATGCCTGCGCCCGGAGCAAGAGAAGCGCCGGATGGACCGAAGTCGCCGGGTATGCTTCCAACTCCTCAATCGCCGCTTGCGGATGGCCTGCTTCGATGGCGGCTGGCGCGAGAGCCTCGAGGTACAGCTCCTTCATCGCCGTATTGGGATAATCGCGCCCGACAGCCTGTAGCGCGGTGAACGCCTCCGCGTTGTGCTTCAGCAACCGCTGCGTCTGCGCTGTCCAGTACAACACGTAGTCGCCGAGCAGCGTGTCACTCTTCGCTTTCGTGAGCCACGCCAGCGATTGTTGCGCGCGATTCTTGTTGTAGTCGTCGTAGCCGAGCGCCAGCGCGGAACGCGCGCCCCACACGTTACCGGCATTTTTCCCCGCGAACGAGGAAAGCTTTTCATACGCGCCAGGCGTGGCGTTGTGCAGCGCCCGGGCCAAGCTCGAAAGTTCACGTTGCGCAGCCTCGTCTTCCGGCGTGGCGGCGGTAATCTCCGGAGCGGAAGTGCTGGGCGTGCAGCCTGTGCGGCAAGGCACGGGCTTTGGCTTGTTCGATTTTTTCTTCTTGGAGTGAACCGTCTGCGCGGGAACGTCGAGCGGCACCGCAGCCAGAAGCGCAACCGATAGAAGGATTGCCAGTGCGCGGGAAAAATAAACGGCGCGAGGTTTCGCTAGTCCATCTCGCCGCCAATTCAGGCGAGCGCCGTTCGCGAACGAAATGCGCGGCGATGCCGCAAACGCAAGCTCAGCGGTGCTGCGCGGTCGTGGCGTAAGGATATTCGCCAAGGGCATGTGCGTCGCCCTCCGCGAGGATTTCCACCATCCAGCGATAAAAATAATCCACCGGGTGGTCCATGATGGGTTTGAATCGACGATCGTATTCTCGATGAGCTTTCTCAATGTCATCACGCAATCGGACGCAGATATCTTTGTGCTCCCGGCCGAGGCGCACCTGCTCCGGTCGTAACATCTTAATATCTTGCATCGAAACTTTCGCGACTCTATTTGCGCGGCGGTGTAGTTCTTGTTCCTCGGCCGACAACCGGCCGACGTCGAAGGCGCTGGCGTCTTCGGACTCGCCGGGGGCCGGGGGAGGCGTCTCGATCTCGGCAGTTTCAGCAACGGGCAATTCGGCGTGCGGCGCGGAGACAGGCGCGGGCGGGTGGGCCGCCACGACCGGCGGCGCGGCGTGCACCACGGAGGCAGGACCCGGCGTTGGAACTGGCGCGGGGGCGACGTGACTCGCGGCGCCAACAGGCTCGACAGCCGGCAGCGTAGCCGCAATCCGCGCGATTTCAGCTTCGAAGGGCGATCGCGGTCCTGGCTGCAGCGTCACCGCCACAAATCGCGACAATACATCCAAGGTGGCCGTCAGTGCCGCCGCGGAAGTCTGCGCCCGCAGCATCGGCGGCAACGCATTCACCGGCTTGCTGCTGCCGCACGCGGCAACCACATCCGCGATGGCCTGATGCAGCTCATCCGATGTCCGCTGGATGCGCTCCAGGTTGTCGCGCAAGGCTCGCGAGACGGCCTGCTCGATGGCGCTCGGCGTATTAGGTTCTGATGGCATACCGGTTTCTGGCAAATTCGCCCAAAATCTCCCGTTTTGTGATTCTGGAAGGTGGGGCCTGCGCCGTCAACCGCCTAACGGTACCGTTGTGCCTAGAAGTACCCCTTGGAGCCCCCGGGCCTACCTCTCGCCCGGCCCGAACTCCTGTGGCTGGCCCATCCTTATCTATGGTTCGCTGGGTGGCCCATCCTTTCTGCGGTTCCTGCAGAGAGGGTGGGGACTTCGACTCCGCCTCCTCTTGGGTGCCCCATCCTTTCTGCGGTTTTTGCAGAAAGGGTGGGATTTTGACTTTGCCTACCTCGCGACGCAGCATCGCTACGCGCGAATACGAGTTTTACCCTATGGCGCACCCATCCGAGGTCCCCTAGATTGAGTTCCCTAAGGAAACCGAGCCTCGCCGAATGACCCAGCTCACCACGGATACTCCCGTTCGCATTCTGGTCGTAGACGATCACGCGGTCGTTCGCCAGGGCCTGAAGGCCATCCTGAACGCCCAGGAGGGCTGGAGTGTCTGCGCCGAAGCCAAGTCCGGAGAAGAAGCTCTGGCGCTGGCCAATCAACTCCGGCCAGACATCGTGGTGATGGACCTGAGCATGCCAGGGATGAGTGGCCTCGACGCTCTGCGCGCCATCCGCAGCAGCCTGCCGAACGCCGGCATCGTAATCCTGACGCTGCACTTCTCCGTTCAATTGGTTCGCGAAATCGTCAAGCTGGGCGCTCGCGGCTACGTCATGAAGTCCGACGCAGATCGCGACCTGGTGAACGCCGTCTCCGCGGTCGCAGCCGGCAATACCTACTTCACCGCCCAAGTCACCACCTACGGTGCACCGGCCGCGGCGCCGCCTCGCGCGACGTCCATCCCGTCGCCACCGCCAACGTCGCTGACCGACCGCGAACGCGAAGCCGTCCGAACCATCGCCCAAACCATGCGCAAGCTGCTGTAAACCTCGGCCACCTCCGACGGGTGGCGCAGGCGTAAACCGCGAGGACGATTCTGGGTGCCGCGCCCTTCGGTTTTAAGGGTGCGGTTCTTGAACTTTCTTGCGGTTCGCGAGTTCTCGTGACTGATCTTTCCTTTCCCCAAGCGGATCGATCCGTAGCAATCCCTGTTCTCCATTGGCGCAATGCGAAACCTGGGGACAGACGAGACGTTTTCTGGCGCCGCGGAAAGCCGGGTGTCCCTACGGGGGCAATGCAGCGAATCATCGAGTACAGGTAGAGTTAGCCTTGGGAGACTAGTTTCGATTCGCAATCGTCTGACGCATAAAACGGGTAACGTCCAATCTGTCCCCGATTTCCTCCGATTTCCCTGTCCCGAATCTTGCGGGATTGTTCCCGCAGGTTGATCTCGCGGCGTATAATTCCGCGCGATGCGCAAATTTCCATGGATCATTTTGATTTCCGCTTTGGCCATGACTGCCGGGGTGGCGCACTCGCGTCTGGATGCCTTTACACCTGTTGTTGTCTCTCCGCTGACGGCGCGCGCCTTGCCCTTCCCCGGCACGGACGGGCGAATGCATATTGTGTACGAACTGGTCTTTACCAACGCGAACGCCATTCCAGCGGTGCTGCAGAAAGTGGAAGTAGTCGATGGGGCCGACACCTCGAGGATATTGGGAAGCTACGAAGGTCAAGACTTAGTTTCGCATCTGCGTACGATGGGTAGCTCGCCGGCAGACAATGCGACGATTGAGTTCAGTAGCACTCGGTTGATGCTGATCAACCTGGATCTTGATCCGCAGGCTAGTATTCCCGGGCAGTTGCTGCACCGCGTGAAAGTGCTCGGAGGTACGACGCCGGCTCACCAACCAATGACACCGGAAAGCCTGACCTACACCGTGGCCCCTTTGAAAATCGACAGCAGGCTGCCGCACATCGGAGCGCCACTCGCGGGTAAAGGCTGGGTGGCCGTCAACGGGTGCTGTGGGGAAACGCTGACGCACCGGGCTAGCAGCCTGTCGTGCAATGGCGGAGTTTATCTGGCGCAGCGGTTTGCCATTGACTGGATGCGACTGGACAGCAGCGGAAGGCTCATGAACGGAGATCCTTCCGATGTACACAGTTACGCCGACTATGGCGCGGACGTGCTGGCGGTCGCCGACGGGACAGTTGTAGGCGTGCTCAACGATTTGAACGATCAGAAACCTGGAAGCTTACCCGATCCGAGGACGATCACGCTGGAGAACGTGGACGGAAATCATATCGTGCTGGATCTTGGCGACGGGGTGTACGCCTTTTACGCGCATTTGCAGAAGGGATCGGTGAGCGTGGAATTGGGCGAGCACGTCAAGCGCGGCCAAACGTTGGCCAAACTCGGGAACACCGGCAATACCTCGGGTCCGCATCTGCACTTTCATTTGATGGAAGGCACCTCAGTACTCTGCTCCAACGGCATGCCGTACGTGATGGACTCTTTCAACTTCACCGGACAAGTGCCTTACGAGGACTTCTCAAAAGCAACCGGAGTGGAAGGAGACTACAGCAAGGGGCTTCGCCGGCCCAGCACACGCCGGGAACAATATCCCCTAGACTTGGACATCATTGATTTCGGACCCACCAAGTAGACCTGGATGCGCCGCTTCCCGGTTCATCGGTACGTCACCAATCCGATTCGCAAGCCTGCTGGCAATGCGTTAACCGAAGCTTCGTGATTTGAATTTGATATCGGCGTGGAACACGTGCTCCATGATGTCACTCAAAACATAGGGCTGTCCGGGGGTTTGGAGTTTGACCATGTTTTCGAAATTCGTTTTCCCTGCGCACTGTATGAGTCCCAGTCGATGCCCTTGCGTTAGCAGTTTGAATTCCGGTGGAAAATCTCCCGTCCATAAACCCATCTCAACTTTTGAAGATCGTCGCACCGTGTAAACAATCGCATCCGCAGCTTGAAGCACGGGTAACTTTTTCTCATCTCCGTATGAATAGGAAGCCATGTATTGCTCTGCCTCAGGGTTGCTTCCTTTTAATTCCCGATAGGCTACATTCGCTAGCGGACTATACTTTTCGTGTTCGTCACAGACAAACGAAACGTGAGGATTCTTAGTCCGTGTTCCAAATGGTGACGTTTCACTCAAATCTTTCTGTAAGGCTTTCATCATCCACGCGCACTGAACCATCGCAAGATCGTAGGCCAAGCGGTACGGACTGTCGTTCAGAACGGCTTTGAAAGCAGGGTCTTTAATAGCATCATAAAATTCCGTCTGATTTATTGTGATTCCGTGGCCAACCACTTGTTCAGCCAGGATCAATCGTATGAATTGCTCGCTGATGCCATCCAAAACTTGCTTTTCTTCAGGCGTTGGGTTGCCTTCAATTTTTGCGTACTTCTTGAACTGGCCTTTTCCACGCTCACATTCAGATGCTTTGAAGTAACCAATACCATGATGCTGACAAAGTTTTTCCCACTTTCTGTCCAATTCAAACAAGGCCGGACCCTGGCCTATCAAACCAGCGACCGCAAAAAGTCCGGCCTGCTTCATATCAAAGCTCTCGTCCAAATAGGACGAAAATGCATATGAATAATCGAATGCCATAAGAGCAAGGATACGCTCTTTTGCATAAATTTTGGCGCAGGGAATAATGACAAACTAGTTACTTATTTAGTTCCTGCGTCCCCGTTTTCAGGTATGCTCTGGGTAGTTTAGGCACTAATCAGCTGGCGTGCGGGGTGCCGCACCCTTGTGGGTTTTCAAGGGTGCGGGTTTAGGACTACCAGATTCGAACACTCTTACTTCTGTGCCCCAGATGCATGTGTTGTGACATAAACGCCGTCCCAGGCCATTCGAATAACCATTAGGTAAAATAATCTCCTTGACTTCATTCCCGTTTCGTGTACAATGGTCTTGTCTCTACGAGGTAGGGGGAAGAAATAGGAAGGTTCCTCGTGTCCGCCCAACCTGCGGGTCCAGTTCTCTACGCCAATCGTTACCTCGTTACTCCATTACATCCTTGCCTCGCCCCTCGCTTTCCCGTAACCCCTTTAGAATCCGCACTTCCACGAAATCGCCGCGTAACTCCTTTAGAATCCGCAGATCCAAAAACAAAGGACTTAAAGTCCTTTAGAATCCGCACTTACAAAAAAGGAGGGGGGGAGGGGGTCTTATTGTTAACCAGACACCCGACGAGGGTATCTGTCCTGAACGCGCCTTTGTTGGTGCCTTAGGGGGTCGGAGCTTTAGCTCCGACGTAAAATGCTCACTTCGACGGGCTTCAGCCCCTGAAGAAAGCCTCGGAGCATTTTCCCCAGCCGGTTAGCCCTCGTCCGCGCCACCCCCAGCGCCAGCTGCCTGCCCGCTTGCGAAGGATGGTAAAATAGAGGGGTCAACGGGGGCGACACGGTTTCGACGGAAGCTGTCGCGGCTCGGAGGCATGCCGGGGTCCACCTGCCCGTAACTTGGTGGAAACTAGAAATGCCAATAACAATCTGGCACTTGCTGCTTAATTAATTAAGCGCACGCTTCCCCGGGCTTTGCTCATGGGCCCGGTCAGAAGCGTCAAACAGTGAGCTGGCCTGAGCCTTTCGGTCCGTAAGGCTCGGGCGAGAACCATCGGACTAGCCGGCTGCGTTTCTTGCTCATTCTGAGCGTGGCGGGCGAAACCCACTGAATTGAGCTAAGCATGTAGGCTCCGTGTCGTAGCGCTTTTCGGACGGGGGTTCGACTCCCCCCGCCTCCACCATCTTTCTCGGTTATTCGTGAGGGCTTCTTGGAAGTATTCGGACTTGTCGTGGGATGCGCCGGAATGCTTCAACACGACGATTCCGCCTAGTAAATCGCGCTCCTGAATTCCTCGTGAAATTCGGACGAGTTCCCTCGGCGCAGATCCAGCGCGGAACGCGGGAATACAGTAAACGTTTGCCGTGCCCTGTGTATAATCGGCCCTTCGCTCGAGCCAAAACGTTCGGTTGGAGGGAATCAGATTGCGGTGGCGCATCGCCATACTGGTCAGTGCTGCGATCGCCATCAGCTACCTTGATCGCCAGACCCTTCCCGTTGCCATCAAAGCGATCAATAAGGACATTCCGCTCACCAACGAGCAATTCTCTACTCTGCAGTCCGCCTTCTTGCTTGCGTACGCTTTGATGTATGCGGGCGGTGGAAAATTGGTGGATGTCCTTGGAACGCGGCTTGGTCTAACCGTCATTATGGTGTTCTGGTCGGTCGCCTGTGCGAGCCACGCTCTGGCTAATGGATTCGTCATGCTGGCGGTGAGCCGATTTCTGCTGGGTATGGGCGAAGGCGGCGGTTTTCCTGCCGCGACGCGTGCCGTCGCGGAATGGTTCCCAACGCAAGAGCGCGCCACGGCGATGGGCATCATCAATGCCGGAACGGCGGTCGGCGCCGTGATCGCTCCTCCCCTGATCGCGATCGTTCTTGGCTTCACGAATTGGCGTTGGATCTTCCTCCTCACCGGTGGAATCGGTTTGCTTTGGACTGCCTGGTGGAGATGGTCGTATTTTGCCCAGGTGGCATCTCCGGATCACGCAGACATCCACGTTGGCGACACGGCGAATTGGGCTGGAGGCTCTTCGATGCGCTATCCGTGGACCGGCCTTTTTCGTATCCGCGAGACGTGGGGGCTGGTGACCGCCAAATTTCTGAGCGATGCGGCCTGGTTCTTCTATCTTTTCTGGCTTCCGAAATATCTTTACGACGCGCGTGGTTTTGACATCAAGTCCGTGGGCTTATTCGCTTGGATGCCCCACGCCGCTGCTGGAGTCGGTTGTGTTTTGGGTGGCGGCTTCTCAAGTTATCTGGTTCGGCGTCACTGCTCTCTTGGCCTCTCCCGCAAACTGGCGCTTGGCATCAGTGCCGGGGTTATGCCATTTGTCATTTTGGTTCCCCACGTGCCGGTGGGTTGGACGATCGCTATCTTCTGCCTGGCGTTCTTCGGTCAGCAATCCTGGTCAACCATTGTCATGGTTCTGCCCGCGGATCTCTTTCCGCAGAATGTCGTCGGATCCGTGGCGGGACTCGTGGGTTTCGGCGGAGCGATGGGCGGCATTGTCTTCGGGCAACTCGCCGGGTATCTTCTGGACCACGGTTTCGGATATGGCGCGGTTTTTGGCATTGCAGGCACACTGCACATCACGGCTTTTCTGATTATTCTCACCGCCGTTCCCAGCGTCTTGCCTTTGAAGCTGACACGAGATTTGAATTACGGAGTAGTCCGATGAAAATTACGGAGATTCGCACCCGCGTGTTGCGCTGGCGTGGCAAGACGGTTCCGCTACCTCCGCACTTCTGTACCAACCCCATGGATCTTTTGGACCTGCCCGAGCCATCCATGCAGACATTCACCTTTCACGGGTGGCTGGTGGTCGAAGTGTTCACCGACGAGGGCCACGTGGGGTTGGGCAATGCTGCTCTCGCGCCCCAGGCCACAAAACAGGTGATCGATCTCTATCTAAAACCTTTGCTTCTAGGCCAGGATCCCTGGGAGATCGAGCGCCTATGGCAACACATGTATCGCAAGACGATGGCCTTCGGCCGCAAGGGAATCGGCATGGTGGCGATCAGCGCGCTGGATATTGCCTTGTGGGACTTGCTCGGCAAATCCGCCAAACAGCCGGTGTTTCGACTACTCGGGGGCCGGACAAAAGCTCGGATTCCCGTTTACGCGTCGCGCCTTTACGCTACTGAACTCGACGAACTCGCAGCGGAAGCCAAGCGATACAAAGACCAAGGCTATCAGGCCATGAAACTGCGTTTCGGATGGGGGCCTGCGGACGGCGCTCGCGGCATGCAGCGCAACATTGAACTGGTTCGAACCGTCCGGGAGAGCGTGGGCGACGGTATCGATGTGATGGCCGACGCGTACATGGGTTGGACTCTTGACTACGCCAAGAGAATGTTGCCTCTACTCGAACCCTTTCGCCTTCGATGGCTGGAAGAGCCGGTGATCCCCGATGACATCCGAGGTTACGCGGAGCTGAAATCCTACGGACGAATTCCGATCGCGGGCGGTGAGCACGAATTTACGCTCTATGGATTTCGTGAGTTGCTGGAGGCTCGTGCGGTGGACTACATTCAGTTCGACACGAATCGCGTGGGCGGAATCAGCCAGGCGCGCAAGATCGCTGCTCTCGCAGAAGCTTACTCCGTGCCGGTGATTCCGCATGCCAGCCAGATGCACAACTATCACGTTGTAATGGCCAGCCTGAACTCACCAATGGCGGAATATTTTCCGATGGTCGACGTTGAAGTAGGCAACGAATTGTTCTGGTATATTTTTCGAGGCGAGCCCAAAGCGAAAGATGGCTTTATTAATCTCGACGAAAATACTCCAGGCCTTGGACTGACCATCAATGAAGCGGGCCTCGAGCAGTTTGAGACCATCGAATAGCTCGTGGAGCATCCGATACTGTCCCGATAGTCCGGTAATAATTCGATGACACAACCTATGGCAAAACCGTGCGTCGCGATTCTCGGGCTGGGCATCATGGGCTCGGGCATGGCCCGACGCCTTCTGTCCGCGAATTTCCCGCTGGCCGTCTATAACCGAAGTCGCGAGAAATGTCTTCCGCTCGCAGAGGCCGGCGCATTTGTCGCCGCTACACCAGGAGAGGCGGCCTCTCGCGCACAAATCATCATAAGTGTGGTGGCGAATGACGCGGCTTCCAGCGCGGTATGGCTGGGGGAAGAAGGCGCTTTGTCGGCGGCTGCTGCGAATTCTATCTTGATTGAGTCCAGCACCCTGAGCATCGGCTGGGTTCGTGACCTTGCCGCCAAGGCCACAAGGCGTGGCTGCCAATTTCTGGATGCACCGGTTACCGGCAGCAAGCCCCAGGCTGCGTCCGGCGAACTACTCTTTCTGGTAGGTGGCTCGACGGATGCGTTGGAGGCTGCACGGCCTGTATTTTCTGTGCTAGGCCGCGGCGTCGTACATCTGGGCGCAAGCGGAAGCGGCGCGCTTATGAAGCTCATTAACAACTTCTTGTGTGGCGTACAAGCCGCGTCATTTGCCGAAGCCGTGTCTCTTATCGATGCCGGCGGGTTGGATCGCGTCCAGGCTATGTCCATTCTTACCGGCGGAGCTCCAGGAAGCGGAATACTTAAGAGAGTGGCCGAGAGGATTTCGGCTAATGATTTCACCCCAAATTTTGCGCTTCGGTGGATGGCAAAGGATCTTTCCTATGCTCTCGAAGGCGCTGCTGGTAAGGGAGTCTCGCTCCCAGTCGCAACTGCCGCACTAGCGGTGTTCCAGAAAGCTATTGCTGACGGCCGCGGCGACCAAGACTTCTCTGCCGTCACCAAGTCGCCGCAACGGGATCCGGATATCGACGCGGCAGTCCGATGAAATCCTCGTTACCCGACCGATCCGTGCTGGCTTGAGAGTCGAACGCGATGATCCCATTTGAAAATCACACGCCGCGCTTCGGCGCCGTCACCGGACCGAATCAAGATAAGGCACAAATCCTCGCGCGTTCGTCCGCAATTTATAAACGGATTTGGTCGCGGTGATGTAGAGGGTCTTGTAATCGGCATCGCCCCAGGTCAGATTGGCGGGCTGTTCGGGAACCACAATCGTGCCGAGGTGATGGCCTTGCGCATCCCAAACCCAAATCCCTTTGGGACCGGTCACGTAAATGTTTCCTTGTTGATCCACGCGCATTCCGTCGGGAACTCCGTCGCCTTTTCCTCCCGGCTCTTCACCGAACATGCGGCCGTTCGCGAGCGTTCCCTGCGGCCCTACCTCGTAGGCGCGGATGTTTCGCTGCTCGCTGTCATCGACGTAAAAGTGTTTCCCGTCGGGAGAAAATGCGAGGCCGTTCGGCTGCGAGAGCTCCTTGGTTAGCAGGGTGACGTTGCCCTTTTCGTCGAGACGATAGACACCCTGGAACGGAATCTCTTGTTTCTCGCCTTGAGGAAGATCCAGCGTCGGATCGGTGAAGTAGATGGCACCATCGGGGCCAAGGACGACATCGTTGGGACTGTTGAATTTCTTGCCGTCGTAGTGGTCCGCTAGAACTGTGTACTTGCCATCCGGAGTGAGGCGGATGATCGCGCGCAGAACGCTGGCGCAGTCGAGCAGGCGCACCTCACGATCGTAGGTGTTCCCGTCGGGATCGCCCAGGCTGATCAATTCCTCTTTGTGTCCATCGGAATAAACGCGAAAGATTTTGTTGATCTCTTCGTCGCTGACGTAGAGGAAGCCGCTCTTGTCCCAAACGGGCCCTTCGGTGAATCCGAATCCGGTCGCCACGGTCTCCAGCTTGGCCTGATTGGGAATGAGCTTCCAGAATTCCGGTGAATCGGACTGTAGTTCGAACTGGCGCAGAGGCTTTTTGTCTTGCGACTTCGTCTTAAACGGGCTGCACAACAGCAGAATGGCGCCGAGAACTCCGCCCATCTTCAGTATCGAATGGCTCACGCGTTTCTCCCTTTGTGAGAGATGCTTGCCGACGGAGCCCTTCAGGTTTCCCCACAGGGCGTTCGCCAGCCAAGAAAAGGATCTAGGCTACACTCGCCTCTTGACAACGCCAATTAAATCGAATTAATAACACACTGCAGGCGCGTGTCAAGCTTCAGCAAAAGCGTTTTTTTCCGCCTGCTTTTTACGTCTCCGGCACTACACTTTCTCCGGCGAGCCCGCAACCCAGGAGCAACAGGTTGATTTACGAGGTCCGAAGTCCCCACAGTTCGCGCAGGCATTCCTCGGCACGATTTGACGCCGTCCTTTGTGACACGACTTCATTCCCGATGGTCTTGCGGGCTTCCCCGCTGATCTTCCCGATGCTAGAGTTCGTCCTGGAACTCTCAGGGAGAAAGACATGAACATTCGAGTCCCGCGGTCTCTGGTGTGGATTGCGATCGCGATATTGGCCGGCGGTTTGGCTACCATGGGATTGTTGACGTCAGCTCGCTCCAGTGCCGCAGCTTCGAACCAATCCGTGGCTGCTGTTGGCGGAGATGAAGCTGCGCTTCTGGACGGTTATCGCCACGTCGAAGTGGCTTCCGTTTCGGACGCGATGGAAAAGGTGACCGGCAAGAAAATCTACATGTCGCACCACATGAGACCGATTTTCCCAGCCAAGTTCGCGGGCTTCGCCGTGACCGTGCTGCTGAAAAAGGAAACGAATCACGATCCCAACGCGCTCGATGGCATGCTTGCGGCGATCGACCAAGGCACGGCCAACTCCGTCTATGTGATGGTTGTCGAAGACGGCGCCGACACCGCCGGCATGGGCGGTTTAATGGGAACCGCCATGGCGGCGCGCAATTTTTCTGGAGCGGTCATCGACGGCGGGGTCCGTGACGTGGCTTACCTACAGAAGATCGGCTTTCCCGTATTCGGGCTCGGCATTGTGCCCTCCACTTCCGTGGGCCATTATCGATTTGCGGGAGCGAATATTCCGGTGGTCTGCGACGGTGTGGCCGTAAGCGCCGGCGACATTGTTGCTGCGGACGCTGATGGCGTGGTCGTCGTGCCCCACGCATCTGCTGCTGAGGTTCTTAAGGTCGCGCAGGACATGGACTTTAAGGAACACTCGATGTACGCGACGATCGAGAAACTCAAATCCATCGTGCAGGCCGTAAAGCAATTCGGGCGGCTGTGAGGAAACGCCTGCTGGGGCCGACATCGTTTGGTTTTGCGTTGCCGTAGAGTTTCGCTTGAAAAATTGAAAACTGAGAGGAGAAACACAAATGTTTTCCAATCTCTTTACCCGCAGGGCATTTGCTGGCCGCTTCGCCGCTCTTATTTCCGGCCTGGGACTCGCCGCCGCGGCACCGTCCGCTGAGGCCGCGCCGCAAAATACGAAGGATGATACCGGAGGCGTCAAAAAACTAGGCTGGGACGGCAAACCTGCAGGGACCGGCTTCATCACGCCACTCATCACTCACAACGGGGTGATTTACCTCGCCGGCCAGGGCGCACATTCCCACGACACCGGAGAAACGTTTCCCAAGGACATCGACAATCACACCAAGCACGTCATGGAGTATGTGAAGCACTACGTGGAACTCGGCGGCGGCACCATGGACAGCATTCTGCAACTGACGGTGTTTCTCGCCAAGATCGAAGACTACGACGGGATGAATAATGTCTTCAAAACTTACTTCCCGAACGGAGGTCCGGCACGAACGACGGTTGCGGTCGCGAATTTGCCTGGAGATTCGTTGGTGGAAATCAACTGCACGGCTGCGATCGTAAAGAAATAAACGCGATACGGAGCGAAATGATGGCACTCAACTTGACGTGGACTCGGCGAACGTTCATGGGCAGCTTCGGCGCTTTGGCCGGAACGATGCTGAGTCCCAGGAAGCTATTCGGCGCAGCCTCTTCTGCTCTCGCAGGCAAGGGCGCCGACAAGATCAGCGGCTTCGGCGAAACCGGAAACATTTACGAAGAACTGGGCGTGACGACGGTCATCAACGGTCAAGGAACGATGACCGTTCTTGGCGGCTCGCTCATGCGTCCGGAGGTCGAGGCCGTGATGGCGCTCGCAGGCCGTCATTTCTGTAGTATTCCCGATCTGGAAGTTGCGGCCGGCAAACGCATCGCGGAGATGCTGAAACTTCCCGATGGCTACACGGCTCTCGTCACTTCCGGGGCGGCGGCAGCGATGCAATCGGGTCTCGCCGGCATCCTCACCGGAGACAATCCCGAGTTCATCGAACGTCTTCCGGACCTCACCGGCATGAAATCCGAGGTCATCATCCAGAAATCGCATCGCAATCCCTTCGATCACCAACTGCGGGCGACCGGCGTGAAGCTGATCGAAGTTGAGAGCCGCGAAGACGTTCGCCGGGCCATTAATTCGAAGACGGCGATGATGCATTTTTCCAACTTCGCGAATTCCATCGGAGAAATCAAAGTCGACGAGTGGTTGAAAATCGCGAAGGGAAACAACATTCCCGCATTCATTGATGCGGCGGCGGATACGCCTCCCGTTTCGCATCTCTGGGATTACACCAAGATGGGCTATGACCTTGCCGCATTCAGCGGTGGCAAGGCGATGCGCGGGCCACAATGCGCGGGAATGCTGATCGGCCGCAAGGATCTCGTCGCATACGCTTTGCTGAACAACAGCCCGCACGAGGACACCTTGGGCCGCTGCGCGAAAGTCGGCAAAGAGGAAATCGTCGGGATGGTCAAAGCGCTCGAGCTTTACCTCAAAGAGGATCACGAGGCGCTGGACAAGGAATGGTGGCGCCGCCTCGATTTTGTTTCCGGCGAAATTACCAAGATTCCCGGCGTCAGCACGGCTTTCAACGTTCCCGACATGGCCAACCATGTGCCCCACATGCAGATCAATTGGGATCCGCGCCGCATCCATCTGGACCCGCACGATGCCGGCAGGCAATTGCGCAGCGGCAAACCTTCGATCGTGCTGGAAAGCTCCGACAGCGGACTGCTCATGAACTCGTTCATGCTGCAGCCCGGCGAGGAGAAGATCATCGCGGAACATTTGGTTCAAGTGTTGCGCGCGCACACTGCATGATCGAGAAACCAGCAAGCCGCGTTCGCTGGTTTCTCATCGGGTGGCTGTTCGTCCTGAGCGCCGTTGCTTTTCTCGATCGTGTAAATCTTTCGATCGCGGGGAGCTCGCTTTCCCGCGAATACCACCTCAGCAACGTTCAGTTCGGTTTCCTGTCGACAGCACTGCTCATCGGCTACACGCTGTTTCAAACACCCGCCGGATGGCTCGCCGACCGTTTCGGACCGCGGCGCGTGCTGACCGGCGCAGTCTTGTGGTGGGGAGTTTTCACCGCACTGACTGCGGCGATTCCTGTTTCGATCAGCAATCCCTTGCTTGCTCTGGTCGCCATTCGTTTTCTTCTGGGGTCGGGCGAAGCTATCATGTATCCCGCTTCCAATCAATTCGTGTCGCGATGGATTCCCACGCAGGAACGCGGAGCGGCGAACGGCCTGATTTTCGCGGGTGTTGGCGTTGGTTCCGGTTTTTCACCTTTTGTGGTCACATACACCATGGCGCATCACGGCTGGCGGTTTTCCTTTTGGGTTTGCGCGTTGATCGGCTGCGCCGTGGGAGTTGTGTGGTACGTCGCGGCGCGCGACACTCCGCAGCAGCATGCGCGCGTATCGCAATCGGAACTGGCCAAGATCCAGTCCGGCCTTACGCTCGGCGTGCCAACCGACAGAACGGTCAAGACAAGCCCTCCTTGGGCACGAATTCTTACCAACCGAGACATTTGGATCGTGACCGCCAGTTATTTTTGTTACGGCTACGTTGCCTGGATTTTCTTCGCGTGGTTTTATCGCTATCTCAGCGAAGTGCGTGGCCTGAATCTGAAGGCCAGTGCTTTCTACGGCACGCTTCCCTTTCTTGCGATGGCGATTTCCTGCCCGCTGGGCGGAATCGTCAGCGACATGCTGACGCGTACCGCTGGACGGCGGGTCGGCCGATGCGGTGTCGCTGCATTTGCGATTGCGCTTGCAGGCGTTTTTCTTGCGTTTGGTTCCAGAGTTGACAACGCGCGACTCGCGAGCGTTGTGCTGGCCGGAGGCGCCGGTGCCCTCTACTTCTCGCAAAGCTCCTTCTGGTCTGTCAGCGCGGACATTGGCGGCTCGTTTTCCGGTTCCGTTTCCGGCTTCATGAACATGGGGGCACAGGCCGGAGGCGCGCTCACGGCCTCTCTGACACCTTGGATTGCCGCGCGCTACGGATGGACTGCTTCATTTCTTGTGGCTGCGGCGCTGTGCGGGTTCGGAGCGTTCGGATGGCTTCTGGTCGATCCCGATCGCAAGCAAACTGCGTCGTCACTTGCGACCACGCCGTGAAACAACCAAGCGACGGAACTCGCTAAGAACCGTTTATTGCGCGAGACCTTCCACTTCGCCACGAAGCACGGTGATGGAAGCTTTCGGTAGAACGAAAGTGCGATCGCGTGTTTCGGGCACGATGGTGGCCACGGTTGGACCGTCCGGATCGGCGTGGCTGTTCTCTCCGTCGTTTTTCCAGACGTACTGCTCGCTGCCGAAGGTCGTCAGAGTGACGGGACCGGAGAAGGATAGCTTCCGCCTGGTCTTCGAATCTTCAAAAACAACGCGCACGGTGTGGGGACTGTTCTCGTCGCGATTGACCAGCATGACCGCCCACTGGTGGTCCGGACGATGCAGCGCATAGGAAGTGACCAGCGCGTTTCCCTCGCTGTCCGGGATGCTGACCGAGGATGGGAACATGCGGTGCACGCCAGACCGATGCTGCACCCACTCGAGGTTGATCATGTGGGCGGCGAAGTAAAGAGACGTGTAGCCGGTGATGTTGTAATCGCGGTCAGCCACAAAGTTGGACCAGGTAGCCCAACCGAGACAAGTATCGCGGACCGGCTCGGGCTGAATGGGCGAATGGTAGAAAGCGGTGCCGCCGCCTTCAAAAAACGAGCCGACATTATCCGCGAGCCATAACGCCGCAAAGATGGTGCTCATGGGTCCGGTGAGGCTGGAGGCGAGGTGGTCCTCGGTCACCATCAGCGGAACGTCTTTCGGTACGCCGTCTTCTCTCCACACCTGCAGGATATGTTTCATCAACCGCGGTTCCTGATACAGGGTCTTCCAGGTGATGGTGCATCCTTCGAAGGGATAGTGTTCGAACGATACGAAGGAAAGATCGGAGATACGGCCATGGGCCTTCAGGTACGCCACGAAGCGTCCCATCCAAGACTTGCGGCCCTGGGCGTCGGGCCACACGGTAATGTCTTCGTTGACACCTTCGAAGACCGGCCCTCCCAACTTGAGCTTGGGATCGACTTTGTGGATGGCCGCGGCCCACTGGATGTAGAGCGCGCCGTAGTCTTCCGGCAGAGCATGCTTTCCGTCGGGCTCTTCGCCCAGCTCAATACCAGAAATGGGATAGCCCCGGCGTTCGATGTAGGCGATCTGGGCAGCCGCATCGTCGGGCGTGCCATAAAGCATGGTGACCGGAATCATGGCGGGAAGATTGTTGGTGAGTCCGCTGGTGAAGAAGAGATCGAAGCCGCTGTGCTGTGAAGGTCCGCTGGCGTTGACGTCCCCCGCCGAATGCCAGGGGTCGATGGAAGAAGTGCAGTAAGAGATCTTTTGGTGCTCGGAAGCGTCGCTGACGGCTGCTGCAAATTCATTGTTGGCATCCATGTTGCCAACTTCGACTTCTTTCATGGCGTATCCAACGCAGTTGCGGACGTCGGCGGCGCCGTGCTCATCGCAGGTGTTCGAGGATTCCGTCATCCAGATGCGGAGGTACTGCGCGGAAACAGCGGCATCTGTGAGCTTGAGAGTCACCGTGCCGCCTGAAGCGTTTGTTAGCGTGCCGGAGGGGAAAGTTTTCCACTCGCCTTGAGGCCCCTTGTCGAAATCGAGAGCATCTTTTCCGACCCAATATTCGACCCGGTAGGTTCGGGCATACGGGGCAGCCCACGCGATGCGGACCGCGTTGACCGCTTTCTCGGATTTTAAATCCACGACGACCCATTGGGGGTGAAGCGCATCGCTTTCGCGGGTAAATTTGGAGGTGAGGTACGGATTGCTCTTCCAATAGGTTAGCGTGGGGCCTTGAATCGGGCGATCACCGCTGGTCGAAAAACCACGGTGGGGCAGGGCGTAAGGAAGAATGTAGCGGAGCAGCTCCTTGAGCTCGGTGCTGCCCGTGAAATAACCGCTCTTGTGAGCCGGATCGCTCCAGGTTCCGTTCTCGGTCCAGTGCCAGGCGGCCATGCGAAGTTCGGTGTTGTTGCGATAGCTGATCGGACCCCATCCCGCCGAGAGGGATTCCTGGATGATGTGCGGGGTATAAACCTTGTCGATTCCAGAATGCGACAAAACATCGATCGAGCTGCCCAGGGCGCTGTCGGGATCGAACGAGTTAATGGCGCGGCCTGGAGCGGCTTCGACATGGACCGTGGCCACGGGTTCTCTCACCTGGGCGCGGACTTCGCCAGCGCACGGGTATAGCACGATTGCCACAGCTATAGGTGCAAGAGAATGCCCCTTCATCGTGTGGCCCCCTCGAAAGATCGGCGGCAGATGATAGCGTATTTTCAGCTGTTCTTAGGCCTTTTTCCGTCGATTTGACACCGCGTGAGGAGCGGAAAATGGTGCCTCGCCGATGGTCACCCGCACGCACGCCTGGTTAGAAAATCCGTGCGAATCGACTCCAACCTGGCTCAGATTTTCTGAACTATAAACGCCCTTGCGGGATAGAATGCGGTTCTGTTTGCTTGCGGTATTTCACGTTCCTTTTGAGCCAGGAGGCAAGTCTTGTTACAGCGGAGAATCTTGTACGCGATTCTGATGACCTGTGCGGCAGTCCTGGGGGTAGCGGACCGCGTTCGTGCCCAGGAGAGCTATGCGGTGATCACGCAAAATGGCGTCTCCATGAAAACGCGTGACGGCGTGACTCTTCATGCCGATATTTACCGTCCAAGGGCTGACGGAAAGTTCCCGGTCATCCTGATGCGTACGCCTTACGACAAGAGCGTCGGTTGGGCGGCTGCGCCGGCGTATCAGGTAGCCAGCCACGGCTACGTCTTCATCATCCAGGACGTTCGCGGGCGCTATACATCGGAAGGCGAGTGGTACCCGTTCCGCCACGATTCGGACGACGGCTACGATGCTGTGGAATGGGCTGCTGCGTTGCCATTTTCGAACGGCAAAGTCGGCATGACGGGGGGCTCGTACGTCGGCGCTACGCAGATGCTCGCGGCCATTGCGCACCCGCCGCATCTTGCGGGAATTTGCCCGGTGGTTACGGCCAGCAATTATCATGACGGCTGGACCTATCAGAGCGGTGCGCTCGAACAGTGGTTCGACCAGAATTGGACGACTCAGTTGGCCACGAACACCATGTGGCGATTGATTGCGAAAGATACCAATGCGCTCATAGGCGCGCCCACTCTACCGCTTACTCACTATTCGGCGTTCAATTATCCAGCGCTTCCGGCGGGCGCCGAGGCCACGGCCCAACTTGCGCCGTACTATCTTGATTGGCTCGCACACCCGGACTATGACGCGTATTGGAAGCAGTGGTCTATCGAGGAGCGTTTTTCGGATATTCAGGTGCCGGCCCTTCACATTGGCGGCTGGTATGACATTTTTCTGACCGGGACGTTGCGCAATTACATGGGAATCAAAACTCATGGCGGTACGGACGCGGCGCGCAAGGGCCAGCGCCTGCTCATCCAGATTGGCGGGCACGCCGGTTTCGGACGCCATATTGGCGATGTCGATTTTGGCGATGAGGCGATCAAATTTCCTTCCACGGCCGTCTTGCTTGCCTGGTACGACTATCTCTTTAAGGGCGTGCAGAACGAGTTTGGCACCGAAGGCGCCGCCGCGGGCAAGCCGGTGCACGTTTTCGTCATGGGCGAGAACGCGTATCACCAGGAATGGGATTGGCCTCCGCCGCAAGCTAAACCGACTCGCTACTTCCTGCATTCGGGCAGTTCGGCAAATTCATTGCGCGGCGACGGGAGCCTTTCTCTCACGCCGCCCAAGAAGGAAGGGGCTGATAAATTCACCTATGACCCGGCCAATCCTGTGCCCACGATTGGCGGCTCGCTCTGCTGCGACGCCGAGCACTACGAGCCCGGCCCGCGTGACCAGCGCGCCGCGGAAAATCGCGACGACGTGCTTGTCTATTCCACCAAGCCGCTCGCCGAGGATATGGAAGCTACGGGCCCGGTCACGCTTGAGCTCTGGGCGAAATCCTCGGTGGTGGACACCGATTTCACCGCAAAGCTCGTGGACGTAGCGCCCAATGGCTTGGCGTTGAATCTCACCGACGGAATCCTTCGGATGCGCTATCGCGATTCGCAGGAGAAGCCCGAAATGATGAATCCGGACCAGGTTTATAAAATCACGGTAGACCTGTGGGCTACGAGCAACGTGTTCAAGAAGGGCCACATCCTTCGCCTGGAGGTCTCCAGCAGCAATTTCCCGCGCTTCGATCGCAACCTGAATACTGGCGCGGAACAAGCGACGAGCCGTGAATTTGTCTCGGCCACCAACACGATCCTGCACGACACCGAGCACCCTTCGGCGCTCGTTCTGCCGGTGATGCCAGCCGGGACCCCGGCGCCGTGACGAACGTGCTGATGGCCGAGTTTTAGGGTCGGCAGATCGAGCGTGCGCTGCGAAGCATCAAGATCGCTAGGTTCGGAAGAGGAAGCTCGTGCCGAGAAAGAGTCGCCGCCCTTCTCCTTCTCACAATCGGCTCTTGTTTTGCTCCTGCTCGGCCGCAACAGCAGCCATCCGATACTGCGCCACAGCAAACAACGTCTCCGCCGCCGGCGGAAAAGACGGGACATGCAGGCTTCGCCGGGGACAATGTCTGCAGCTCTTGTCATCAGGACAAGTTCCGAACATTCGAGCTAACGGCTCATCACCTCACTTCCCAGCCGCCGAGCGCTGATTCAATCGGCGGCAGATTCACTCCGCCACGCAACATGATGAAGACGGTTAACCCCGCGCTCTCTTTCCGAATGGATGCCAGGGACGGCAATTTTTATCAAACGGCGATCCTTGGGGAGCCGCCGCACGCGAAAGAACGGTCAGAGGCGTTTGGCATCGTGATCGGCTTGGGAAGAAAGGGGCAGACATATCTGTACTGGAAAGGCGATGAACTTTTTCAGCTTCCCATTTCCTACTGGACGCAGATTGAACAGTGGGTCAACAGTCCGGGATATCTGGACGGGGAAGCAAATTTCGACCGCCCGGTACCTCCGCGTTGCGTTGAATGCCACGCCGCTTACTTTAAGCCGTTGGCTCCTTCGCGCCTGATGAATCGTTACGACCGGACGGATTTTGTATTGGGGATTTCCTGCGAACGCTGCCACGGTCCCGGACAGGAGCATGTGTCCCGCCACAGCTCATCTCAGGCCGGCGCGCCCGCTGGAGAGGCGATCGCGAATCCCGCGAAGCTTTCCCGCGACCGACAGATCGAGGTGTGCGCTCAGTGCCATGGAGGCTTCGGAGAGGCAGTCGCTCCCGCATTTTCTTTCCAGCCGGGAGAGTTACTCGCGGATACCATCAAACTCCAACGACCCGCAACGGGCGCCAGTGTGGACGTTCACGGAAATCAAGTGGCTCTTCTGGCGAGGAGCCGCTGCTATCAATCGTCTCCTACCATGACCTGCTCGACCTGCCACGACGAACATGCACCCGAACACGCTGCGGCCAGCTATTCGAACCAGTGCTTCACGTGCCACGAGCCCGACAAATGCGGGATCTACGCCAAACTAGGCGCGCAGATTGTTAACAACTGTATCGATTGCCACATGCCGGTCCAGCAATCGAAAGTAATTGTTTCCGACGTGGACGGCACGGATGTGAAAGCAAATATCCGTAATCACTGGATTAAGGTTTACGACGAATCTCCAGCACGCTGAATTCGCGGATCAGCACAAAATGGACGCACATCGGGCCTCTTAGTGCGAAGCTTGTCCGCTCATCTCCATCGCCCACACCGCGGCTGGACGCATGTACATGGACGCCCTAAAATTTCCGGTGTCGTCCCAAGCCTCCGGCGTTCGGAACCAATACCCCTTGCTCTCATAAATCACGTGATGAATACCCCAAGCGGTGCGGTAAGCCTCATCTTTTAAGCCTTCACTTAGCAGTAGCGATGCCAGCCCGAAACTGGTGCCGACCCAAACCTCCTGCGCCTGTTCATTGTCTCGAATAATGGCGCCGTTGGCGGTCATTCCGTTAGCCGCGCCCATTTCCCCGTTACCGAATTTCATCACGTTGTTCGCGAAAATCTTTTTCAGCGCGGAGATTTGCATTTCCCGGGGGACCAGATCGCCCAACCCGGTCATGTTCGCATACCATTGCCCGGCCAACTGATCCGCCTGGATGCTGTCCCGGTACTCACTCTCCATGTCGTAGCGGAAATATTCGCCGTTCCACAGTTTGTCGATGTAGGTCTTTTGGGCTTTCTGGAATAGATTGTGATATTCGTCTACGGCTTGCGTTTCGCCAAGAGCGCGCCCGGCTTCCTCGGAAGCTCGCAACGCCGCAAGCCACAATCCGCCGCAGTACGCACTCACGCCGCGAACCACCCAGGAATCGTAGGTCTGATCCGGGTAACCGCTGTTTTCTGGTATCCCGCCACCATGGTCAAACTGCCTTAAATAACTCATGGCAGATTGGACGGCAGGCCACATCTCGCGCAGAAAAGCCTTATCGCTCTTTCCGGTCAGAACATAGTCGCGATAGACCATCAGAACGAATTTCGAATTGAGATCCTTCCAGTCGTTGGTGTCCTGCCAACCAGGCTCATTAACCGTAATAAACGGGTCTCCTTCGGGAACTCCTAAATCGTGCGGCACCGCGCCTATCTTCTTGCGTTTGTGGAGCACCGGGGTCCCGGTCTGCTGCGTTTTCCAGACCCATAGCCCCAATTCCGGATACTCACGCGGAACGGTCTGTGCGAATTCGCGCAACACTTGCTTGTCGATCGTGGGCCAAAACTTCAAAAGCGGCATGGAGGCGTAAAAGCGAACGTCCAGCGTTCCGTAGTAGGCGTAATCGAAGCATTCCAGTAGCGCGAATGTCGCGGGCAAAGTGCGGTCGGAATTCTCCTGGCGCCCCCAGAAGGTGCCGCCGTCGGTCAAAACGTAAAGCTCATTAAAGAGCATGCCGCGATACCAAGCCGGCTTGCTCTCATCCTTAATATAGGGAGATTGCCAGGCATCGATGGCATCACTCCAATCGGCTGCGTGGAGCAACCCATCGCGCGCGATGGACCACGAATTGTTGCCGCTGGTGCCGTAAAAGTCGGTGTAGCGGCGATTCCACTTGCGGCCCTGCCCAAACTCGACCACCGGAAAATCCCAGGCGATCACCATGGGGACTACCTTTTTCTCGCCGGGTTGCAGCGTGAACCGGATGGCTATGGCCCCGCCCAACTTCTCGCTGGCACTTACCCAAGAAGTATCGCTGTCTGCCAATCTTCCGTCCTTGGAGAAAGGAACCCACACGGCCTTGCCGTCGCCATCCGCAAGAAATTCCGTCTGATAGGTAACTTCCACGCCGGGCGATTCCAGAGCTGCGATGGAAAATTCGCCGTCCCATTCGCTTTGCGCGCCGTCGGCCCGACTGCGGTCAAAAACGACGCCTTTCATCGTCTCGGTCGGGGTCACAGAGTCTTTTCGGTAATGGTTTTGATTTCCCTGATTCAGGGCGCCCTGAAAATCGTGGGTGTACGTTCGAAACCATCCTCCCATGTTGGTCCAGGACAGGAGAACGGAAACGGTGACGACCTTGTTCGTGGGATTTTCCGCGTGCCATCGATATACCGCCACTGGATAACTCGATTCCTTGTAATTGTCCGGCAGAATGGGGGAAAACTGCTCTAACACGACGTGCGCGGGGAATTTGTCCCACTTGTAGTCATACCAGGACTTCGGAAACAGCGCGGCATACTCGCCGGCCCCGACCGGATAATCCCATTGCCAACTGGAAAGCTCGCCGTTCCTGGGATGATCATTCACCAGAACCTGGGCGGTTCCGGCCGGCTCGCCCGCTACCTGCTGGAACATGGCGAATTGGTTCGCGGAGACCGGAGCGTACTTGTGCACTCCACTCTTGATGTGCCAACGGGCGAAATCACCTCGATAGGTTCGCGAAAATGTTCCAGAACCAAAGCCACCCACGGGAGCGCCTTGCCAGTAACCATCGTCGATGTCCCTGCCATTTTTCCGAACGCCGGGATTCGAAAGAGGTTGTCCGAGCGGCCTCCTCCACGCTGTTTTCGGAATTTCGTCGCCGGTGCATGGCGTGGGCGCCAGCGCCCAGACGCTTGGGATCACAGCCAGCAGCAATCGCACGTACTTCCTCATTGGGCCTCCAGAGGCTCAGGCAAATTGGAAATGGAAAGTTCGAAAAGGTTCCTTGTGTTCTCGTGCACAATCTTACCGGCCGCTATTCGCTGCGGCCTTCTGGCTCAAACCAGCCTGCCAGTATTGATTGAAGCCGATATAGTCTGAAGGAAGGTTGGCCAGAATGGTGCGCCTCAATTCGAGGATGTCCACGGTGCCCAGGCTCTTGTAGAGAATTTTGCCGTCGCCATCGAGCAACACGGTATAAGGAACCGCCGATTCCCACGCAGGGTCAAACGCAACTTGCAGCGCCGCCGTATCGTCCGAGGCGAACAGCAGGTTCCTGCTGGTAGCGTGCTTTTTCTCGAGCATTCTCTGCACGCCGGCCTTTTCGTCGGGCATGTTGGCAGACACGGTGATCAGCTCAAAATCACGAACCTTGTACATCTGATAGGTGTCCTGCAGATCGGCGAACTCATCGATGCACGAGCCGCACCAGGTGGCCCAGAAACTCACAAGCAGCATGTGCTTGGTCCGATTTTCACGGAGGGTCTTCAAGTCAGCCGCTGTCGCCATTTCCAGCTTTACCGGTTGTTCTTCGATCTTTCGAAGCGATTCGATGCGCGATGCTTCCTTTTCCTGCCACTTGGTCGAGCAACCGAAGACTCCCGTCTTTTGAACGGGCACTTCATGATTTGCCAACAACGCATCGATCGCGTTTCGCGCGTCCTGAGACTTTACCTGCTCCATGCGATAGCTATTGTCCATTCGGCCTTCGTACCGGAGCTTTCGTTCTTTGTCGAAAATGAAAACGTGGGGCGTGGCTTGCGGGCCGTAGGCGCGCGCGACCGATTGTGTTTCACCGTCGTAAAGGTAGGGATAGTGCAGGTGCTTGTACGCGACGCGAATTTTCATTTCGTCAAGCGTGTCGCTCATGTCGGACGAGTCCAGTTCGTCGATGCGCAGCGCCTTGGGGTCGTTTGGCTGGATGGCCACCACCGCCACGCCGCGGTCCCGGTAATCCGTTTCCAGTTGCTGGATTCGCTGCTCGTACATTTGTGCGATGGGGCAATGATTGCAGGTGAATACGACGACCAGAATCGGGCTGGCGGCGTAGTCGGCGAGACGATGGATTATGCCATCCACCCCGGGCAGGGAAAAGTCGGGTGCAGGTGAGCCCAACGCCAAAATCGGGTGCGCATTCTGCGCCGAAGCTGAGAAACTCAGGAGCAATAAACAAATCATTCGCCACATCTGCTTCCAACCTCCATTCCTACGCTCGACAAAGATATTTGCTCGGCTGCCGGGGTTTAATCCGTCACTGCTTCGCCGCTACCCCGACTGATTGCCCATTTTTCATGCTGTCGTTCTGCGCGTTACCGGGCTGGGCCGGAAGCGGACGCGGAGTCACATCCGCATTGACAAGACCCATGGCCCATTTGACGGCTTCCACATACATTTCTTGCATTCTCGGATCGTCCCAATTCTGCTCCACGTGGCCCAAGGTCGAGTAGAAAACCCGCCCCTTGCCGTACATTTTTGCCCACGCGACGGCGAAATCGCGATCCTTGCGGTGAACGTGCGGATTGTCTAGATCGAGTTTGCTGGCATCGAGCCGCATTAGCACCCGCACATTTTCCCGCGACCAATCTTTCATCTGGTAAATCTCATCCTTCAGCACGAAGGATTTCGGCCACTGTTGCATGCCTGGGAAGTTTGGATCCTCAACGATAATTGGCGCGTCAAACGTGACCCAAGGATGCTCGTCGAAATATCCGCCGATCATTTCTCCATATTCGGGCCAGGACGTGAACGTGATGGTCGCGCTGTGCACCCCGACGAAGCCCTTGCCATCGTCGTGAACGAAGGATAAAAGCGCGGCCTTCTGTTCCGCGTTCATCTCCAACTCGCCCCCCGTGTAGAACAGCACGGCATCGAAGTCATTGAGGTTCTTGGCGTTGTATTCGAGCTTCCGTTTTGTGAGTACCTCAGTGTCCGTTCGAATCGTCGTGGTCCACAGGCCTGACTCACGGCCCAGGCGTTCCATAGTGGCCATGGCGTGCGACACCGCCTCGTGCCGGTAGCCTTTTTCTTCGCCGAGCACAAGGAGGTGCTTCATCGGTTGAGTGGCAGCCGGTGTTTGAGCCTGGCATCGGCCGCTGAAGACCAGGCAAACAACAATCGCAACGATTCGAACACTCGTCACCCGAGACCTCCACGATGCCATCCGTCCCAGCTACTTTTTATTCCCGAGCCAGAGAATTGCATTTTCGAAAAGCGTGTTTTGGATTGGGTCGCCATAAACCATGGGTCCGTGGCCCATGTTGAGGTACAACATCCTGTATTTCGTGTTGGTCCACACGACGGGAAGATCGCCTTCGGTGATGATGTCCTTTTTTCCAATCGGATAGTTGGAAGGATCGAGCGTCACGAGAACGCGGACGTTCTTATCGAGGCGCGGACTCGGCTTCCAGAGATACCACTCGTTTGCCGGGGCCTCGTAAGTTGCTGGCAGTCCCTTCGTCACAGGATGCCTGCGATCATCGATGGTCAGCTTCGCCGGCAGCACGGGCCAATTGTTCGTGTAAAACACGGCGCCGCCGAGAAACTGAACGAACCAAGGCCAATGGGTATCTTTGTCATTGTATCCGGCGACGTGGAAGCCGATCCATCCGCCGCCGTGTTCCATGTATTTCTCGAACGCCGCTCGCTGCTCGGGAGTCTGCGGGAAGTTGTTGAGCCACAGAATCAGGCGATAGGGCTTCAAATCGTTTTCGTTGAGCTTGCTCCAGTCGGTGGTGGTATCCAATACAAAGTTATCTTTTGCCGCCAGGCCCTTATAAAAAGCGAGTGCATCACTGGCAGTCTTCACGTGATCCGGTTCGACATCGGTCGAATAGAATGCGAGGACTTTGAAGGCCGGCTCCGCCGCACGTGTGAACCCACTCGATAAAATCAGGGCAAGGGCGGTCGCCATTATGGTCTGCACCACGACAGCTAGGAATCTTCCACGACGAACTATCATTCGAACTCGACGAGCGTGGCTCATTTCTCGCGATTCTCCTGCTGGCCAGCAGCCCAAAAAATAGCATTGGTGAAAATCCGCGTGAACGCTGGATTGTTGAAGTGTTCCGGACGATGACCCATGAAAATGTAAACGTTCCTGGCTTTCATGTGCTGGTTGGTCCAGATCACCGGATGATCGCCCATCTTCCTATCGGTCGCCGGCGTATAGGTCTTTTCATCCACGCTAGCGAGTACGTGGACATTCGGCCGCGGCGTGGTGTCATAGGTGTACCACTCTTCATCTTTGATCACGAAGGGCGATGCAACGCCTTTCATCACGGGATGGTTTGGGTCCTCGACAGTGACCGTGCCGGTGACGAAGCTTGCGATGTAATCCTTAAAGCGGATGCTTCCCATGAACTGGTGAAACCAGGGCCACATCTGGAAGCCGTCAAACTCCCCCAGCAGCGTGGCGTGGTGAAACCCGATCCAGCCGCCTTTGCCCTGTTCAATATATTTGAAAAAAGCGGCCTGCGCCGTGTCGGTCCAATTGTAGGGAGGGTAGTTCAGCTGAATGAAAAGATTGTATTTCGCGAGAAAGGCATCGTCGATTCTTGCGGTGTCTTCGATGTAGTCCACGGAGAAATTGTTTTCGCTGGCCAGCTTTCCCAGCCAAACCTTTGCCGCGTCTACAAAGGGCTTGTGGATGCCTCCATGCTCGGCGAGCGCAATCACATGGAATCGCGCGGGCTTGCCCTGCGCTTCCACGACATGGCCGATGAAGCAAAGCGCGAGCGCAAGGGCAAGGAATCGCACAGGCGCCCTAAGCCGCGGATTTCGTTTGAGTCGAAACATATCAGTGCGTGTGCACCGATCCTGGCGTAGAGATTTCCTTCGCCGGCATCGTCGCGTCGAACTTCAAGTTGAAAAACCCAACCATCATTTCGTCCCAGCTTTGCTGGCCCCAAATGACGGCCTTTGCTGGATCCGGATTTTCCGGATTGTTCGCCGAGTTGTCGAAGTGCGCGGTGCATTCAATCTTCGTGCCTTGAGGAAGGTCAATCGGATCGACGAGGTTGTACCAAAGCTGCCAATGCCAGTTGTAAACCGGAACGCTCAGGATCGTCTCGGTTTTGCCATCGGGAAATGTCAATCGATATTCAAATGCCTTTCCGCGCGAGTGCATATGCGGGTGCAACCCGACCAGTTTCACGGACCTCTGTACCTCGAAAGAGGCATCCACCTTGTAGTCCGGATCGCCCGGAGGAATTTTGAATGTTCCGTTCGAGGCGGAGAGCGTCAAGACGCGCTCTTTCGGCGCCGATTTCGCTAGAACGAGCCCCAGCTTGGTCTGGTCCGTCGTGGCCTTTCCGTTCGGCGTGTAGTGAACTTCGAAGACGATGTCGGAACCTGCCTTGATCAGCTTGCCTTCACCGGGATGCAGGATTTCCGCCGGCTGTCCTGGTGCGTAGCCGACGAGGAAATCGCTCGGCAATGCGCTGGCGTCCGTCTTCTCGTCGGTTTTCGGAGGGGGCGCGATGAAGAATACACCCGGCTTCTGGTCCTTGAAATAATTGGAGCCAGGCTCGCGGAGATACGCGATGATGTGGTGCACTACGGCGCGATCGGTCGGGCGTACCTCAAGAGCCTGCACCCATTTGTCTTCCTTAAAACCCGTCGGGACGATCACGTACTGATAGTCGATGACTCCGGTGGCCGGAACCGAGAAAGGCTTCGGAAGTTGAAAGACAACGTCTGGCGTAGGAATGCCCCAGCCTTCCACGAAATCCTTCACCGGAGAAGGCATGTCTTCTGGGGCGCCTTTTTGCGATCCTCCATTGACCCAAGCCACCAGAGTTCGCACTTCATCGGCGGACAACGATCGCTCGTTCGAAAAATGCCCGTATTTTGGGTCGGCGTACCAGGGCGGCATGATCTTCTGCGTCACCACCATCTTGATTGTCGCCGCCCACGGACGCGTGTCCTCGTAGGTAAGCATAGAGAACGGTGCAGCCTCGCCGGGCCGATGGCAGGTCTGGCAATGCTTCTGCAAAATTGGCGCCACGTCCTTGGTAAACGTCGGTGGAGGATTACCCGGCTCCTGTCCAAGCGCGGACCGCGCGAAACCAAGTGTGGCTACCAGTAGAATCGACAAATGCTTCATCAATTTCTCCATACTCATGAGTGAATTTCCACCGGATGCAGGTCGGGCGAAATGGTGAAACCCGCGAAAGAACATCGAATTACCTCCATTTGTCCTCACCCTCGACGACCGTAATGTAGCGATCGACGGGAAGATCCGTGAACCGCTGCGTCTCGCCACCCGGCAGCGGCCACTTTACCTCCACCCAATCCATTTTGTCGCGGTTTCCCAAACCCAGGACGATGCGTGGATCGTGGGACGAAAGATAACTGCCTCCGCCTACCTTTTCGCGACTCCGCTTCAAGTCTCCTGCCTGATAGGAGATGCGCGCGCCAATCGCATCGGGATTAGACCTCTTGCCGATGAGCCGTACTCCTAGCCAATGATTGCCCGCCGCTGCCGTGTTCTTCAGAAGTATCGGCGCCTCGTTGTTAACCGAAACGAGGACGTCCACGGCGCCATCATTGTCGAAATCGCCGATAGCCAGGCCGCGGGCGGACACTTTCCGTGAAAATACGGGTCCGCTCTCGGCGCTGACGTTCTGAAACCCCTTTTCCGTATAGCGGAAAAGCATCATTGGCTCTTCGTAGGTCACCTCGCCGTGGAGCAAATTGATCAGGTCGTCGGGATTGCCGTTGGCGAGGATCAAGTCCAGATTGCCGTCGTTGTCGTAGTCAAAAAACTTCAGCCCCCAGCCGCTCATGAATTTGGTGGCCTTGCCGATACCGGTGGAAAGCGCCACGTCGTCGAACGTTTCGTTGTGATTGTTGCGATAGATGGCGAACATTTCGCGGTCAAGGTTGGAGACGAACAGGTCCATCCAGCCGTCTCCGTCGAAATCGGCGGAATCCACGCCCATGCCGGAGCGCGGCCGGCCGCTATCGCTATAGGCGACGCCAGCGGTAGTGCCGATCTCCTCGAATTTTCCCTTGCCACGGTTGACGTAGAGAAAATCAGCCACTGTGTCGTTGCTCACCCACAGGTCCATCAGCCCGTCGTTATTGATGTCCGTCGCCACAACGCCCCAGGCTTTGCCGAGATTTCCGGCGATCCCGGATTCCTTGCTAACATCGGTGAACGTGCCGTCGCCGTTGTTGCGGTACAGCCAACTGGCCATCGGCGAATAGATCTTGGGAATGCAGTAGTGATGGCGGCCATCTTCGTGGATGCCGCAAGGCTTATTCAGTTCCTTGCTGAACTCGACGAAGTGGCACACGAACAGGTCGAGGCGCCCGTCATTATCGTAATCAAACCACACGGCGCTGGACGCCCATCCGGGAGCGGCTACACCGGACTTTTCGGTAACATCGGTGAAAGTGCCGTTGCCGTTGTTGTGGTAGAGGATGCTCCGGCCGTATTGCGTGACGTACAAGTCGGGGAAGCCGTCGCCGTCGTAATCGCCGACGGCGATCCCCTGGCCGAATCCGCCCCCGGCCACGCCGGCTTTTTCCGTCACGTCAGTGAAGGTTCCATCGCGCCTATTTTTGTACAGTGCGTTGCGCAAAGGCGAATTGGGGGTGAAAAAATCGCACTTGCCGCTGTTCACCAGGTAAATGTCCATCCAGCCATCGTTGTCGTAGTCGAGAAAAGCGCAGCCTGGTCCGGTGGATTCCGGCAGATATTTTCCCTCGGATTTTCCGTTGGTGTGCACCCAGCGGATGCCGCTTCTTTCCGCGGGCACTTCTTCAAAGGGAAAGCGAGGCGCGTCAGGGAGGGCAAGTCCGGGCCCACGCGGCAGAAGCAAAGCCCCCGCCGCAATTCCCGACAGAAAACCGCGCCGGCTCACACCGCGCATGCGTCTGCCGTCTGTCATCATTTATTCGATCGGATTCGATGCACAGTGCGATTTTCCTGGCCTTTGCACTTTGACGCAAACGGCAAATGCCTCATTGGGGGTTCTCAGCCGCCGGAGATGTGGGCTTGGGAGCAGTCATGCTGCGGTGGATGGCAAACTCTTTCTCCGCGTCTTCCTTGTTTCCGCTTCGGCTGAGCGCAGTGGCCAGATTGTAGTGAACCTCTGGATTCTCGGGGGTGAGGCGCTCCGCCACACGCAGCGGCGCAATTGCCTCCTCGTAACGCCTGACAGTGACGAGACAAAAGCCCCATGCAAAATATGCGTCCGCGAAAGTCGAATCGAGTTTCGCGGCCGCGGAAAATTGAGCGATGGCTTCCTCCCAATTTTCGTCTCTGCGCGCCAGTTCACCCAAGACGTAGTGAGCGCCGGCATTTTTCGGATCGATTTCGATCTCTTTCTGGAATTCCAGTCTCGCGCGTTGCATTTCATCGGGACCGGCATCCGGCCGGGAGAGCAATGACCTGCCGAGCAAAAAGTGAATGCCGGGCGCCCGCGGATCCTGTTTGAGTATAGTTTCATATTCAAGCTGCGCGGGATCCCATTTTCCCTGCATCTCAAGTGCTTCGGCGTTGAGCTTATGAGCGGGAAATGATTGCGGAGCCATGCGGCCGAGATCCTGGGCCGTTCTGGTTGATAGATCCGAGTAGGCATGGACGAGGATGAAGAGCACCTCCGGGTCCCGGGGGAAGTGTTGGCTGAGCAACCGGATAAATTCGATGGTGGACTCACGATTATCCACGGTCAAAGAACAGCGAAGTCCAAGGACGCCGGCTTGTTTCCTGGTGTCCGCCGGACCTTGGGCGCCGAGGGCACGTTTGAGCGGGGGAATGGCTTCGCGGCAGTGACCCTGTTCCGCCATTGCTAGCGCCTGCTCCGTGGTTATGGCAGAAACAGCGGGAGGGGTGGGAGGGCCCTTTTGTTGCCGGGCCGCGAGAGGAAAAGCAGATAGAAGAAAGCTGAGTAGAACGAGGGGAAGTGGAACCATTCCTGGATGTCTGGACATTTGCTTGGGCGCCATTGACCTAAAGAAGACTCCCGCTAAAGAATCGCTGCTAAATAAAAATGAGGCAGGCGGGGGTGTTCGCCTGCCTTATTATACGCGACTTGTGTTTAGTAGTAGAGCTTCAGCGCAAACTGGAGGTTCCTCGGAGGCTGGGCGCTGTTACCTCCAACAGGGACAAGTTCGGAACTGGCGCCGGTCTCTGCGTTCCCCAAGTTAAGGTTGCCATCGTCGCTAAAGTTGAGGGCCAGCAACCCGTCGAGGCCTGCAAGGTTACCTTTGCCGATGCCGATTGTGTTGCCAAATTGCCCGACGCCCGAGGCCCGGCTAGTACCGTATTCAGCGTGATGTGGCTCCAACCGAAGCGGGCGTCATTTACGAGGTCGGTGCCGATCCTTCGGGTCCAGTCACCCACGGTGTTGTAGATTGGCGTCGTCGAAAAACCGTTCCCGAGCAGTTCGTACGCATTCGCCGAGGGGTTGTTTTGGAAGGCGGCGAAGACGGACCTACAACCCGGCGAACGCTTCGCCCTCATGCGGGAAGTCATTTACATGGAGTGATCCGCCACTTCTGGCGCGTCTTCAGCGTCAAACGACAGAAGAAAGCGTAGCGAAGAGCCGCTTCCATCCTGAACTACATCTCTTTAGTTCCAGAACTTGAGCGACCCAACACACAGGTTAGTGATGCACCGAAAACATGGGTTGCACTTTTTCTCTTCTCTTCAATGCGTCTTCACTCAGTTTTCCCCCTCATCCGAAGCCGATTCTGAAACCGAAATAGTGGCCGAAGGAGCAGACGTATATAGCGAGATGCTGATGACTCGGATTCTGAACTTAGCCGGAGACCAGTCCCGGCAAAGCTGCTAAAATCCTGTCCATCTCATGGGGAGAGAGCGAATAGTCGTTTTGATTGTCTTGGCACTCCTGGTTTGTTCTCCATTCATAGCTGGTCTAACCGTGCAAACCTCTCGTCTTGCTGCCCAGTCTGGCGATGCCGCAAGCGGACAGACAAGCGAAGCGGACTCCGTGTCGAACGCGCACATCTCTTTCCGAGACGTTGCCTCTGCGGTTGGAGTCACAACCGTGCCCAATTCCCGGACTGACCGGCGTTATGTGTTGGAGACGATGGGGGGCGGCGGAATCGCACTATTTGACTGTGACGATGACGGTAAGTTAGACATAGCGGTTGTTAATGACTCGACGATCGAGCAATACCGTAAAGGTGGAGACTTGATGATCACGCTGTACCACCAGGACGGCAACTCCTCCGCGTTACATTTCACCGATGTAACAAAAGCATCCGGCTTGACCACCCGCGGCTGGGGAATGTCGGTCGCGGTCGGAGACTACGATAACGACGGACTCCCGGATCTATATGTGACCGGCTATGGCCATAACGTGCTCTACCACAATCTCGGAAACTGTAAATTCGAGGACGTGACCGCCAAGGCGAGGCTACAAGCCGGAGGTTTTAGCACTGGCGCTGCGTGGGCTGATTATGACCGCGATGGGAATCTGGACTTATTCGTCGCACGGTACGTAAAGACGGATGTAAACCATCTTCCCGACCCGACGCGGACTTTTCGTGGCTACAGAGGAGTGCCCTTCGAACTGCCTGACACGATGGAGGGAGAAACCGACTTCTTATTTCGGAATCGCGGGGACGGCACGTTCGAAGACGTATCCGAAAAAGCGGGAGTAAACAATCCCGGCAAACTTCATGGGATGGGGGTGGTGTGGGGCGATTATGACGGTGACGGCTGGCCCGACCTCTATGTGACCAACGATTTTGGGTCGAGCTTCCTGTACCACAATCGGCATGATGGCACTTTTGAAGAAGTGGGGATTGCCTCGGGGACGGGCGTGGGACCCTTCGGACAGGGCTACGGAAACATGGCAGCGGATTTCGGCGATTTTGATCGGGATGGCAAACTCGACCTTTTTGTGACCCGCGCTGACGATCAACCCGCCAGCCTCTATCGGAATCAAGGCGACTATTTCGTAGACATCGGAGGCAAAGCTGGTATAGCGAGAAAAACAATGGCACCCGTGAAATGGGGGACCGGCTTTGGCGATTTTGACAATGACGGATGGCCGGACATACTCGTGGCTAACGGCAACTTTTCGTCGCTGTTGGACTCGCTCCCGAAGGAGGTTCGATTTGCCGAACCGATTCAACTCTTTCGCAACCGAGGCAATCTCACTTTTGAGGAGATCGCCGATGAGGCGGGGCTCAATACCGGGCGACTCTATTCCCGAAGAGGAACGGCCTTCGGCGACATAAATAATGATGGGAAGCTGGATGTAGTGGTCTTCAATGCTAACGCTCCGCCGTCGGTGTTCCTAAACGAAACGACGAACTCAAACCACAGCGTGCTTTTTCGGCTGATCGGGACGAAAAGCAATCGCGCCGCCATCGGCGCTCGTGTGCGCGTGACCACTTCCAAAATGACGCAAATCGACGAGGTCCGCGGGGGCGGCAGCTACAATTCAACAAACGACACCCGGCTCCACTTCGGGCTCGGAAGCGAAGCGACCATAAATAAAGTAGAAGTCTTTTGGCCGAGTGGTTTGCGGCAGGAGTTCGGCGAAATTCAGGCCGACGCGATCTACGAGATCAAGGAAGGCGAGCCCATCCGGAAGACCACACAGCTGTCGGCGTTATGAGAAACGCTGATGAGCTACCTTGGCGAGATTTCTCCAGATAAAAGGCCGAGTGAGAGAGAAAAGAGTGCGGCTGCGCCTGGGTCTCTGGAGATTTGCATTGGGTGCTGTTGTACTCTGGAACCGCTCCGAAGGAAAAAGCCACCTAAAAAAATGAGGCAAGCGGGAGTATTCGCCTGCCTCATTATACGCGGTTTGTGTTTAGTAGTAGAGCTTCAGCGCAAACTGGATGTTCCTCGGAGGCTGGGCGCTGGTAACTTGTCCCATGTTGGAGCCAAGGCTCATATTGGGCGCGTTAAGCTGTACGTGGTTAAACGCGTTGATAAATTCGGTTCGGAACTGCAGTTTGAACCGTTCCGTGAGCGGGAAGTCTTTATGCAGACTCATGTCCACATCGGTGTAGTGCGGCCCACGCACGCCGGCGAGCTGCGGAGCGCAGTCGCCGAAGGTTCCAACCGCAGGGTTGGTGAAGTTGCCGTTGTTGGTGAACCACTGGAAGCCACCCACTCCTGGGAAGGCGGCCGGGCTGATGGGAGTTTCTCCGGTAATCGCCGGGAGGCCACTGCAATCAGCACGCGAACCGCGGGAGAACGTCCCGGAATTGTCAGCCGCTCCGTAAACGGGCATCGGGAAGCCGGTGCGGAAGGAGACGATCGGGCTAACCGACCAGCCTCCGACAGCGGCATTCGCCACCTTGTTCATGTTGCTGCCAAAGGCCTTGCCGCGCCCAACGGGAAGCTCATAAACAGCATAGGCGGAAATGATGTGGGTGGCATCGTAGTAGCACGGTGCCCATTCTGACTTCGCATCGTAGATGTTCTGCCAGTAGGCCGACGCGCTCAGAGCATTGTTCCAGGCTCCGTAGTAGCCGGTGCTGTCAGACATGCACTTGGAGTAGGTGTAGGACACCTGGTATTGCAAGCCGTGGCCCGCCTGCTTCTGGAGGACGGCCTGCAGCGAGTTGTACATCATGGTGCCGTTCGACTGGGTCCCGCCAGTTTGCGTAGCGATTGTGTTATAGAACGCTGGGTTTTCGGCGAAAAATGTACTGGGGGCAGTGCATGGCGGAGTCCCGCAAGAGGAATTTGGAAGCAGGACTCTCTGCGTATAAGAGAACGGCACCATCAAGTGGTTGGCTTTCTGACCGACGTACCCAATCTGGAAGGTGGTATCTCCCCAGAATTGATGCTGGACTGCGAGGTTCCATTGATTGTCGATCGCCGGCTGAACGTTCGGATCCCAAAGGTCGAGAATGGCGCCGGCGAAGCACGAATAGTTCAGACAGCTACTCGTCGGCGGCGTGGCCGGAATGCCATCTGCGGTGGTCGAACCAGGTAATGATACGCTGTTGTAGACGGTATTGATCTGGGCCGGGGTAAAAGGCGGGTTCTGAGGCAGCCGCAGGTTTGTACCGGTACCCTCTAGATAAGAGGAGATGGTGAACGCACCGCGTATCACCGTGTGGGTACCCAGCATCGCGGGAGTCCATGCGAACCCAATGCGCGGCTCAAGGTCCTTTCCGCCATAGACACCATTGTACAGAGACCTGCTGTTTCCATCTTGGCCGGCGAGCTCGACAGCGCCCGTAGCAAAATTGTAGTTGGATTGTTGGTTGTTCACTTCGATCCAGGGTGTAAATAACTGGTAGCGCAGACCAAGATTCAAGGTCAGGCGCTCGGTGACTTTCCATGTGTCTTCGACGTAGAGGGCAACAATGTTATCGGTCTGTGTCCAGGTTTTCCCGGTACTCACACCACGGCCAATTGTGTAAGGGAGGCCGAGGAAGAAATCGGCAGCACCGTATCCGGCGCCAGTGGAGGCACTACCGATGGTGTCGCTGGTGAAGCGGCCATCAAAGTCCATAAGGCCAAGTTCCCCATTGTTCCCCGGATAGAAGGTCTTGATGATCTCATGATTATATTCCCCGCCGAATTTGAAGGTGTGCCGGCCGTGCGTCCAGGTAACCGCATCTTCGCCCTGGTAGACCTGGTCGTTGAAGCTCTCGCCGGTCTCTGCGTTCCCCAAGTTAAGGTTACCATCGTCGCTAAAGTTGAGGGCCAGCAACCCGTCGAGGCCTGCAGGGTTACCATTGCCGATGCCGATGGTGTTGCCAAATTGCCCGACGCCCGAGGCCCAGCTAGTACCGTTATTCAGCGTGATGTGGCTCCAACCGAAGCGGCCATCATTTATGAGGTTGGGGCGGATGCTTCGGGTCCAGTCACCCACGATGTTGTAGATTGGCGTCGTCGAAAAACCGTTCCCGAGCAACTCGTACGAATTCGCCGAGGGATTGTTTTGGAAGGCACGGGTAAAACGGCCCGAAATGCTGTCCTTATCGGAAGCTTTGTAATCGACCTTGATATCGCCCTGATCCACGTTTTCCTGCGAATTGGTAATATAAGAGGCATTATTCTGCAGGCTGGAATTGATGGGCGACAGATAGAGCGAAGAGCCGAACAGCGCCTGTGCCACAGGGCTGATCATAGACAGTGGAATCTGGTTGTTCACGAATGGCAGCCTGGTCGTGGCTGCCGCCGACGAAGCAGTGCATGGAGCAGTGAAGGAAACGCAGGGATTATACAACTGGATGTTACCACCGGAAGTTGAACTGCAAATTCCGCTGGCGTTAAATCCAGCGGGGCAGAGCGCGCTAAAGTCGCCGGTGCGCTCGGCGCTTGTAAAGACAGTTTCCGGGGTCGACGAAGTCGGAGTGTCGAAGCGTTGGCCCTGGTAATCAACGAAGAAGAACAGTTTATTCTTGAGGATCGGGCCGCCTAGGGTGCCGCCGAACATATTCCAGCGCAACTTAGCCTTGGGGAGGTCATTAAAATTGTTCGACCAACTGTTGGCGTTCAATACGTCGTTGCGGAAAAACTCCCAAATGTCACCGTGGAAACTGTTGGTTCCGGACTTGATGGTGGCGCTGACGATGCCACCCATGAAGCTACCGAATTCCGCCGGAGCGTTACTGGTTATCAGGTTAAATTCTTCGATGGCGTCCGGAGCCGGAGTGTAGCCCAACAGGTTGTCCGAGACCTGGTTGTTGTCCATACCGTCGAGCAGGAAATAGTTAGCTTGCTCGCGGTTCCCGTTAATCAACGGACGCCCGCCATAACCGGCCGTATTGTTACCGTTGTTGAAGCTGCTGGGATCGGTCGATACCGACCCAGGCGCGAGCAGCGTCAATTGGACATAATTGCGCGAGGCTAGAGGCAGATTATCATTCGTGACCGCGTCGATGATGGTGTCGACTTGTGTGGTTTCCGTTTTCAGGATGGGGGCGGAGCCGCTCACTTCAACGGTCTCGGTGACCTGGCCGACCTTCAATTCGACGTCGATACGTCCAATCTGGTTCAGCGCCAACGTGAATGCCGGATACGCCGTGGTTTGAAATCCCAGCTTTTCCACGCGCAGCTCGTAGCTCCCGATCGGCAGTTGGGAGATGCGATACAAACCCGCCTCGTTCGTCACCACCGGATAGGTAATTCCGCGGTCCACGGACTTCGCGGTCACCGTGGCGCCCACAACCGCCGCGCCGCTCGCATCGGTTACCGTTCCGGTGATCGTCGCCGTTACTTCTTGCGCCACAGCCCTCTGCGTTCCGCAGAGCATGAGGACTAGCGCCACGCTCCCGATTGCCCAATAACATCGCCGCAGTCTCTTCATAAGAATTGCTCCCTCAAGAGTTTGCGGGCCGGAGGCCAGCACCCTCTTTTTCCAAAAATTTAAATGGACCGAAGAACCCAAAGCACCACACCCTATCGATGATCGGTAGCTATATAGCGGGATTTTATCCTTGTCAAGCGAAAACTATTGATTTATAAGAATTGTACTGCGGTGCCCTATAGCACGGAACGATTACCGCCCTATAGCACGTGCGGCCGGGGAGCGGTGCACTTCCCAGCCACGGTGTCGAGCACGGGCCTGACGGCGGACGATCATCGCCCTTACGGATGGCGCGGTTTGTAAAATTGCGTCGGAATCACGGCTGACGGCCAAACCTTTTACCCCTTGTATCCGTCTCTTGTGTTTGGTTTTGTTGCCGCTGCCGGGTCCGGTCAGGGATAAGTCGAGGGAATCGAGATGCTAGCGAAAAGAACGAACGGAATTCCTGCATACAAACGGATCCAGGCCGATATTCGAACCGGCATTGACGCTGGCGAACTGCGCGCCGGAAACCTTGTACCTTCCGAGAGAGAACTCGCCAGAATTCACGATGTCAGTCTCATGACCGCTCGTCACGCCTTGGCTTCACTAGAACGCGAAGGGATCGTCGAACGGCGTCGTGGCGTCGGCACTTTCGTTGCCGCTCCCAAAATCCATTTCAATAAGTTGATGAGTTACACCGAGCAGATGGGGAGCCGCGGTCTGACTCCGGTCTCGAAAGTTCTTTTTGTAAAGGTCATCGATAACGAAGAGGAAGCTACCGCGCGATTGTCTCTCTCCCCGAGGAGCCGCGTCCTTAAACTTGAGCGCTTGAGGCACGCCGGTGGCGAACCCTTCGCGCTCGAGACCTGCTATCTTCCCGCAGAACAGTTTTCCGGTTTGCAATACGCCCCTTTGCAGAAAGAATCTCTGTTCGCCACTTTGCAGCGCGAGTATCGCGTTGAGATTAGCTATTCCGACGAAGAAGTTGACGCCACCGCTGCGGACCCGAGAACCGCCGAACTTCTGGGCCTTCCGAGACGTTCACCCGTTCTGCGCATCCGCCAGGTCATCTATTCTACGAAAGGCGTTGTGATCCTTTATGTTTTGGGGCTGTATCGCTCCGATCGTCACAACCTCGTCATCCGCCGATATCGATGAATTTTTCTAAACGGAGCGGGCGAGACCTAATATGTCGCGTATCTTCTTTCGGTCCGTCACCTCTTTGGGACTGTTCCCTCTTCGCTCCAGCCAGCTCGTAAAATCTTTCAACCGCACTTCATGATCCACGGGTATGTCCATCACGCGGACCTTAACGGGGTTGAATCCGTCAGGGATTCCCGTGACCCACTTGTTGCCGCGGATCGCCGTCAACCCCAGGGCCACCGCTTCATACAGCGTCGAAGCCGTGACTTCCACCGTATGAGCGACGCCCTCCATATCCGTTATCGTGACGCGGCAAGACCGGGCAGCCATGGCAAATGCCAACATAGCATATTCGCTTTTTGTTCGCCATGAGTTTCCCGCGACCCCTCGGAGCGGCACGCCGGATCGATTACTCACTTCCCCACCGGCACCCGCAACTTATCACTCGCGAACTCCACGGGTCCCGCAAACGACGCGCGAATCGATTTCCGCACCGCATTCTCTTGCCCTTCGACGTCGGGTGCAAGATGGCTCAGCAACAAACTCTTCACGCCGCTATCCCGTGCCGCTTCGCCGATTTTCTTGGGCGGTGTGTGCAGATCATATAGCTGCGATGGCGAATCCGGAGGATCGAGCACCGCGCAATTAAAAATCAGCAAGTCCGCATTCTTCGCCAGCTGCACTAAATTCGGCAGCGCGGATGCATCCATATCTCCAGAGAAAACCACCACGACGCCCTTGTAAGAAATTCGGTAAGCCACCGACGGACAGTCGCCGTGATGCGTCGCAATCTCCTCCACCACCAAGCCGCCTTCATCCACAATCTTTGTCTGCGGTGTATCCAGGCGAACTGCCAGATCCCGAACGATAAACGATTCGCGAGCGCCAAATGTCTTTTGATATGCAAACGCGCCGTCCCTGCCCACCATCAAATCCACAAATCGCGAAGTCTTCGGGAACAACCCTGCTCCGTCGGGCCCAAACACCCGGTACGTGATGGGTCCGTCGCTCGTAAGCCCTCGCGCATTGAAGAAAGCCGCCAGGTCCCCGCTATGATCGATATGAAGATGCGTCAGCAGAACCGTATCTACTCGCTCTAAATCCAGCTCCAATTCTCCGATCCGCAGAAACGCTCCCGGTCCGGCATCCACCAAAATCCGCGGCGTCCCTTCGACCGCCACGATGAAACTCGATCCGCCTCTCCCAAACGGCCGCGGCCCGCCAGAGCCAAGGACCACGACCTCCAACGCTGGCTTTGCAGGAGTAGCGTCCACGCAAATCCGGGACAAAACCACAGCAGCCAACACGAGCATGATCAGCGTTTTCATGGCCCTTTCCTCCCATCCAACCTGCGCAATGCACATCTCGCTTGAATCAAACAAATTCGGGGGTAGTATCTCCCACCACGGTTAAGTGGACTAGCCGAGACCTAAGTGCAGTGGCGGCTCATTCTCAATGATGACAGTCGGCGGCTATTTCCCCACATTGCCGGGCATCACTTCCTATTCCAACGGCATCCATCTACGGGTAGCAAGAATGCGCTGGTGGTCGCCCTCACTCGCAGAGGTGCACATGCCTCTCTCTTGTCGCTCGCTCTGTATCGCAGGTCTCGCCGCTACCCTCACTCCCTGTGCCCTGGCTCAGGTGCCGGCCGCCGTGGATTCGTCGCCCTCAGAAATCACCCTGGAAAGTTGGCTCCGCAGCGGAGAACCGCGACTCGTCGCGTGGGGAGCCCACGACGCTCTCGCTACGCACAACCGCAATTTGATCCCCGATCTTCTTTCTCTGGCCAGCCACTGGCGACCGCTTTCGCAACCAAACTCCGGCTCGCCCCCACACTCAGAATTGTCCGCGCAGCAATCAGAGGAACGCGACGCGATGGCCGCGGTTCTCGATGCCCTCATCCAGATGAATGTGCCGGTTCCTGCCGATACCCTGCGGGCACTTGCGCCCGATCTTGGGAACGACGTCGCTATTCTTCTCAGCCGCATGCCGGATGAAGACTCTGGCCCCTTAAGCTTGGACTTCTATCGCTCTCTGCCGGAGCAGGCCTATTCCCTTCGGTACGTCAGCGCGGCACTTCTGGCCCTCCACCCGCGGCCAGAATTTGTTGCAGATCTTTTCGCCAATATTCGGGTGCGCGCTACCATCATTGTTGTTGATCCGGGTCCGCAAGGCGGGTTCGGTTCGGCGGGCTGCTGTGGACTTTCATCCGAACCTCCCCGTGAAGGCTGGCCGGAGACTGGCCAATATTCCTTATCAACTCAGAAGAGTGACGCGGCGTCACTGGTGGTGGCGGGCATTGATCCCATCTACGCCACACGCACGCTGTCAACCGCGTACGTCGGCGACCGCTGCGGCACTGACATATACCTGGGCCCAAACCAACGTCTCCGGCTAATCGCCGGAATGTTGGGCGTTGCTCCAGAAACGATTCCGTGGCAAACCGCTCCCCAGACCACCATCGAGTATCAATCGCTCGACCACTTTGAAGCCGCTCTGATCGCCTTTGTGACCGAACAGCAGCGGCAGTATCGAGCTACCGCGGGCGCGCTTGCGGATCGCAACCTCTTGAGCCTCGCAGACGCGCAACAGTCCTTTCCAGAACTGGAGCTCACGCTGATGGATATGCGGGAAGAGAACACCGAGCCAATCCCAAGACTTTCCAATTTGCCCGCCCGCGTCGAGTGGTCCTCCTCACCCTTCTGAAACCGATTCTGAGTCAACGCAGCAGCGCCGCCGTCGTGGCACTGCCTTGTAGCGGCCGCTTTCCGAAGCGGGCGGGAACGGGGTTCAGGGAATTCCCAGCCGATTTTGAACACTGCCCAAGTTCAACGCCTGGTAAAGCCGTCGGGAGTCCACTGTTCTGAGCCGACTCCGTTGTGGACGAAGAAGAGGCCGTCGGGGTCGTATTTCTTTTTGATCTGTGCGAGTCGTGCGTGGTTGGTGCCCCAGTAGGATTGCTCAAAGTCGGACTCGAAGAAGTTGCTTTCGGAGACGTAGGCTCCGCCGTTGGAGGCGACGGTGCGGAGTTCGTTCATGCTGCGGTGCACGGTATCCGCGGCTTTGCGGCCCTTCGCGGCGTCGGGCTCGTGATCGGGAATTCCGGGATACGCGGGCCCCTGGCCGTCGGCGACGATGGCGAGAGCAAAGGCACCGCACACCGAGGGATTCATAGCCGTGTCTTTGGCAGCCTCGATGGCTTCCGAAGGCGCGCCCGCGAGCCCCTTATTAAAATGAAGCTCCACCTCGCTGAAGCGGGAAGCCGAGAACAATGCGTTGGCCAATTTTTCTTGTGAATCGTCCTGCAGCAATGATGCGGGCATCCAAAGCGACTCGAAACCCCAGACAACCCAGCCGACTTGGCCAGCGTCGCCGTTCCACCAGACGTTGATTGGGCTGGCGCTCGAGCGGGAGTCTGCTTTGAAGACGTCATGGTGATGTTCTTTGCGCCAGTCAACGTCCCACCAATGCCGGAAGGGCATGCTACCGATTTCGGGTTGAGATTCGATTGTGTAGGCAGTGGAAGACTGCGCTATCCAATCGAGGAACGGCTGCCACACTTTTCGCGATTGCTCCGTGTCCAGTCCAAGATGAACCATGCTGATTTCGAGCTTGTTGTCTGGAGAGAAGTGCGCTTGCTCGCCCCAATGATCGTTGAAGAGAGCGTCGCGGTAGAAGCCAACGAAGTAGCGGATCAGGCGGCGATAGGCGTCATCCGAAGAAGCTTTGACGGTGAAATTGGCCCCGCCGGCCAGTTCTGGAAGATCTCGCACGCGCAGGGTTAATTTGCTGACCGCCCCGAAGGTGCCACCTCCGCCTCCTTTTAGTGACCAGAACAGATCCGAATTGGTGCAAGCGTTTGCGATTCGCACTTTGCCGTCGGCGGTAACGACTTCGGCTTCCAGGAGGCCCGCGGCGGCCATGCCGTAATGCTTCGAGAAGCTGCCGAAACCGCCGCTTTGAATGAGGCCCGCGACGCCGACCGTGGTGCAGCCGCCGCCCTGAACGTAGGCGCCGGCCTTGGTGGTGACGGCGTCGTAGGCTTGCAACCAAATTGTTCCAGAGCCGACAGTGACGGCCCGCTGAGGAGCTGACTTGCAACCACTCGCAACAAAATCATTCTGGATGGTGACGTCATGCATATGGCGTGTCCAAATCAGGAGAGAATCGGGTGCGTTCGATGTGCCTTGATAGCTGTGACCACCCCCTTTTACGACGAGGCGCAAATTGTTTTCGCGGGCAAAATCCACGGCGGCAGCGATGTCGGCGGCGTTTCTTGCAGCGACGGCGTAGACGCTGGGTTTGGTGGCCCAAGCGTCGACCCAGCCCAACGTTTGGGTTATGCCGGGATTGTCACCAATGTAGTAGGGGTTTTTCCAGTTTGTGAAGAGAGTTTTGCAGTCCGCGCTCTGTAATGAGGACGTGCATGCGTTGATCGGAAAATCGACTTGAATCAGGTTGCCGCCAACCGCCTCGTTGAGGCGCTTCCACGCTTCTTTGGACGGCCAACCTGGATCGGAAGGACGCACTCGGCGAATTGCGGGACTTGCGAACGCGCCGCGTGGCCACAGCCGCGAAAGTGATACTGCTCCGGATGCCTTCAAAAACGTTCTTCGGTTCATACGGCTATAGCCAGAATCCGCAGGTTAACTTGAGAATTTTTCATGCGGACACAAATACACCACCAATCCGCGGCCAGACAACAAACTTGTGACCAGCGGGCTCAGCCAGGGACAACCGGGCTCAGGCCAGGGACGACCAGGCAAGATGCGCTGCCATTTCATCGGAAGAGTCGTAAGCACTACCTGAAGCAAGTTCTTCTGGCGAGGTTCAGTTGTGGATTCGTACCGACAAACGCCCTGGCGTTGACCAAAACACCGCATTTCGACATCTTGAATTCGATTTCGTAGACTTGTTGGGAAAGACTTGGGAAAGAACTCAAAGTCTCAAGATACCAGTTAAATCGTACAGAATCAAAAGGCCACAATTCCTACGTGCTCATAACCCGAACTCGCCTTCCCGCAAAGGAAAAAAAACGGATGCTCGTCGGTGCCGCGAACACCGCAAACGCTCAGCACAGCGACTTTTGTACGTTTGAATCGAGATCGTACGCGCTACGGATCTTTTGAAGGCGTCGTGAGACCTCTTCGGAGCTGAATTCCGATTCTGGCACCGCCAAAGTCGTTCGCAATTCAGGGTCCGCAAATAGGATCAACGACTCTCGTGGGCCCTCTTGGATTCCGCAAAATTCGGCCCCGTGTTCGGCCAGAACCGCTATGTAGTGTCTGCTATCCATATCTACTGTCCCAACGTACCCGCGAATTCCCGGTGCTTCGATACCCTGTTCTCTGTATACCCGGTATTGTGAGAAGAACTTAACAAGAAGCCCTCCATTGCCCTGTTCAATCCCAAACCATTACCGTCCGCCCCCTATTTTTTACCGTTCCCTGCAAAATACTTAACCAATTGATACCCACCGTGCTATTCTTCGTCGTGTATCTCGACTTCGATCCTCGCCCAGCTTCTCGCACGCCTCGCACGGCGTGTCCCCCCGTGGTTCGTCAGCCCTCGCCATCTCGCCAGGCCCGCCCTGAGCCTCGAAGGCAAACGCGAAGAATGCCCTTCGCTTTTTCGTTAACCCCGAGGCGCCAAGCAAGTTTCGAGCGCGGTTTCGAGTGCGATATCTCGCATTTTTTCCTGATGTGCCGTAAATCTCTAAGCCACTTAGAATCAACACTTACAAAAGTGTGTCAAAACAAAGGACTTTATCCACCTTTAGAATCAACACTTACAAAAAACATAGGGAGGGGGGTGTTAACTTCAAACTAAACACCTCGATTTGCCAGCGAGCACAATCAGACTTACGATCCATAGGTGCTGCGACCGCGTATTGCCTCGCAATCGCGACCATTGGTCCGGTTCCATTTTGGGAATAGGAGACATTTGTGACCGCGCGCGAAGACGACCTGGCAGCCCTTGCCGCTCAAGAACGAGAACTCCATTTCACGCGGTTCGACGAAGACGCCGCCTGGCATCTTGGATCCCGCTTACGCGAGACTGCGGTATCCCGAAAGCTCGGCATCGTGATCGACGTTCGCCGCTTTGGCCACCAGCTCTTCTACGCCGCGATGCCCGGCACGTCACCCGACAATGCCGAATGGGTGCGCCGCAAAGGTAACCTGGTGGCCCGGTTTCATCGCAGCTCCTACGCCCTCGGCCTGGAGCTGGGCGCAAGCCTCTTCGAGAAATACGGACTGCCCATCGCGGAGTATGCCGCGCACGGCGGCTCATTTCCGATTCGCGTGCATGGCGCGGGCGTGATCGGTTCCGTCACCGTCTCCGGGCTGCCACAGCGCTCCGATCATGAGTTGGTGGTCGAAACTCTGTGCGCCGAATTAGGCAAGGATTACGCCAAGCTGGCGCTGCCCGCGGTTTCGGCGTGAGCCGATAGCCGGGATCGAAACGCCCGAAACCAGCCCACGCACTTTCGCTCGAAGATAATCAAGTTCCGCGCGGACTGGCGATTCCCTCAAAACTCGAGGTGCAGACGCAGGCTCGGCACAAACACTGGCCCGCGATCGCGGTTGTATCCAGGATGGTCGATATACTGAAAGTCGAAGGAGGGATAAAATCCGCGCCAAAGATGCATCGTGTAGTAGGTCTCGACGATATTTTCGCGCCCATAGTTCAGCCGGCCGTCTCCCAGCAAGAATCCGTCGCCACCCAGCGCCAGGTACTCCTGGTGGTCGCGGGAAATTCCGTTGGTGACAATGGCCATGCCCGCGCGATCGAACCTTCTGCCCCACTTTTTTCCGCTCGCGCCCAGGCCAATCTCGTCGGTCGCATCTACTTCCGTGTACGCGTAGGACTCGTGCTCCCCTTCGTTCCAGCCCCATCGCCCGAAAACGCCGATCCAATCATTCAAGGGCTGCTCAAAATTTACGCCGAACCCATACTTCACCGTAGTTTGCAGCGGATGCGCGGTGATTTCCGGGACTGGCGTAAGCCCAGCCAGAAAGTTATCGATCGCCGTTTGGTAGTCCCCCATGTTCGCGTGGTTCACGAACGTCAGCAGACGCAGCACAGCATCGGGCTGGCGACGGACCACTTTGCCGCGAAGCTCGAACTCCAGATTTTCGGCGCGCGCACGGCTCAGGTCCGCGTCCAAGTGGATGCCATTCGCCACCTTGGGCATCAACGCTTCCGCGAAACGCACGATCACGTGCCGGTTGTGATGGTATTCCGCCATGGCTCCGAAAGTGAATCCCCGCGTGTCCGCTGCGTAGTCAAACGTTCCGGCGTTGTCGACGGTCCAGTTCATGAACTGAAAATTGCTGTCGGTGCCGTACGAATTGAGATCGAAGAAATCCACCATGCTGAACTTTCCGAACCGTATTTCGATCCGGCGTTCCGGAAGCACGCTGAAGAGCGAAAATGGGCTGCGATCGCTGGGTGTGCTTCCGTGACCCAGGGGAATGATCTGGTGCCACATCAAGCGCGCGATGTAGGGCGCCTTGCTGAGTGTGGGGTTTCGCACCACATCCAGGTTCGGAAATCCCGCTACACCGAGCGCAACTCCAAGTCCATTCCCGCCGGTTTCCTGCACGTCGCAAATAAGCTCGGACGTGCTTGTCAACCGAAGTCCCGTGAACAGCGTCAGCACCCGAGAAGTGGCGTCTTGCGCTTCAGCCGACAGGCTGTTCTTGCCCGAATAGGGCGAATGAAATCCCGGATGGTACTGCGAAATGAAATTCGCCTGCCCGGAAATCCACAATCGGTCGGTCTCCAAGTGCGGAAACATCGTCGGCGTCGAGTCGAAGTCTGCGCCGTCGGTGGGTTGATCGGTTTCGCTGGGCTGTTGCGGCGGAGTTTGGTCCTGCGCCAACGTCGCGGGCGCCCGAAAAAAGCACAAAGCGCACAGAATCATGTAAACGCGCCATGTATTCCCATGATTGTGCGTCGGCATCCTGCGCTTCCCTTTAGAGACTATCGGCCACTAAATGATTTCCATGCGCCGACCCAAACCCTGACGATAAAACGCCATTGATTACAATTCGATGAACGGCTGACGTGCTTCGCGTTCGAGCACTCTGCCACTTGAACTCCGACTCGATGTGCTCTACTGTCCCCATTGAGCCTGCGACCGGCTGATCATCTGGGCATCACATTTGGTACCATACCCCCGTAGGGTAGTCAAGGACTATGACGACGCAAACCTCAAAAGATAAATTAGACCTCGTTAATCGCACCAAAAAGGTTATCGGGCAGCTGGAAGGCGTTCTTCGCGCTCTGAATCAAGAGGAGCCGTGCGCCGACGTTCTGCAACGTCTTTCCGCCGCCCGCGGCGCCATTAACAGCCTGATGGCCGAACTCATGGAAGACCACATCCGCAACCACATGCCTCGCAACTCGAAGTCTGCCGGCGAAGCTGCTGACGATGTCATTCAGATCGTTCGCACCTATCTGAAGTGACCCGCCACTTTGCCGTGCAACTTGGGGTATCGTATGGGCGTCCCAAACGCTGGCTGTCCGCGTTTTCGGGAAATCGAGGAGACTTACGGGTGAAAAGCATTCTCGCAGTCATGGCGCTTGGAATTATTCTGCTCGCCCCAGGCGCGCGCGCGCAGTCCGGACCGGAAGGTGGCGGCAACGATCTGCAGATCTGGACCGGCGGCGGCCACGGCATCAACGGCACGGCAGCCGACACCGGCGTGTGGAACGTGGGGTTGCGGTACGGTTGGATCCTCACCGATCCGATCGCACCTGGCCCATTGCGAGGCCGCTTCGAGTACGCCGTCGATGTTATCCCGGTGTTCTGGCTCGTCCAGCGAACGGGCATCGCGTACGGGTTCGGCCTGAATCCTTTCGCGCTGAAGTGGAATTTCGTCGAGCACCACAATATTTCTCCCTACATCGACATCGGCGGCGGCACGCTGTTCACCAATCACGAGGCGCCCCCGGGCACTTCGCGCGTCAATTTCACCACCAGCGGCGCGATCGGCGTGCATTTTCTCAAGAGCAAGTACAACTGGAGCGCGGAGCTGCGGTTCATGCACATCTCCAACGCCGGCCTGGTCGAGCCCAATTCCGGCATCAACACGATGCAACTGCGTCTCGGCTTCGGGCGCTTTACGCAGCCGGAGTAGCGGCCGGCCGCGCGGTCGTGAAACCCTGGCGTTTGTCTTCACATCTCACTACCATGCAACATGCTCCTAAGCAGCCCTCCGAATACAGGCCGGAAGCGCGCTTATAGAAAACGAGGTGGGAAATGAAGTTTGTTTGGATCGCGGTGGTCCTTGTCGCCATATTCGCGGTGGTTATCGGGATCAATTCGTTACGGGCGGGAGACAAGGCTCCCGCCGTAGGAACGCCGGCTCCCGATTTCACGCTCAATTCGCAAGAAAATAAGCCAGTCAGCCTGCACGACTTCAAAGGCAAATGGGTCGTTCTCTACTTCTATCCGAAGGATTTCACGAGCGGCTGCACGGTGGAAGCACACAATTTCCAACGCGACCTGGCGCAATACGAACAGAAGAACGCGGTGATTGTCGGCGTCAGCGTGCAGGACGAAGACTCCCACCAAAAGTTTTGCACCAAGGAAGGTCTGAGCTTTAAGCTGCTGGCCGACACCAAGCAGGAAGTTTCCACCGAGTACGATTCGGTGATGAACATGGGTGTCGTCAAGCTGTCGGCGCGGCACACCTTCCTGATCGATCCGCAGGGCAAAGTGGAAAAGGTGTGGCTCGATGTCAAACCCGATAAACACAGCGAAGAAGTGCTCGCCGCACTCACTGAATTGCAGGGCGCATCGGCATCGAAGTAGCTAAATCTCGATTGGGAAAAAAAACCGTTGGTCTCTCGTTCGGACTCGGGCCGAGTGAAAGACCGACGGTTTTCGCTTCTATAGTCGATTCGCTAGAACACTCAAGCCCGGCACTCGCACTAGCCGCTCATCACTCGTGACGAGAGTCAAGTCGTAGACTTTTGCGGTCGCCACGAGAAATCGGTCCGCCGGATCCTGATGGTCGAGCATGGTGTAACGCAGCTCATCTGCCACCGCCCATGAAAATGCCGCCTCCCGCAGGGAGAGTTCCTTCTTCGACTTCTCGATCCAGGAGTTCATTTCTTCGAGCAGAATGACGCGTCTCTTCTCCAGCAGGAGAACCAACTCCCAGACGCTGATTGGCGACAGCCAAAGATCGTTCTCCGGGTCTGCAATCGATTGGTGTACTTCCGATGTCAGCTTCGAGGGCTCGCGGTGGGTCCACAACCAGATGTGGGTATCGAGGAGAAGTTTCATTCCTTATTCGTTTTCGACGGCGGATCCCATGAGCCGTCCTGCTCCGCCTCCCAGTCGGAGACGTCTCCGATCGGCCCGACAATGTCACCTACGATCCTCATATTCTCGCCCAAGACGCCAAGCCGGCGCTTCGGCCGCGCAGCGACCGACGGTGGGACGATCTCCGCGACCGGTTTTCCGAAGCGCGTGACACGGATCGGCTGGTTGGTCCTGCGCACGCGCTCAAGCACCGCCAAGCAGGTGGCCTTGAACTTAGAGATTGCGATTTCCTCCACGGCACAACTCCTTTAAAAATAGGAGTTTAGCAGGATGTTAGACCATGGTCAACGACTATGGTCTAAACTCTCAGACTACCCTCCGGGTTCACACTTTCTCCTTCTGGCTCATCAATCGTAGGAAGTCGGCCAGTCGGGATTTCGATGGTGGCCGAACATATGTTGCAGTTGAGCTGGGGTAACGCGCGTGAGTGACAGCGGGGGAAACTGATCCTCGGCAAAAAATCCTACGTCGCTTGTCTCCAGGCTTTGTTCCGCCTTGCCGCCACAAAGTTCGCCTAGAAAGAAGAGTTTGTAGACGTGGAATTGCAACGGGGGATGGCCGTGTTTGTCGCGGTCGTACACGGCCGCGAGTTTTCTGACCACGATGTCGTATCCTGACTCCTCTTTCACTTCGCGGACGGCTGCCGAACTGGGGGAGTCGCCAATATCGGCCCATCCGCCCGGTAGTGTCCACAGGCCATCTTCGCGCTCTCTGACCAGCAATATGCGATCGCGATCAAAAACGGCGGTGCGGATGTCGATCTTCGGGGTTGCGTACCCGACCTCCTGCTTGAAAAGCTCGACAAGGGGAGTGGCGTCGGGCAGGCCGGCGCTTTTCGCCGTTATTTCGGCGGCCAGTCGTTGTATCCCCTCATACCGCTGCCGATCGTAGGGATCCTTGCAGTACGTAAGTCCGATTTGCGCGATCGCTTGCAAACGCCTGGCCCATTCAAGCCATTGAGGATTTTGCATCGATGGTCCCGGACGTCGCTCGCCTACTCGGCGTGAATTCGGATTATAAAGTAGAATGGCGGCGCGTTCGGGCGCAAAATTCGCAGGTTTGGGGGTTATCGTGGCTTCCGACTATTTGCTTAAGACAGAACCGACGGTGTATTCGTTTGCGGACCTTCAGCGGGACAAAGTGACGGAGTGGGACGGAGTGACCAATCCTACCGCGGTGAGGAATTTGCGGGAGATGAAGGCGGGCGATGGGCTGATCATTTATCACACTGGGGATGAGAAGAGCGCGGTGGGGACGGCGACGGTGGTGTCGGTGGACGCGTCGAATCCGAAGACTCCCGTGGTGACGATCAAGGCGGGAAAAGCACTGGCGAAACCGGTTATGTTGGCGGAGATCAAGGCGAACAAGTTGTTTGGGGATTCGCCGTTAGTACGCCAGGGGCGGTTGTCGGTAGTGCCTTTGACTGCGGCCCAATATAAGACTTTGACAAAGAGTTGATTGAGACGAGGCTGCCGCGAGCGGATCGAGCCGGGTGTGCATGGGTTCGGGCTCGCTTGAGTCTAGTGCACTGGGGCACAGGCAAGAGTGCCTGTGCTACTTAGAGATCCAGGGCCATTTTCAGAGCGCGATTCAGTTCCGTAAGTTTGGACGACGATAGCGATCCCACGTATTGGGTGAGATCCGCCTTTCGCAAGCTCACGAGGTTGTCGGACATGATCCAACTCGGATGCTTCATGCCTTCGTCGGGCCCCACAGCAACCTGTGTTGATAACCCTTCTCCATTCGTGAATACGGGCGCGCATACCACGGTTGAAAATCTGGAAGCGATCAGTGCTTGCCGGCTTACCACAACGAAAGTCCGATATTGTTTAGGATCGGCTTCCGGCTCATACACACGATAAAGCTCTCCTCGGGTCACGCGCGCTCCCGTACAGGGACTTATTCGTCGGATGCCTGGTAGCTCAAGACTTCCGCCGCTTCGGAATTAAGCCGGTCGGCAGCGCGGTTGATTCGGTCCAGGTCTTGCGCGTGTAAGGCAGCCTTCTCACGAGCGCGCAAGTAGCCGCGAAGTACCCGCTCAATAAAGGCGGACCGCGACTGGCCGGAGCCTGCGAGGCGATCGACCCCTGCCAGGACATCCCTTGATAGGGTGATAGAAGTCTTCTCCTTCATACTACCATCATACTACCGTACGGCTGCTATTGCTATATGCCGTGACTCTGGCTATAAGCAATGGCGTCCGGGCTGGACGGAGAGTATTGAGATGAAGCGCAAACACCGAATAAAGGTCCTGAAGAATCGCCACTTTGCGTTCGTTTTCCTCTTAACCTCGGGAACGCTGTTGGCTTCGGTAGCCGCTTCGCGTAACAACGACGCCGATTCGGGTACCGCTAAGGTTGAGTTTGAGAACGAGCAGATTCGGGTGTTGCGCGTGTCGTTAGCGCCGCACCAGAAGAGTGCGGTGCACAGCCATCCCAGCCGCTTGGGCGTCACTCTCGCCAGCGATAAACTTCGCGTTTATTTTCCGGACGGCACTACGAAGACTACGACGAGCGCCGCGCATGAGTATTTCTGGAGTGAGCCGGTGACGCACCAGGTCGAGAATATTTCGGATACCCCGATGCAGAACATTGAGATCGAATTGAAACAGGCGAACGCGGCCGGCGTGGAAGTCAGGCCGGCGAGCGGTGAGTCACTAGCTCCGGGCACGGCGGCGGATCCCGTGGCCGTTGAGCAGGAGCCGCATCATCACATTGTTTTCGAGAATCAATACGTGCTTGTGCTGGATGTCGTCGTCAAGCCGGGAGAGACGACGCTGTTTCACCGGCACTCGCTGGACAACGTGGCCGTGCAGCTGAGCGGCGCTACGATCCAGCGTCAATTCCCCGGCCAGGATTGGGTCACGTCCCCCGCCAAAGAAGGATCCGTTGGGTTCACCGCCGGAACCAAGATACCGTACGTGCACCGCCTCACGAACATCGGTAGCACCGTGTTCCACGTGATGGACATCGAGATCCTTCCCTAGAAGTCTTCTTCGGCGTAATTCCCTGTTCTGCAGCGATGTGGCATTGGGCAGAGAGCCGTAGTTCGCGAACACGAGAATGTCATTTATACTTCCCCGGATTATGAAGGCGAAAAGGCGCAGCGGCTCGCGCTGTTCTAGAACCACGTGGGTTCGTGATACGTCCGCAAGGGCGCGCGTGTTGCTTTGCGTTTTGCTGGCGATACTGACCGCGGCGGCGAGCGCGAAGGCGCAGCGGTACGTTGAGCGCGAGGTCTCCATTCCCTGGACATTGGCGATGCCGGGGGGCCTGGATGCGCTGCTGGTCTATGCGGACTTGCCGGGAAAGCATCCTCTAGTGGTGATAACGCACGGATCGTCGCGGAACATGGAGCAGCACGCGGAGGTCAGCCCTTGGGGGCTGCTGCCTCAGGCGCTGTGGTTTGCGCGTCGAGGATGGGCTGCGCTGGTGGTGGTGCGTCGCGGGTACGGGAGGTCGGGAGGTGAAGCGGATTCGCTACATGGCGGAGGGTGCCGGAGGCCGGATTATGAGACGGCTGGAAACTACTCCGCCGAGGATCTTCGCGTCGCGATTGATTACGCGCGAGGACTGGCGGAGGTAGATGCGACGCGCGTCGTTGCGGTGGGCGTTTCGACCGGAGGGCTTGCCACGGTCGCGCTCACGGCGAGGGCACCTGCCGGTCTAGTGGCCGCGATTAATTTTGCGGGAGGGCGAGGATCACGCGCGGATCACGATCTGTGCGACGAGGATAACCTGGTGCACGCGTTCCGGAGTTTCGGGAAGCATTCGCGGACACCGATGCTTTGGATCTACGCTCAGAATGACAAGTTTTTCTGGCCGGAGTTGGCGCAGAAATTCGATGCCGCGTTTCGTTCTCAAGGCGGGCTAGACCAGTTCGTGCTCGCCGCGCCCATCGGAGAGGACGGGCACTCGCTGTTTCGTCATGTTTCGGCGTGGTCTTCGACGGTCGATGAATTCTTAGCGGGGCAAAAGCTTACGGTGCTGGCGGAACCGCTTCCGGAGATTGCGATCCCGAACGTGCCGCTGCCAGCCGGGCTGAGCGAGGAAGGCGTGCGGGCTTTCCAAAGTTATTTGCTGCTTGGGCCGAACAAGGCGTTCGCTACGTCAGAGCACGAGTTCGGTATGTCCGTTGCGCAGATGACGACCGACGATGCGCGCAGGAAGGCTCTGGAGAATTGCAAGCACGCGGCACCGAATAATGAGACGTGCGCAATCGTGTCCGTCAATAACGCCAGCGTTGAACGGTGATGGAGCGGCGGTGAACGAGGAACTATCTGCGTTGCCCTGTGAGCTTGGCTTTTTTCATTGGCGCGGCTCGAACGGCTGCCTCAGCGGCTAAAGCCGGAATGGAAAAGAACTTCTTGCGGCACGGCTGAAGCCGTGCCCTGACGAAACCGGCCTCGACGCTCCAAGACAAACCGAGAGAACAGCCGGGAATAGCTGTGCCCCGTGTGTAGCACTACAGAGTGTCGGCCGCCCAAGTAGCGGTGGTTTGCGCTAATTCGCGGAGGATTTCGGCGTCGGTCTTGCCGGAGGACTTGAGGACGTGGAAGGAATGGTCGGCAGTGTCGATGATGTGCAGCGTGGCTCGGGGGGCGAGATTGGCGACGATGGGGCGGAGAAGAGCGAGATCGGCTAGCGTGTCGCGGGTACCTTGGAGGAAGAGCATAGGGAGGGTGACTTTGGCCAGGTGATCGGCGCGCTTGGTGGCGGGCTGCTTGGGAGGGTGCAACGGGAAGCCGAAGAAGACGAGGCCGCGGACCTGGTCGAGGGGATGCTGGGAGGCGGCGGTGGAAGTCATGCGAGCGCCCATGGATTTGCCTCCCGCCAGCAGCGGGATGCCGGGAGCGGCTTTTTGGGCGGCTTGAATGGCGGCGGTGACGGTGGCGGTCAGGATGGGAGGGCGATCCGGGGCGCGGCGGCGTTGTTCCATGTAGGGGAATTGGTAGCGGAAGGTGGCGATCTGGGCTAGGCCGAGCTCCTGGGAGAGGGATTCGAGGAACGGGTGGGTCATGCCTGCGCCTGCGCCGTGGGCTAGGACCAGGAGCCAGTTTGGTTTGGTTGGCCTGAGGAGGAGGGCGGAAACTTCGCCGGCGTTTTCTACGGGGAAGCGGAGATTTTTTGCGGCGGGCATGGCGGTGGGATTTTAGCAGAGTGGCGGGTCGATGGAGGGAAGAGGCTTTGGATCGCCGGGCTGAAGCCCGGCGCCTACATTTGGCGCGACTGTGCGGCGCGCGGGCGGTGATAAGATTTGGGCGCTTGTTCCGCGGGGAAGGAGCGGCTTATGACACTTGACCGTAGGACATTCTTGAAGACGGCGGCCGTGGCCGGGATGGCGGCGTCATTCGCTCCGGGCTCGTTGAGTTGGGCGGCGGAATCCGCGCCTGGCTCGTTCGATTTTGTCTTTTTCACCGATACCCACATTGAGCCGGAGCTGGATGCGGGACACGGGTGCGACATGTGCTTCCGCAAAATCGCCGGGCTGAAGCCTGATTTCGCGATTATGGGCGGCGATCATGTGTACGACGCACTGGGCGTCGATGGGCATCGTGCCGACCTGGTGTTCGACCTGTACAAGAAAACGCAGGACGCGCTGCAGATGCCGCTCTATCACACCATCGGGAATCACGACGTGTTCGGGATCCTGACGAAGAGCGGAGTGACGCCGAACGATCCGGCTTACGGCAAGAAAATGTATGAAGACCGGATTGGGCACACCTACTACTCGTTCGATCGCAAGGGGTGGCACTTCGTGGTGCTGGATTCGATCCAGCCGACCGACGACCGGCTTTGGGAGGCGCGAGTCGACGAGAAACAGCTCGCGTGGCTGAAGGATGATCTTGGGAGGCTGGGACCCGACGCGCCGGTGATTGGTGTGATTCATGTGCCGCTGGTGACGGCGTTCGCGACCTACGCGGAGGCGGTGGCAACGAACAACAAATACAACACGCTAACGGTGGCGAATGCGCCCGAGGTGCTGGCGGCGTTCGAAGGGCATAACGTCGTGGCTGTACTGCAAGGGCACACGCACGTCAACGAGGTTGTGGAGCACAAGAATGCTCGCTACATCACGAGTGGGGCGGTGTGTGGCAATTGGTGGCACGGGCCGCGGATGGGGTTCCCGGAGGGATTCACGGTCGTGAGCGTGCGCGACGGCAAGGTCAGCACGCGGTACGAGACGTATGGGTTCCAGAGCGTGGATCCG
>Ga0187855_10000114_pt1 | contig 67666 bp, 57 predicted proteins | sample June2016WEW_8_10_2_FD_132969 | JGI IMG/M metagenome (GOLD analysis project Ga0187855, IMG submission 132969) | Peatland microbial communities from SPRUCE experiment site at the Marcell Experimental Forest, Minnesota, USA - June2016WEW_8_10 | ecosystem: Environmental > Terrestrial > Soil >... | reverse complement strand
TCCCACCGCACCAACTGATCACGCTCAGCGTCAGTCAACTCCAACACCTGCTTGGGCCGTCCAGTTCTTGGCATACCACAGCATACCAAACTTAACCAGCGAACTTACGGCGCGGGACACTAGATGGCGATCCTCATCCATACGACATTCAGGCCGTGAGTACGACCGCGGCGTCCGCCAGCCAGACGCTATGCGGAGGGTGTGCCACCTCCCCCGGAGAGGAACCCGTTTACCTGCTCGCCATGCGCGGCCACTTCCACTGCAACACATGCAAGACTCGGCCAGGCGAGCGCAAAACTCCACCACGCAGCGTGATCGCGCTCGTTCTCACCGCAGGGTCCCTGCAGCAGACCACATTCTCTCTTTCCGATTACTACCCGAACCTTGGCGCTCTCGGCACGCCAGTGCGCTTGGGCAAGTGCCGGACAACAGGCAAATGTGCCCTGCACACTTGACAGCCGCGACCACATGACGCTGCCCACGCACGTGATGCAGACGCACCTCCCGCAACCGCAGCAACTCGCCCATCTTACGGACAGCATGACGCATCCCCGATCCGCTCTCTTCGCTGGATCTATTACCGCCGCATCGACCCAGGTCGCCCACACGTCGAGCCGAGCCACCGACGCGCAGCGCGAGCGGCGATCGCACGGCGGTAGCCCTCCAGACTGGCGGCTCCAGTCCGCTCCCATGTGAAGCTCGCCGCCCGCTCGCGGCCGCGCGCGACGAGTTGCGCGGCGAGCCCCCGATCCTCGAGGAGACGACGGATCGCGCCAGTGACCTCCTCCTGGCACTCCGGATCGAACAGCAGCGCGGCATCGCCTGCGACCTCGGGCAACGAGGAGGTGTTCGAGCAGGCTACCGGCACATCGCGCAGCATCGCCTCCAGTATGGGCAGGCCGAAGCCCTCGACGAGCGAGGGCAGCACGAAGGCGCTGCTAAGTGCGTAGAGGCCGGCGAGCGAGCCCTCCGAGAGCCAGTCGGGCATACGTACACGCTCGGCGACTCCCAGCTCCCGCGCCAGCGCTCGGAGCTCCAGCTCATGCGGCGTCGGGAATCCCGGAAGCACCAAGACGACATCGTCCCCGAGCGCGGGCAACGCCCGCACGAGCCGATGCAGGTTCTTGTAGGGGTGCTTCTGAGCTATGCAGAGCACGACGCGAGCGTCGCCGAGCGCCAGCTCCTCCCGCACGACCCGCTCGCTCGCTGGGACTGCGGTCGGTGCCCTCACGCCGAGCGGCGTGACGTGCAGGCGCGTGGCGGGCACAGCCAGCAGACGCGCGATGTCGTCAGCGCCGGCCTGCGAGATCGCAAACACCTGATTGGCGTGGCGCATGTCGTGCTCGACGATGCGGCGCAGCGAGCGCTGCCAGCGAGCGCTTCCACCCCACTCGTCTGGGGGGCGCAGCCAGATCACGTCGAGCAGCGAGACGACGCTGGTGACCCCCGGCACGATCGCCGGCCCGAAGTTGGCGAGGCTGTGCAGCACATCGAGGCGGCGGGCGGCCGCGAGCAGCGGGAGCATCGTGAACTGGAAAGCAAGGCGTGCGCGCTCGCTCCCCGAGCCGACGCGACAGGGCACCCAGCGCACCGCCCGCGCCCACGGCTCCGCGCGCAGGTCCGCGGGCGCGTCGCGGGACACGAAGACGTGCACCTCGGTCGCCGGCTCGGCAGCGAGCAATGCGCCGGGCAGCTCACGCGCGTAGCGGCCCGCTCCTCCGGCGCGCTCGCCGAGGAACACCAGGTTGAGCCCGACGCGCAGGGGACGCTCGGTGCTGGGCGAGTGGGGCGGATCGGCCCCCCGCTCTGCCGGGGCGGCGCTCATCGCGGGGCTGGCTGGCCGCCTGGCGGATCGGTGACCGATCGGCGGCGGGGACGCGGGATCAGCTCGGTGATCTCCTGCGGGGTGGCGCGCGTGAGGAGGATCAACAGCCCGTACGCGGCCAGGACTACCGCTGTCAGCGCGATCGAGGGCAGCGAGCCGAGCAACAGTAGGAGCGCCACCGCCGGAGCGGTGGCGAGGAGGACCTTGGGGAGAATCGCGACGCGGGGGCGCAGCTCCGGATGGCCCCGTACGAGGACGAACAGGTAGCCGAGCGCAAGTGTCGACTCGCCGCAGAGTGTCGCGATCGCGGCTCCCCGTGCGCCGTCTGTCGCAGCCAGAACCAATGTGAGGGTGCAGCTGACGAACAGCGCGGCGCCGTTGACTGCGAGCAGCGCTCCGTAGCGCTTGATCGAGAGCAGCGCGAAGCCCCAGCCCGCGAGTATGAACGAGACGATCATCGCAACCCCCTGGATGCGCAGCACCACCACGGCGCCAGCAAATTTCGGCCCACCGACGACCGCGACGATGAACGGCGCGCCGGCGAGGATGCCGAGCGCCGTGGCGACGCCGAGGATCAGCGACACCTCAAAGATCCGCTGCATAGCGTAGGCGAGCCGCTCGCGATCGTCGCGCGCTGTCCGCGCGAGCAGCGGCAGAGCGCCGCTGACGAGCATCCCGGGCACCGTCACGAGGACGATGAAGACCCGGAACGACACGGCAAACAGCCCGCTCTGATGCGCGCTGGCGGCGAGGCTGGTGATGATCTGGGCGGTATAGATGTAGATCGTGCCGACCGCGGCGGCCAGCGAGAACGAGACCGTCAGCCGCAGCAGCGTGAGCCAGCTGCGCGGGCGAAACTCCAATCGCAGCGAGATCCTCCCGCGGACCAGTGCGGCGGTCACCGGGACAAGCAGCGCGAACACGACCAGTGTCACCGCAAGCAGCGGGAGCACGCCGGCCCCGATCGCCACCAAGGCGACGATCGCGACCACCGTCAACGCCTGCCGGGCAAGATCCAGCAGCGTAAGGGTGCCGAGGCGCAGGTCCGCGGCGAGCGGGATCGAGAGCGTGTGCTGGTAGACGAGCAGGATCGTGGCGAGACTTGCGAGGACGGTTCCCGCCAGCAGCGCCGCGTCGTAACCGGCGAGCACAGCGAACAGCGTCGCGAGCACCACGCCGGCAAGCGTGAGTGCGACGCGCAGGCCGAGCAGGTCGCGCAGCAGCACGTCGCGCTCAACGCCCTCGCGCACCGCAAACTCGCGAGTGCCCAGATTTGACATCCCGATGTCTGTCACCGTCGAGACGACGCTCACGAGCGAGATCACCGTTGTGTACTCGCCGAAACCGATCGGTCCGAGGTGCCGGGTCAACAGCACGATCGGGATCAACGACAGCGCCATGATGGCCACGTAGCCGCCGAGACGCAGGACCCCGCCGCGAATGATCATTCCGCCGGCGGCAGGGGTGTCCAACACATTGGGCTCCACGCTCATCGCAGCCTCACTGTCAAGGCGCGTCTCAGCAGGGATCGATAAGCACGCGCCTGCAGCGTGGCCTTAGCCCGCTTGGCGGGCAGGCACGCAATCACACGCAGCATTGCCCACGAGAGCGCGAGCGAGATGCCGAGCGTCGCCCGCGAGAGCGCCGTGGGGACTCCCCGCATCCGCAGGTAACGCAGGGCGCTGGTCACGAAATGAGGGGAGGGGGTCAGCGACTCCTCACCGCCGCCACGGACCAGGTGGCTCGCCCGCGCGCCCGGGACGATCTCGATGGCCCAACCGTGCCGGGCAACGCGTTGCTGCCACTCGGTCTCCTCCAGATACAGGAAGAAGCCCTCGTCCAACGACCCAGCCTGCTCGTAGGCGCTCCGCCGAATCGCCATCACGGCGCCGCAGACGTGCGCCGGGCGCACGCCCGCGCGCAGCTCCGCCGAGGAGATCACGTAGGGATGAAGTGTCGGCGCGTGGGCGAGAACGTAGCCGGCGGGTAGGCAGAGGTCGATGCCGAGCGTGAGGAGACTCGGAAAGCGGCGGTAGCCGTTGGGCGCCAGCCGGCCGCCGGAGTCTTCCAGCAAAGGTGCGACAACCGCTGTCTGCGGATGCCCATGCAAATGCTCCAACAGTGCCGGCAGGACGTCGGCGCGCAGCTCGGTGTCGGGATTGAGCACCACGACCAAGTCTGCGCTCGAATGGCGAAAGCCAGCGTTCACCCCCGCCGCGAACCCACGATTCTCGGGCATCGCGAGCACTGCCGTCGCCGGCAGCGTCTCACGCAGCCGCTCGAGACTGCCATCACGGGAGTCGTTGTCCACGATCACCGTCTCCAGGCGCAGCCCGCCGTTGCTCGCTCGCACCGAGGCGAGGCATCGTTCGACGAACTCGGCGGCGCGATAGTTGACGATCACGATCGAGGCATCGAGCTCGTTGGGACGATCGACCGTCATCGCCCGCCCCACGCCCGGGCGTAGCTCTCAAGCGTGCCGCGCGCCGTGGCCTCCCAGGTGAACTCGGCCTGGCGTGCGCGCCCCAACGCGACCAGCCGCTCCGCGAGCCGCTGGTCGGCGAGCAGCTCGCTCATCGCGCGGGCGATGTCGGGCACGCTGTAGGGGTCGAAGTAGAGCGCCGCGTCGCCGGCCACCTCGGGCAGCGCGGAGGCGCGCGCGCACGCGACCGGCACACCGCGGCGCATCGCCTCGAGGATCGGCAGCCCGAAGCCCTCGTTGATCGAGGCGAACACGAAGCAGCCGGCGAGCGTGTACAGGCCCTCGAGGTCGGCGGCGTCGACGTAGGGCGGGAAGACGACGCTGGCGGCGATCCCCAGCTCCGCGGCCAGCTCGCGCAGCTCGCGCTCATGCGGGGTCGGGTTGCCGGGCATCACGAGCATCGCATCGGGCCAGCGCTCCAGTATGGCCGGCAGCGCGCGGATCAGCCGCACGAGGTTTTTGTTGACCCGCTTGGCGGCGACCGTCAGGATCACCGGGCCGTCGCCGAGCGCGAGACGGGAGCGCAGCTCCGGCTCCGGCGTCGGCGTGGCCCGATCGCTCATCCCGGGAGCCAGCGCCACTACGTCGATCCGCTCACGGGGTACCCGAAGGTACTCGACGATGTGCTCGGCGCCCGCCTGCGAGATCGCAATGACGCGATCGGCTCTGCGCGCCACCGGCGGCACCACCACACGCCACAGGCGGGTCGTGCGCGCGTCGCCGGGATCCGGGGCGACGATCCATGTGACGTCGGCCAGCGTCACGACGTTGACGGCGCGCGTGCGCAGCGGCGCGGTCATCGCGACGCTGTGCAACAGGTCCACCCGCCTCCCCGCCAGCACCCCCAGGAGCGTGAGCTCGCCGAGCGCCTTCAACCCCTTCCCGCCGAGCAACGGATGCGTGATCAGCTCCACCTCCGTGCCCCACCCCTCCCGCTCCAGGTACTCCCGCCCCCGCGGATTACAGAACACGCTGAAGCGGATCTCCGGCGCCAGCCGGACGAGCGCGGGCACCAACGCGCGCACGTAGGTGTCGAGGCCCCCCATGCGAGGCTCGAGGAAGACGGCGTTGATTCCTATGCGGGGAGGCAGGGTCGGGTTCAAAGGATATGGTTTGTCCGCACGTGGCCGAGGATGTAGCCCAGGGCTCCACGGGCCCCCACACCATCGTCGCTTCACGGTGGCGGACCAGCCGGATCGCGGATCTGCTCACATGGTCGCCGCTGGCGCTCGGCGGAGCGTATCTGCTTGTCGTGGCGATCCAGTTCAACCAGCTGATCGCCAACACCTACCTGGACGCCGATGCTGCCTCGGCGCCGGTGATCGGGCAGCTGTACGGCGGGTCCCCGGCCCACCGCGAGGTCGTCCTCGGCCAGATGACGTGGTTCTCGACGCTGATGTTCGAGCTGGCCACGCGCTGGCTGCCGCTGCACCGCCAGATCTGGGAGGCGGCGCCGTACGCGATGGCGCTGGCCTCCGTCGCGCTCGTCGCCTGGGGCCTGTGGCGGATCGCGGGCCGCTGGGCGGCGACGATCGGCGCGGTGATCATGGTGTGCGCGGCTCCGCACACGCTGCATCTGCTGTTCTCGCTGAACGACCACTCGCCGACGTGGTTCTCGTTCGCGCTGCTCGCTGGCCTGCTCGTGCTGCTGGAGCGCAGGGCCGCCGACCTCGCCGTGCTCCCGACCGTCCTCGCGGTGGTGCTCGTGGGCGCGATCGTGGGCGCCAACATGGCCTCAGACACGCTGCTGATCGGTGCCGGCGTGCTGCCGGCGCTGCTGGCCGTGTCGGTCGCGTGGGCGCTGAGACCCGGGAGGGCGAGCCGTCGGGCCTGGTGGCTGATGCTCGACACGATCGTGGTCGCGGGAGTGTGTGACGCGCTCACCGGCGCGCTGATGAGCCACGAGAACGTGGGGGCGCCGCCGGGCATCACCCATACCGGACTGGCTGCCGGGGAAGCGGTGGCGAGCAACTTCAAGCTCTGGTGGCAGTCGATCGCGGTGCTGGGCAACGGCGACTTCTTCGGGCAATCGCTGGGCTTCACCTCCGCGCTTCAGGTGGTGTGCGCGGCGCTCTCGATCCTCGCCGTCGCGGTGCTGGTGCCCCGCATCTCCTGGCGCGAGCTGGCGCGAGACGTCCAGCGACGCCTGGGAGGGCCGGCGGACGGGGGCAGCCGGCAGCTCAACCCGGGGCGAGCGGACGCCGAGGGCGCGGCCCCGGCCGTCGAGGGCGGTGCGGCGCGCGTCGCATGGTGCGCCTTCTGGGGCTCCTCAGCGGTGCTGCTGTCGGTTGGCTTCATCGTCAGCTCCACGCCCGTGGACATCAACTCCGATCGCTACCTGGTCGGCCTCCTCTTCGCGGCGGCGGCGCTGATCCCGCTGCTGGCGGGGCGGAGCGTTCTGCGCCAAGTCGCGATCACCGCCTGCACGATGGTGTTCGCGTTCACCGGCCTCGTACAGCTGCTGCAGGGCCAGGCCACCGCCAACATCTCGAACTTCCCCACCGACACCGTGTCCGCCGAAGTGGCCCGAATCGCTCGCCGCGAGCACGCCACGATCGGTTACGCGGGCTACTGGGACGCCGCCCCGATCACATGGTCCACGCACTTCGGCGTGAAGGTCTACCCGGTGCAGGCGTGCGGCCCCGCACTGTGCCCGGTCAGCCTGCACTACATCACGAGCTGGTACATCCCACGTCGCGGCCAGCGGTCGTTCCTGATCTCCGACCCCACCCAGCCGGGCAGCACGCTGTCGGTGCCCTCGCTCGGCTCGCCGACGGCGGTCTACCACGTCGGTGCGTTGACGATGTCCGTCTACTCCTACGACATCGCGAGCCATATGGTGCCGACCCCGTAGACGAAATAGGCGCCTATACAGTAGACTCAAGCAGTGAGCACGACCATCAGGGTCAGCGAGCCGACGCGAAACCGCTTCGCCAAGCTGGCACAGGCGACGGGCCGCCCAATGAGCCAGCTGGTCGATGAGGCCGCGGACGCGCTGGAGCGGCGCGTGTTCTTCGATCAGCTTTCCGCCGGGTATGAGGCTCTGCGTGCCGACCGCCGGGCATGGACCGAGATCGAGGCTGAGCGCGCGCTCGAGAGCGGGCCGCTGCGCGACAGCTCGCCGTGAGCGCGCGGCGTGGCGAGGTGTGGCTGATCGACTTCGGCGATCCCGTCGGGCGCGAGCAGTCCGGGCGTCGTCCGGCCGTGGTTGTCTCGGCCGAAATGCTCAACGACAGTCGGGCTGGGGTTGTCGTGGTCGTCCCACTCACGACCGCCTACCGTGGCCTGCCCTCGCACATCGAGATCGAGCCCGGCGACTCGGGGCTCGAGGAGATCAGCTACGCGAAGTGCGAGGACGTCAAGTCGATCTCCGAGCAACGGCTCCTCGGACGCCTCGGGGTCGTTGATTACGAGGCCCTCTTCGAGATCGCCCGTGCACTGCGCTTCTTGCTGGACCTGTGACCAAGGACTGGGCGCGACATCACCTACCCCTCGAAAACCCCAACCACATTGGAGACCCCCGCCGCAAACGGGAAGTCCGCCTCCGCTTCGGAGAGCACGCGGAACTGGTAGCGAGCGGGGCCTGGTAGGCGGAAGTGGTAGAGGTAGGTGAAGCGCCCGCCCGGATGAGTGCGGATCACGTGGAACTCGATCCATGCGGCGCCGGGGGAGCGGGCCTCGAGCACGAGCTGCTTGCCGCCCGGCGGGAGCGGGCCGCCGCGCAGGCGGCCGCTGAAGTGAATCGTGCCGCCGGAGGGGGCCGTGCGCGGGGCGATGCGGAGGTGAAGCGGGGCGGGGATGGTCAGCGTCAGCGTTTGCAGCGCCGCCGGCTGGGCTTCGGCCGGGCTCTGGCGGTAGAGGATGCGCAGCGTGGTGGAGGGGAGGTTGCGGGGGAGGGCGAGGCTCCAGTGGCCGTTTGCGCTCGTGTGCGGGGCGGCGAGCAGTGTGGTGGTGGCGCCCCTGTAGTTGGGCAGCTCGCAGACTTCCAGCGGCGCGTTTGGGTGGCCGGCGAGCATCCCTTCGACGACATGCGCGGTGCCGTAGCGGGCGCGCAGCCGGGCGCCCTTATGGCCCCTCCAGCCGGCGCTCAACATGGTGTGTCCTGCCCCCTGGCCGCTCGCCGCAGCACCCGTGGGGCAGACTGCCGGGGCGGCCGGTCCGGGATGGCCGGGGGGCAACGGGTTGGCGACGTCGATCTCGCGGTCCAGCACGGTTGCGGCGTTGCCGGCGGCGTCTGTCACGCTCACGACGAGGTGATGCTCGCCGTTGGCAAGGGCGGTGGTGTCGAACGGTATGTCGGCGCTCGCCGCGGCCGGGCAGGGTTGGGGGTAGAGGAAGGCCGCCAGCCCGTCGGTCGTGCCGCCGGCGTTGTGGCAGCGCCCGCTCTCTTCGTTTATCACCTCGTGCTGGAGCACCTTGCCGTCGACCTCGACGATCGCTTCATACACGCCCGACCCGGGGTCGGTCGCGTGAAAGGCCACGTCGCTGGTGCCGTTGACGGTGGGGTCTTCGGCGAGGCCGCCACTCACCGCGGAGACGGTGGGACCCGTCGGTTGGGAGAGGGTTATGTCGGCGGCGAAGAGCTCAATCTCGGCCTCGTAACCTTGCGAGTTGCCCGCGCCAGCCGGACAAATGCTTTTTATAGTAGATCCGCAATAGGTACTCAACGATAGGTATTGAGTATTCAGTGCATAACTTGGAGTTGCAACACGGTTTTCGGGCGCCAGTGGGCTAACAAGACTGCCTACGCTTACGCAACCTTCATCAGCAATACACTGGTCAAAAACATGCATGTTCCCCCCCAGGGCGGCGCCCCATGATAGCCAGAAGAGATAGGTGGCTTCTTCGTCTCCTCCGCCTGCAATATTGCCCGCTCGCCAAAGTGTCGCGCCAGCGATCATCTCTCCTTCAGGCGCTTTGAAGGCCCACGTGGCTTGGTCGGTTTCCGAATTTGGGGCGTGGGCATCACCAGCATCGAGGGCCGCGATCAATCCACCTCCGGAGGCGCACGTGTTCAGCGTCGGATCGTAGCTGGGATGTTCCGATTCGCTCCACCCAACCGTCGGAGCAACCTGCCCGGTAGGGGTACGGCACGAATACACGTGGTACTCCCCCGCCCACGCGACCGAAACCAGGGCGACGAGCGCAATCACTGCGATAAAGGTCGCTGTCAGGACTCGCAGCGCCATCTCAGCGGCAGCTCGGTGAGGCCGTAGATGCCGGTGATGCCCTCGAACACCGGCTCGCCCGCCAGCTCCAGGCCCGGCATCCGCGGGGCGAGGAAGGCGAGCGCCTCCTGCAGCTCCACGCGGGCGAGGTTGGCGCCGACGCAGAAGTGCACGCCGGCGCCGAAGGTGAGCACGCGCGCGCGGTCGCGCTCAGCGGCGATGTCGAATCGATCGGGATCCCCGCCGGCCCCACCGGCGGTGGAGCCATCGCCGGGGAGATCGCGGTTGCCGGTGAAGGCGCACACCATCACGATCGTGCCCTCCGGGAAGGTCACGTCGCGGAAGGTCACCTCCTCGACGAGGATGCGGGCGGTGAATGGCGTGATCGGCTCGAAGCGCAGCGCCTCCTCCACCGCCTGCGCCGCCAGCTCGGGCCGTTCGCCGAGCAGCTGCCACTGGTCGGGGTGTTCGGCGAGCAGCCTCACCGCGTGCGCGAGCTGACTCTGGGTCGTGTCGACGCCGCCGATCAGGATGTTCAGCACGAGGTTGACGCACTCCACGTCCGAAAGACGCTCTCCCGCCTCTTCGGCGGCGATCAGCAGCGAGATCAGGTCCTCACCGGGCTGCTCGCGCCGCGCGCGCACCAACCCCCAGGCGTACTCGTAGAACTCCGACACCGCCTGTTCGATCCCGGCTTTCCGCTCGGTCATCGAGATCGCGTCGAACTGGCGCTGGATCCAGTTGGACCAGTGGTGCAAACGCGGCGCGTCCTCCAAGGGCGCCCCCATCACATGGGCAATCGCCTGCGAAGGGTAGGGCTTTGCCACGGCGCCGACGAACTCGCAGGTGGTTGTGCGCTGTTCCCCAGCCAACCCTGGTGGGCCGAGCGCGCCGGCATCGGAGGCCGCGCCAATGCCCCCCGCCCCCCCTCCCACCCTTTTGAAAATCCCCTCCAGCAGCTCCCGCATCACCGGGCGGTGGCGCTCCACCGCCCGGGGGGAGAGCGCCGGGTTGACGAGGCTGCGCAGACGGGTGTGGTCGGCCCCGTTGATGTGCAGGATGTTGCGGCTCATCTCCTCGTACAGCGGCCCCTCGCGCACGTCGAAGATCTGCGCGATCGTCATCCCCGGAAAGATCGCCGCGCGCGTGCGCAGGAAGAACTCGACCGCCTCGCGATCGAGCACCGCGTAGCCGTACGGGCCCGCGGCCAGCCACCCGCCCGCGCGCAACTCGCGCATGGTCGCGTGGAAGCGCTCCCCCCGCAGCGTGGGATCGGTGTAATCGAGGGTGGGGAGTTCCAGCTCTTCCACGCGCGGCATGCGGCGACGCTACCACGCGCGGTCATCGCGCGCGGCGCGTCACATCCCTCGTCCCCCATTTCTCCCTCCCGCGCGCCGGATGCGCCCGACCCGCGGGTTGCCCGCCACCGTTTGGGCAGTCGGCCTGCTTATTTTTTGGGGTGGACGATCTGCTTGAGACCCGCTCCCGGAGTGAACTTGGGGGCCTTGGAGGCCTTGATTTTGACTTTGTCCCCGGTGCGCGGGTTGACGCCCATGCGCGCGGCCCTTTTCACCACGGAGAACTTGCCGAAGCCGGTGATCACGACCTCGTCGCCTTTCTTCAGCGCCTTGCCCACGGTGGCCACGAACGACTCGAGCGCACGCGAGGAGTCGGCTTTGGAGAGACCGCTGTCAGTGGACAGCGCGTCGACGAGCTGCGTCTTGTTCATGAAGGGTTCCTTTCGGATGAGAGGCCGGCGAGCCAGGCCATCTCGTAGGGATCAAATACGAGCAAGGCGCGCAGACTAGCGCTAACGGCGGAAAGACCGCTTGCCAGAAAGGATTTGGGCTACCGCGCGAGCTGGGATGAGGTCCCACCCACCCCCGACGACCTGGCCGAGGGATGCCTACCTGGCGAGCTTCTTGCCCGGGTTCAGGAGACCCTTCGGATCGAACACCCGCTTGATCTCCTCGTGCAACCGCAGCGCCCCCTCGGGCCACTGCCGGGCAAGCTGGCCGCTCTTGCACCAGCCCACGCCGTGCTCGCCGCTGATCGAGCCGCCCAGCTCGACGGCGAGCGCGAACAGCTCCTCGGCGGCGGCCGCCGCGGCGGCGAGATCGGCTTGGTTGTGCGGATCCACGAGCAGGTTGGCGTGCACGTTGCCGTCGGCCCCATGCCCCCACGCGCACGAGCGCAGCCCGTGGCGGGCGGCGATCTCCGCGAAGCGCGCGAGCGCCTCGGCGAGCCGCTCGACCGGTACGACCACGTCCTCGCTGACCTTTCCCCCGCGCATCGCGCTCACCGCGCCGGGCACGCGGTCGCGCCATTCCCACAGCGCCGCGCGGTCGGGGCGGCGCAGCTCCAGCGCGCTTGAGCCGAGCACCGCCGCCAATTCGGCGTGCGCCGCGCGCGCCTCTTCGCGCGTGCCGTCGACCTCGGCGAGCAGCATCAGCTCGGCGTGCGCGGGCAGCGGCATCCCGCTGCCCCCCGCCCACGCCCCGGCCGCCATCCGCAACGCCTCGCCGTCGACGAAGTCCAGCGCCGCGGGCACGATCCCGGCGCCGAGCACGTCGAGGATCGCCGCGCAGCCCTGCTCGGGGGTGGCGTGGAAGGCGATCAGCGGCAACGCGGCCTCGGGCGCGGGCATCAGCCGCAGCCGCACGGCGGTGACGATCCCGAGCGTCCCCTCCGAGCCGATCAAGAGGCTCTTGAGGTCATACCCGGCGACGTCCTTGCGGTAGGGGCCGCCGAGCGCGATCGTCTCCCCGGGTGGCACCACCGCCTCCAGGCCCGTCACCCAGTTGCCGGTGACGCCGTACTTGAAGGCGTGCGGCCCCCCCGCGTTGGTGGCGACGTTGCCGCCGATCTGCGACTGCTCGGAGGCGCCGGGGTCGGGCGGGAAGCAGAGGCCGTTCTCGCGCGCGATCCGCTGCACGTGGCGCGTCGGCACGCCGGCCTCGGGCAGCATCCGCCACAGGGCAGGCTCAAGCTCGCGCACCGCGCGCATCCGCTCCAGCGAGCACACCACGCCGCCGCCGGCCAGCCCGGTGCCTCCCCCGTCCGAGACCACCGGCACGGCGCCGCCGGCGAGCCCCGTCCCCCCGCCACGCGGGATCAGCGGCACCTCACGCTCGTAGCAGAGCGCCATCACCGCCGCCACCTCCGCGGTGCTGCCGGGCCGCACCACCAAGTCGGCGCTGCCGCTCAGGCCGCGGCTGCGCGTCGCGTCGTGGTTGTACTGGCTCCACCGCCCCACATGCTCGGCCCCCACCAGCCGCGCGAACTCGGTGTGCAGCGTTGTATCCGCGAGCGTGCCCACCATCTCAGCGTAGACCTTGCACCACCAGCGGCGGGGCGATCGGCGACGGGGACGCTGACGGGGAATCCGCGGTTCCCAGCAGCCGCTCCAACTGACGGCGCATCAGGCGGTAGCCGCTGAATGGGTCGACCGCGGAGTGGCCCAAAACGAAGGTCGTCTTGCGATCGCACAGCGCCGTGTTGGCCGGCAGCAGCGGCGCCACCGGCCCGTCGCGGACCAGTTCCATCTCGCAGCCAAAGGCCCTCGCCAGCAGCCGCATCTGCGCGACGCGGCCGAGGATCGTGGGGCCTGCCATGTTGAACAGGCCGTCACACTCCTGGGCGATCAGCTCGCACAGACGCTGGGCGTAGTCCCACACGTAGGTGGGCGTCCGGCGCACGCCCGCCGGCGCCAGCAGGAGCCGCCCGGAACGCAGCGAGGTCACCCAGCGCAGCGGCTGCCCGGAGCGCCCCCACACGTATGGCACGCGCTCCTCGACTTGCACCGGCAGAGGGGGATTATGGGGGAGGGGGGCTCGCATCTCGGCCCCGCCGGGGATCGCGAGGTTGACGCCGTACACGTCGGCGGGGCGGGTGATCATCCAGCTGCCGCTGAAGCCCTCCACGAGCTGCTCGCGGGTCAGCAGCGAGCGCCCCAGCGCCGTGGTCGGCTCGGCGAGGTCTTCCTCATCCCAGCACTCGCCCGAGGGCCGCGCGCCGCTGAAGACCAGGTCGCAGGAGACCAGCGAGTAACGGGCGCGCACGGCACGCGCGGCGGCCAGCGTGTTCTCGACGCCGAGCCGATCGGCCTCCACCAGCTGCGAGTCGCGCTCCAGGCGCCCATCGCCGCTCGGCGCGCCGGCGTGCACGACGACGTCCGGTTCGAGCTCTTCGGCGAGTGCGACGCAGGCGTGGCGGTCGGTCACATCGAGCTGGGCGGTGCGCGCGCCGAGCAGACTGACGGGCGTGTCACGCCAGGTGCCGAGCACGCTCCAGCTCTGCTGCGAGGCGGCCGCGGCAACATTGGAGCCGATCAGGCCGCTGACGCCGGTTACGAGCAGGCGCACGGAAGCCCCTCGTCAAACCGTCTGCCCCGCTCCTCTCCCTGCAAACCCCCGCGGCGCTGCATTCCCCTGCCGCGCATCGCACCTCACACTATACATCGATGTACGTTTCTATCAAGGTAGGAAGGCGTTGGTTCCGTAGCGCGCGAAGGAAAGTGGCGCCGAGCTGAGGTGATTGGCGAGCATCCAGCGCGACAGTTCGGCGATGTGCGCCGGCTGGATCGTGCCGAGCGGCACCCCGCCGGCATCGAACAGCGGCAGGTAGGCGCGCAGCGAGGCGGCGGTGAGCGCACGCGGCAGCGAGGGGTTGGCGTGCAGCAGCTCCTCCAGCGAGCGGGTGGGGTCGCGCAGCGTGTCCGCGTAGCCACGCACCGTGGCGGCGAGGAAGTCGCGTATCAACGCCTGATCGGAGTGGGCGAGCGCGCGGTGGGTGAACGCCACCAGCCCGGGGTACTCGGGACCGCCGTTGCGGTCCAGCCAGAAGGGTGTAATTCGATGCCTGCCCGCCCCGCCTTCCACTTCGAGACCGACGCCGTCATCGGGGATGAAGCCGGTGAACGCCGCCACCCGGCCGGCGAGCAGCGCCTGCGCGCCGTTGAAGCCGACCGTCACGACGTGCACCTTCGCCGGGTTGCCACCGGCGTGGCGCACCTCGGTGTCGAGCACCGCCAGATCGGAGGGCACCCCGGTGATCCCAACCGTGCGGCCCTGCAGCTGCGCGGGCGAGCGCAGGTGCTCGGAGGCGAGCGCGATCAGCCCGCCGACGGGCCGCTGCACAAGCGCCATCACCGCCTCCTCGCCGGCGCCCTGGTCGATCGCGGTGGCGACGTCGCTGCCGTCGGCCAGCCCGAACTGCGCGCGCCCGGCGCCGACCAGGCTGAGCGGTTCGACGGTCGCGCTGGGGGCAACCACCTGCAGCTCGATGTTCTCCCGCCGGTAGTACCCCGCCGCGAGCGCGCGGTAGATGCCGGCGTGCACCGCGTTGGGCGTGAAGTCGAGGATCAATGTGGCCTTGGTGAGGTGCGCCAGCGCGCCGGGGAGCAGTTTCGGGCCTCCGCTCGAGCCGCATCCGCCAAGTCCCAGCGCCACCGCCGCAATCAGCGCCGCCAGGTGTCGGTATCTTGCAGTCATCGTGAAAAGCGCCATCTCCCCATCGCAGGCGGAAGTGGCTGATGGGCGCACGCTATCGGGAGAACCGGTCGAGGAGCTCTACACCGAGGCCGACCTGCCTGCCGGCATAGGCACCACGGCAGACCCAATTGGGCGCCCGGGGCAGTACCCCTTCACGCGCGGGGTCTACGAGTCGATGTACCGCGGGCGGCTGTGGACGATGCGCCAGTTCGCGGGGTTTGGCACCTCCGAGGAGACCAACGAGCGCTTCCACTACCTGCTCGCGCACGGGCAGACTGGGCTCTCGACCGCGTTCGACATGCCCTCGCTGATGGGCCTCGACTCCGACAGCTCGCGCAGCCTCGGGGAGATCGGGCGCGAGGGCGTGGCGGAGGACACCGTGGAGGACATGAGGACGCTGTTCGCCGGCATCGATCTCGGCGAGGTGTCGGTGTCGATGACGATCAACGCTCCAGCGGCGATCATGCTCGCCTTCTACGTGGCGGCCACCGAGACTCCACTCGAGCATCTCTCCGGCACGATCCAGGCGGACATTCTCAAGGAGTACATCGCCCAGAAGGAGTGGTGCTTTCCGATCGACCCCGCGATGCGCCTGTGCGGGGACATGATCGAGTGGTGCACTCACAGGATGCCGCGCTGGCACCCGATCTCGATCTCCGGGTACCACATCCGCGAGGCCGGGGCGACCGCGCAGCAGGAGCTCGCGTTCACGCTCGCCGACGGCCTCACCTACGTGCGCCAGGCGGTCGAGCGCGGCCTCGACGTCGACGAGTTCGCGCCGCGGCTGTCGTTCTTCTTCAACGCCCAGATCGACCTCTTCGAGGAGATCGCCAAGTACCGCGCGGCGCGGCGCATCTGGGCGCGGGAGATGCGCGAGACCTTCGGCGCGAAGAATCCCCGCTCGTGGCTGATGCGCTTCCACGCGCAGACCGCCGGGGTCAGCCTGACCGCACAGCAGCCGCTCAACAACATCATCCGCACCACGGTCGAGGCGCTCGCGGCGGTGCTGGGCGGCGCGCAGTCGCTGCACACCAACAGCTACGACGAGGCGCTCGCGCTGCCGACCGAGGAGGCGGTGCGCATCGCGCTGCGCACGCAGCAGGTGATCGCCCACGAGACCGGCGCGGCGAGCACCGCCGATCCGCTCGGCGGCAGCTGGTTCGTCGAGGCGATGACCGACCGCATGGAGGCGCGCTGCTACGAGTACTTCGAGAAGATCGAGCAGCTCGGCGGCATGGTCGAGGCCGTCAAGCGCAACTTCCCTCAGCGCGAGATCGCCGACGCGGCCTTCGAGCTGCAGCAGGAGATCGACGCCGGCGAGCGGGTGGTCGTGGGCGTCAACAGCCACGTGCTCGAGGACGAGCAGCCGCTGCCGATCCTGCGCATCGACCAGGCGCTGGAACGCAAGCAGCTCGACCGCCTCCAATCCGCGCGCGCCACGCGCGACGGCGCCCAGGTGGAGCGCACACTCGCCGCCCTGCGCGAGGCGGCGGCGCAGCCCGATCGCAACCTGATGGAGCCACTGCTCGATTGCGCCCGCGCGTGCGCCTCCGAGGGCGAGATCGTCGAGTCGCTGCAGCAGGTGTTCGGGGATTACACCGAGACGCCAGTGTTTTGATCTCTTAACGCGACCTTTGCCTGTCCTTAGGGTGTGGTGACATACCTTGGGGCCGATGCCCGACCGACGGATCGACAGGCGCACCTTCATCAAGGGCGGAGTGGTGGCCGGCGGAGCGCTGCTCGGCGGCACCGCGATGGCCGCCGTAGCCAAAGAGGTCGCGGAGCCGGCGGGCCCGACAACGCCGACGGCGCCCCCACGGACCCGGCGCCCGCCCCAGCAGCCCGCGACAAGTGTGCCCGAGGAAGCGCTCGGCTCGCCGCCGCCGCACCGGCGCGCGCCGGTGCAAGCCGCGCAGCCGAACATCCTCGTGATCGTGGTCGACCAGCTGCGCACGCCGCAGTGGTTCACCGCCTCGCCGACGCTCGCACGGATGCTGCCGAACATCTCCCGCCTGCGCCGCGAAGGGGTCTCCTTCGAGCACCACTACACCGCCTCCAACGACTGCACGCCGGCTCGCTCAACGCTGCTGACCGGCCTCTACACCCACCAGACGGGGTGCATGATCACGGGCGGCTCGACGCTCGACCCCGGCTTCCCGACCTGGGGGACGATGCTGCGCGAACAGGGCTACGAGACCTGGTGGTATGGCAAGTGGCACCTCACGCACAAAGACAACAAGTGGACGGTGCCGCAGAACGCGGGGGCACTCAAGTCCTACGGCTTCGCCGGCGGCACCTACCCCTCGCCCGACGGGGGTCCCGGCCAGGGCTGGCGCGTGGACCCACTGATCGCCAACCAGTTCGAACAGTGGTTTTCCGAAAATGGCGACTCGGCACAGCCGTGGTGCACGACCGTGTCGTTCGTCAACCCGCACGACATCGCCTGGTGGCACAAGTGGAGCGAACAGGTTCCCCCCGAGCGCACCTCGCCGGCGCTGGTGAGGGGACTGCCCCCCAACTACGAGACGCCGGCGATGCTCGAAGCTCAGCACAAGCCCCTGCTGCAGCTCTCGCTGCAGCAGACCGCGGCGAGATCGTTTGGGCCGGTGCCGTTCACGGGCCCGAACGCGCTAAGGAAATGGGAGCAGTTCATGGACCTGTACGTGAAGCTGCAGCGCAACGTCGACGAACACATCGGCCAGGTGCTGCGGACGCTCGAAAGCAACCCGAATGTGGCGGCGAACACCGTCGTGCTGTTCACCTCCGACCACGGCGAGTACGGCGCCTCGCACGGCCTGCGCGGCAAGGGCGGCGGCGCCTACGAGGAGGCGATCAGGGTGCCGCTGATCGTCAAGGACCCGCGCGGTGCGCTCACCTCGGCGATCCGCCGGCCGCGGATGCAGCTGACCTCCAGCGTGGACGTGGCGCCGCTGCTGCTGCGGATCGGCAGCGGCTCCGATGCCTGGCGAACAGAACCGCGCTACGCGCACCTCGCCGAACGGGCAGACCTCGCGGCGATCCTCGCCAATCCGCGCGCCCGCGGGCGCCCCTACGTGCTGCACGCGACCGATGAGATCGTCACCGAGTTCGCGACCGAACTGTATGCGGCCAACGCGCCGCGGCATGTGGTGGCGATGCGCACCGCGAAAGCAAAGTTCGCGACCTACTCCAACTGGAGCACGGAAGGGATCGAGCCCATGCAGGAAGGGCAGGAGCGCGAGCTGTACGACTACCGCACGCGCACGGGTCGCCTGGAGCTCGACAACGGCGCCGGCACCAGCCGCCTGGAAGGGCAGCTGATCGGGCTGTACGAACGGGCGCTGCGCGATGAGCTGCGCGGCCCGCTGCCCCGCCAGCTGGCGAACGCGCACGGGCTGGGGCTCGAGAACTACTTCCAGACGGCCAAGAAAGCCGCGCGCGGCGCGGCCGCCGCGCGGCTGCGCCGCGCGGAAGGCGAACACGGGCCGCTGAGCCCGTTCGCCGCCTCAGGGGACGGCATGCGCGGCGCCCCCCGCGGTTGACAAAAAACCGATCAGGGGGCGGGCGGCCACATCAAGGTCGCCCACGGCTGGCGATTGATCACGGCACGGGCTGCGCGGTGGAGGTGCCGAGCACCTGGCCGGAGGATCCGAGCGCCCGCGCGGCAACGTAGGTGCCGGCGGAAACGCTGACTGGAATCGTCGTCTGAAAGCCACGACGAGGCACGGCGGTGAGCGGGGTTAGAGCTTCTGGCGAGCTGCCGGCGAGTACCTGCCAGGAGGCCACCTCAGTGGCGCCGTTCCAGCTCGCGTACACGCTCGCGCCGGCGCCCGTGGCCTGCACGGCGATCGCCGGCGCTGTGGCCGGCTGGCCGCTCCAAGGGAAGAGGTAGGTGCGGAAGTCCTGCACGTTCTTGCCGAGCGTGCCGTCGAGCAGCACATGGCCGGAGGAACTGAACTCGGTGAAGTTCGGCAAGCCACCGTAGCCGAGCAGCCAGTCGCCGCCGGACAGGCTGAGCGTGTCACCCTGACTGGAAGCCAGCAGCGTTTTGCTCGGGTTGGTGAAGCGCTTCACGAGCGCGACCGTGTGGGAGGAGAAATCGGGGCGCAGCAGCAGGCCGCTCGATTCCCGTTCCTTGGGCGGGTCGGAGGCGTTGTTGAAGAGCGAGATCAGCCCCCCCGGCTGGAACTCCGCGTCGTGCTGCCAGTAGAAGCGCACCCCCCGGCCGAGCTTGAAGGTCGAGTGCCTGCCGTCCCCGAGCAGCCAGTTGTACCCCCCGGTGTGCATGTTCACGTCGTACAGCGTCCAGGTGTTGCGCGAGGAGAGCATCACATTGCCCGGTTCACCGGCGCCCCCACCCCCGGCCCCGGGATTGGAGCCCGCCCCCCCAGGGGAGATCGAGTTGATGTGGACGTAATCCCACGGGTATTCCCCGGAGGAGACGTGGTTGAGCGAGTCCTGCAGAGGGATGTGCCCGAGCGCGTGCCACTCCCACATCACCAGACCGGTCTTGATGTCGATCTCCTCGATGATCGAGTCGAGCAGGATCCCATGCGCGGAGCCGTGCACCGAGGAGAGGTTCATGTGGATCGGGTCGAAGGCGTCGATCCAGGCGGTGCCCTGCGGCGAGAGCAGAATCTCGTGCAGGTCAGCCCGGTAGCCATTGCCGGCGCGGACCGTGGCGATCTGCTGGTAGGAGCTGCTGTCGATCACGTCTTCGCCCTCGCCGAAGCCCACCTTGATGATGCGGCCCTGCCACCAGATGAGCGCCGGCTTGCCTTCGTAGGTCTGCACCTGGAAGTTGGTGGCAGAGTCGTGGGGCGGCAGCGGGTGAAACCACACCAAAGCGCCGTTCTGTTCGGTAATCATCGGCCCGGGAGCCCCGAGGCCCTGGTAGGGCGCGAGGAAGAGATCGCCACTCGCCGCGCGGGCCCGCGCCGGCGTCGTGAGCGTAACGGTCGAGGGGGTCAATTCCGGAGCGGAGAGGTAGTGCTGCACGGCGTGCGGGTCGCCCGGGTTGAGCGGAAACTGCACCTGGCTGACGCTCGCCTGGTGGGCGATCGTGAAGGTGGTGGTGACCGCCTGGCTCGGAGTCCCCCCACCGGCGCCCGTGAGCGCGTGCACGGTGACGCGCTCGCCCGCGACGAACGGCCGGCCGGGGATGAAGCTCTCCCCGGTGCCGGCCGAGTAGGCCTGCAGGCGTCCGGGGTGCGTCCCGCTGCGCGAGCCGACGACGGTCACATTCGCGACCGTTGTGCCCGCGCCGCCGAGGAAGCTGATCTGCGTGGAGGGCGAGGCGTCGGGGGTCCCGGGCAGCGGCGAGACCGTGACGGGGTTGGCCGCCGCCGCGGCCACCGAGGCCTCGTCCCCGAGCGCGATCGAGCCGGAGGTCGCGCTCCCGCCACAGGAGCTGAGCGCCACGGCAAGCAGCGTGGCAGCGAGGAGCGCAGAGAGCGCCGCAATGAGGTCGTTTCGTTGCACCGGCGCCTGGAAGGTTAACGTGGGATAGGCTGGAAGCTCCTTGAGAGCCGCGCCGAAACATTCGGAGGGGTCGTGGACGCCCATGCGGGTGTGGGCGCGTGGCGGGCGCAAGCCTGCCCACAGGGGGCATGGGCACCACCGCTGGCTGCGCCGCGGGCTCGTGGCCGGCGGCGTCGTGGTGCTCGCGACGAGCGCCGGTGCGCTGGCGCTCGGCAGCAAGAAAATCGTGGCCGAGGAGGCAGCCTTCCGCGGGCCGGCGGCGCCGCGGTGCGTGCCGAGCACGCTCAACCGCACCGACCTGCTTCCCGGCACGCAGCTGCGGGTCTCGCCGCTGCCGGACACCCTGGACGCCACGCCGCACACCCAGATCAGCCTGCTGGGGGTGCCTGGCAAGCAGCTCAAGCAGGTCACCGTCAGCGGGTCGGCCACCGGCGTGCACCCCGGCCGCCTGGCGGCCTTCTCCCAGGGCGACGGCGCCAGCTTCCTGCCCGCCGCGCCGTTCCAGCCGGGGGAGACCGTCACTGTCCGCGGCCAGCTGCTCGCGCACGGGAAGTGGGAGCCGTTCGCCTTCCACTTCACGATCGCCGTGCCCGACCCGATCCCCAACCAGCCGCCGGGCAAAGAGCCGGAAGGGACATCCGTGGAGGTGCAGCACTACCACTCGGCGCCCGCCCTGAACGCGCCCTCGATCGCGGTGGATGCCGGCGCGCAGTCGAGCACCGAAGGGGACATCTTCAGCGCCCCCTACTCCGGGCCGGGCGGGGATGGCCCGATGATCACCGAAAACGACGGCCAGCTGGTGTGGTTCGATCCGCTTCCCAAGGGCACCTACGCGACCAACCTGCAGGTGCAGAGCCTCGAAGGCCAGCCGGTGCTGACCTGGTGGCAGGGGTACATCCCGCCGCAGGGGTTTGGCGAGGGCGAAGAGGTGGTCGCCAACAGCTCCTACAAGCAGATCCTGCACGTCCACGCCGGCAACGGCCTGACGGCCGACCTGCACGACTTCCGCATTGGCGCAAACGACACCGCGCTGGTCACGGTGTTCAACCCGATCCGCTGCAACCTCACCGCCATCCACGGGCCCCAGGACGGAGCGGTCAACGACAGCACCTTCCAGGAAATCGATCTGCGAACTGGGCTCGTGCGCCGGCAATGGGACAGCCTCGACCACGTGTCGCTGGAAAGCTCCTACTCCACGCCCTACGGCGCCAGCGACGAATGGCCGTTCGACTTCTTCCACGCCAACTCGCTCGACCCGGAGCCAGGCGGGGAGATGCTGATCTCCGCGCGCAACACGTGGGCGCTGTATGAGGTGGGTGAAGAAACCGGCCAGGTGCAGGCGGAGGCGGGCGGCAAGCACAGCACGATCAAGATGGGCTCGGGCACGCTTACCGCCTTCCAGCACGACGCCACGCTGCTTCCCAACGGCCTGATCTCGGTGTTCGATAACGGTGGCGTGCCGGTCGTGCACCCGCAGTCGCGGGGGATCCTCGTGGCGCTCAACCAGAAGGCGGGCACCGAGACGCTGGTGTCGGAGTTCGAGCACCCCGGCACGGCGCTGAAGGCAGGCAGCCAGGGCAACGTGCAGCTGCTGGGAAGCGGCAACCTGTTCATCGGCTGGGGCGCAGAACCGTGGTTCTCGGAATTCAGCCCCTCCGGGCAGCTGCTGTACGACGCGCACATGCCCCCCGGCGACGAGTCCTACCGCACCTACCGCTTCCCCTGGGCCGGCACACCATCGGGTGCGCCGGCGATCGCGGCGAGCGCGGGCAAAACCGGCCCGGTGACGGTGTACGCGAGCTGGAACGGGGCGACCGAGATCGCCTCCTGGCGGGTGCTCGCGGGGCCCTCCCCCAAGCAGCTCGCCGCCGTGGCCAGCGGCGCGCGCAGCGGCTTCGAGACTGCGATCGCCACGCCCGGGCCCGAGGCATACGTGCAGGTGCAGGCGCTCAGTGCCTCGGGCGCTGTGCTGGGCACCTCGCCGGCCGTCAAAGGCTAGCTCCGGATGCCGCTTGAGCCGGCGCCCGGCGCGGTGTGAAGCAGGCGGGTGGGCTTTGTGTCGGTGCCCGGTGGTGGGCGCTGAGATGATGTGTTTTTGGCGTCGCCCACCACCATGAGACATCACGGGAACCCCGATGGGCTCGGCGCGCTGGCGCGCGAGGTCGAAGCCTGCCGGCGCTGCCCGCGGCTGGTCGCGTGGCGCGAGCAGGTGGCCCGCGAGCGGCGGGCGGCATTTGCGCACGAGCGCTACGCGGGACACCCCGTCGCGGGCTTCGGCGATCCGGCCGCGCGGGTGCTGATCCTGGGGCTGGCCCCCGCCGCGCACGGCGGCAACCGCACCGGACGGATCTTCACCGGGGATCGCTCGGGGGACTTCCTGTTCGCGGCGCTGCACCGCACCGGCTTCGCCAACCAACCCACATCGACCCATCGCGGGGACGGTTTGCGGGTGCTGGACGCGTGGGTCACCGCCGCGGTTCGTTGCGCGCCGCCCGCCAATCGCCCCACCGGCGAGGAGCGCGACGCCTGCCAGCCGTGGAGCGCGGCAGAGCTCGAGCTGCTGCCCGGGATCCGTGTGGCGGTGTGCCTGGGGGCGTTCGCATGGGATGCCGCGCTGCGGCTGCGGGCCGGCGCCGCGGGCGAAGGCCTGCCGCGGCCTCGTCCCCGCTTCGGCCACGGTGCCGAGCACAGCGGGAACCCATTCGGGCTGCTCGGCTGCTTTCACCCCAGTCAGCAGAACACGTTCACCGGCAGGCTCACCGCGCCGATGATCGACTCCGTGCTGCATCGCGCGCGGGAGCTGGCTGGACTGCGCTGAGCATGGAGGCAACGCAGGAGCAATCTGCGTCTCGCCGTGGGATCGCGGCTCCCTCATGGTCCGACGCGCTTGTCGTGGCCGCCGGATGCACCTCCCTCACAAGTGAAGAAAGAGGGTTGTGTTTTCGTCTCGATGACGGTATCGTCGCGACCGTCAAGTGCGTGCACCTTGGGTCATTTTCCTCGCAGTCCTCCGGCGGCCGCGCCCGATCGTCTCGGGTGCGCTGCTCACCTGCGCGCTGCTCACCTCGCTCCTCGCCACGGCGCCGGGCGTCTTCGCCTCCACGACGAATGAACTGCGTGGCGAATGGCAATTCGAACTCAAATGCGAATGCACCTTTCCGGTGATCGACTCGAGTCAGCTGCAGGGCACCGCGCTGATCTCCACGATGAACCTGAGCACCGGCGAATTCACGGGCACGACCGACTTCTACGGTGACGGGGGGGAATTCGTAGAAAACCTGACCACCAAAGAAAAGCCACACGTGAGCGGGAACGAAGTCGATTACGTCCTCGTAAATCAGGGTCCCAGCGGCGAGTTCTTCTTCGTGGTCTACGGAGGCACGGTCGCCAAGGGCGGGGATGAAATGTACGGAGCCGGCGTCTACAACGTTGGCACTCCGTACGAAGAGAAAGGCTCTTTCTTCGCGAAGAAGACCCGCTCGTGGGCGGAAGTGGAAAAGGAAAAAGAAGAAAGGCGAATCAAAGCCGAAAAAGAAAAATTTGAACGCGAAGGGCGCGAAAAGGGCGAAAGGGAAGGCCGGGAAAAAGGCGAACTGGAAGGGCGCGCCAAGGGCGAACTGGAAGGCAAGGAAAAAGCCGAACAGGAACTCAAGCTGAAGGCCGCACAGGAAGCCACCGAACGCGCCGCCAAAGAAGCGCAGGCAAAGACCGAACGCGAAGCCAAAGAAAAGACCGAAAAAGAAGCCGCGGAAAAGGCCGAGACACAGGCTCGGGAAAAGGTCGAAAAAGAAGCCAGGGAAAAGGTCGAAAAGGAAGCTAAACAAAAGGCGGAAAAAGAAGCTAAAGACCGAGCGCGCACCGCGACCGGGCAACCCGCCGTGCTGGTGGGCAAGTCGTTCACCGTCACCGCCGCCGGGCAGCTATCGCTGGAGCTCACCAACGCCAACGGCTACGCAGTCACCGGGGCGCTCACGCTCGCTCCCCCCACCGCCGTGAAATCGGCCGCCGCGTCAGGCGGCACCTCGGGCAGCGCTCCGGGCGGCGCACCCAGCAAAAGCAACGGCACCACCGGCAAGGCCAAGCCTGCCCCCAAGCCCGCCCCGTACGCGGAAGCCTCCTACACGATCGCCTCCCACGGCAGCAAAACCGTGACGCTGAAGCTCCCCAAGGGCGCCCTCGCCGAACTCGAACACCACAAGACTCTGCAGCTGGTGGCGACGCTCACCACGCACGCGGCCGGTAGGCCGGCGAGCACGAAGACCTACGACATCACGCTGAAGCCGGCTCCGGCGAAGCACGGCTGACACTGCCATCCGTCGAAGCCTGGCGACTGCCGTAAAGGGCAGCCGGCGAACGTACGATGAACAGGGTGATGGGTATGCCCCTGCACCGACACCGTCGTGCTACGCGCCTGCCGCTGGCAGTGGCACTGCTCGGCGCCCTGGTGGTGCTTGTGCTCGGGGCCCTCGGCGCCACCGCCGCCCCCGCGCCCGCCGCCGAACCCGGGGTGGTGCTCGCAGACAGCTTCAGTCCACACGTCGGGGATCTCAAGGCGCTCGGCGTCCACTGGGTGCGCGTGTTCGCCACCTGGTCGGATCTCGAGCCCGCCCCCGGCGACTACTCCGCCAACTGGATCGCCAACTACGAACGACTCTTCAGTGAGCTTCCCCCGGGCACGAAAGTGATCGTCGACGTCGTCGGCACCCCCCAGTGGGAGACCGGCTCCTCCAACGAACACACGCCCCCCGCCAACCCACAGGATTACGCCGCGTTCCTCGGCGGTCTCGCCCAGCGCTTCGGCCCGCGGGTTACCGCGTACGAGCTGTGGAACGAGGAGGACTCGTCCAGCTGGTGGACGGGCGCCCCCGACCCCGCCGCCTACGCGGCGCTGCTGCGAGCCTCCTACCCCGTGATCAAGGCCGCCGAACCCAACGCGACCGTGCTCGTGGGTGGGCTGACCGGCAACGACTACCCGTTCCTCGAAGCGCTCTACCAGGACGGGGCCAAGGGCTACTTCGATGCCGTCGCCGTCCATACCGACACCTCTTGCAACATCGTCTCCCCCTACAGCTTCCTGCGCGAAAACGACGGGCACATGATCCCCGACTCGTTCCTCGCCTACCGCGAAGTGCACAACGTGATGCTGGCCAACGGTGACGACAAGCCGATCTGGATGACCGAGCTCTCCTGGCGTACCACCTCCGCCGAGTGCGAGGAAGGATTCTGGGCCGGGCAGAAGGCGCAGGGCGTCACCGAACAGCAGCAGGCCACCTATCTCGATCAGGCCTACCACTGCCTCGCCCAGGACCCCTACGTCCAGGTCGCGATCTGGTTTCCCCTGCAGGACCAGGGCGCCGACGTCTCCGGCCTGCTGCGCGCCAACAGCTCGCGCAAGCCCTCATTCGCCGCGATGCAGGCATATGCTCATCACGGCGATCAGCTCACGGAAGCCTGCGGGTCGTTCTCCGGGCCCCGCATCGACGTCTCCGCCCCTGCCGACCACACCACCTACTCGGGCACCCTGCCGATCAGCGTCTCCGCCCGCGACCCCGAGGGCGTTGGGCGCATCACGCTCGAGATCAACGGCAGGCTGATCCGCAACTACACCAACCAGGCGTTCCCCCGCACGCTCGCCGGGGCGCTGCACTGGCACGGCGCCGCGCACATTCGGCCCGGGCGCAACCTCCTCACGTTCATCGCCGTGGACAAACTTCGCAACACCAGCCAAACCAGCATCGTGATCTACCACCGGCCGCCCAGTAGGCATCGCCACCATCACGGGTGAAGTAGCGTTCCGCGCGTGAACGCCGTCCCCACTCGCCTGCCCGGGGCGATGATCCTCCAGCCGCGCGTGTTCCCCGACGAGCGCGGCTTCTTCTGCGAGACCTACCGCCTGGAGTGGCACGCCTCGGCCGGAATCCCCCCCGAGGAGCACTTCATCCAAGACAACCACTCCCGCTCCACGCGCGGCGTGGTGCGCGGGATGCACTTCCACATCGGGCAAGGTGTCGCCAAGCTGGTGCGCTGCTCGCGCGGGCGCATCGTCGACGTGATCGTCGACCTGCGCCGCGGCTCCCCCACGTACGCCCAGTGGGAGGCCGTCGAGCTCGACGACCAGCAGATGCGCGTGCTCTACGTCCCCGTCGGCTTCGCCCACGGCTTCTGCGTGCTCAGCGAGGTCGCGGACGTGCTCTACAAGCAGACCGCCTACTACGACCCCGCCGTCGAGCGCGGCATCGCCTGGAACGACCCCGGGGTCGCGATCGAGTGGCCGGCGGAGATCCAGCCGCTCGTCTCCGCCCGCGACGCCGCCGCCCCCACGCTGCAAGAGCTCGCCGACGAGCTGCCGTTCGTCTACCGGCCGTAGTGCTGCCCGCCCCTCCGCCCGAAGCTGGCAAACTTCCACGCGATGCCCGCCAACAGTCCGCGGCCGTCTCTGCGCGAGCGCACCAACGGCTACACCCTCACCCCCAGCCAGTACCTGGTGCTGGCGTACATCGCGCTGGGGGCGCTCACGCTGATCGTGCTCACCGGCGCGGCCGTGCGGCTGACCGGCTCGGGGCTCGGCTGCCCCACCTGGCCGAAGTGCTACGGCAACCTCTACCCGCCGCTGAAGACGCATGCGCTGATCGAGTTCTCCAACCGCCTCATCACGGGGCCGGTGTGCATCGCCGCCGGCCTCGCGTGGGTGGGCGCGCTGCGCCGCCGCCCCTACCGCCGCGACCTGGTCTGGCTCGGCGCGTTGCTGCCGCTCGGCGTGGTCTGCCAGGCGGTGCTCGGCGGTCTCACCGTGCGCGGCAAGCTCGACTACGGCTGGGTGATGGGGCACTTCGCGCTCTCGATGCTGATCCTCGCGGCCGCCGCCGCGCTCGCCTGGCGGGCCGCGCACGAGCCCGACCGAAGCTGGGAGACACTCGCCTCCGGCGAGCATCCCCGTTTTGACCAGCATCCTCGTTTCGGCCAGCGGCCCCGCGACGGCGATCGCACGCTCGTGTGGTTGGCCCGCGCGCTGGTTGCCCTCGGCGCGCTGACGATCTTCGCCGGCACCGCCGCCACCGCCGCCGGGCCCCACGCCGGGGGCAATCCCGGGGAACACATCAACCGCCTCGACTTCGACGGGCGCGGCACGATGGACTTCGTGATCCACCGCCACGCCGAGATCGCCTTCGTTTTCAGCCTGCTCGCCGTGTTCGTGTGGTGGCTGGCGCGCCGCCGTGGCGCCGAGCAACTGGTGCGCCGCTGCACCACCGTGCTGTGCGTCCTGCTGGTCCTGCAGGGGGCGGTGGGCCTCGACCAGTATGAGACGCATCTACCAACCGAGCTGGTGTGGGTCCATGTGCTCCTCGCCTGCGGCTGCTGGCTGGCGGCGCTGTGGACCGCGTACGCTGCCGGGCGCCTCCCGGAGCGCCTCCAGGAGCCCGTGGAGGCTACTCGAGAGCCTCGCGAAACGCCGCCCCCCGTGCGCGTCTCAGCGTGAATCTGCCCGAATCCGCGAATGTCTGTCCTCGCGGGACGCTAATCTGCCCGTTTTGAGCAATCACACCCCACACGGGAGGAGTGCCAAGCATGACCAAGAACGATCTGGCCGATAAGGTCGCGGAGCGCACCGGACTTGCCCCCAACCAGGCCCGCCAGGCGCTGGACGCGACGATCGAGGCAGTTTCCGACGAGCTGGCCGCCGGTGGCGAGGTCGCCATCGCGGGCTTCGGGAAGTTCAGCGTCAGCCATCGTGCCGCCCGGCAGGGACGCAACCCCGCCACCGGCGCCACGATCAGCATCGCCGCGAGCAAGGCCGCCAAGTTCTCCGCCGCCAGCGCACTGAAGAGCCGCCTCAACTGAGAGGTGGAGTAGCACTAACGCTGCTGGGCCTGGCGACCCTCGTCGCCGTAGTGACGCTGGGCGCATGCGGCTCCTCGGCTCCGACCGTGGCGCGGACCGGCGGAGCAGGGGCAAAGGAGCGACATTCAAAAGCCGGTGGCAGCGAACTCGCGGCGTCGGGGACTGCGGGAGCGGGGGCCTCAGGAACGGGGACCTCGGAAGCGGCCTCAGGATCGGGGACGGCCAACCGGCGGGCAGTCGACGGCCCCCGCTGGCCGAAACGGGGACTCGCACCGAAGGTGCGTGTCACCCGGCTTCGGTCCGAGGCGGTGCCGATCCTCATGTATCACGTCATCAATCCCCCGCCCGCGGGGGCGCCGTACCCCGGTTTGTACGTTCCCACCGAAGAGTTTGCCGAACAGACGCAAGCGCTGGCTCGCGCCGGCTTTCACGCTGTCACGCTCGATCAGCTGTGGGCCAACTGGAGGGAAGGGGCGCCGCTGCCCGCGGGCAAGCCGATCGTGCTCACCTTCGACAACGGCTACCAGTCCCAGTACACCAACGCCCTGCCGGTGCTGCGCAAGCTCGGCTGGGATGGGGTGGAGAACCTGCAGCTCACCGGCCTGCCCCCCTCCCAAGGCGGGCTCTCCCCCGAACAGGTGCACGGCCTCGTAGCCGCCGGCTGGGAGCTCGACACCCAGGGCTTCAGCCACGCCGACCTCACCACCCTCGACCCCTCCGAGCTGCACTACCAAGTGGCGGTCGCCCGCAGCGAAGTGCAGCGCCTCTACCACGTGCCCGTGAACTGGTTTTGCTACCCCTCCGGCCAGTACAACGCCACCGTGCTCGCCGCCGTGCAGGCCGCTGGTTACCGAGGCTCCACCACCGTCGTCCCCGGCTGGGCTCAGCCGGGAGACGACCCTGACAGACTGCCGCGGCTGCGGGTGCTCGGCGGCACCAGCGGGGCGCAGTTGCTCAGCGAGCTGGCCGCGATCCGCGGCGACACGGCCCCGCCGGCATCCTATGAAACGTCCTGAGGTACACCGCCGGGGCGGGGATCGATAGGATTCCGCGCATGATCGACCCCACCACCCTGGGAGGCCCACAATGAGCTCGATCCCCGGTTGGGGCTCCTGGACCTTCGAGCCCCTCGTGGTCGTCGCCCTGGGGCTCGCGGCGGCGCTTTATGCGCGCGCGTACCGCCGCGCCGCCGGGCGTGCGGGATCCGGATCCAATCGCGCGGTGGGCGCCGGCCACTGGGTGCCCTACGGAGCCGGGCTGATCGTGGTGGCGATCGCACTGTTCTCGCCGCTCGATGCGATCGGTGACGGCTACCTGCTCTCCGCGCACATGGCTCAGCACGTGCTGCTCTCCGACATCGCCCCCGCGCTGCTGGTGCTGGGGCTGCGCCGGCCGCTGCTGCCGCTGGGCCTCTCGCGTGGGGCGCTGCTTGCTGTTGCGCCTGGCGGTGGGCGCTTCGGGCGGGTGCTCGCGCGGCTGACCTCGCCGTGGGTGGCGATCCCGCTGTGGGCGACCACCACCTGGGTGTGGGCGATCCCCAGCGTGTTTGACTACGCCACCGAACACTCCGCCGTGCACGCCTTTGAGCACGCCACGCTCTTCTACACCGGCCTGGCGCTGTGGTGGCTGATCGTCGATCCCCTGCCTCGCGCGCGCCTGCGCCCTGGCGGCCAGCGGCTCGCGCTGCTCGGCTTCTCGCGTCTGGCGAGTGCCGCTGTATGCCTGCCGCTGACGTGGCTGGCGAAGCCGGAGTACCCGCTCTACATTCACGCGCCTCGCGCGTTCGGCCTCTCGCCGATCAGCGACCAGCACCTCGCCGGGGCCGGCATGTGCTTCCTGGAGTTCCTCGTCTTCGGCATCGCTTTCGCCGCAGTCTTCATCAGCATCCTCGGGCGCTCCGAGGAGGGGGCCGCGGTGGCGGAACGAGCCGCCGGCGACCACCTCCTGACCTCCTGAGGGAACCTTTTTTTCAGGGGCGATCGTAAGTCGCGTAGGTGGTGGCCGAGGCCAGCTCGCTGTGGCTGTAGTCGTGCTCGGCGACCGCCGGGATGAAGCCGTTGCTGAGGGGGATCGTTTTGCTGAGCGCCCACAGCACGAATTCGACCGCTGCGGGCTTGCCCTTCGGTGGGCAGATGCCGCCGTAGGTCGCCTTGCCGGAGCCGTTGAGGCCGACGACGGCCCCCGACGGCAGCTGGCCGGCGGAGAGCCCGGAGAGGCTGGGTTCGATGCCGGCCACGATCCAGCGGATCCCGCCTTCTGACCCGTCTGAGCTGTCGTCGATGACGAACAGGACGAGCTCCTTGGTGTGGGCAGGCAGGTGCTGCCACTGCAATGGCGGCGAGATGTTAGCCCCGTCGCAGGTGTACTGCTTGGGAATCGCGCCGTTGCGTTCGAAGGCGGGGCTGCCGATCGCCATCGCCCCGGGGGTCGAAGGCAGCTCGCCGCTGGAGTTGGAGCTCGCGCTGGTCGATGCCGCGTGCGAAGAGGACGTGGAAGTGGAGGAGGAGGACGAGGAGGACGAGGAGGATGAGCTGCCCGCGGCCGGCTGGGGGGAGCCTTTGTACTGCTTGCAGTCTTCCATCACATACCCGGCTCGGCAGCTCGTTCGCGCGCGCCAGCGCCCGTCGAAGCTTTTCTGGAAGTCGCTCAGCAGCAGGCGGGGTTCGGTAGAGGCGGTCTTGCCGGCCGTCACGTGCTGCGCGATCTTCGACTCGAGCAGTTCGACCTTGACGCGCATCAGCAGGTCGGCTTCGGTCTCGCCGATGGAGGCGAGGTAGTGCTTGAGCTGTGAGGCCTTGGGGAACTGCTTGGCGGTGACCTGATGCAGCCGCCGGCGCACTTCCGCTTCGCTCACGCCGATCCCGAGGTGAGCCGCTTCGGCGAGCACCCACTGCGAGGTGATCAGGAAGCCCAGCACCTGATTCTTGACCGCCTCGCGCGCTGCCTTGCTGTGAGCCTTGGAGTGGTTGAGCGCGGCGGTGACTGACGTCCAGTGTTCGAAGGACGCCTTTGTGATGGGCGTCTGTTCCACTGTCGCCACGAGGTCTGCAGTCGAGGTCTGCGCCACCGACGCCGCACTGCCGGCCTGGCCAGGCGCGGTAACCACGGTGGTCGTCGTCTTCGTCGTGCCTCCGCAGCCCGCAAGCGCGGCAAGCCCTATCAGCGCGGCGAGGGCCGCGGGCGCAACAGCTCTACTCCCCATACGTGGAATGCAATCACGTTTTCGCTGACTTTGTCGCGGTATCAACCACAACCGGTGTTGTTGCCGCAGCTGCTGCAGGTGTAGCAGGAGCCCGTGCGCTGCATCATGCCCCCGCACTGGCTGCATGCCGGGCCGAGGTCGAGGCCCTGCAGCCTCGCCGGCACGACCGGCGGGGTGTCGGTGAACGCGCTTGCGGGCGCGCTCGTGCCGCCACCGTTGCCGCCGCCGCCCGACCCCGTCGATCCCCGCCCGCCCACGTTGGCGGCGTGGTCGCCTGCGCTGGGGCCGGCGGTGTCGGAGGCGATCACCGACTGAGCGGCCTCCTGCGCGGCCTTGCGCGCGCGCACCTCGGGGGTGAGGATGCCGAGCTCCTCCTGGACGTCGGCGTCGAGGAAGCGAGAGGCCAGCCAGCGCATGATGTAATCGGGCATCGACTTGGCGAACGGGATCTCCGGGTTGGTGGTGATCCCCTCGGGGTCGAAGCGCATGTAGCAGAACTTCTGCACCAGCGTCTCCAGCGGCACCCCGTACTGCAGCGCGATCGAGATTGCCGTGGCGTACGAGTTCATCATGCCGCGCAGCGTCGAGCCCTCCTTGCCGATGTCGGTCAAGAAGATCTCCCCCACGCTGCCGTCCTCGTACATTCCCGCGGTGATGTAGCCCTCGTGGCCACCGATCGAGAACTTGTGGGTGATCGACTGGCGCTCGCGCGGCATCCGCTTGCGCCGCGGGCCCGCCTCGGCAAGGGCCTTAGCAACGGCCTGGTCGACAAGCGCGTCCACATCGACCTCGACCTTGGCGGCGGGCTCGCCCTGCTGCGCGTCCGTGCGCAGCGCCTGAGCGGTCTTGGAGCCGTCGCGGTAGATCGCCAGCGCCTTGATCCCCATCCGCCACGCCTCGGTGTAGGCATCCTGGATGTCCTCCACGGTCGCGCTCTGCGGCAGGTTGACCGTCTTGGAGATGGCCCCGGAGATGAATGGCTGCACCGCGCCCATCATCTTCAGGTGGCCCATGTGCGAGATTGCGCGCTCGCCGACGGCCACGTCGAACACCGGCAGATGCTCCTCCTTCAAGCCCGGCGCGCCGAGGATCGTGCCGTGCTCGGCGAGGTGCGCCTCGATCTGCTCGATCTGCGGCTCGGAGTAGCCGAGCGTCGCCAGCGCCGGCGGCACGGTGCGATTGACGATCGTCATCTGCCCGCCTCCCACCAGCTCCTTGAACTTGACCAGCGAGAAGTCGGGCTCCACTCCTGTTGTGTCGCAGTCCATCAGGAACGAGATCGTGCCCGTCGGCGCCAGCACGGTGGCCTGCGCGTTGCGGTAGCCGAGGCGCTCGCCCAGCTCCACCGCCTCATCCCACGAGCGTCGTGCGGCCGCGAGCAGCTCGTGGTCGGTGCAGGTCGCATCGGCGATCGCCTCGGCGGCGTCGCGATGCATGCGCATCACCGCGTTGTGCTCCTCGCGGTTCTCCGCGTAGCGCTCGTAGGGGCCGAGCGCGCCCGCGACCTCGGCCGAGCGGCGGTAGGCGCGGCCGGTCATCAGCGCGGTGATCGCCGCCGCCGTGCCCCTGCCGCGCTCGGAGTCGTAGGGCATCCCGTCCGCCATCAGGTAGGCCCCGAGGTTGGCGTAGCCGAGGCCGAGCTGGCGAAAGGCGCGCGCGTTTACGCCGATCTCCTCAGTCGGGTAGCTGGAGGGTCCCACGACGATCTCCTGCGCGAGCAGCACGATGTCCACGGTGTGCTCGAAGGACTCCACGTCGAACATGCTGGCCGAAACGGGGATGCCGGCCGAAGGCAGGTGTCCCCCGGCTTCGGTGGGACGGCGAAAGCGCATCAGGTTGATCGACGCCAGGTTGCACGCGGAGTCATCCACGTGCATGTACTCGCTGCACGGGTTGGACGCGTTGATGCGCCCCGAGTTGGGCGAGGTGTGCCAGCGGTTGATCGTCGTGTCGTACTGCACCCCCGGGTCGGCACAGCGCCACGCGGCCTGCGCGATCTCGCGCATCAGCTCGCGCGCGGGAATCGGCTCGCCCACCGGCTCCCCGGTCACGCGCGAGGTCAGACGCCACTCGCGGTTCTCGGCGACGGCCTGCATGAACTCATCGGTGACGCGCACCGAGTTGTTGGCGTTCTGGTACTGGATCGACTTGAAGCCCTCGCCGTCGATCGACATGTCGAAGCCGGCGTCCCTCAGCGCCTGCGCCTTGTCCTCCTCGTTGGCCTTGCACCAGATGAACTCGCGGATGTCGGGGTGGTCGACGTCGAGCACCACCATCTTCGCCGCGCGGCGGGTCTTGCCGCCGGACTTGATCGTCCCCGCCCACGAGTCGGCGCCGCGCATGAACGACACCGGCCCCGAGGCCGTGCCGCCCTTCGCCAGCGACTCCATCGAGCCGCGGATGTTGGACAGGTTGATGCCCGAGCCGGAGCCGCCGCGGAAGATCATGCCCTCCTTGGTGTTCCACTCGAGGATCGACTCCATCGTGTCCTTCACGGAGAGGATGAAGCAGGCGCTGCACTGCGGGTTCTCCTCGAAACCCACGTTGAACCACACCGGCGAGTTGAACGCCGCCAGCTGGTGCAGCAGGATGTGCGTGAGCTCGGCCTCGAAGGCCTCGCCGTCGGCGTCGGTTGCGAAGTAGCCGCGCTCGCGCCCCCACGTCGCGATCGTGCCGGCTACGCGGCCGATCATCTGCTTGACCGAGTGCTCGCGCGCGGGGGTGTCGAGTTGCCCCCTGAAGTACTTCTGCGCGACGATGTTGGTGGCGTTCTGCGACCAGCTCTTGGGGAACTCCACCCCGCGCTGCTCGAACGCCACGCGGTCGCCGTGGCCGATGCGCGCGTCGCGCAGCTCCCACTCCACCGCCTCGAAGGGGTGCGTCCCGGGGGACGTGAAAAGGCGTTCGATCGACAGCGCCTGTCCGGGCGTCGTCTGCTCGATGGTGGTGGGGCGGGTCGTTGTCTGCATCAGCCTTGCTCCTTCCGCGCCAGCGTCTCTCGGCGGACGCCACTCGACTCTGAGTTACCTGGGCCAGCTATGGTCTCCAGGCTGTCGGACGGCAAAAACGAGTAACGCAGAACCCTTCATTTTAGAGGGAAAAGCGACTCGACCGGGTCTCAGCGTCCCAATCTGAGCCAGTCGGCGAACTCCTCCCAGGTGCCCGACAGGCGCCAGCTCGCCTCCGCGACGCAGTGGCGCAGCGACACCATCCAGCGGGGCTCGTATGCCCACCAGCGTGCCGCCGCCCACACCAAGCACACGACGATCAAGAGCGCCGCCACGGCAGCCGCGACGAGCGCGCCGGTGGAGAGCTTCGTCGTGGATGCGGCTTTCACGACGGGGGCGGTTTTCGTGGTGAGCGTCGCCGTCAGCAGCAGGGCATGAGCGGTGGGAGCGCCTTGGAGCACGGGTCCCATGCTAGAGGCGCCGCCGCCGTGTGAGCGCGCGCCTCACAGCAGATCCGCGATCGCCGCCAGCGCCTCGCCCAGCACCCGATCCGGCGGCAACTCGGCATCGAGCACCGATATCCGCCGCGGCTCGGCGCGCGCCAGCTCTCTGTAGGCCGCGTCGACCCGCGCGAAGAACTCTTCCCCCTCCAGCTCCATTCTGTCGGGATCGTCCGCCCGCATATCCTGCCGCGCGCGCCCCGACCGCGGTGAGATGCACAGCAACAGCGTGCGGTCGGGCCGCAGGCTCCCGGTGGCGAAGAGGTTGATCGCGCGAATCTGATCCACGCCGAGCTCACGGCCCGCGCCCTGGTAGGCCAGCGAGGAGTCCACGAAGCGATCAAGCAGCACCAGGGCGCCCTCTTCGAGCAGTGGCAGCAGACGCTCCTGCACCAGCTGCGCGCGCGCCGCCGCGTACAGCAATGCCTCCGCGCGCGCCCCCACCGTAAGGGCGGGATCCTTCGCGAGCTCACGGATCCGCTCGGAGAGCTGCACGCCGCCCGGCTCGCGCAGCAGCTCCACGCGCAACCCGCGTGTGGCGATCTCCCGTACGAGAGCATCGGCGAGCGTGGTCTTGCCGGCGCCGTCCAGCCCCTCGATCGTGATCAGCGTGCCCGGCGGCATCGCCGGACGGTAGCGCCTCTACGATGGGCGGCGTGCTCCCCGGCCTCGACGACCATCCCCACGCGCGCGCGATTCTCCTGCCAGCTCTACAGCGGCCGTCGCACGCCTACCTCTTCCACGGCCCTCCCGGCGTCGGCAAGCGCACGGTCGCGCGCGCATTCGCGGCGGCACTGCTCGCGGCGGGGTCGCCCGCCCCCGATGAGGTGCGTGGGCGCGTGGCGCGCGGCGCGCACCCGGACCTGACGTGGGTGATGCCCAGCGGGGCGGGGGAAATGCTGGTGGGGGACATCGATCAGGCGGTCGTCGCGGCAGCGGCCCGCACGCCGTTCGAGTCACGCCGGCGGGTGTTCGTGCTGGAGGATGCGCATACGCTCAACGACCAGGCCGCCAACCGCCTGTTGAAGACGCTCGAGGAGCCCGCTCCGTTCGCGCACTTCATCCTGCTCGCCCCCACTCCCCGCGAGCTGCTCCCCACGATCGCGTCGCGCTGCCAGCCGGTGCGCTTCGACCCGCTGTCGCCCGCGCGCATCGAGGAGCGGCTGGTTGGAGCCGGCGGCGAGCCCTCAACCGCGGACGTCACCCTCGCGGCCTGCGCGCGCCTCGGGCTCGGCGACGCGCGACTCGCCAGCCGACTGGCGGGCGAGTGGGGCACCCGCCTGCGCGAGCGCGTGGAGGCATTCGTGCGCGGCGCGGTGAGCGGCGATACCGCCGCGCGTCCGTGGCTGGAGCTGCTGCAGGCCGCCCGCGACGCCGGGACCAGCGCCGGCGAGGAGCTGATGGCGCGCGTGGCGGGCGAGCTGGAGCTGCTGCCCGCGAAGGAGCGCAAACGCCACCAGCGCGAAGCCGTCGATGCCCAGCGCCGCGCCGAGCGCCGCGTGCGCGGCAGCGCGCTTGACCTCGCCCTGCGCCTCGCCCAGCTGTGGCTGCGGGACCTGTGGTGCGTGGCGGAGGGCGCCGGCGAGCTGGTGTATGCACTCGACCGCCGCCCCGAGCTGGAGCGCGACGCCGAGGGACGCTCCCCCGCGCGACTGCGCGAGGCGGTCGAGCTCGTGCGCGACACGCGCCTGCGGCTGGAGCTCAACGTCTCCGAGGAGCTGGCGCTGGAGGCGCTCGCCTACCGTCTAGGGGCGCTGCTGGGCGCTCCGGGGTAGAGCGGCCGCGGGCGTCTGCCGGCGGCGGCGGGGCACGACCACCCGCCGGCGGCAGGCGCTGTTGGCGGCTCCGGGGTAGGGAACGCGGCCTGACATTAGGCAGACACACAGAGGCGGTGAGGTGTAGCGTGCTCAGGCGTGAGCACCTTCGTCGTGCCCCCCGTCGCGATCCTCGCCGAAGGGCTCTGCAAGCGCTTCGGGGAGAACGTCGCGCTGAACGGTCTCGACCTGCGCGTGGAGGCCGGCACGGTGCTCGGTCTGCTGGGTCCCAACGGCGCGGGCAAGACCACGGCGGTGCGGATCCTCACCACGCTGTTGAAGCCCGATAGCGGGCGGGCGCAGGTGGCGGGCCTCGACGTGGTGCGGCGGGCGAGCAAGCTGCGGGGGCGCATCGGCCTCACCGGGCAGTATGCCGCCGTCGACGAATACCTGACGGGCCTTGAGAACCTCGAGATGTTCGGGCGCCTCTACCATCTTTCGCGCCCGCATGCGCGAGCGCGCGGGGTGGAGCTGCTGGAGCGCTTCGATCTCGCCGAGGCCGCCGCGCGCACGGTGAAGACCTACTCCGGCGGCATGCGCCGGCGGCTGGATCTCGCCGCCAGCCTGATCGTCTCACCGCCGGTGCTGTTCCTCGACGAGCCGACTACCGGCCTCGATCCCCGCAGCCGGCTGGGGATGTGGGAGCTGATCGACGAGCTGGTCGCCTCCGGCACCACGCTGCTGCTCACCACGCAATACCTGGAGGAGGCCGACCGCCTGGCCAACCAGGTGGTGGTGATCGACAACGGCAGGGTGATCGCGGAAGGGACCTCCGACGAGCTCAAGCAGCGGGTCGGGGGGGAGCGCATCGAGCTGACCGTCGCGCGCGAGGGCAGTGTCGAGCGGGCGCGCGAAGTGCTCAGCCGGCACGCCGGCGGCCGGGAGGCGGTGCACGTCGAAACGGATGTCCGCCGCCTCAGCGTCCCCGCGCCAACCGGCGCCGGCGGCCTGGCGGATGTGGTGCGCGAGCTGGACGCCGCGCAGGTGCCGATCGACGACCTCGGCCTGCGCCGGCCCACGCTCGATGACGTCTTCCTGGCGCTCACCGGCCGCGCGGCGGCGAGTGCGGAGGAGGCATATGAGGGATGATGGGGCTCGCGCGAAGCTTTGCGGCGGCATAGGCCCGAGGGGGGCAGAAGAGGCATGAGGAGGGATGATGGGGCTCGCACCGAGCTCCGGGGCGGCACAGGCCCAAGGCGGGCGGTAGAGGGCTCGCGGGCGAGCGGAGGAGGCCGGGGGGCCAACCGCGGCGGGGATGCCAGACGGGATCGAGCGGGCATGAGGAGATGAGCGGATGAGGAGGGGGCGTTGGTACTGGCTCACGCAGGACACGTGGACGATCGCCGAGCGCAGCCTGCGCCACACGATCCGCTCCCCTGAGCTGCTGGCGTTCTCGCTGCTCCAGCCGGTGATGTTCACGCTGCTGTTCCGCTACGTGTTCGCCGGCGCGATCCATGTCGGCGGAGGGGTGTCCTACGTCAACTTTCTGATGGCGGGCGTGTTCGTGCAGACGGTCGCCTTCGGCGCGACGGCGCCCACCGGGGTGGGGATCGCCGAGGACCTGCAGAAGGGCTTCATGGACCGCTTCCGCTCGCTGCCGATGTCGCGCATGGCGGTCGTGCTCGGCAAGACGCTGGCCGACCTGATGCGCAACGTGGCGATCGTGATCGTGATGGTCGCCACCGGCATCGCCGTCGGCTTTCGCCCGCACGGCACGCCCTTGGATTGGCTGGCGGCGGGGGGGCTGCTGCTGATCTTCTCCTTCTCCTTCTCCTGGGTGGGGGCGGCGATCGGGCTGGGGGTGCGCAATCCCGAGGCGGTGCAGGCCGCCGGCTTGATCTGGCTGTTCCCGTTCACGTTCGCCTCCAGCGCGTTCGTGCCGATCTCGACGATGCCCGGGTGGATGCAGGCGTTTGCCAACAACCAGCCGATCACCAAGGTCGTCAACGCCGAGCGCGACTGGATGCTGGGCCGGCCTGTCGGTTCGACCGCCTGGGTCGCGCTGGCGTTCTGCGTGGGCGTACTCGCGGTGGCGATGCCGCTGGCGATGCGCTTCTACCGGCGCGCCGCGGCGCTCAGCTGACGAGATCCCGCAAACCGCCCTCTTGCGGGACGCACGCGGGGGCGGCGATCAACGGGGCAACGTGCTTCGCGACGGCTTCGCGCAGCTTCGTCACGACTGCGTGGTAGCGGCATGCCCTGGACGGCAGTCGATGGCTGAGAGGGTAGTGCGCCTCGTGCCCAGGTAAGCCGCGCCCCTCGCGCCCGCGCCAGCCGCGCGCCTCTCCCACGGGCGAGCCCTGCCCCCCGTCCTGAGCCCCCTCCACCACTTCGAGCCTGCTCAGCGCGGCGTCGGCCTCACGCGCGAGCCCCCCCGCCTCCATCCACACCACCTCCAGGTAGGCGACCGCGGCGGGAATCTGCTCCTCGGGCAGGCGCTCTCCTGTCTGGAGCTGGCGCACGACGGGGATCACCTCGCGGCTCAGCCAGCGCTGCTCGGAGTGGGCGCGCAGCAGCAGCGTCACATCCGGCGGGTGTTGGCAGGCGTCCATGGACTCAACCTCGACGGGCTCGGGCAAGCCCTTCTAAAGGCATGCCGGGGCTGGACCGATGTCGAAGTGTGCGCCTCGAACGCGACCCGACAGCCCGCGCGCCCGGCCAGTACACCCGCTCGCTGGTGCAGCGGCTGCGGATCCGGACGCTGCTGACGCTGGGCGCTCTGGCGGCGGCCACAACCGTGATGGGGCGGCGCTTCGGCTGGCAGGACCCGCGCTTTCTGGGGGCCGAGGTGGCGCTGCTGCTGGCGATCTTCGCGATCTCGCGGTGGGTGCTGCCGCTGGTCGATCGCCACGACCGCGGAGCGCGAGGCGAAGAGCACGTGGGGCGGCTGCTGGAGCACCTGCCCGAGCGGGGGTGGCAGGTGGTGCACGACGCCAGCTTCGGGCGGGGCAACGTCGACCACATCCTGATCGGCCCGGGAGGAGTGTTCACGATCGAGACCAAGAGCCATCCCGGCCCGATCAGGGTGGGGCGCCTGCACGGCTCGGTGCTCACCCAAGCACAGGCACAGCGCAAGGCGGTGGAGGGGATCGTCGCCGAGCACGTCGAACCGCTCTTGGTGTTCAGCCGTGCCTGGGTCGACCGCCCGCTGAGCCGTCGCAAGGGCGTGCGCGTGGTGCCGGCGCGAATGCTGGCCGGCTACGTGGAGCGCCAGCCGCAGCGCTTGGACGAGCAGGCGGTGCTGAGCGCGCACGCACGCCTCGCCTCGGCGCTCGAGCAGGTGCGCGAGCCCACCCGTCCGGTGCGCCTGCGCCGGCGCCTCGCCGAAGGTCGGCCGGCGCCGCGTTGAGCGCTGCGCCGCTCGGCAGCGCCGCGGTGTGGTGCTCACTTTAGGGTGCGACATGTGCGCGCGCACGTACGCGCGCACATGTCGGCCCAAAAAGAACACCGGCCCGAGCGCCCCACCACCGCGGTAGGCTCTTCAAATGGCAAGCGCCGCCGGCACCCTGCCGGCAATCGAGCAGCCGCAGCGCACCTCGCTGCCTCCCGGGCCTCGGTGGCCGGCGCTGGCGCAAACCGTTGCGTGGGCGGTGTCGCTGCCGTGGATGCTCGAGCGCTGCAACGAGCGTTACGGAGAGATGTTCACGATGCGCTTCTTCCCCAGCGGCCGGCGAATCGTCGTGGTGAGCGGGACGGAGCTGGTCAAGCAGGTGTTCGGTGCTTCGCCGGAGGTGGCCCCCTCGGCGGTGGGGAGCTCGCCGATCGCCGCGGTGATGGGGCCCAGCTCGGTGCTGACGCTCACCGGTCCCGAGCACATCCGCCAGCGGCGCCTCTTGCTGCCGCCATTCCACGGCGAGCGGATGAAGGAGTACGAGGACGTGATCGTGCAGGCCACGCGGCGTGACATCCCGCGGTGGCCGCTGGGGGTGCCGATGACCCTGCAGGAGCGCACGCGCACGATCACGCTGGAGGTGATCCTGCGTGCGGTGTTCGGCGTGGAGGCCGAGAGGATGGACGCGCTGCGGAATGCCGTGGGGGCGCTGTTCGGGCCGCTGACGCTGCCGATGCTGCTGCGCCTGGCGCTCAGCCGTCCGACACTGGAGCGCCCGAAGGGCCGTTTTGGCAGGGCGCTGGACCGCCTCGACGAGGTGATCTACGCGGAGCTCGCGCGCCGGCGCGCTCAGGCCGACCTGGGAGAGCGCACCGACATCCTCTCGCTGCTGATGCAGGCGCGCGACGAGCAGGGCGTGGCGATGCACGACGCGGAACTGCGCGACGAGTTGGTGACGCTGCTGCTGGCGGGCCATGAGACGACCGCAACCTCCGTTGCGTGGGCGATCGAGCGGCTGGTGAGACACCCCGACAAGCTCGCGTGCCTCACCGCGGAGATCGACGCGGGCGAGAGCGAGGAGTACATGCAGGCGGTGATCCACGAGACGATGCGCGTGCGCCCCGTGGTGCCGCTGGTGATCAGGGCGCTCGAGCAGCCGCTGCGCGTGGGCGCGCACGAGTTGCCCATTGGGACGCGCGTGGCGCCGTCGATCTGGCTGACCAACCGCGATCCGCGCATCTACGAGGCCCCGCGGGAGTTCCGCCCCGAGCGCTTCCTCGATCGCCAGCCGGAGACATTTGCGTGGATCCCGTTTGGCGGCGGCATCAGACGCTGCATCGGAGCCTCGTTTGCGCTGCTGGAGATGAAGCTGATGCTGCGCACGATCCTCGAGCAGTTGCAGCCCTCGCTCCCGCACGAGACACGGCGGCGGCGCCTGCCGATCCCCGTCCGGCGGCAAAGCTTCGAGCAGGGCGAGCGCATCCGCCGGCGCGCGATCACGCTGGTGCCGGGCGACGGCACGCGCGTGGTGTGGCATCAGCGCCGGTAGGTCTGCCGCCGGGTACTCCGTACACGCGTCTAGGCCGACCGCCGGGTGTCCCGGACACGCGGACATCTCTGCCACCGGGTGCCCCGGACCGTCATCACCTCATACGTAGGTTTCCCGCAAAGTCAGAAACTTTTGGGGTGTGGGTCATTGACAACGTGCCAGACTCTGGACTATCATTGACCCATCAACTCGTATCGCCCGCCGGTTGGCGGTGCAGCCCGGCGTCACATAGGGCGCCGGGCAAAGCAAGCCAACGGGGTGCAGACGAGATCGATTAGGGAAGACGCAAGGGGTGGGACCGGAAGAGGTCCGATCCGCCTCGGGCGGCTGAGACAATCAACACAACAAGATGCGGCGGCGGGGAGTCGCCGCGGAGGACAAATACGGGAGGCTGTACCCAAACCTCAGAACAATCTTCTGGCAGACCTATCCGGACGGTTTTCGGTCGGGTTCCCAGCGCCTCATGTGGATCGGCGCCGCGCGTCAGCGTGGGCACCGATCGCAAGAGGCCAAACCAACCTCTGCGTGCCGGATGTGGGGAGCAGAGCAATATCGGCCCCAGGACGCCTCGACTCCAAATCAAAAGGCGCCCCAGGGCCTCATGTGACGAAAGGGAGTGTACTACACGATGTTACGTATCACGTTTATGTTGATGAGCCTGGTTGCCGTGGTGGGGGTCAGCGCGATTGCGTCGACTTCGGCTATGGCGGCACTACATTACAACGTATGCGAAAAAGTCACAGCAGGTACCGGCCAGTGGAATAACTCAGAATGTAGCGAACTAGGAGGTGCAAAGAGTTTTGCAACAAAAGCTGTGACGACCGTCTTAGAAGTCAAAGGCACTGTTGGTATCTCGAAGTTGAAAACCACAATTGCCTCCACGAAAGTAGTGATAATTTGCAAAACAGGCAAAGTAGTCGGTGAAATCGAAGGCGAAGGAAAGTCCAAGGCCACGATCACGTATGAAAATTGTGAACTTGAAAATGAAACAACGAAAGAAATACTTACTGGCTGCCCGGTGCCTAATATCAAAGCTGTTGTGGCTGACAGATTGACCGAAACATCGGGCTTATATGAAGACGAATTCATAGAAGAAGGAAAAGAATTCGCTAAAGTAGTAATCGAAAAATGTACCCTCAAAGGAACGTTCCCGGTAACGGGAAGCCAGAAGTGCATGATTCCTTCGGGGCAAGCATATAGACTCGATGCCTTACTTGACTGTGAACCAGCGGGCAGCAGTCTGAAATTCAATGGTTCGACGACGGCGACATACGAAGGCTCTGCAACGCTGTTACTAGTGGACGGGAATGGTTGGGCGCCAAGCTGATGTAAAACTAACATAGTCGAGGGTCGCACCGGTCCGCCGGTGCGACCCTCGCTATATCGAGATTGGAAAGGTCGTGCGCATGTGGGGAGAGGAACGGATATGTCGCTGGGCCCCAGTAGGATTCGTCGTGAGTCTTTTTTGGATAGGCTGCTCAGGGCCGATCACGTCGGCGTCGGCTGCGGAATGCACAAACGGACAGTCCCGTGCCGATCAGGCCTATGCATCTCGACTACCGGACTGCCGTGCTTATGAGCAGGTTTCGCCGGTAGACAAGAATGCAACCGATGCGGTTGGGCTGCCCGGAGTAGTAGAGAGTTCGGCGACCGGCGAAGCGGTAACATTCTTTTCCCTTGTGCCATATCCGGGCATCGTGGGCGGGGCGGAATATCCGACGTACCTGGCCGAACGCGGCGTCGTTAATTGGTCCTTCCAGGGGCTCGTCCCGCCGTCTGAACCTGGGGCTCCAGCAGCCGTGGAGGGAATCACAGAAGACCTTGCCACGTCCATCGTTACCACAGGTTTGGGCGAAGAAGTAAACTCCTATATTCACCAAAATCAATCTGAAACATATCAGCTGCTAGCCGCGGGTAGTGAAGCAAAGTTCGCCGATGCGAGCAGCAATGACGCTTACGTTCTCTTTGAAGATAAAGCAAAGTTGACTAGCAACTCGGGCGACTTTAGCAAAGATGGCAATGCCACTAATTTGTACATGTGGGAAAAGGAAACGGACAAAGTCAGTCTCGTAGGAATACGGCCTGGCGAAGAAGCTCCTACCGGCGGATCTGTTGCAGGTCCCGGTGGCAGCGCGATACTAGAAAGCGAAAGCGGAGAGGAAGAAGGCGAACTCCCAGGAGGGGGGACATCGAGGTCCAAATTTTATACCGAGAATACCATCTCGACAGACGGTAGCCGAGTTGCCTTTACCGACCTTGAAACGGGTCGTATATATATACGTGAACCAAAAATCAAAAGGACGATCCCTGTCTCTTCAGGGCCTGCCTATTGGCGGGCGGCGACACCTGACGGATCATATGTCTTTTACACGGAAGGCGAAGGCGAAAATCGGAATCTATATAGGTTCCCCGTCGGTGGCGAGGGACCGTCGGAACCGATCACTACAGGCCCCGCGCGTGTTTTGGGTACACTTGGCGTTTCTGAAGATGGCTCTTATGTCTACTTTGCGGCAAAGGCAGAACTCGCCAGCGGGGCGACTGCGGGACGGGCAAACCTCTACGAGTGGCACAATGGAAGCATAACCTTCATCGCAGCCCTCAACCCTCGTGCTGATAGTAGCAATTGGACTGATAGCCAGCAGAGCGATGCGATAGGTCCGGCAGACGGCGAAAAGAGCGCACGCGTGACCCCAAACGGAGGTAGTCTCCTCTTTGGAACACCCGAAAGGCTAACGGAATATAACAATGAACATGCCGATGAGTTGTACCTCTATACTGTGGCCAGTCGCAGCCTTGTTTGTGTCTCCTGCAACCCGACCAAAGCTCCGGCTAGTGCATCTTCCTATCTGACCCTACACAGCTCGGCGGGCCCGTTTCGCAGCGCCTTTATGACACGCAACCTTAGCAACAACGGTGCTCGTATTTTCTTTGAGACGAGGGAAGGCCTTGTACCAAGAGATACGAATAACCAAATGGACGTATACGAGTGGGAGCAAGAAGGCGACGGAAGCTGTCAAAACGGTAACGGCAATGGAAGCGGCGGCTGTCTCTATCTGATTTCAACAGGTAATGATTCCTCTGAATCCTATATCGGTGATATAAGTGCGGAAGGCGAAGACATCTTCTTCTTTACGCGTCAGTCTCTTGTAAACCAGGATCAAGATAATAATACCGATCTGTACGATGCGCGGGAAGGTGGTGGTATTCCGGGACAGGACTCAGAATCTTCCGCCCCATGCGCGGAAGAAGAAGCATGCCGTGGGTCGATCGAAGCTCCCTTTGCCGTTACATTGCCGTCGAGCTCCGCATTTACTGGAGTCGGCAATTTGATGCTAGAAGCCAGCAAAAGGAGTGAACCACAAAACGTCAAAGCGACAAAGAGGTTTAAAGCTGCGGTTAAAGTTAGAAAGCATAGAAGGAGAAGGAAGGTAAAACGAACGAAGAAGATAAGCCCTAGCCGCAACGCTGGCCGGGTGGCGAGAAGGGATCACCGATGATGCTCAGGATAGTGGCAAAAATTAGATGCAGCCCATATATAAGGTTGGCCGTTACGACGAGTGTCATTGGCCTTAGCCTTGCAGTCCCCGCCTACGCAAGCTTTGGAATCGAATCCTTTGAAACTAAAATCGAACAAAAAAGTGGCAGCGAAAGTGGGCTACCTGGGACTCAGGCCAATTCGCATCCATATTCGATGAGCACCACGATAGTTTTTCCCCACCATGAAGCCACGAAAAGCGAGAAAGAAAACGGAGAGACCGTCATACCCAACGGGGACCCCAAGACGGTGGACGTCAATTTCCCGCCCGGACTGATTATCAACCCTCTAGCAACTGAGGCGAAATGCGCCGAGGCAGAACTCGAGAGCCCTGCTGGAACATGCCCAAACGCATCGGTCGTAGGGATCGCTTCCTTTAAGGCGGGAGCTTTGGGAATCGAAGGAAGCGATCCGGTATATAATATGGTGGCTCCCCCGGGGGTACCGGGGGAGCTTGCATTCAATGCTGCTAAACAGGGTCTGATAGTCCATATCTTGGGCAGGCTACGCACGGGCGAAGACTATGGATTGTCGGGTGAAGTAGCAGATATCACGCAGAAGTTTGGGCTTTATAGCGCCACCCTCACGCTGTGGGGAAACCCGACAGACGAAAGGCATGACGAAGAACGTGGTGAATGCGCGGAAGCTGGCGGTAGCTGTCCGGTGGAACGGATCGGGAAACCACTATTGACGATGCCATCATCGTGTGTTGGAAAAGGGCTCGTTACAAGTATATTTGCGGACTCGTGGCAGGAAACGGCATTGATCGCAGGTCCGCCGGCAGAAGTGCCTGCGGTCACTGGTTGTGACATGCTCGGTTTCAATCCACGTCTTTCGGTTCGACCGGTGGGTCGTCAGGCCGCCACGCTAGAATCACCAAGTGGCCTGGATGTTGACTTGAAGATTCCCCAGGAAGAAAGCGTCAATGGGCTGGCGGAGGCGGATCTTAAGGAGGCGGCCGTAAAACTCCCAGTGGGAATGACCGTGTCACCATCCGCGGCCAACGGCCTCGATGTATGCACGGACATCCCCGAACCTGGGGACCCTGGCGAACCGGAACGACCCGGAGGGGAGATAGAACTTCTGTCTGCAAGGTCCGTAAAATGCCCCAACTCCTCGAAGATCGGCACGGTCGAAGTGGTTACGCCGCTGCTCGAACATCCCCTCGAAGGGTCGGTCTATCTCGCCCAGCAGAGTGCCAACCCATTTCACTCACTGTTCGCCCTCTACCTAGTGGCGGAAGGCAGTGGGGTCGTGATCAAGCTCCCCGGTGAAATCAAACTCGACGAAAGTACCGGGCAGTTGACCGCTGACTTCGGCAAGGACCCAACCACGGGTGAAAAGACCGGAAGACCAGAGTTCCTGCCTCAGGAGCCCTTTAGCGAACTGAAGATGCATTTCTTCAGCGGCCCGAGGGCGCCACTCGTCACGCCGCAGACCTGCGGCACCTACACCACTAGTTCAGTGCTGACTCCATACGGCAGCGAAACCGACGCTGAACCCGCGAGCCCGGCAGCCGGACCAACCAGCAGCTTCACGGTCAACTCCGGCTGCAACCCCCGCAGCTTCTCCCCCACTCTGACAGCAGGCACCACGAACCCCCAGGCGGGAGGCTTCAGCCCCGAGACAGTCATAATCGCCCGCAACAACGGCGAACAGAACCTAAGCGGGGTTACGTTGACCACGCCCCCAGGCCTCCTTGGCATGCTCTCGAAGGTCCCGCTCTGCCAGGAACCGCAGGCAAAGGAAGGCACCTGCGGCGAAGCAAGCAACATCGGCGAAACCACCGAGTCGGTCGGCCCCGGTGAAGACCCCTACTGGGTCAAAGGCGGCGAGGTCTACCTGACCGGCCCGTACAATAACCAGCCGTTCGGCCTCTCGATCGTGGTACCGACCGTTGCGGGGCCGTTCACGCTCACCGGGAACGGCGGGCCGGGTCGGGAGATCGTGCGTGCCTCGATCGCGGTCAACCCGAAGACGGGCGCTCTGACGATCGTCAGTGGGCAGCTCCCAACCATCCTCGAAGGCGTTCCGCTCGACATCCGGACGATCAACGTGGACATCAACCGCGGCGAATTCACCTTCAACCCAACCAACTGCGAAGAATTCCACGTGACCTCGTCGATCACGAGCACCGAAGGCACAACCGCGACTCCGTCCAGCCGCTTCCAGGCGGCCAACTGCGCCGCGCTCCCGTTCAAACCGTCATTCTCGGCGACCACTCAGGGCAACGGGAGCGACCGTGGCAACGGCGCTTCGCTGAACGTCAAAGTGACGCAGCAGGCGGGCGAAGCGGGGATCCGCTCGGTTCACCTGGAACTCCCGGAAAAGCTTCCGGCACGACTGAGCACGGTGCAGAAAGCGTGTCCCGAAGCGACATTCGATGCCAATCCGGCGAGCTGCCCGGCGACGTCGGTGGTGGGAACCGGGGTTGCGCACACACCGGTGCTGCCGGTGGCGCTGGAAGGCCCCGCGTACTTTGTCTTCCACGGCAGTGCGGAATACCCGGAACTGGTGTTCGTGCTGCAGGGCGACGGGGTGACGATCGACCTCGCGGGCGAAACGCACATCGTCAAAAAGACCGACAAGCTCTCCAGCACTTTTGGAACGGTGCCCGATGCGCCGATCTCGAGCTTTGAAGCCAACATGCCCGAGAAGTCCAACTCGGCGCTCGCGACGCTCACGCCGAAAGGCTTGTGCGGCTCGAAGAGTCTCTCGATGCCCACCACAATCGTCGGGCAGAACGGGGCGGAGGTCAAACAGACCACAAAAGTCGCGATCACCGGCTGCCCCAAGGCCAAGGTCACGCGCAAAACGCACAAGCGCAAACGGCACACGAAGCACAAGCCTCACGCGAAGGGGAAGAAGGCCGGTCGCCGCCGCTGACCCGGTGCGGCTTCCAGCCGAGCTCTTACGCTCCCGACGCGCGGCCCGCTTCTCCTCTTCTCGGGCCGCGCGTCGGGATTTCCCCATCGCCCGAGCGAGCGTACCGGCCGGAGCGAGCGCTACGGTCGTGGCATGACGGAGATCATGCAGGCAATCGTGACGGCACACCAGGCGCTGGAGCAACATCCGGGCGACGCGCTGGCGTGTGCCCGCGCGCGCGGTGTGCTCACCCAGGCGCGCGAGCTGTGGGGAACGCTCGACGCCGCGCAGCGCACCGAGCTGAGCGGCGCGGCCCGCCGGCTCAAGCAACTGGTCGACGCGCAGTCGCTCGATTCCGCGCCCCCGCCGGCTCCGGAGGAGCTGCTGAGGCGCTTCGGCCTTCAGACGTTCCGCGCCGGCCAGCGCGAGGCGGTGGCGGCGGCGCTCGAAGGGCGCGACACGCTGGTGGTGATGCCGACGGGGGCGGGTAAGTCGCTCTGCTACCAGCTGCCGGCGCTGGCGGGGCGCGGCCTGGTGGTGGTGGTGAGCCCGCTGATCGCGCTGATGAGCGACCAGTGGAAGCGCCTTGAGGAGACGGGCGTGAAGGCGGTGATGCTGGCGTCGGGGATGGAGGAGGGCCACAACGCCAGGGCGCTGCTGGATATCGAGTCGGGCTGGGCGCAGCTGGTGCTAGCCGCCCCGGAGCGCTTCGCCTCGCGCCCCTTCCGGGAGGCGTTGGGCACCCGCAAGGTGGGGCTGTTCGTGGTGGATGAGGCGCACTGCGTTGCGGAGTGGGGCCACGACTTCCGCCCCGATTACCTGCGCCTGCACGGCGCGATCGCGGCGCTCGGACGGCCTCCGGTGATGGCGGCGACGGCCACAGCCACCCCGCGGGTGGCGGCAGAGATCGCGGCGAAGCTGGGGCTACGGGAGTGGGTGTCGGTGAGCTCGGGCTTCGACCGGCCCAACCTCACATTCGACGTGGTGAGGGTCGAAGGCAAGGGTGCAGTGGGGCGCAAGCGCGCGGCGCTGCTGCACGCGCTCGAGAACGCCGACGCGCGTCCGGCGATCGTGTACTGCGGGACGCGCAAGGACACCGACGAGGTGGCGGAGTTGATCGCCGCAAGGGGCATACCTACGGTCGCCTACCACGCCGGTCTCTCCCCGGCGCAGCGCCGTCGCGCGCAGGAGCAGTTCATGAACGGCACTGCGGAGGTCGTGGTGGCAACCAACGCGTTTGGGATGGGCGTGGACAAGGCTGACGTGCGCACCGTCGCGCACTGGGCGATTCCCACCAGCCTGGAGGCCTACTACCAGGAGGCGGGCCGCGGCGGACGTGACGGCAAGCAGGCGCGGGCGCTGCTGCTGGCCTCGCGGATGGACCTCGGCAGGTTGATCCGCTTCAACACCGAGCGCCAGAGCAGCGTGGAGGACGTGCGCGCCCACCTCGATCGCCTGGGCCGCCGCGCCAGCGCCGACCTGGACGGGCGCGAACGCAAGGTGGAGATCGCGCCACGAGAGCTGGACGACAGCGAGCGGGTGCTGCTCTCGATCGCCGAGCGAGCGGGGGCGGCCGAGCTGCAACCGGGCGCGCGGGGCATGCTGTGCGTGCGCCTCACCGGCCAGCTGGACGGCCGCGCCGCGTATGCCGCGATCAAATCCGCGAAGGATCGAGGCTGGGAGTCCTATCGCGCGATCGAGCGGTTCATCGCCAACGCCGACGAGTGCCGCCGCCGGCAGATCCTCGAGCACTTCGGCGACTCCCAGGAAGGCGCGCGGGAGGGTCGCTGTTGCAGCGTATGCGACCCCGACCCGGAGCTGGAGCGAGCGTTGGCGGCGGGGGCCAGCGCCACCAAGCGCACGCGGACGGCGGGGTCTGCCGCAAATGGGTCGCCGAGGCCCGCACCCAACGGTTACGGCGGATCGGCGCAAGGCAGTCCCGCCACGTTCGTCGCGGTGGCCCACGCGGGTCAATCGCTCAGCGGCTTGGCGGGCCCAACCTCCGGCGACGGTGGGGAATTGCCCCCGAGCTCGTCGGCCCCCGACCCCGACCCCGTCGACGACGCGCAGTACGAAAAGCTCAGGGAGTGGCGCCTCGGCCAGGCGGAGGGAAAGCCGGCGTTCACGGTCGCCGCCAACACGGTGCTGGAGGAGATCCTGCGCCGGCGCCCGGCGAGCGCCGATGAGCTGATCGAGATCCGCGGTATCGGCCCCGCCTTCTGCGAGAAGCACGGCGAGTCCCTGCTGGAGGCTTTGGCGGGGCTGTGAGGAGAGCCTGGCTGGCGATAGCATCCATGCTCGCGCCGACGTAGCTCAGCTGGTAGAGCACTTCACTCGTAATGAAGGGGTCCGGGGTTCGAGTCCCCGCGTCGGCTTTGCTTGTCAGGCCCGAGGGAGAGACATGTGGGGGGCCCGTGGGGGGAGCCTGCTCCCCCCACGCCCAATGTTGGGTTCCGGGGTTCGAGTCCCCGCGTCGGCTTCGCTTCGCCGGACCCACCTCCGTGGGAGCAATGTAGACTATGCGCTACAGAATCTTTTGGTGGGTTACCGTGTTTAAGCCCACACCGCTGGTAAGCTAGTTCACTCAGTTGGGAGTCTTCGGGAAGATGCGAAAAGCGACCGTACATCGACGAGGTGCCGGACATGCGCTCCGCGTAGCGCTGGCGGCGGCAGGTGCGCTGGGCTTGATGGGTGCCGCCGACTCCGCAGCAAACGGCGCACGCGCCGCGCGCACACTGAACGTGAAGGACGAAGGGCATCTGCACGAGGTGCGCAGCTCCGGGGCCGAACTGCTGGAGGAAGGGCCGGTGTCGGGGACGATCCCGGGGAAGGTGAAGGTGAGCTTCGACATCGGGGCCACGGTCACCGCAAAGTTCACGATCTACGCCAACGGAGGCGGCTCGATCAACGGCAGCGGCGGGGGCGCGCTGCACTCGACCAGCGTCTACTCGAGCTTCGGGGGCTCGCTCAAGGTGACCAGCGGGTCGGGCCGCTATGCGCACGCGCACGGCACCGGCACCCTCTCGGGCCAGATCAACCGCAAGACCTATGCGCTGACGGTGCAGGCCGACGGCAAGCTGTACTACTGAACGGCGCCCTCGAGCCGCTGGATGGCGGCTGCGAAGTCGAGGTGTGCCAGCATCACGCCGAGCCCCCGGCCGCCCCGGCCTTCCCCTTGGCTTTGCGCGCCGCCGAGTGCTCGGCCTTCTTCTCGCGCGCCTCGCTGTAGGACTGCGCGAGCAACGTCTTGCCATCCGACCAGCCGAAGGCGCGGACGAGGAGCGCAATCGCAAAGACGATGCCCCACGCGGTGCTCACAAGCTGCTGGGAGACGGAGTAGGCGGTGGCGTTGGATGCGCTGGTGACGCCTTTCAGCGAGAGCACGTTGAAACCCTGCACCACCCCCGCCCCGCCCGGGGTCACCGAGCTGACGTTGGCGATCGAGTTGCCGGCAACCACGCGCATCAGGATGTGGAAGCTGACGGGGATGTTGTAGGCGGACAGGAACACCGCGATCACCCCCAGCATCGCCAGCCAGCTGATCGCCTCGGGGAGCACCACACGCCCGAGGAAGGCGCGGGCGTGGGCGAGGATCTGCGCGCCAACCTTCGCCTGCTCCCACCACTGCTTGACGCGCTGGCGCAGCACCCTGCCGACGAGGAACAGAAGCACTGCGAGAGCAACGAGCAGGATCGCAGTCGCCCACGGGTGTTCGCTCACGAAGCCCAGCTGCAGCGAGAACGACCCACCGACCGTCAGGAAGAGGTAGATGTAACAGAAGGCGCCGATCAGCGTGAAGAAGATCTTCTGCACAGCCATCCCCGCGAGCACGCCCGCGAACGTGGCGGCGGCGATGATGGTGGTGAACATCAGCAGCATCACCAGCGTGCCGAGGTTGGCCGGCAGCACCGAGTTGAGCGCGACGGCCGCCGCATAGCAGGCCAGCACCTGGATCCAGCGGACTTCGGAGTCGGGATAGCCGTAGCGCAGGATCCAATACCAGGCGTACGCGGTGGCGGTTGTCTGCAAGGAGAGCAGCGCGATCGCCGCAATCACATAGCCGATCGGGATGCTCGTGACGATCTGCCAGATGTGTTTGCACCACCCGGTGATGTCCCACCCCGCGAGCGTGGCGGCGGCGCCGAGCACAACCAGGATCAGCACGCCGATCAAGATGCGCATCGGGTGGATACGTCCGCGCGCCCCTGCGAGCGCCTGGTGGGTCGCCATGGGCTTGATCTTACGGCGGGGTCCGCAAACCGAGCAGCTGGATGACCGCGAACACAAGGATCAGCGCGCCGATCGCGATCAGGCCGTAGCGCGCTTGACGCAGCGGGAAGTGGCCGCTGATCCCGACCAGGAACAGCACCGTGGCGAGGAACACCGTGTCGCGCACGTACTTGTCGCCGATCGCCCCCGCTTCGGTCCCCTTCGCGAAGCTGGAGTCCGCCTCGGCGTCGTCGGCGTTGGCGGCGCGTTCCTGGGGAATCACGTACTGCGGCATGTAGGAGGGGCCGGGCGGCGCCTTCGGGTTGTGCGCCGGATCGGTCGCCAACCACGCGTAGAAGGCGGGGCGGTAGCCCGGGCGCAGGCGCTTCTCCGCGAGCCGTTCGGCGTTGGCGTTGCCGGCCGTGAAGGCGCTGAACCAGGCGTTGAACGACACCGAATCGAGCGTGCGGATCTGCAGCGCTTCGAGGTCGGCACGGTTGGCCTTGGTGCGCGCTGCCGACGCTTTCGCCAGCGACACCGACGAGTAGGTGCCCCACTTGGCCGCCGCGTAGCCCGAATAGGCCGCGAGCACGGCCACCAGCGACAGCAATATCGCCTCGGTGATCGACAGCAGCCGATCGCGGCCGTCCTTCGGCGGATCCTCGGCGGCGGCGTGCCTGTGCTCCCCGATCTCCTTGCCCACCTCGCTCGCCGAGAGCCCCTCCGCCATGAGGCGCACATCCTAGAGATTCGTCTCCCCGCCGGGAGCGAGGATTCGCACCTCGACATCCGGGGCGATGCCCGCCACGTGCTCGGCGAACAGGCGCGGCGGGTCGCGGAGCCGCGCCCGGTCGCGACAGCCGAGGCCGAGCGGCGCGAGCGTTCCCCAGTGCACGGGAATGGCGATGCGCGGCTCGATCAAGCCGACCGCTCGCGCTGCGTCGAGCGGGCCCATATGACCCGCGCCCAGCGTCGGACCCCACCCGGCGACCGGCAGCAGGGCGACGTCGAGTGGCTGCGGCAGGTGGGACATCTCTGCGAACAGCTCGGTGTCTCCGGCGAAGTAAACGGTGCGCCCCCCGCTCACGAGGTAGCCAAGTGTCGCGGCGGGCGGGCCACCGAGACGGCGCCCATCGTGACGAGCCTGCACCGCGGTCACCGTGAGCCCTCCGGCCGTGGCAACCCCGCCGACCTCCAGCTCCGTCACCTCCCGGAATCCCTTACGCCGCAACCACCCGCCGGCGCCGGCCGGCACGATCAGCGGGGTATCCCCGCCGAGGAGCCGCAACGAGGGAAGGTCGAGGTGGTCGTGGTGGAGGTGTGAGATCAACACCGCGTCCACGCCGGCAAACAGGCTCGTCTGCACCGGTGGTACCTGTCGGCGCAGATGGGCCACACGGACGCGCAGCAGCGGGTCGGTGAGCAGACGCACGCCGTCCACTTCGATCAGGACGGTTGCATGGCCGAGGAAAACGATACGGTCTGCGGCTCCACCCCTGCGACGGGCAGCGACCGCGCCATCGACCATCACGAGACGGTAGCAACGAGATGCCTACAGCGATCGATCAGCGCGCAACCCAACAGCATCTCGACCGCTTGCGGCGGCTGCTGGGGTTTGCGATCAGGGCTGCCGTCATGCTCGGCGTGCAGGCGCTGGCGCTGGTGGTGTTGACGGCGCTGCTACCCAGCCACGAATCGCTCTCGTTGGTCGCCGCGGTGCTGGTTGCAACGGCGATGGCGCTGATTAACGCCGTGCTGTGGCCGCTCGTCATCCGCGTTGCGCTGCCGCTCACGATCGTCACGTTCGGGCTGGGCTCGCTCGCGCTCAGCGCCGGCACGGTGGCGCTCGCCTTCCACGTGGTCGATGGCAGGGCGCCATCGTTCTGGGCCGACCTGGCGATCGCCTTCGGCTTGGCGCTCGTCTCGATGCTGGTCGCCCCGCTGCTCGACGTCGACGGGGATGCCCGCCACCTGAGCGTGGTGCGCCGGCGGGTGCGGCGCGCGCGACGCCACGCCCACACCGACGTCCCCGGGGTGATCCTGTTCGAGATCGACGGGCTGGGCGAGGGGGTGCTGCGCGAGGCGATCAGGGAGGGGCACGCACCGACGATCGCGCGCTGGCTGGGTGACGGCAGCCACAAGATGTTGGGCTGGGAGTGCGATCTCTCCTCGCAGACGGGCGCCAGCCAGGCTGGTTTGCTGCTGGGCAGCAACTGGGACATGCCCGCGTTTCGCTGGTATGAGAAGGAGTCGGGGCGCACGATGGTGTCCAACCACCCCGCCGACGCGGCCGAGATCGAGCACCGCCGATCGACCGGCGCGGGGCTGCTGGCGAGCGGCGGGACTAGCCGGGGGAACATGTTCTCCGGCGACGCGCCGCGCTGCACGGCGACGATGAGCGTGATTCGCGACCGCCACCGCTCGAAGGCGGGCGACCTGTTCGCCTACTTCTCCGACCCCTACGGGTTCATGCGCACGATCGCGCTGTCGCTCGCCGACATCGCCCAAGAGCGACGCGCCGCCCGCCGCCAGCGCACCGGCGGCGAGGAGCACGTCGATCGCAAGGGCATGTACCCGCTGATCCGGGCGACGATCGCCGTGGTGATGCGCGACCTGGTGACGGCGCTGCTGATGGCCGACATCGTCGAGGGGGTGCCCGTCAGCTACGCCACCTTCGTGGGCTACGACGAGGTGGCGCACCACTCGGGCATTCGCGCGCCCGACGCGCTGGCGGTGCTTCGGCGCCACGACCGCCAGCTGACCCGCCTGGAGCGCGCAACGGCGCAGTCGCCGCGCCCCTACCACCTCGTGGTGCTCTCCGACCACGGCCAGACCCAGGGCCGGCCGTTTCGCCAGCGCTACGGCGAGACCCTCGAAGAGGTCGTGCGCGGGGCGCTCGAGCAGGGAGACGTGTACGCGCCGGCCGCGGTCGACGAGGCGTGGGGCGACGTGGGCGCGGTGCTGGCGGATGCAAGCCAGGAGCCGAGTGTGGGTGGACGGTTGCTCGCTCGCGCAACCAGCGCCCGATCGGTGGAGGGCACCGTGGCGCTCGGGCCCAACCGCGAGGCGCTCACCGAGCGCGGTGCTCGCCGAACAGCGGATGAGAAGGGCAAGGGGAAGGAGGAGGGGGCAGTGGTGATGGTGTCGGGCGGCCTCGCACTCATCTACCTGCCGCTCACCCCGGAGCGGCTCACAGCCGAGCAGATCGCCAAGTCACATCCACGGCTGCTCGACACCCTGACGGCCCACCCCGGGATCGGCTTCGTGATGGTGCGCTCCAAGGAGCAAGGCGCACTGGCGATCGGCCCCGCCGGACAGCGGCGCCTGAGCGACGACGCGGTCGAGGGCGAGGACCCACTCGCCCACTTCGACGCCACAGCGGCCGACCATCTGCGCCGCCACGACGCCTTCCCCCACTGCCCCGACATCCTCGTCAACTGCATGTACGACCCAGACACCGACGAGGTCGCCCCATTCGAGGAGTTCATGGGCTCCCACGGCGGCCTCGGCGGCCCGCAGACCCGGCCGTTTGCGGTAGTGCCGGCAGAGTGGAACGAGCCGGCGGCCCCGATCGTCGGGGTCGAGGCGATGCACGCGGCGCTGCGCGGGTGGTTGGAGGCAACGTGGCTAGTCGGCAAGAGCCGCTTGGACGGCGGCGACGGCGCTCGCGCCCGCGACCTCCAGCGGCTCGGTGGTGCGTAACGCGCGGCAGAAGATGAACGCTCCCTCCAGCAGTGAGAGCATTGTGAAGGCCAGCGCTCGCGCGCGCTCCCGCGGGATGCCGGAGGCGGCGAAGTACTCGGTGGCGCCCTCGAGCCAGCTGTCGAAGACGTCAGCCGTTGCTTCGCGCAGCGGCTCGCTGGTGCTGGCGACCTCGAGGGCAACCGTGGCGATCGGGCAGGCGTCGGCGTAGTCGGTTTCGACCAGCGTCTCGGCGGCGCCGCTGAAGAAGTCGCCCACCGCGGTGAGCAGGTCGGGCGCCCGCAGGGCGATCGTCGCGAACAGCTGGACATAGAGGGCGCCCGACGAGCGGATCACCTCCGCCCCGAGCTGCTCCTTGCCGCCGGGGAAGAAGTGGTAGAGCGACCCAAATGGCGCATTGGCCGCCGCCACGATCTGCTTGACGCCGGTGCCGGTGTACCCCTGGCGGCGAAACAGCTCGGCGCTTGAGTCGATTATGCGGTCCTTGGTGGTGTTCGCCATCTGCGGTCCTCGATTCGTCGGTGCTCGCTGGTCGTGAGCGTGATGATAGGCTCCCCGCTTACTAGAGCGATCTATCAAATTTTTCCCTTGGAGGTAGCTATGCCCAGAGTGGAGCCATCGGAGACGCCCATGCCCGACGTGGAGCCGCGGTCGGAGACGCCCATGCCCCGCATGGAGCCGCGACCGGAGACGTCCGTATCCGAGGTCGAGCTGTCGGCGGGAACGATCGAGTACGAGGACACCGGTGGCAGCGGGCCGGCGATCGTGTTCGTCCACGGGCTGATCATGGACGGCTCGCTGTGGCGCCACGTGGTGGCAGACCTGCGCCGCGACCACCGCTGCATCCTGCCCACGCTGCCGTTCGGCGCCCACCGCCGGCCGATGCACGCCGACGCCGACCTCTCGATGCGCGGGATGGCGGAGATCCTCGGCGAGTTCATCGAAGCGCTCGACCTGCGCGAGCTGACGTTAGCGATCAGCGACTGGGGCGGGCCGCTGCTGCTCCTCGGCGACAGCCGCGACGAGCGCATCGCACGGCTAGTCGTGTGCTCCTGTGAGGCGTTCGACAACGTGCCCCCCAAAGGCTCCGCGCGGCTGCTGCCTTATCTCGCGCGTATCCCGGGCGGGCTCGACGCGGCGCTGCTCCCATTCCGCTTCGATCGGCTGCGCAGGCTGCCGATGACCTACGGCCCGCTCAGCAAGCGCCCGGTGCCGCGCGCGGTGATGGACCGCTGGTTTGGCCCGATCCGCTCACAGCGCGAGATCAGGCGCGACCTGCGCAAGTACGTGCGCAGCGCCCCCGCGGGCCGGCGCGAGCTGCTCGCCGCGATGGACGCGCTGGCGAGATTCGACCGACCCGCGCTGATCGCGTGGGCCGGCGAAGACCGGCTGATGCCCGCCGAACACGGCCGGCGCCTCGCCGAGCTGCTGCCCCAGAGCCGCCTCGTGGAGATCGCCGACTCCTACACGCTGATCCCCGAGGACCAGCCCGCCGTGCTCACCGCCCACATGCGCGAGCTGCTCACAGCTTCACAGCCCACGGCGTGACAGTCAGCGCGGATCGCCCGCAGCGAGGGCATTTGCCCTCCTGGTGCTGTTCCGGGCAGTGCATGCACTGCCCGGCCCACCGGCGCATGCGCCGGTGGGGCCAGCGCCGCATGCGGCGCTGGCTTCCAAGTGGTCAGCTCGCCGCTGCCGCGCGGTCAGTTGCGCCCGCCAAACAGCCGCAGGAAGAACAGGAAGATGTTGAGCACGTCGAGGAAGATCCCCGCCGCGAGGGGCACCGTTTCCTGCATGCCCGCGCGGCGCATGCGGTTGAAGTCGAGCACGGTGTAGCCGCCGAAGATCGCGAGCCCCGCCAGAGAGTAGATCACGTTGCCGCCGGGGATCGACACGAAGATCGTGATCAGTCCGAACACGATCAGCGCCAGCAGCAGGAAGAACAGCAGCCGATAGCCGCCGGAGAGGTCCTTGCGGATCGCGTAGCCGGTGCTGCCCAGCGCGCCGACGAACAGCCCGGTCGCCGCCGCCGCCTGCCACACCGCGTCGGGCTCCGCTTCGGCGTAGCGATTCAGCACGCCGCCCATCCCGAGGCCCAGCAACACGCCGGCGGCGAACAGCAGCGTGATCGCCAGGCCCTCCGAGCGGCGCGCGAAGTTCAGGCCGACAATGCAGATGAAGCCGCCGATGAAGCACACGATCGCCGCGCCCTCGGTGAATTCGCGCCCGAGGTAGGAGCCGAGCGCGAAGAAGCCCACCGTCACCGCAACGAGGCCCATCACCTGGCCGAACACGCCGGCCGAGCCGACGGTCTCGATCGACCCGAACATCCCTTCGTCTCTGTAACCGGTCGCCTGGGGCACTGTTGGACTCCTTGCTTGGTTGTGCTGGACTCTAATTGCTATCAAACCGTCATCGACTGAGGAGGAGAACGCCGCCGCCGCCGAGATCCAGCTGAGCGCGGAGGATCTCGCGCGAATCGACGCCGCCGCCCCGGTCGGCGCGACCGCCGGGGATCGCTACGCGGACATGTCGCCGATTGAGGGCTGAGGTTCGCGAGCCACCATACGCGATCACTGGCTGGGGTTCAATACGCAGCGGATCACGTCGGTGCGGGGGAAGCTTCAGTGGCGTTGGGATCTGGTCTCCGCGCCGGGCGCCCGTGCTCGCGGAAGCTCGCTCGTTGAGCCCTACTTCACGATCGTGAAGATCAGCGAGACCGGAGTCGAGCGCTGACCGGTGGAGTTGGTGGCGGTGATAGTGAGCTTGTACCGCCCGGGCTTCAGCTTGCTGGTGTGCGAGATCCGGCCCGCGAAGATCACGTTGTTCGTGCCACTGTGGCCGGTGAAGGAGAGCGTCCCCGCCGTAGCGGTGTCGCAGATCGCGCCCTTTACCTTTACGTTCTTGCGGGTCGTGGCGAGGCAGCTGTGAGTGCCCTGGGGTCCTCCCAGGAGCTGGGTGAAGCTGAAGCTCACGGTTGCCTGCTCGTCGAGCAAGAACGAGAGGGTCGTTCCAGTTGGCGTCTTCGCGCGGCTGACGCGGGCAAGCCGATTGCTCTCACGCCACCTCGCCGCGGACTGGCGTGCGTTCTGCACCGTGGGCGGTGACAGTGTTTGCTGTGGGGGCGCTGAAAGCAGCAGCGTTTCGTTTGGTTCGGGCGCCGGTTCGATCGTTTTGACGAGCGGGGGGAGCGCCGTGGTCGTGAACGTCACTTCGCTGCCGTACTGCTTGACCGAGCCGTACACCGCAACGAGTCGGTAGTGGTAGGTGGCGCCTGGCGACAGCCCGGCGACCGTCTGGCTCGCTTCTACGTCACCGTCTCCGGCACCCACACTTGTCTGAGCCGTGGTCGAGCCGTATCCAGGCGCGATGCCGTATTCGAAGTAGTAGGCCACTTCCGTGCTGTGGGGATTGACCGCACCGCCCAACGTGGCGCCCGTGGAGCCGACGTTCGCCGGCGCGTCGGTCTGCACCGACGGTTCGACGCCGGTCGAGAATGTCCGCTCGCCTCCGTAGATCGTTCCGTAGCTGTTCGTGGCGACTATGCGGAAGTGGTAGGTCGTGCCGGGGGCGAGGTCGTGGATGGTGGCACGTTCTTCTTCGTTGGTTTCGGCGGCGGCGTGTTCGGCGGTGCTTGACCCGTAGGCTTCAGTGGTGCCGTATTCGAAGTGGAAGGTGGTGGCAACGCCTTTCGGTTCGACGGTGCCGGCGAGGGTGGCTTCGGTGTAGCCGACCTGCTTGGCAGCCAGGGTTTCCACCTTGGGCTTGCCGCCGGTGGTCGAGAACTCGTTGTCCTTTCCGACGACGGTACCGCGACTGCTGGAGGCGACGATTCGGTAATGGTAAAGGGTGCCCGGTTCAAGGCCTTCCAGGGGTGCGCCCACCCTTTCGATCATCGTGCCCGACCCGGCGCTGGCTTCGGGGGTGCTCGACCCGTAAGCTTCGGTGGTTCCGTATTCGAAGTGATACATAGCTTCCACCCCGCCGGGTTGGACTTCGGCGCGGAGGTGGGCGCTGGTGGCCTCGATTAGGCTGACTTCTTCGCCGGCGACTTCGACGTAGTAGGGGATGACGAATTCGTGGTCGCCGCCGTAGGCGGTGCCGTTGCTCGTCTTGACCACCAATCGCCAGTGGTAGTGGGTGCTGTATTTCAACCCGGCGACGGTGGTATCGACTGGGACTTCGCCCCATCTCGCCGGCACGGCCACTTCGGCCGTCCTGTTACCGTAGACCTTGCTCGTCCCATATTCGAAGTAGTAGTGAGCTTCCAGACCAGCCGGATACAGGGCGGTTTCAAACGTCTCGGATTCGAGGCTCTGATTCGTCGAGCCGTACAGCGTCGTTTCACAACATATTCGTTCGGTGAACGGGCCGATCGGGACCGATCCCGGGTCGCTGTCTTCCACCTCGCAGGCGTTCTCGGAGTCGTCCCATAGGGCAGCCACCTGCGCACCGTCCGCCATTCGCTGCGGCCCAAGGTAGCTACAGATGTCGGCGATCTCGTTGTTGCCTTCGTCGGAGCGCCTCCAGCCTTCCTGAGTGGGGTCGGTGACGCTCTCGGCGTACTCGTGGGTCAGGGTCATCGAAGGGGGGCCGCATCCGAAACGTTCTTCGGTGTCCATGATGGCGGCGAGCGAGGCTTCGCTCCCGGACAGGCTGACGTGGTAGCCGCAGCCGTCCGGTTCCACTTCGGCGGTGCCCGGGGCGGGCATGACGGCGTAGGTGATGTTGGGCTCACGTTCCGGGCCGCCCGCTAGCCGCCTGACTTCGGTCACGGCGTTGACAAGCGCCGTTCGCCCGACCTTGCCGGCGATCGCCTGTTTGAGGTAATACTTTTCGACCACGGGCGAGTCGCTCAGCGGACCCGGGGATATGGGGCCGTCGATGCTGCTGTACTGGGTCAGGATCTTCTCGTAACCCGATCCCGGCAGGCCTTCTGCGGTGGCTTCGAGCTCGTGGCGCAGCGCGAGGGCGCCTTCCCATCCCTCCCCGAGGAAGACGAGCACGAGCCGGGGTTCGTTCTCGACCGGGCCGCCCTCGTACTTGAGCGAGCCGGCTGACAACCCGGTCGGGCTCGTCCTGGCGCCGACCGGGCTCGTCCCCGCGTCCGGCGCAGCCAGTTCACCACCCGCCGCCAGGCGGGGATTCTGCGGTTCGGCCGGATCGAAGTGCACCTTCTCGCCCTTCGCCCACGACGGCACCGGCACGCCGGGCGGCAGACCGTCGGTCGCCAACGCGACGGAGATCCTCTGCACGCCCAGCAGCGCGACGAGGGCCAGCAGTGCCACGAGTGCTGCCAGGCGAGCAGCATCGCGCAAGCCGACCCGACCGATGGCTCGCATCTCCTCAATGTGCCTGCGCAGCCTGAGCACCTGATCCCCCGTCTAGCTCCTGTCTATCGCCATGCTACCAGCGCACCCTGTCCCGACTCACAAGGGCTGTCATCCACTGTTAGGCCATGTCCGCCATACCGACGGCTTGCTGTCCTACCGCTTATGCCTAACGCTCTTGATCTGTCGGGCGAATCAGGATCTCGTTGACCGCGACGTGACGTGGGCGCGTCACCATGTAGACGATCGCATCGGAGATGTCGTGGGCCTGCATCGGTGACCCAAGCCCGGGACGGGAAGCCAGGGCTTCGAGGACCTCAGGCCGATTGTGTCCCACCAACTCCGTTCCCACGGCGCCCGGCTCGATCAGGCCGACGCGCACGTAGCGGCGCGTGATCTCCTGACGCAGCGACTCGCTGAACGCGCCCACACCGTGCTTGGTGAGGTTGTAGACGCCGGAGCCGTTGTTGATCTTGCGCCCCGCCACCGAGGAGACGTTGACCAGGTCCGCCACGTTGCGTGGCCCTCCCTCGGCGGCTTCGAGCAGGTGCGGCAGTGCGGCATGCGCGCAGTGCAGGAGCGCGCGAACGTTGATGTCGATCATCTGCTCCCACTCCTCCAGCGGCGCACCGACGATCGGCCCGAGCAGCATCATGCCGGCGTTGTTGACGAGCACGTCGATCCTCCCCGCCTTTGCGACCACCTCGCGCATCACACGCGGCGGCTCGGCCGTGTCGGTCAGGTCGGCGGCGATCGCAAGCGGCGTGGGCCCCACCGAGGCGATCCGCGCGGCGAGGCTCTCCAACCGCCCCGCGCGGCGAGCGACGAGAGCGACGGTCGCGCCCTGTTCGGCCAGCGCGAGCGCGGTCGCCTCACCGATGCCGCTGGAGGCACCCGTGACGACGGCGACGGTCGAGTCGAGCGCAAGCGAACCGGGCATCGCCGCTCAGTATCTCAACATCGCCGCTGGGCTGCTGAAGCTGGGCGTCAGCGTGACGCTGGGACGATCCGCAAGAGATGAGACTGAAGCGTCGAGTTTCGCTTACCGAGGTGGCTGTGCCGGCGAATCTTCCATCTCCCCCAACCAAAGGCCACTGCCGATGCGTGCGAGCTGATGCTTGGCGAGCTGGAAAGTTGGCATGGCTCTCTCGACCCGGATCCAAAACGCCGGTGTGTGGTTCGGCTCAAGGATGTGGGCAAGCTCATGGATGATCACGTAATCAACAAGGGTTGGCGGGAGCTGGATCGTGGCCCAATGGAAGTTCATGCGGCTCTCCCTCCCGAGTGAGCCCCATCGGTATCCCAGATCTGAGACATCGATCGCTCCTGGTCTCACTCCCATTCGCCGAGCCCAGGGCTCCATGCGTCGCGGGAGCCAGCGCAGCGCTCGATCGCGGTACCAGTCGATGATTGCCCGTACTCCGCATTCCCCGAAGGCAACGTCGCGCCGTATGACCAGCCGGCCGCGTTCCAGCTTGACCGCCGCCCCGCTCCGGTCGGCGAGGAGAAGACGGTGAGATCACCCAAGATAGACAAAGCCCTCGCCACTCACTAGCTCCTTGGTGGGACGGTGTGAGAGCAGCAGATCCTTCTCCGCGAGCTTCTTGTAGACCCACATCCGCTTCTCGTGCGCAAATGCAGCCAGTTTGGCGTGATCGCAGCCGCGGGGCCCGTTGAGGATCAGCGACCCATCGCGATCGACGGTTATGCCGATCGAGCGCCGAGCGCCGGAGAGCTGAACCTCGAAGTCGAGCCCTCCGACCGCAAGGCGAGCCGGGGCTTCCGCCCGGTATTGCTCGCAGAGCAACTGCTGCTCCAAGTCGAGATAGCGACACGGCTGAGAGAGGTTCGCGGTCCCCTGCGGATGTCCAGCTGTCCAACCCATGATGTTCCTTCCTGCTTTGTCGATGCCCATCCCAGCGGCGGGCCCTGTATGACTCCGGCATGTATCTGTGAGCGTGTCGCCGTCGCGGGAAGTAGGGCGATGCCGAAGGTCTCGGGCGCAAGCCGCTACTCGATGACGGTCAGATAGACCGAAGTCCGAAGATGCTTCCTCTACTTCTTCGATCGTAGCTTCGGCCTGGGACGGCTCGCTCGATCACAGTCGATGTGTTGCACCTATGATACGATGCGATGGCCCACCAGCTAGGAGTGTCTATGAAACGGACCGGCTTTCACGAGCGTCGCAGGACAGAGCGGATGCGCGATCCAGAGTTTCGCGACGAGTACGAGCGCGCGCGGAGGGAGATCGAGCAGATCGACTCGGTCGTTCGCTCTCTCGATGAGCTACGCGAGAGCACCGGAATGAGCAAGACCGATCTGGCGCGGCGCATCGGGCGCAATCCGTCGAGCATCCGCCGCCTGTTCACTTCCCGCTCCAACCCCGAGCTGAGGCTCGTGGTTCAGATCGCCAACGACCTCGACGCGGACATCATTGTCGTTCCCCGCCACAAGAAGCGCGACCGCCGACTCCAGAGCGACGAGTGCGCGAGCGTCGCCGCCGCCTGACCGAACCGCCGAACCCGAGGCTAACCTCGCTCGGTGGCCTGGCGGATCGAGTACTACGAACAGCACGACGGCAGCGTGCCCGCCGCAAAGTTCCTCGACGGTTGTCCTGCCAAGATCGACGCCCAATTCAACGCCGTGCTTGATGCCGTTGCGGCCGCACCTCCGCCACGGTTCAGCGGAGGCGGCAAGTGGGAGGCGATGCACGGCAGTATGGGCGGCTACTACGAGATCCGCCTCACCGGTCCAGGTCGCGAGCAGTTTCGCCTGTTCTGTCTACTCGAGAACGCCGCGCCCTCCGAGCTGCGCCGCCGGGGACTGAAAGCGCCAAGCGTCGTCGTCATCAACGGCATGCGCAAGCCGCACCGCACGACCTTCACCGACCGGGACTACCGCAAGCACGTCAGGGCCCTCGGCGAAGACCACCTGGCAAACATCCCCCGACGGCTCGCCCAGTAGAACGGAGAGGGGCTGGGGAACGAGATCGAAACGCTGCGCCGGCAGATCGACCACTACGAGCAGCTGCACGACGAACACGTCGCCTGCCGCGAGATCACCTCCCTACACGAGCTAGCCACGGCACTGATCGAAGCCCGCATCGCCGCCGCACCCGTCGTGGCGCCCGCGGACGAAGCGGTCGGGCCACTGAATCCTGAGCACGAACTCGCCGATGCCTGTGCATCGGCGGGCTCACACCCGCACGAGCACCTTCCCGGTGTTGCCGCCGGTGAACAGCAGATTCAACGCGTCCGGCGCATGCTCGAGCCCGTCGACGACGTGCTCGGCAGACGTGAGCTTGCCTTCGCCCAACCAGCCGGCCAGCTCCGCCCGGGCCTCGGCGAGGCGGTCGAAGTAGTCGAGGACGATGAAGCCCTCCATGCGCCCGCGGCGGATGATCAGCGCCGGGTAGTTGGACGGCCCGCCGGCGCGCCCGCGGTCGTTGTAAGAGGAGATCGCGCCGCACAGCACGATGCGCCCGCGCATCGCCAGATTGGCGAGGCAGACGTTGAGGATGTCGCCGCCGACGTTGTCGAAGTAGAGGTCGATCCCCTTTGGGCAGAGCTCGCCCAGCCGGGCGGCGACATCGTCGTGCTTGTAGTCGATGGCCGCGTCGAAGCCCAGCTCGTCGACGATCCACGCGCACTTCTCTGGACCGCCTGCGATGCCAATCACCTCCGCGGCGCCCTTGATCTTGGCGATCTGCCCCGCCGCCGATCCGGTGGCGCCGGCTGCGCCGGATACCACCACGACGTCACCCTCCGCCAATTTCCCCACATCGAGAAGACCGAAATAGGCGGTGGTGCCGTTGAGGCCGAGCACGCCCAGCGCCGCGGTGGGGCTGACGCCGGGCGCCAGCTTCTGCATGGCGCGTTCGCCGCCGTCGGCGATCACGTAGTCCTGCCAGCCGGTGAGGCCGAACAGCAGATCACCGGGCGCATACAGCTCGCTGTTGCTCTGCACCACCTCGGCGACGCCGCCGGCGCGCACGACTTCGCCGATGCCGATCGGCGGCAGGTAGCCGGGCGCATCGTCCATCCATGTGCGAATCGTCGGATCGATCGACAGGTAGCGCACCTTGGCCAGTGCCTCCCCGTCACCCGGTGACGGTACGTCGACCTCCTCCATTTGCACGGTGCGCTCATCCACCGACCCCGTGGGGCGCTCGGCGAGGATCACGCGGCGGTTGTGCTCGGCCATCTGGCTGCTCAGTCAGGCGGCGAAGCGCTGTTGGGCGCGGGCACGGGCCTTTGCGGCCTCGACCTCACGGCTCTTGGGCGGCGCGTTGGTCACCAACGCTTCGAGCAGCTCCCTGGAAACCCCGGCAACCGCACCGACGGCGTGCTCGAAGGCGGCGGCGTTGGCCTGAGACGGGCTCGTGAAGCCGCTGATCTTGCGCACATACTGCAGCGCGGCAGCGCGTACCTCGTCCTCGCTCACCGGAGGCTCGAAGTTGTAAAGGGTGCGGATGTTGCGGCACATGCAGCGATTGTACGCCCATGAACAGCGGACCGGATCAGCGGCGCTGAAGCCAGAGCAACCGGGGCGCAGGAAGTACAATTGGGTGCATAACCGCTACCACCGAGCAGACAACCATCGAGCGTGCCGCGTAGGCCCTGATCGAGGCGGCAGGCGCTCGGGATCTCTGATCGGCCGGTATCCGCGCAAGGGGTATAGCCTGGCCGGATGACCCCGGTGCCGCCCGCCAGGCATCTGTTGCGCGCACGCGATCTCGCGGACCGCCACTACGCCGAGCCGATCGGCGTCTGCGAGATGGCGGCCGCCGCCGGGCTGTCGCGGGCGCACTTCAGCCGCGAGTTCAGCCGCACGTTCGGCGAGTCGCCGAAGGCCTACCTGATGACCCGCCGGCTGGAGCGTGCCGCCGCGCTCCTGCGCAACACCGACCGGTCGGTGAACGAGATCTGCCTTGACGTCGGGCTGGTCGGGCTCGGGTCGTTCACCACCAGCTTCAAGCACCACTTCGGCAAGACGCCGACGGAGTACCGCGCGAGCTTCCCGCCGGCCTCCGCCCAGGTGATCGTCCCTGCCTGTTACATGCGCCTGTACGGCCGCCCGCAACACAGCACAAAGCGAGAAGACCGGGCGGCAGCGGCGGATTAGCCTGCCTCTCAGCACACCACTGAAAGGAGCAACGATGCAGGTGCAAAACGCACAACTTTGGGTCCACGACCAGGACGAGGCGCTCGACTTCTATGTCGGCAAGCTCGGCTGGGAGGTCCGCAGCGACGTCACGATGCCCGAGCTCGGTGCCTTCCGCTGGCTGACGGTCAGCCCACCGAGCCAGCCCGACTTCGCTGTCGTGCTGATGGCGATCCCGGGCCCGCCTGTGATGGACTCAGAGACCGCCGACCAGGTCCGCTCGTTGATGGCGAAGGGGTTCGCCGGGACCGTGTTCCTGGTGACCGATGATGTGGACACCGACTACAAGCGCCTCAGCGAGGCCGGGGTGGAGTTCACAACGGCCCCGACCGACATGCCTTACGGCCGCGATTGCGGTCTGCGCGACCCGTCCGGCAACCAGTTGCGGTTGGCTCAGCTCGCGCCGCAGTTTGCCGCGGCGTAGCGCGCTTCACCGGGGGCGCCCTGCCGGGGGCGCCCCCGTTCTCAACGTAATACGCCAGAACCGCAAGCGACGCGGCGCGCCCCAAGGGCAGGTCGAAGAGATTGTTGATTTTGGCGACGGGATTGTGGTTGCGTTCCGTCCCGCGAACCCGACTCCCGATGGTTGGCCACTCGATAACGGCGTCCGGCACGTCGTCCTCACCATCAGACACCCGCAACCGCGTGCGGGCTGCGCTCATGCTCGCCTCAGGGATCTCAAATAGAACGCCGAATCCCGACGCTTACCATCAGGCGCTCCCAGAACCGATGCCTGAAGAACGGGACGTCCACGTCGACCACGACCGGCTACCAACGCGATCACGTGCAGCACGACGCCTGCCTGCCCATCGCTCCAGCCTACCGCTCGAGGGCCGGCGTCGTGGCCACGGATGACGCCCGGCGGTCGGCAATCGTCAAGCTGTACCTGGACTCAGATAACTGTCATAGCGGGGCGAGATTCGAACCCGCGACCTTCGGGTATGAGTTCGCCGGCGGGGGGTCGGGTTGGGTGAGATTGCCCGTGTTTGCTGGAGTTGGGTCGGGTTCTCTGGGGTCGGATTTGGCCCACAACGGAACCTTGAATGGAACCTTGGGAGAGGGCTGGGCACGCCGGTTCGTGGCGAGTCGTGCAACCATCCTTCGGATGGCACACCACCGACGCAGAGGTCCTAAGCCCGGATCCACCGATGGGGTTGGTCGGGGAGGGGGAATCCGGGCGGTGGCGCGTTGATGGCGTTGTTCGGTGGTAATGAGTGCCGCGAGTTGGCGGTGTGCCCTGGTTTTGGCGGTT